>ERZ724504.2034-NODE-2034-length-11069-cov-17.021518_pt1 | contig 11069 bp, 10 predicted proteins | sample MGYA00376037_ERZ724504 | MGnify/ENA primary metagenome ERZ724504 (study PRJEB28724, sample SAMN07190888) | wastewater metagenome | isolation source: influent of sewage treatment plant in Hong Hong | place: USA: Christiansburg, Virginia | collected 2016-03-01 ... | reverse complement strand
TGCTGCTGGACGAGCCCACCAACCACCTCGATTTGGCCACGCGCGAGGCGCTGTCGATGGCGCTCAACGAGTTTGAAGGCACCGTCATGCTGGTCAGCCACGACCGCGCCCTGTTGCGCGCCGTGTGCGACGAGTTCTGGATGGTGGGTCGGGGCGCCGTGGGGCCGTTTGACGGCGACCTCGATGATTACCAGCGCTACCTGCTCGATGAAGCCAAGCGCCAACGTGAACTGGCCAAGCTGGAGGCCGCAGCCGAAAGCGCGGCGCTCAAGGCCGCAGCACCGGCGCCTGCCGTGGCCGCCGCCAAACCCGTGGCTATTGCTCCCGTTTCAATAGCTGCTAGCGCAGACCAGATAAGCGCTAGAGGCCAAAATGATGCCAAACCCGCAGTCGACGCGAAAGAGCAGCGCAAGCAGGATGCCCAGGCACGACAGCAGCTGGCAGAAAAAACACGCCCCCTGAAACGCGAGCTCGAACAGATCGACCAACGCCTGTCTGCCCTGGTTGCAGAGCGGGCCGACCTGGAGCAGCGGCTCACCCAGCCACTGCCGCCCGCCGAAATCGCAGACCTTGGCCGACGCCTGAAAGCCGGTCACGACGAGACCGCCCAGCTGGAAGAACGCTGGCTGGAAATTTCCGCCGGGCTGGAAGAACTGGGCGTGGGCACCAGCGCTTGAAACGTAAAACCTTGTAATCGAGTGCAATAGTTTTCTGGCCTTTCACCAATAAAGACCAGCGGTGAATGCTATTAATCTTGAAGCAACGATTTTTGTTGAGGCTAAGGCTCATCCGGTTGCATTTTTTTGCGTTTGCCGGTCAACCAAGCCCCAAGTGAGCGCGTTGTTGGTACATCACAGGAGTTTTCCAGTATGAATACCACCGCAATCTTGTCCGCTTGGCCCGAAGACGAACGCGACCGCAAGCGCGCACCGGCCCGCTTTTGAGGGCGTGGCAGCCGCCCATCACAATGGCGGCGGCAGCCCCTTCATTCATGTTCCTCTCAACAAAAAACCCCGCATTGCGGGGTTTTTTGTTGTCTGCACCGGCCGCTGCGTCAGCCCATGTGCAGGCCGCCATTGACCGAGAAGTCAGCTCCCGTGGCGTAGCCGCCCTCTTCCGAGGCCAGCCAGGCAATGATGGAGGCGATCTCGCTGGGCTCACCGAGCCGCTTGACGGGCACGGTGGCCACGATCTTTTCCAGCACATCGGGGCGAATGGCCTTGACCATGTCGGTGCCGATGTAGCCTGGGCTCACGGTGTTCACCGTCACGCCCTTGGTGGCCAGCTCTTGCGCCAGGGCCATGCTGAAGCCGTGCATGCCGGCCTTGGCGGCCGAGTAGTTGGTCTGCCCTGCCTGGCCTTTTTCGCCGTTGACCGAGCTGATGTTGATGATGCGGCCCCAGCCCTTTTCCACCATGTCGGCCACCACCTGCTTGGTGACGTTGAACATGCTGTTGAGGTTGGTCTCGATCACCTGGTCCCACTCCTCGCGGGTCATTTTGAGGAACATACGGTCGCGCGTGATGCCGGCGTTGTTGACCAGCACATCGATCGAACCGTGCTCCGCCTTGGTCTTGGTGAAGGCCTCGACGGTGGAATCCCAGTCGCCCACATTGCCCACTGAGGCGTGAAAGGTGTAGCCCAGCGCCTTTTGCTCGTCCAGCCATTTCGTGAAATCACGTGTGGGGCCGCAACCGGCGATGACGGTGAACCCTTCTTTGTGCAGACGCTGGCAAATGGCGGTGCCGATACCGCCCATGCCACCCGTGACATACGCTACTTTTTTGCTCAAGTGATTTCTCCTGGTTGTAAGGTGCTCAACGCCACTCTACCCAACAATTGATGCAATGTCGTGAGGGAAAACACTGAATCCGCTGTTTTTCCGCAGCGACGCATCTGGCACAGCCAAAACCCGTGTGTTCAGCCCTGCGTGCAGCCTCCGAGAGGAAGGCCGCAGGGTCATGCATCTGTTGTTGAAAGGGCCTTGAGCGTGCACTGGCTGCATCAAATGCCACCAACGGCCAGCGGCAAGGTTTCCCAGCCCGGTTTGGCAAACAGATAGCCCTGCTGGTAGTGGATGCCCGCCGCCAGCAGGTGCTCGGATTCTTGTGCCGTCTCGATGCCTTCGGCCACGATGTCGATGCCCAGGCGATCGCACACCAGCGCAATGCCCGACACGATGGCCTGGCGCACGGGATCCTGGTCGATATTGCGGATCAGCTCCATGTCTATCTTCAGCACATGGGGCTGGAACTGAACCAGCATGTTCAGCCCCGCATAACCCGCACCAAAATCGTCAATCGCGGTGATCAGCCCCTGGCGGCGGTATTCATTGAAGATGGCCTTGAGGTGGGCGCCGTTGGTCACCTGCTCGCCCTCGGTCACTTCAAACATGATGCGGTCGTGCGGAAAATGGAATTCCTTGGCCGCCTCCATGGTGGCGCGAATACAGGTTTCTGCACGGTACACCGCGTTGGGCAAGAAATTGATGCTGAGGCGGCACTGGGGCAATGCGGCCAGGCCCAGGCGCGAGGCCAATTCGATGGCTTTCACCCGGCATGCCTGGTCAAACCGATAGCGGTGGGCGTCATCCACCCACGACAGCACCGTGGCCGCAGACTGTCCGTCCACACCGCGCACCAGCGCTTCGTAGGCAAATGGGCGCCCGGAATGCAAATCCATGATGGGCTGGAACGCCATCGTGAAATCAAAGGGAAGCTGGGTCTTGTCGCGGCAGGCAGCACAGCCCAAGGGCTCAAACGGTTGGGCAAAAACAGTAGAAATCATGGGGTCATGATATCCAGCCAGAGGCGGTGATGGCGGGTTCACGCACCCCGCGACAGGGCAAATACCGCAACCACCTTGGCCAGCCGCTGGGCCTGCTCGGTCACGGTGCCTGCGGCGGCGGCAGATTCCTCCACCAGCGCGGCGTTCTGCTGCGTCATCTGGTCGAGCTGCCCTACCGACTGGTTGATCTGGGCAATGCCGGCCGATTGGTCGCGCGCAGCCGCATGGATCTCGCCCATCATGGCACTGACCTGCTGCACCGAGCCCACGATCTCCGACATGGTGCGGCCCGCTTCGTCGGCCAGTTGCCCCCCCGCCGACGCTTTTTGCACCGAGCTGTCAATGAGCACCTTGATCTCGCGGGCTGCCTGCGCAGAGCGCTGCGCCAGGCTGCGCACCTCGGTGGCCACCACCGCAAACCCGCGCCCCTGTTCGCCCGCACGGGCGGCTTCCACGGCAGCATTGAGCGCCAGGATGTTGGTCTGAAAGGCGATGGAGTCGATGACCCCCGTGATATCCGCAATGCGGGCCGAGCCCTCATTGATCTCGCGCATGGTGTGGATCACCCGCCCCACCACTTCGCCCCCGTGCCGTGCCACGCCGGCAGCCGACACCGCAAGGGCATTGGCCTGCTCCGAAGCGTTGGCAGACTGGCGCACGGTGCCGGTAAGTTGCTCCATGCTGGCAGACGTTGCCTGCAGGTTGCCCGCGGTGTCTTCGGTGCGCACCGACAGGTCTTGTGCGCCCATGGCAATCTCCTGGCACGCCAGCGCCATGCTGGTGGCGGCTTCCTGAACCGTTGCAACGGTTTCATGCATGCGCTCCAGCGCCTGCTTGAGCGCCCTTCCACCCGGTGTTTCGACCACCATGTGAGAGACATCCAGGGCAATCTGGTCGCCCCGCACCAGGGCAGCAGACAGGCGCTGCAGCTCCAGCGACTCGCGGGCGGTGCGTCCCATGTTCACGGCCAAAATTACCTCCAGCACGGTCTGGATCACCACATATACCGCATGCAGCACCACCCGTCCAAAATCGGGGCTGGTCATGCAATACACACCGAAGCCCGCCGCCTGGAGACGGTCAAACAGCACATGGTGCACGGCAAACAGCAGTGCGGCCCACACAATGGGGCGCCAGTCGAGGTACACCAGCAGCAAGGCCAGCGTGACGAACACGCCAAAGTGAAACTCCAGCATGCCCTGCGCCAGCTGGATATGCAGCGCCACCAGACCCACCTGCACAAAAGCCAGCACCAAGCGCGAAGCCAGAGTGCCCCGTGCCGTGCCGTAGGCCACACCCGCAATCAAGACCAAGGCGCCCGAAGCCACCAGAGCCAGCACCGAATCCACAAACCGCAGCCCCAGGACCACCGCCGCGATGGCACTCAGTGCAATCGCGGCCAGCATCACGCGGTCACCCAGCAAGGCGCTGTCTACAGGGGTGGATACAGATTTTTCGGAAGCTGGGGAGAAGGATGACGAGGACATAAATTCGCAATTTGCACCAATATGTTTTTATTGTAACTTATTGGTATAAATCCATCCTTCGCATTCACCCATCCCATAGGGACAAAAAAAAGCCGCGTGTCACCGCGGCTTCTTCTGGTGCCTGGAAGCGCAGGAGTGCTCAGCGCTCCAGCGCCAGGGACACGCCCATGCCACCGCCAATGCACAGCGCAGCCAAGCCCTTCTTGGCATCGCGGCGCTGCATTTCATGCAGCAGCGTCACCAGAATGCGGCAACCGGACGCGCCAATGGGGTGACCAATGGCAATGGCACCCCCGTTCACGTTGACCTTGGCAGGGTCAATGCCCAGTTCTTTGTTGACCGCACAGGCCTGGGCAGCAAAAGCTTCATTCAACTCGAACAGGTCCACGTCGGCGGCGTTCCAGCCGGCGCGTTGCAAGGCCTTGCGAGAAGCAGGCACCGGGCCCATGCCCATGGTGGCCGGGTCGAGACCGCTGGTGCCAAAGGCGGCAATGCGCGCCAGCGGCTTGAGGCCCAGGGCTGCTGCTTTCTTGGCGGTCATCACCACCACGGCAGCGGCGCCGTCGTTGATGCCCGAGGCGTTGCCTGCCGTCACGGTGCCCGCCTTGTCGAAAGCCGGGCGCAGACCGGCCAGCACTTCGGCATTGGTTTTGCGGTTCAGGTATTCGTCGGCATTGAAGAGGATGGGGTCGCCCTTTTTCTGGGCCAGGCTCACACCCACGATTTCGTCGGCAAATTTGCCTGCGTCTTGCGCGGCAGCAGCCTTTTGCTGGCTACCCAGGGCCAGCGCGTCCTGCATATCACGGGTAATGCCATAGGCCTTGGCCACGTTTTCGGCCGTGATGCCCATGTGGTACTGGTTGTACACATCCCACAGGCCATCGACGATCATCGAGTCGACCATCTTCCAGTCGCCCATGCGCTGGCCATCACGCGAGCCGTTGAGCACGTGGGGCGAGAGGCTCATGTTTTCCTGGCCGCCGGCCACCACGATCTCGCTGTCGCCCCAGGCCACGGCCTGGGCGGCCAGCATGACCGATTTGAGTCCCGAGCCACACACTGCGTTGATGGTGAGGGCGGGCGTTTCCTTGGCCACGCCCGCCTTCATGGAGGCCTGGCGCGCGGGGTTTTGACCCACGCCTGCCGCCAGCACCTGGCCCATGATGACTTCACCGATCTGGTCGGATGAGAGCCCGGCGCGCGCGATGGCCTCGCGGATCACGATGGAGCCCAGTTCGGTGGCGGGGGTCTTGGCCAGTGCGCCACCAAATTTGCCCACGGCGGTGCGGGCGGCTGAAACAATGACGATGTCTTCCATGGATAGTCCTTTCGAGGTGGATCGGTGCGGGGGGGGGCGTTCGTGCCCCGGCGGGTGCTTTCAGATTCTCGCAGCCATTTTTAGCGCTTTGAAATCATGCCTTTTCCTTGACATAGCGGCCGGGCGCCGGCTCGATGGCCTTGAACCGTGCCCCTTTGCCGTAGCCCTTGGGCGCTGCAATCTGCTTGCCGGCATGGCCCTTGAGCCAGCCGGACCAGTCGGTCCACCAGCTGCCAGGGTGCTCGGTGGCGCCTTCCAGCCATTGGTCGAGGGTGGCGGGCAGCTTGCCGTCGGCGCGAATCCAGTGGCTGCGCTTGCCTTTGGCGGGCGGGTTGATGACCCCGGCGATATGGCCCGAGGCGCCCATCACAAAGCGTTTTTTGCCGGGTAGCACCTGGGTGGACGCGTAGGCGGCGTTGATGGGCACGATGTGGTCTTCGCGCGAGCCGTAGACATAAACCGGCAGCGTAAGATTGGAAAGATCCATCTTCTCGCCGCACACGGTGAGCTTGCCGGGCTTGACCAGGTTGTTTTCGAGGTAGAAGTTGCGCAGGTACCAGGCGTAGAACGGGCCCGGCAGGTTGGTGCTGTCGCTGTTCCAGTAAAGCAGGTCGAAGGGGGGCGGCGTTTCGCCCTTGAGGTAGTTGCCCACCACGTAGTTCCACACCAGATCATTGGGGCGCAAGAAGCTGAAGGTCGAGGCCAGGTCCTGCCCTTTCATGAGGCCGCCTTTGCCCAGCTGCATCTCGCGGTACTTCACCATCCCTTCGTCGATGAACACATCCAGGATGCCGGTGTCGGTGAAGTCGATCAGCGTGGTCAAAAAGGTGGCACTGGCCACGGGCTCATCGCCGCGCGCTGCCAGCACGGCCAGCGCATTGCTCAGGATGGTGCCGCCCACGCAAAAGCCCAGGGCATTGATCTGCTCGGCGCCGGTGATGTTTTGCACCACGTCGATGGCGGCCATCACGCCGTCTTCCACGTAGTCGTCCCAGGTTTTGTGGGCCAGGGAATCGTCGGGATTGCGCCAGCTCACCACAAAGGTGCGGTGGCCCTGTTCCACGGCATAGCGGATCAGCGAGTTTTCGGGCTGCAGATCGAGGATGTAGAACTTGTTGATGCACGGCGGCACCAGCAAAAACGGGCGCTCGAACACCTTGGTGGTGAGCGGCTTGTATTCGAGCAGCTGGAACAGCTCGTTTTCAAACACCACGGCGCCCTCGGTGGTGGCCACGTTGCGGCCCACCTCGAACAGGCTTTCATCGGTCATCGACACATGGCCCTGGGTGATGTCGTGCAGCAGGTTCTGCATGCCTTTGGCAATGCTCTCGCCCTTGGTCTCAATGGCTTTCTTCTGTGCCTCGGCGTTGAAGGCCAAAAAATTGCTGGGCGCCATGGCGGCCATCCATTGCTCTACGCCAAAGCGGATACGAGCACGGGTCTTTGCGTCGGCCTCCACCGCGTCGGCCAGGCCCATCAGGGTGCGGGCGTTGAGCAGGTAGGCGGCGGCAGAGAAAGTGGCCACCGGGTTGGCAGCCCAGCCTTCGCCCGTGAAACGGCGGTCTTTGATTTCGGGGGCGGCCTGCAGGCCCTGGGCCCACAATTCCTTGGCATCGTGAAGATATTGCTGTTGCAGCGCCTGCAGCTTGGTCGACGAAAACTGCAGGGGCGCGGCCCCTGGCATGCCGCCCGCCACGTCGGCAGACTGAAAGGACTGCAATGCCTTTGTCCAGCTATCCCCGAAAATCTGCTGGAATTGCTGGGCGCCTTGAGCCCAGAGTGCTTCAGAATTCATGCTGCTTCCTCAATGGTTGGTCGATCGCACGGGATCTCGGCACCATTGTTGCCCACCTGCTGCCGCAAGGCAATGTTCACCAGCGTCTTTCGCTCTTTTGCTCCTTTGCTCATGTACCTTGTAATCATCACCTGGCTGTATGTCACCCTCATGATGGCGGTGGCCGAAGCCACCAGCAGCACCGGCAGCGTGCTGGGCGCTTTCTTCACGTTTGTGCTGTATGGGCTGCTGCCGATGGGCATCGTGGCGTATATCCTGGGCACGCCGTCGCGCAAGCGGGCCCTGCGGGCACGCGATCAGGCCGAGCAGGCCGCTTATGACGAGAAGCTGGCGGCGCAAACGCACAGCCAATCGCACGGGCAAACGCCCCAGCCACCGGTTGCGGGGACAACGCCAGGTGCAGAGACAGCCGATTCAGTCGCGCCAGATGCAGGCGGCCATGCGGCCGCTGCCGCCGAGAGCCAGCTGGTCGCGCCGGTACGAAAAGAACCGTGAGGCATTGCCCACGGTGCACCAGGGTGCCGTGCTGTCGTTGCCATAGATCTGCTTAACGCCCAGCGCGCGCAGTCGCAGACGCGCCAGCCCCGCCAGATCGGCCAGAAACTTGCCTTGGCCCAGTGGCACAAAGCACGCCAAGGCGGCCGGGTGATGGCTGCAAAAAGCCTCGCGCACCTCTGCGCCCACCTCAAAGGCGGTGGGGCCAATGCAGGGCCCCAGCCATGCCATCGTGTGCGCTGCCAGCATTCCATTTGCTTCATTTTTGATAGCTGCTAGCGCTTTATCAGAAAGGGCTAGAGCCTTAAAACGCTCAAAAACCGCCTCCAGAACACCCACCCCGCCTTTTCCGGCCAGCCCGCGCCAGCCCGCGTGGGCCGCGCCCACCACCGCGCCCGAGCCATGGGCCAGCAGCACGGGCAGGCAATCGGCCACCATGATGGTGCAGACCGCGCCCGGCTGCGTGGCCACGCAGGCATCGGCCTCGGTGCCGTCGGGCGTGGCGGGGTTGATGGTGGCCACCGCCGTGCCGTGCACCTGGTTCAGAAACACGGCCCGGGCGCCCGGGGTGGCGCCCTGCACCACCGCCTGCAGCCGCTGCCGATTGGCCTGCACTGCCGACGGATCATCGCCCACATGGCTGCCCAGGTTCAGGCTGGCACAGGGGCCGGTGCTGACACCGCCCGCCCGCGTGGTGCACAGGGCGCGCACACCGGCAGGCGCCGGCCATTGCGGCTGCAGCCAGTCGTGGGGAATGCGGGAGGGCTGGGTCATGGCTTGGTCATGCCTTGTTCATGGCTGGTAGTCAGGGCAGGCCGAGGGCTGCGCCTGCTGGAATGCGGGCAGCGCCATGCAGGCAGCAAAGGCGGCCATGGTCAGCGGCAGGCCTTGCAAAGGGACGTTGAAACGCTGGCAATTGAACACATGCGGCACCAGGCAGCAGTCGGCCAGCGTGGGGGCAGCGCCCCAGCAATACACGGACGGTGCCAGGCCCTGCGCTGCGCGCTGCTGCGCCAGCAGCACCAACTGGCGCTCGAAGGCCTCCAGCCCGCTGCGGGCCCAGTGGCTGTACCAGGCGTTCTTGCCGGCTTCGTCCACCTTCAGCGTTTGCACCAGATAGTTCAGCACCCGCAGGTTGTTGGGTGGGTGCATTTCGCACGCCACCATCTGGGCCAAAGCCCGCACGTGGGCCCGGGCCAGCGGCTCGGCGGGCAGCAAGGGCGGCGACGGATGGGTTTCATCGAGGTATTCGATGATGGCCATGGACTGCGACAGCGCCACGCCGTCGTCGGTCAGCAAGGTGGGGACCAGCGCATCGCCTACCCGGCCCGTGTAGGCCGGGTCATGGTGCTCGCCGCGCACCAGGTGCACCGGGATGTAGTCGTAGCCAAGCCCCTTGAGCTGCAGCGCGATGCGCACGCGAAACGACGCCGACGAGCGAAAGTAGTTGAAAAGCTTCATGGGCTGGAGAGCGGGGGCGCAATAGAGGTCTGGCGGGACAGATGGGCATCGGCAGCTGCTGCCGGGCTGAACACCAGCTTGGCCAGCAAGGCCTTGAGCTGCACCGCTTCAGCGTCAGACAACGGCGCCATGAGGCGCTCCTGGACCCGCTGGGCCGCGCCGCGCATCTGCAGTGCAGCGGCCTCGCCCGCGGGGGTGACCCACAACAGCTTGCGCCGCCGGTCACGCATGTCGGGCACACGCCGGACCCAGCCGCGCGCCTCCAGGCGGCCAATCACCGATCCCGATGTGGCGGCATCAAATGCCACCCGGGCCGCCAGGGTGACCTGGTCTTCGCCGGGCCGGTCGATCAATTCATTGAGGATGGCGAACTGCACCGGCGTCACGTCAAAACCGGCCGTTTCTTCCATGAAAAGTGCCACGGCGCGCTGGTGTGCGCGCCGGACAAGGTGGCCTGGCGCCTGATAGAAATCGAAGCTCTGTGCCATGGGCGCGAGTGTAGCCTCCCCCCAGCAGACACACCGGCCCCGTGGCACACTGCAGCAGAGCGAGGGCGCGCAGCGCGACGGTATCACCACAGCCCACCGCGCCAACGCCCCCGCACCATTGATAAGGTGTTGCAAGAAACGTGAGTATCAAGCTATCAAGCACAGAGCCGCAGAGACTGCTTTTGCACGGCAAGGCGCATCAACACCGTGACCGCGTGGATTGCAAACCACCAGGACCCATCTTGAAGCAGAAAGACTGACATGAGCTATGTTTTTTCTCCCGCGCCCGTGACCAGCGTGCCCGTTGTGGGCTCTGGCGACCGCTTCCCGGTGCACCGCATCTACTGCGTGGGCCGCAACTACGAAGAGCACGCCAAGGAAATGGGCTTCACCGGCCGCGAGCCGCCGTTCTTTTTCATGAAACCGGCCGACGCCATCGTGGTGGTCAATGCCGGCGAAACCGGCCTGCTGCCCTACCCCAGCCTCACGGCCAACCTGCACCACGAGATTGAACTGGTGGTGGCCATTGGCAAGGGCGGCAAAAACATCAAGGCGGCCGATGCGCTGCAGCACATCTACGGCTATGCCGTGGGCCTGGACATGACGCGCCGCGACCTGCAAAACGACATGAAAAAACAGGGCCGCCCCTGGTGCATTGGCAAGGGCTTTGACGCCAGCGCCCCCATTGGCCCCATCACTCCCATCGATCAGGCGGGTGACATCGCCAAGGCCGCCATCTGGCTGCAGGTCAATGGCGCCGACCGCCAGCGCAGCACCGTGGCCCAGCTCATCTGGAACATTGCCGAAACCATCGAGCACCTGTCGGCCGCCTGGGAGCTGGCCCCCGGCGACCTGATCTACACCGGCACCCCCGAAGGCGTGGGCGCCGTGGTGCGCGGCGACACACTGGAAGGCGGCGTGGACGGCCTCACCCCGCTGCGCCTGAGCGTGGTGTAGCCGCCCAGGCAGCGCCTGCATTCACTTCAACTCACTTCACTTCACTTTTAATAGCTGCCTGCGCTTTACCCATAAGCGCTAGCGGCCTATTTGACTTATATTTCTGGCATGACCTTTCGCAGCCCGATCAAACACTGCCGCGACTGCGGCACGGCCGTTGCCTACCGCCTGCCCGACGACGGCGACACCAAGCAGCGCGCCGTGTGCCCCGCCTGCCACACCGTGCACTACGAAAACCCGCTGAACGTGGTGGGCACCGTGCCCGAGTTCACCGACGGCCG
>ERZ724504.2022-NODE-2022-length-11112-cov-6.944379_pt1 | contig 11112 bp, 13 predicted proteins | sample MGYA00376037_ERZ724504 | MGnify/ENA primary metagenome ERZ724504 (study PRJEB28724, sample SAMN07190888) | wastewater metagenome | isolation source: influent of sewage treatment plant in Hong Hong | place: USA: Christiansburg, Virginia | collected 2016-03-01 ... | reverse complement strand
AAATAAATTATTTAAAATTTTTAAAATTAAAAAAAATGGCAAACGTTAAAGCAAAAAAAGAAAGCACTTCAAATGGAGGAGGAATGGTTTCAGGGATTATTATCGCATCATGTATTTTTGTAGGATGGTTAGTATGGACTTTTATTATGGGGGACGGTGCTAACTTTGAAGGAGGAGTAAATACAGGTCACCCACTACCAGGAAATTACTTAGCAATGGTTTATAAAGGAGGTCCTATCGTACCAGTTTTGATGGGATTATTATTAATGGTGATTGTATTTTCTTTCGAAAGATACATGGTAATCACTAAAGCTGCTGGAAAAGGTAACTTAGATACTTTTATGAAAAAAGTACAAGGAGATATTAAAGAAGGTAAAATTGATGAAGCTATCGCTGCTTGTGACAAACAAAAAGGTTCTGTAGCTAATGCAATTAAATCTGCTTTGGTAAAATACCAAGACGTTAAAAAAGAAGGATTCAATTCTGAAGAAGCTTCTGAAACTATCCACAAAGAAATCGAAGAGGCTACTTCATTAGAAATGCCAATGTTAGAGAAAAACATGACTATCATTTCTTCATTAGTATCTTTAGGAACTCTTGCTGGTTTGTTAGGAACAGTAACAGGTATGATTAAAGCGTTTGGTGCGTTAGCAACTGCAGGTACTCCTGACCAAGCTGCACTTGCAAATGGTATCTCTGAGGCACTTATCAATACAGCTACAGGTATCTTTACTTCTGTATTGGCAATTATCTCTTACAACTTCTTTACTTCTAAAATTGACGATTTAACTTACTCTATCGATGAGGCTGGTACTACTATCGTTAACACTTACAGAAAATTTAGAGGTAGCTTAAAACAATAATTAGTATTAAATTAGAGTTATAGGATTAAAATCTCTAGGTTTAATATAAAATAAAACAAAAAAAATGGCAGAATTAAATACTAAAGGAGGAAAAAAATCCACATCCATTGATATGACCGCGATGTGTGATGTATCGTTCCTTTTGCTAACGTTCTTTATTTTGACTGCTACAGCTAAAGCTCCTGAAGTTTTACCAGTGGATACGCCACAATCTACAGTGCAAACTAAATTGCCTACAGATAACTTGGCTACAATTACTATTGGTAAAGGAAAAGTGTTTTTTGATTTAAAAGGAAGAGAAGTTCGTAAAAAAACCCTAGAATTAATGGGGCAAAAATATGAATTGGAATTTTCTGATGATGATACAAACAAATTTGCTTTAATGGAAAGTTTTGGTGTGCCACTTCAAAATCTAAAACAAATTTTGGATATGAAGGCGTCAGATAGAGCTAAAGCAGGGCAACCAGGTATTCCAAAAGATTCTTTAGACAATCAATTAAAAGAATGGCTTTTGAATTCAAGAAGAGCTAATATTGATATTAACAATAAAGAATTGGAAATAGCTATCAAAGGAGATGCTAAAGAAGAATATGCTACAATTAAACAAGTAATGGATATTTTGCAAGAGCAAAAAATCAACAACTTTAGTTTGGTTACTGGTTTAAGAGGAAAGAATTTTTAATTAATAAAGACACACTATAATGGCTGAATTAAATACCGGTGGCGGTGGAGGCAAAAAAGGTGGTGGAAAAGTAAGAAGTAAAAAACAAAATTCAAAAGTAGATTTAACTGCTATGGTGGATTTGGCCTTCTTATTGATTACCTTCTTTATGTTGACTACAACGCTATCAAAACCCCAATCTATGAATTTGGGATTGCCAGATAAAGCAGAACCTGATCAAAAGGAACAAGATATTAAAGTTGATGAGAATCGTACTATGACTATTCTACTAGGAGAAAACGGAAAGTTAGTATCTTACATGGGTATGATTAGTGCTCCACTTGTTGCTCCTAAAGATTTTGCTTATGGAAAAGATGGTATTCGTAAAGAATTACTATCTAGAAGACAATCAGTGTTAGAATATTCTGCGTCTAAAGGGAAACCAAAGAACGGAATTATTGTAATTATTAAACCAAGTAAAAAAGCAACTTACCGCAACTTGGTGGATATATTAGATGAGATGGCTATAGTAGATGTACCTACTTATGCTATAGTAAACGAGTTTTCGCCAGAGGAACAAAAATTGTTAGCGGCAAAATAGTCTAACTACTTTGTCAATAACCTAATAATTAAGAAAAATGAAATTAGATATATTAAAAAATCAATGGCTTGATATCGTTTTTGAAGGACGTAATAAATTGTATGGAGCTTATGAGTTAAGAAAATCTAATCGTAAGACTTCAATGAAGGCCCTTATTATGGGTGCCATTGTTTTTAGTTTAGCGGTTAGTGCACCGCTCATTGCGAGTTTGTTGCCTAGTGGTTCTGATGATGATGAAAATCTTGATGTGAAAATCACAGCGGTAAAATTACCACCTAAAAAACAAGAAGAGAAAAAACCAGATCTTCCACCACCACCTCCACCAAAACCAAAAGTGGATCAAGTGAAATTTGTTAAGCCAGTAGTGGCGAAAGCAGAAGAAGTAGTAGAAGAGATTGTTGAGGTTAAGCAAATCAAAGACAAGAACATTGGTGCTGAAACTATCAAAGGTGATCCAGATGCAATTTTAACAGTTGATGAGCCAGTTGGTACTGGTACTGCTGCTGTTGTTGAAGAAGACAATACAGTATATAACACAGCTGGTATTGAGCAAAAACCTGAATTCCCTGGGGGTATGGAAAAATTCTACAAATTTGTAGGGAATAATTACCAAGCTCCTGAAGAAGAAGGTTTAAAAGGAAAAGTTTATGTGACTTTTGTTGTTGAAAAAGATGGTTCATTAACTGATATCAAAGTATTAAGAGATATCGGATACGGAACAGGAAAAGAAGCAATTAGAGTTTTGAACAAATGTCCAAAATGGATTCCTGGTGAACAAAATGGTAAGAAAGTTAGGGTTTTATACTCTCTGCCAATTACTATTCAATCAGCCGAGTAATGATTCCAAATTTAGTTGATAATATGAAGAAGAAATCGCCTAAAGAGCGATTTCTTCTCGTTATAGGCTTATTGTTTTTTTTAGTCTATTTGGTTCTTGGTTTAGCTGTAATCTTTTGGAAAGAATTGCCTTTAGCAATGGAATTCAAATATAGAATTGCTCTTGGTGTATTGTTGATTGTTTATTCAATTATCCGTTTTCAAAGATTTTATAATTCTAATAAATAGTTGTTATGAAACATTGTAATCTCTTGGTTGTTTTTTCTTGTTTGTTTTTCTTCTATTCTTGTAAGTATGACAAGAATGAAGAAACGATTTTGAAAGGTAATGTTACCATAACTGTTGATGAAACTGTGCTGCCTCTGATTCAAGCTCAAGCTGATGTTTTTCAAAACAAATATGATGCGACCATTAAGCTAGTGCCAAAATCTGAAGCGGAAACGTTAAACGATTTGTTTAATGGTAAGACGGGTGTTGCTGTTTTAACTAGAAATTTATCAGAAAAAGAAAAAATTAACTTTTCTCAAAAAAAGATTATACCTAAAATCACTAATTTTGCCATTGACGCAATTGCATTGGTTAGAAATAAAACTTCTAATGATACTTTATTAGCCTTAAAAGACGTTATAGAGTTTATGAAAGGGAATTCTAGTAATGCGATTAAAGGTTTGGTTTTTGATAATCCTAATTCCAGTACGGTTAGTTATATTAAAAAGTTAGCCAGAGTTGATGTGCTTCCAGAAAATGGAGTGTATTCCTTTAAGTCAAATGAAGAAGTAATCAAGTTTGTGTCTGAAAATAATGGAATGATTGGTGTTATCGGTGTTAATTGGATATCTGAACCTTCTTCAAAAATGTTACCTTATTTAGAGAACATTAATGTTTTAAGTGTTAAAGCGCTAAATGGAAGTTCATTTGTTAGCCCTACGCAAAATAATATAGCCGAGGGTACTTACCCATTGGCACGAGATTTGTTTATTGTAAATTGCCAAGGGTATTCAGGACTAGGAATGGGCTTTGCTTCCTTTATCGCTGGTGATGTTGGACAACGAATAGTTCTTAAATCAGGATTATTACCAGTTAGGGTACCAGGAAGAAAATTAAACGTTAGAAATGAAATTGAGAATGCAAAAGAATAAATATAAATTAATAGAAAAGAAGATGAATAAATTAAAATTTTTTAGTGTTGCATTTTTTGCTTCTTTTACTCTTGTAAATGCACAAGATATAGATCAAGCAAAAAAAGCAATTGATGCAGAACAGTTTGAAAAGGCCAAAACGATATTGAAATCTCTTTTGCAAGCTAAACCTTCAAATGGTACAGCATCTTTTTTACTTGGGAATGTATATATGTCCCAAAAAGAATTAGATTCTGCAAAAATATATTATCAAAAAGGGATTACTGGCTCTGATGGAGCTAAGCTAAACTACATTGGTTTAGGACAATTAGATTTGGAAGCAAAAAATCAAACAGCTGCCCAAAGTAATTTTGATATTGCGATTAAAGACGCTAAGCGCAAAGATGCTACTGTGCCTACGTACATTGCACGTGCTTATATGAATATTTCTAAACCTGATTACAAAAATGCAATAACAATACTTGAAAGAGCAAAAATTGATAGTCCACAAAATGCTGATTTGTTGTTGGCTTTAGGTGATGCTTATTATTTAGAAAACAAACAAAACGAAGCCTATTCTTCGTACAGAAGTGCATTTCAAATTGATCCTACAATGTTGAGAGCAAAAATGCAGTTAGGTGTTTTGTTAAAAGGTGCAAAATCGTATGATTTAGCTATTAATTCATTTAATGAAGTTATTGCTATTAATCCTAATTATGGTCCTGTTTACAGAGAATTGGCTGAAACCTATTATAAATGGGGTAGAAATAAGCCTTCAAAAGCTGCTGAGTACATGCAATTAGCGATTTCTAATTATGATAAGTACATGTCAATGACAGATTATTCTTTGGCATCAAGAATGAGAAGAGCTGATTTCTTAGTTTTGTTGAAAAACTGGCCAGAGCTTGAAAAAGAGGCTAATAAAATGATTGAATTGGATAAAGTAAATCCAAGAATATATCGTTATTTAGCATATTCTGCGTTTGAGAATGGAAATGTTGATGTTGCCTTGAAATCATTGGAAAGTTTTATATCTAATCCAAATAGTAAGGTTATAGCTAAGGATTACATCTATTTAGCTGAAATTAAGTTTAAAAAAGCTATTGCTGCTGATGGACTTACAATGGATCCAACTCTTTATGCTTCTGGATTAGTAGATTTGAAGAAAGCATTGGAATTAGAGCCATTAGCAACTGAGGATTTGAATGATATTGGAAAAAAATTATTCTCAAAAAAATTCTATAAAGAAGCAGCTCCTATTTTTGAGTTAGGTACTAAAAATGCTGAAGATAAAAACTATGTAGATGATAATATTTACTACGCTTTATCTGTATTATACGGAAACAGTAAAAAAGATGTTAAAGCAGACCCAATTGAGTTAAAAAATGCTGACGCAGCTTTAGATAAGGTAATTGTTGCTGCTCCTTCATATCAGGATGCTTTTTTGTATAAAGCTCGTATTAATAGGCTTGCAGAGAATGAAGAGTTTATTATTAAGAACTATGAATCTTATTTAGCAAAACTTACTGAAAAAGGTGAATTGGCAAATGCAACTCACAAAACTAAGATTGTTGAAAGTTATAACAATTTAGCAGCTAGTTATGCTAATAAGGATAAAGCAAAAGCAATTGAATATTTTAATAAGACTTTAGCAATCGATCCTACTAATGATTATGCTACAAAATCTTTAGCTACATTAAAATAAGTAGCAGTATTTAATATTTGAAAACGACAATCTTTGGGTTGTCGTTTTTTTTGTTTTTATATCAACTAGTTTTCTTTTGTCTTGCATAGTAGTTAAAGTAGTATCTTTGCATTTTTAATGTAAATAGATGTTGTCAAAAGAAATACAATTGGAAGTTAATAAAGGAGCTATGTTGCCTTTAATGGAAGAGTTCTATACAATACAAGGCGAAGGTTCTCATACAGGAACAGCTGCTTACTTTGTTCGTATAGGCGGATGTGATGTTGGTTGCCATTGGTGTGATGTTAAAGAGAGCTGGAATGCAGAATTACATCCACCAACTAGTGTTGATAAAATTGTTGAGAATGCAGTTAAATATGCAGATACTGTCGTTGTTACTGGTGGAGAGCCTTTGACTTGGGATATGACGCTGTTGACTTCAAAATTAAAGGAGCGTGGATTAAAATTACATATTGAAACTTCTGGTGCTTATCCTTTGTCAGGTACTTGGGATTGGATTTGTTTGTCTCCTAAAAAAAATAAATTACCTACTCAAACTGTTTATGATAATGCCGATGAGTTAAAGGTTATAATCTATAATAAACACGACTTTGTCTTTGCAGAAGAACAAGCTTCAAAAGTAAATGATAATGCTTTATTGTTTCTTCAGCCTGAATGGAGCAAGAAAGAAGAGATGACTCCTATAATTGTTGATTATGTCATGAATAATCCCAAGTGGAGAGTTTCATTGCAGACACATAAATATCTAAACATACCTTAGTCTTTTTTTACTGGATAAGTTGTTTTATAAAGGCCTTCGGCCTTTTTTTAATGCTTTCAAATTTTAAAAAATAGGAAGATTCTTTTTTTTGTTTGTTTCTAAATAACTGTTTATCAGTTGTATGTAATTTGTAATTATCAAGTGTAAAAAAAATCAAGTGTTTTTTTGAGGTTATCGTTTTTTTTTAGCTCTTTTTAGATATATTTACAATTAAGTTATTTAGGACGTGCTATTTTTTTATCTAATGTAATCTATATATTTATGAAAAGAATTTTATTTTTTACAGCTTGTTTTTTTGTTTTATATAGTGCAAAATCTCAAAGTCTTAGTATGGCTAATGACGAGATTGTTGAGTATAATACAGTTGAGGTGAGGCCTGAATTCCCGGGGTCTTATACTAATTTTATGGATTTTGTTTCAAAAAATTTTTCCCTTCCTGATTACGATGGCCCTACTGGTATTTTAAAAGTTGGTTTTGTAATAGAAGTCGACGGTATGGTTTCAAGTGTTAAAGTATTGAAAAACCTTGATGCAACAGCTTCAAATGAAATCAAAAAGGTTATGGCTAAATGCCCTCAATGGAAACCAGGAGAACATAATGGTAAGCCTGTTAGAGTGTACTATGAGTTTTCATTAAAGCTTATGAGCCAAAGCTAATAAAAAGAGGGAAAAATGATTACCATTTTTCCCTCTTTTTTAATTGGGCAATATGCTCCAAGTGATGATTGCAATGCCAAGCATACATTCCAATTATTTCTTTTATTGCGAAAGTTTTATTGTGTTCTGGATGAACAAAAGTTTTGTTCAGTTCATCTTCATTTAATGAATTTAACAAAAACGCTAATCTGAAATGTAAACCCTTTAAAAGTTGAATTGTTGGTTCAATAGGCATTGTTTTATTGTCAATTCCTTCTCCCCATAATCCTTCATAGTAATATTTTATAACAGGCTCTTTTTCTGTTAATGCCCATTTTATTCTTATAAAACAGTTCATATGACTATCGGCACAATGATGTATTACTTGTCGTATAGTCCATCCATCTGGGCGATAAGGTGTGTTTAGCTGTTCTTCATTTAGTTGACTAATTGTTTTGTTAAGAGTTTCAGGGAAAATCTCAATTTCTCTTATTTTTTCAATTAAATACTCTCGTGTGTATATTGATGGAGCTTTAAATTGTCCGATTGGGTATTTTAGTTTTTCTATTGTTTCCATTTTTATAGTGTTAGTTTAGCTAAATAATCATAATGTTCTCCTTCAAGGACTAATTCACATTTAAAACCATTGGCAATTGCTGCATTTTGTAAAGTATTGTAATCTAAGTAAAGCCACGGAAATTCTTCTTCTGCTTCGTTCTTGTATTTTATTTTGAATGTTAATTCACCATAATAATTAGTTCCCGGAATCCATTTTCCACCATCTTCATCTTCATCAAACATATATATTATATCTGATGAGTCAATTAGAATTTGTCCATTTGGAAGAAGTAGTCTTTTTAACTTGTTCAAATAGATGGGTATTTGTTTTATTGTGCCAAAAATACCTGTCCCATTCATTAGTAAAAGGATTGTGTCATATTGTGTATTTTCGTTTAAATCTAAGATACCGCATACTTCAGCTTGTTTTATTCCACGTGCAATACATGTTGCTATTGCTTTTTTAGAGATATCAATGGCAGTTACATCTAGTTGTAATTTATTTTGTAATTCGAGGCTGTGACTTCCAGCACCACACCCAATATCGAGTATTTTTCCTTTTGATAATGTAATTGCTTTTTGTTCTATTATTGGCATTTCATTAAATTCTCTAAATAAATAGCTAACTTCCATTTCATCTTCTTCTGATATGGTGGTCTCTGTGTATAAGTTTTCTGGTGAGTTGTTGAAATGATAATCATATATTGCTTGTCCAAAAAGGTCTTTCATTTTTTGTCGGTATTTAGTGATTTAAGTTTACTTTTGTGAAATAACAAAAAGCCATGCAGTTGAAGCCTGATTTATCGGAAATAAATAAACTTGCCAAAGATAAGCATAACGAAAACAAAAAGTATTTCGATAAGCTTAAAAAGAAACCGCCTAAAAATTTAGATTATATAATGCAAGAACTGCATGATAATGAGTTTAAAAAAACAAACTGTTTAAATTGTGCTAATTGTTGTAAAACAACGGGCCCATTGTTTACATCTGCAGATGTTGAAAGAATTTCAAAGCATCTTAGGCTTAAACCACAACAATTCATTTCTCAATATTTGCGAATTGATGAAGACCAAGATTATGTTTTGCAAAAGTTGCCTTGTAGTTTTTTGGATCATGACAACACTTGTTTTATATATGAAGTTCGTCCCAAAGCTTGCAGGGAATTTCCGCATACCGACAGAAAAAAGTTCCAACAGATTACTGCTATTACAATAAAAAACATTCCAATTTGTCCTGCGGTATATAATATTGTGGAGGAAATGAAAAAGAAAATTGTATTATAGAGAAGTACTTCGAATTAATTTAATCATTACACACTTTTGAAATTAGAATATTTTATCGCCAAACGATTAATTACGTCAAAGGATTATAAAAGTAGTATTTCTGCTCCTATTATAAATATTGCCATTGCAGCAATCGCAATAGGTATTATTATGATGTTGGTTTCTGTTTCTACGGGGATAGGTCTGCAACAGAAGATAAGGGAGAAAATTGCTGCATTTAATGGGCATATTGTTATATCTAATTTTGACAGCAATCAATCAGAAGCAACATTAGTTCCAGTTTCAATTCGACAATCTTTTTATCCGACTTTCAAGAATGTTCCTGAAGTAGAACACATTCAAGCCGTCGCTGTTAAAGCAGGAATAATTAGAACAGAAACTGCTTTTGAAGGCATTATGTTTAAAGGCGTAGGCAGGGATTATGATTGGAAGTTTATAAAAGAATATTTGACACAGGGGAGATTGCCGAATTGTATGGCTTCACTCAATCAGGAAGTAGTTGTTTCATCAATTATAGCTTCAAGGTTGAAGTTGAAATTAGGAGATTCCTTTCATACTTATTTTATGAAGCCCAATGGTTATTCTATTCGAAATTTAAAAATTGTAGGCATATTCAATTCAGGTTTTCAAGAATTTGACTCCTCTTACATCTTGGGTGATATCCGACATGTACAAAAACTAAATAAATGGAATAAAGACCAAGTTGGTGCTTTTGAAGTTTTTGTGAATGATTTTAGTGCTATAGAACAAATAGGAGAGAAAGTTTATGAAGAGACTTCGTCTGTTTTAGATAGCAAAACTATTGTAGAAAAGTTTAGTTACATTTTTGAATGGTTAAAGTTGTTTGATGTAAATATTATCGTAATACTTGTTGTTATGATTCTGGTGGCTACTATTAATATGGTGGTTGCGTTATTAGTGCTTATACTTGAACGTACTCAAATGATAGGGGTATTAAAGGCTTTAGGAGCGGATAATTGGTCCATTCGAAAAATATTCCTTTACAATGCTTTCTATTTAGTTGCAAGAGGTTTGTTTTGGGGGAATCTTATCGGGATAGCGATATTATTGCTTCAATATTATTTTGGCATTATCAAATTAAACCCAGAAAACTATTATGTTAATGAAGCGCCAGTCTATTTTAATTTAGTATATATAGTAGTATTAAATCTAATGACTGTTTTGGTCTGTTTCCTTGTTTTACTAATTCCTTCCTATATAATAACTCGTATATCACCTGTTCGAGCTATTCGTTACGATTGATTTTTGGCGTTCTCCTTATATATAGAGAAGTTTTTGGTTTTATTAGATATTGGTTCTACTATATATAAGGAGTCAGGCTATACGTTACAAGTCCTCGACTAGTTTCGTTAGCACTACACTAGTCTGTGGGCTTTCCACTACTATCCCTAACGCATTTATTACTTATCTGTCATTATGTATGTGTTTTTGGGCTTCGATTTTACAAAATTGCCAAAATATCAAATCACTTTTTTAGAAGTTATCAAAAAAGTAGATTTTAAACTTCACGTTATTAATGCATTAAAAAATAAATCAAAAAAAGTTTGAAAAAGGTATTGTTTAAACGAAAAAAGGGTCTACTTTTGCACCCGCAACAACGGCAACGTTCATTTAAATACTGACAAGCGATTGATACAAAAGAAGAGAAGTTTTCGAAAAAAAATATCAAAAAAAGTTTGTGAGAAATAAAAATGTTACTTACCTTTGCACCCCGCAAAATACGGAAAGTTCCTTGAAAGATTGATAAGAAAATGAGATTTAAATGGAAATAAAAATTTTCAAAAAAAAGTTTCAAATTTTCTTGCCAGTTAAAAAAGAATTACTACTTTTGCACCCGCTTTGAGAAACAACGAAAGGCGGAAAAAATAAAGAAGAATACGTTCCTAGACATATTGAATTGACAGCCGTCTCGTTCGAAAGACGAGACAAATAAAATAAGAGTAAGATAATCGAGAGATTAGAATAAAACCGATAGTTTCTGATTCGAATAATAAAATGAGTCTAATTTATTAGACAAACAATATACGATGAAGAGTTTGATCCTGGCTCAGGATGAACGCTAGCGGCAG
>ERZ724504.2021-NODE-2021-length-11113-cov-3.540061_pt1 | contig 11113 bp, 8 predicted proteins | sample MGYA00376037_ERZ724504 | MGnify/ENA primary metagenome ERZ724504 (study PRJEB28724, sample SAMN07190888) | wastewater metagenome | isolation source: influent of sewage treatment plant in Hong Hong | place: USA: Christiansburg, Virginia | collected 2016-03-01 ... | reverse complement strand
GTCGTCTGATCGAAGCGGAGGTCTCGACCGGCCACAGCCTCTGTGCGCACATCGATCGGCTGGTACACGAAGATGAAGGAGTGGCGCTTCCACAGATTCAGCTCGGCAGACAGACGCAAGAACAAGAACATCGTCGACTGATTGCCCTCTGTCTTGAGGTCGAACAGAGTCCCGTTTCGGCCGCTTTGAAAGGTGTGGTGAACAAAGCCGAGCGCGCCGACCTCTGCATAGGCAAACAGAGCGACATTCCCGGCCGGGTTGTTGAGCCGAAAGTTCGTTGGGAACACCGCAACGTCTTCATTGGGAGCGATCTGCCGGGACGGCACAAGCTGCGGAGGTGGCACGAACTGGTACGGCGTAGGTGGTGCAGCACCTGGAACCAGGACGGTGTCTGTGGGTCGAGGATCGATGGGAGCGATCTGTGGCGTCGCACGGGCCGAACCGGCGAAAACGGTGAACGCCAAGACAGCGGAACCTACAACCGAAGGAAGTCGTGCACTGAAACTGTTCTTCATACCCGTTATAGATGCCGTGGAAGTTCAAGTTGCACGCAGAGATTGGAGAGCCCGTAGGTCGGAGGTTGAAGTGGGCGGCTGGCATCGCGGAACATACGCATGCGGCAGATACCGTCATCCATGCATCGGGATTCTCTATAGAAAGCCAGCCATCATTGATAGGTCGGGCGCGCTGGCTCTTTGGAGTACAGTCCGATTTCAAACACCAGCGCCTGCTCTGCCACGGTGAAGATCCGATCTTTGGTCGGGATCTTGTAGCCGAGAACCAGGATGACTCGTGGACTTGGATGATAGGCTGCACCAACGATAAAGTTGGACAGGTCGTGCGAACCAGAGAACCACTCTGCGGTCAGGGTCAAGCCATGTAGCCAAGGAACCGGCTGCTCGATCGCCGTGATAAAACTGGTGGCGTTGGGTTTCAGGAAGAGCACCTCTGAACCGTGACTCAGTCCAGCGGTGAGCCGCGTCTGGAGCTTGGGTAGGCGAAAGCTCAGGTGGGTGTAGAGCCAGTAGCCGAGTCCCTTCGCTTCCAAAGAAATGAGTCCCTTCAGACCTCCGGTGAACTTGAGATCCAGCCACGGCAACCGATCCGCAAAGATCGGTACCACCGACTTGCTGCCCAGGGAGAGCGACGCCTGTCCGGTAGGTGGCACCCCGATGTTATAGAACGTCGCCGCCAGCTCGGTGTGATAGCCAAGTCCGTACGTCAAAAAGAACGTGGCATTCCACATCGGTTCTCGGCCCCAGACACGAAGCTGTGACTCGTTCATCGCAAACAGCGTGCCTTTGTCGGTAAGGTCGGCGGAGGGCAAGGTGACGATGGCCTGCTGTCCCATCGCAGAAGGAGAGTAGAGCAGCCACGCGCCCCAAAAACCGACCAAGCCCCTTAGCAAGTAGCAGTTCTTCATCCCAGACCACTCCTCAATCCATTTCTAGTAGGGATGAAATGAGTGTTCCAATCGATAATTTGTCAGCAATCAATAGATTCAGTCGAACGATCAAAATTGCGATGTGTTGACGTACAGGGCTCGCATAGTTCAGCCACTCGACCCAGAAGACCATACATAGAATAAATCGATTCAATCGCAATGAATTATAGATTTGTCACCAAGCTCGGGCAGACCCATGATTGGAAATACGGGCTCTACTTGGCCCTGGGAGGTCCACATGCGGCTCTTGATCCGTACTCAAGGAATCGACCTGACCGAACAGCTCTGTGAACACATTCAGAACCGTGTTCGATTCGCTCTGTCTCGGCTGGGACAGAACGTCCAGCTTGTCCATGTTCATCTGCGTGACGAAAACGGGCCACGCGGTGGAGTGGCAGAGCGCTGCACCCTGCGCACCCAAGTCGCTGGACGTGACCTCATTATCGAACGCACCCATTCCGACATTCGCACCGCAGTGAGTGTCGCCAGCGATCGTTTGGGAGACGCAGCACGCCGAGCTTTGGCGCGTAGCCAGTCAGTGCCTCGCTAAACCCAGAGTCCACCACCACGCCACACGGCAAGAGGTTCGCCCATGGTCGACATCTCCTTTTTGGCCACGATCGCTTCGCTGATTTCTCTGACCGCGCTGGAGATCCTCCTAGGGATCGACAACGTGATCTTTCTGTCGATTCTGGCCGCCAAGCTACCGGAGGAAAAGCAGGCTACGGCGCGTCGACTTGGGCTCCTCTTCGCCGTGGCAACACGCCTGCTGCTGCTGACGACCCTGTCCTGGGTCATGAGCCTAGGCGTGCCGTTCAAGCTGCCTTTTGTGAATGTGTCGTTGTCTGGCCGAGATCTGATCCTGATCGCTGGGGGCCTGTTCTTGATGGCCAAGAGCACGGTCGAGATTCATGACAAACTGGAAGGGAGCGAAGGAGATGTCAATCGACCAGGAGGCACGGAGAGTCGTCCGTCCTTCGCCGGAATCGTTGCGCAGATCGCAGTGCTCGATATGGTCTTCTCGCTTGATTCGGTGATCACCGCAGTCGCGATGTCGGGAAAGCTGTGGGTGATGATGACGGCAGTCATGCTGTCTACGGGAGTTATGCTGCTTTTTTCGGGCGCAATCTGTCGGCTGGTGCAGCGTCATCCAACCATCAAAGTTCTAGCGCTCGCGTTCTTGCTACTCATCGGGCTCACGCTGGTTGCCGATGGACTGCACGAGCACATTCCCCGAGGCTATCTGTACTTTGCGCTGGCGTTCAGCGTGGCGGTGGAATTGATAAACCTTCGCGTTCGTGAGACTGCCGTGCCGGTCAAGCTCCGGCACACCACGCTCACGGAGTAGACAAGACGGACCAAGAGTGGGGGCTTTGATACATAGAGTTTATCTATGAATCAATGCCAAAACTTCGAACATCTGACTATTAAAAGGGAGCACTTGATGAACCACAGACTTCTTCATTCGCTGCTGATCGGTTTGGTGTGGCTGGCTGGTATGACCTTGTGGGCGGCTTCGGTGCAGGCTTGCGGTGAGCGACAAGCGCGAGCACCGCACAGGGTTGTGGTCACTGTGCCGCTCAGTAGGTGTGAAGAAGAGGACATGCTGCTGCCGGGACGTCGACCCGCGCTGTATGCGGTTGGCACGGCGGGCGGGAGCTATCATCCAGAGCGCGCACCAGCCGTGTTGGTCCATGGGCTGAGTGGGCATCCTTCTGACTTGGCGGACCTGGCGGAGCGACTTACGGGATCGGGATTCCAAGTCTATCTGTTGTTCTTCGATGACATGGGTCGCCGGGTTCGCGAAAACGGAGCGGGTCTAGCCGATGCCCTGGTCGAGCTGTCCGCTCATCTGGGAACAGGCCGGGACTTCAAGTTGATCGCGCACAGTGCGGGAGGACTCCTCGCTCGTCATGCGCTTAATCTACTGGCAGAGAGTGGGAAGCTATCGCGACTAGGAACGGTCGACTTCTATGCGATCGACACTCCGTGGCATGGCTACTTCGGGCCTTCCGATCGCACGCTGCTCGGTCGACTGCGGATGGGAATCGCTCGCCCCTTCCTACCCGATGGGATCGAGGATATGCGGGCAGAGTCGCAGCTCTTCATCGGAGATCCGCAGAGTCCAAGTGCGGTGCTGCGGGCGGGGCTTCTACGCTATCAGTTGCCATCGACAGTTCGGGTTCACCTGTACTTTGCTCAAGAGGGCGATGAAGTACACGACTACACCGAAGGACTGCTGTCCCAACTCACCGAACGAGTGACTGCGTATTATGCATCTCATACTTCGATGCGCGGCAGCCCGCAGCTCCAGAATTTTTGGCTGGCCTTGGTCAGCTCGCACTCCTACTTCGCGTTTCAAGACGAGCTGCGTGGCCTTGCGGATCGGGGTCGCTTGAGTCCATCAGCGGTTCGCAGTGCGCTGCTGCGTTACTTTCCCCGTCTCCCTGGTGATCACTCCGGAATTCTCCGTGAGCAGCCAGATGCCAAACAGCCGACCCTGCTCTCCGCCCTACTCCCGATGCTGGCCAGCAATCTCTCTGTGCGATAGGACGCATAGCACCATGATCCGTGTGCCGCTTCCAGGGTTCACTGCGTGCCAATCTCCCCCGTCCGTCGTTGTGAGGCGGAGTTTACGCACCAATGGTCAACCATGGATTTCGCTCAGGAGGTCGGAACTGGGAGGCCGCAATCCCTCTACCGCTTGCCGAACTGCCGAAATCAGTGCGTCAACGCCAAACGGCTTTGGAAGGAAGGCGTTTGGAAAGTCGTCTCCCATCATCTCGTGCGCTTCCTCTGGAGAGAATCCACTCATAAGGAGTACCCGCTGCTCGGGATGTAGCTTCCGAATCGCTGTAAACACCTCCACACCTGAAAGGCCGGGCATGGTCAGATCCAGCAGCACCAGCGTGTACTGTGTGGGAGCAGCGCGGAAGCGGTCTAGCGCCTCCTGCCCGCTGGCGGCAAGCTCTACCTCAAAGCCAAGGTTGTGCAGCAGGAGCTGACCAACGTAGCGAATGGAATCCTCATCATCGGCCAATAGCACCTTCCCACTGCCACGCCATCCGGGCTCGCTGCGGAGCGGTTCATCGATACGCTGATTCTGCACAGGAAGAGAGGGTGGCAGTAACACTGTGAACGTTGTTCCGCGACCCTCCTCAGACTTCACGGTTAACGCACCATGGTGCCCCCGAACGATTCCTAGTACCGCAGAGAGCCCGAGTCCGCGTCCGGTGAATTTCGTCGTAAAGAACGGCTCAAAGATCCGCTTCAAATTCCCTTCGCTGATGCCGCTGCCGGTATCTGCAACCACAATGGCGATGCACGTCCTGCCGATGTTCGGATCGATCACGATAGCGGCTTGCCGAATTTCGGGGGTCACATCGACCAGACAGGTACGGATCAGGACAGGTCCTGAGTGCGGACTCATCGCCTCCGCTGCATTGATCACCAGGTTCATGATGAGCTGCCGAATCTGGGTCGAGTCCATCAGGACCGGCGGCAGATCGGTCGCGAGATCGAACTGTAGCTCTAGGCGAGCACTCACCACAGAGGACTGCGCCAGCTTCGCCGTCGCCTTGACCAACTCACTGACATCCTGCGTACGAAAGACAAACCGCGTCCGTCCAGAATAGGCGAGGAGTTGCTGACACAGCTCTGCCGCACGTTGACTCGATTCCAAGATGACCGCCACAGACTCTTTCGATTGAAGAGCCAGGCTGCGGTCATGGGCAAGCATACTTGCGCTGGCCATGATTCCTGTCAGCAGGTTGTTGAAGTCATGCGCAACTCCACCCGCGAGAACCCACAGACTCTCCAGCTTCTGCGCCTCTGTCATCTTGCGGACCACATCGTCCCGTTCAGACTCCATCTGCTTCTGGACTGTCATATCGCTGATAAACGCCATGACCTGCGTTTGATCACGAAACTTCAGCGGGCTCAGACCAACCTCGATCGGAAACAGAGTCCCGTCTTTGCGTCGAGCCTGAAGCAGTCCGGCCTGCCCCATTGCTCGGGGAACTGGATGGGTCAGATAGCTTTCTCGATGGGCCTGATGTTTGGAGCGCAGATGGTTGGGAATCAGCACCTCGATTTCTTGGCCGACCAGTTCCTGCGGCTCGTACCCAAACATGCTTCCAACTTTGGGATTGACGAAGCAGATGTGCCCATCTTGGTCGACGGTCAGAATCGCATCCAGGGCATTCTCAAAGATCAGGCGGAATCGTTCCTCACTGCCGCGAAGCTCGGCGAACTGTTGCGCCAACTTGCTATTGAGCGACAGCACCTTTTCCTCTGCTTGCCGACGCTCCGTGATGTCGCTGACCAGGACCGCGAACCCACTGACCTCGCCTTGAACCACGTGAGGAATGTACTGCGCGTCTGTATATCCCAGCTCACCAGAAGGCTTGCGGATCACTCGTTCAAATCGCTGTTTTTCACCGGCCAGGGCACCGCGAATGTATACCTCATTTGCAGCAAGCAGATCCGGCCCGAGGAGTTCTTGGATGGTCTTACCCAACATCTGCTCCGAGGAGAAGCCAAACCATTCCATGTAGTGTCTGTTGGCGAATCGGCAGCGGAGATCCTTGTCCCAATATCCGACCATCCCGGGTAGGCTATTCGTCAGCGTGCGAATGAATCGCTCGCTGCGGTCCAGCTCGTCACGCTGAGTTGTAAGCTGCTTGTTCAGCTCGTTGAGCTGATCCACCCGCTGCTCCAGCTCGCTGTGGAGCTTCTGCCGCTGCTCCTCTGCGCGGGATAATGCAGTGATCTCTACAAAGGTCAAAACCAGTCCACGGGGAGTCCGATTGACATCGAAGTATGGCATCACGCGACGGAGATAGATGTCTCCGCTGGCTGTGTAGATCTTCTTTTCGATCGGAGTTCGCGTGGCCGCGACTTTGCCGATGTCATCGAACACATCATCACCTTCCACCCGCGAGGTGATGTGCCTGATGTCACGTTCGAGATCCTGCAAGATCAAGTTGAATATCTTTGCAGCGGCCGGAGTGAAGAACCGAATCTTCATCTCCTCATCGAGGAAGATGGTGCCAATCTCGGTCGCCTGGATCAGGTTTTTGAGGTCACTACTGACGCGATTTAAGTCCTTGATTCGCTGCTCGTGTTCGGCGTTGACACTGTAGAGCTCTTCGTTGACCGAGTGGAGTTCTTCATTGGTACTCTGGAGTTCCTCGTTACTGGCCTGCATCTCTTCATTGCTGGCCTGGAGTTCCTCATTGCTGGTCTCCAACTCTTCAACTGTGGTCTGAAGCGACTCCTTGGCTTGCATCAGCTCTAGCTCAAGCTGCTGAATCCGGACCCGAGTCGCTGCATCCACTGTGTATGAAGCCTCTGGAGAGAGACCTGGCTGAATACCAGTCGCTGGCTTCTGAACCGCAAAACTCACCAGCACAAAGTGGTTGTTGGACACCGGATCTGGAATCGGTTCGGCCACCACATCAAGGATTACGTCCGTGCCGTTGTCATCGAAGCGAACCCCTCGAAGAGTGACCCGCTCATTCTTCTTGCTCACCGCCTGGAGCGCAGAGGAGATGGCCATCCGCAAATCTCCTCTGGTCATCGCCACCAGATCTGCGCTCATTCGACCCATGGGAACGCGCAAAAAGCGCTCTGCATCACCGAAGACATGTACGACATCACGACGGGCATCGACCAGAACGGACGAAGGAACGTACCGCTTCAGAATCGTGTCATAGACCCGCGACATCCGGAGATCTCCGGGGTTCGAAGCGCGAGCTGCGCGTTGTCCTACCGGTGAGACCAGATCCACGCGCAGATCCATCGGAAGTCGAGAATCCCGACTCTTCTGAAATATCTTCCATTGCCTGTCTATTGTCTCAAACTCATGCTGTAGCTCGCTCACTCCTTCACTAGGGCCAAGGAACAGAAAGCCACGGAGCTTCAGCGCGAAGTGGAACGATGCGAGCGCCTTTACCTGCGCGGCTGGCTGTAGATAGATGAGGAGGTTTCGGCAACTGACCAGATCGATGCGCGTGAACGGAGGATCACGAATGACGTTGTGCGGTGAAAACAGAATGTGTCTGCGAAGCTGCGCGGTGACCCGAAATCCACCGGCTTCTCTTTCGAAAAAGCGATGCCGCCGTTCCTCGGACAGGTCGGCTATACTCGACTCAGAATACAGTCCTTCTGCCGCTATTTGCAGGGACTTTCGGTGCATGTCCGATGCAAAGATTTTGATGTTCGGCTCGCGGCCCCGCTCTGTCATGGCTTCGAGCAGTAGCATCGCCAGTGAATAGGGTTCCTCGCCGGTTGCGCAGCCCGCAACCCAGACCCGAAACTCTTCTCCCGATGGGAGCTTATCAAGCAATTGTGGGATGACCGTGTTCTCGAGAATTGCGAAGGCTTCTGGATCGCGAAAGAACCGCGTGACCCCGATCAGGAGATCTTTGTAGAGCGCGTCGAGCTCCTGAGGATCACTGAGTATGCTGGCACAGTAGGATTCAATGCTCGGCGCATGCCCAAGGGTCCACCGCCGGTCGATTCTGCGCGAGATCGTCGCGGGCTTGTAGTAGTTGAAATCGAGTCCGTAGACTTCGCGTAGCCGCTCGATCACTGCCGGAACTCCCGCTAGCGCAGTTGGCGATTCCAGCGATGGCGCAGATAGCAACGGAGCCGCTGGATTCCTGGCATACGAAACCAGCGCTTTTGGCATGTCCTCTGGTGTAAGGATCAAATCAACCTGGTTCGTAGCTACCGCACTGCGCGGCATCCCATCGAACTTGGCGCTCTCTGCCGACTGTGCCAGGACCAACCCCCCGGCTTGGTGCACATCGCAGAGTCCCAGACTCCCATCCGTGCCCGTTCCTGAGAGTACGATCGCAATCCCGCGCTCCCCCACATCCCGAGCGAGAGATCGGAAGAAGGCGTTGATGGGCATACTCAAGCGCTCATCGGATGGCTTGTCATAGGCATGCAGCACGCCACTACTTAGCACCATCTCTTTGCGCGGCTGAAGGAGGTAAATGGTATCGCGCAGCGGTGCCACTGGGTCTGCGACCCGCACGATCGGCATCTTGGTGAACCGAGCCAGCAGCTCATCCATCAAGCTGTTAAAGTCCGGAGATAGGTGCTGAATCACGACAAATGCCATCCCTGTATCCAACGGGACGGCCTGAAAGAATCGTTCCAGCGCTTCCAGTCCTCCCGCTGAAGCACCTAGGCCCACAATGAATTCTGGGGCGAGCGGGTCTGTCCAATCCGACTCATGGTAGCCATCGGGAGATATCTGTCCGACAACACTCTCTGCCACTGATTCCTACCTCCGCGCAATCTGTCTCTGGCTGTCAGTTCGCTACCACTGAGGTTCACATGCAGCTTCCCCCACATGACCCAGTGATCGCTAAGTTGACGAAGGCACGGCCACAGTATCACGCGCTCCAGTTTCCTGCAGGTGGAATTCCTCCGGTTCCCATAGAAGGTGGTATGGGAGTCCGAGATTCGGACCGCATCAGTAGTCTGTAGCGACGTGCAGCTAAACACTCTTTTCTGCAAGAGTCGGGACTGTCCATCGTGCGCTGGCCAACGGTGGGTCGACTCTGCTGCGCACTTTCGTTGTCCATGTGGTTCCTGCCGTTCCGCTATGGACCGGCTGCGTCATGTTGTCTCTGTGTTTGATCTCAGGCTGGCGAGAAGCTCGTCGAGTTGGTCGAGAGTCTCCGGCATCGCGCCCGTCGATCCAAAGTCGATCGCTTCCTTCGAGGGATAGAGATCGTGCACCACCACCAACGTCTTGCCGGCGCGTTCCTCGAACGTCACCGTGGTGATGGTCTTGCCGCTGTCTCCTTCCTCATTGGTCCAAACGAGGCGTGAGTGCGGTATCACTTCGAGGTACGTGCCAAAGAACTCCATCGTCGAAGCTTCGTGGCGAAACACCAAACGATACTGCCCGCCAACGCGAACATCCATTTCGCAGGCAAGCAGGGTCAGCCCATACGACTTGGGTACCCACCACCTCCTGAAGAGTTCTGCCTTGGTCCATGCCTCGAACACAAGGCGCGCAGGACCGTTTACGGTTCGTGTGACGACGAGTTCGCGCTCGGACTTCCGTTCCACCGAGGTGTGGTTCTTCGTAGGGGGGGCCTCATTTTCTCTTTTTCCGTCCATCGACTCTCTCCTTCTGTGTTAATTCCTCGACAACGTTGTCCAACTCATCGAAGCGTGCGCTCCAGAGCAACCGGTACAACTCGATCCATGCCGCCTCTTCTTGCAGGCTGCGGAGGCCGAGCCTACAGGTCCGCACCCGCCCGACCTTTTCCGTAGTGACGAGCCCCGCTTGCTCCAAGACGCCTATATGTTTCTTCATGCCGGTGAGGGTCATGTGGAACCTCTCGGCAAGGGCAGTGATCGAAGCGTCCGCACGCCCGAGTTGCTCCAGAACGCCCCGCCGGGTGGCGTCCGAGAGCGCGCCGAACGAGGCATCGAAGTGGGTTTGGCTATACTGAACCATACGGTTCAGTATACAATCCGGCGTGACGACATGCAATGGAGGGATGAGGACCGCTGCGTTGCCCTGCTTGGCAAATAGGTTACTGAGTAGGGCGAAATGGTGAGTGAATCATGACGATGTCGAAAAACCGGGAACAGACGAGCCGCGAATCCGAGGTCAAGCCGCGTACTCTTGGTGCCCGGGAAGCTGTGCGGCACGCATCTCGAAGCTCCAGATACAGCGAGCTAGCTGTACCATGTCCACGGAGTCCTAAATGGTCACATCGATCTTCCAGCTACCACCAATCTCGGTCGACGAGACGCTGGCTTCGCCGCCGGGGCGGGTCGATCTGTGGTGTTTCTTCTACGAGGAAATCAAGGATTCCGGCCTGATCGATTCGTACTATGCGCTGATGACGTCGGAGGAGCAGGCGAGGCACCACCGCTTCTATTTTGCGCGCGATCGCTTGCTTTTTCTTGCCACACGTGCCCTCGTGCGCACCGTGCTCTCCGCCTACGCTGATGTGTCACCAGAGGACTGGCGCTTTTCGGCGCAAGAGCAAGGCAAGCCATTCATCAAGAGTCCGACCGTGCTGCCGTCCTTGCACTTCAATCTCTCGAACACCTATGGATTGGTGGTCTGTGCTGTCAGCGTGACGCACTCTGCGCTGGGCGTGGATGCCGAGTCGATAGACCGCCCTGGTGAGACGATCAGCATCGCAGACCATTACTTTTCACCCCACGAGACCCGCTCTCTGCAAGCCCTACCACCCACCGTTCAAAAAGAGCGCTTCTTCTCCTATTGGACGCTCAAAGAGAGCTACATCAAGGCCCGTGGACTCGGTCTCGCGATCCCCCTAGAGCAGTTCACTTTTCTACTCGATCGGGGGCCTGAGATTGGAGTGGCCTTCCATCCGCCTCTACGCGACGACCCGTCACGCTGGCGCTTCAGTCTGCTGCGTGCTTCACCGCGTCATCTGGTCGCTGTGGGGGTGGACTCAGGTGGAACCGCGCTCTCGTTGCGAGCAAGCAACTTTGTTCCGTTGCGCGGAGTGGTTCCCTTCCACTTGGAGGGCCCGTGAAGCTGTGGGCCATCAGTGACCTGCATGTAGGTCACCCAGAGAACCGCTGGGTGATCCAGTCGATACGTCCACCAACTACATGCCGAATCGGTCTGGGAATTTGATGTCCGACTCAGTAGCA
>ERZ724504.2019-NODE-2019-length-11118-cov-5.027389_pt1 | contig 11118 bp, 10 predicted proteins | sample MGYA00376037_ERZ724504 | MGnify/ENA primary metagenome ERZ724504 (study PRJEB28724, sample SAMN07190888) | wastewater metagenome | isolation source: influent of sewage treatment plant in Hong Hong | place: USA: Christiansburg, Virginia | collected 2016-03-01 ... | reverse complement strand
GCGCCCACGCCGGGTTCGTGCACTTCGCAGCACAGGAAGTTGTCGTCAGGGCGCACGCGGGCGATATGGGCTGTGGCTTCACCCATGCCAAAGCCGATTTCAAGAATCAGCTTGCCATCGCGGCCATAGGCGGCAGCAGCGTCCAGAGGCGCTTGCTGGTATTGCAGCAAAAAGCGCGGGCCCAGGTCTTCAAAAGCCTTGGCTTGACCGGTGGTGGTACGGCCAGCGCGGCGCACAAAGCTTTTGATGACCTTGGGGTAGGCCACGCCTTCAGGCACCTGGCCCTGGTTTTGGGGTGCTGGTGCTGCAGAAGCGTCAGCGGCGGGCACGTTTTCGGCCATATCGGAGGTAGGGGTTGGAATAGATGAAGTCACGGGGCAATATTGTAGGTTTGACGCCAGCAATTGACCCAGAAGCTCAGTGCCAAAGGCAAGGCGCTTGCGGGGCTTTCGTCATAGAGGGATGGGGTCATGGGCGCTTGTGGCAGGCCTAGCTGCATGGCAGCGTCGCTCAGGGCGCGCAAGGGCTGGCTGAGATCGACCGAAGGCGCACCATGCTGTTTGGAGAGCTTTTCGCCACTTTCCATACGCACCAGCGGAGTGTGCAGATAGCGCGGCTGGGGCAGGCCCAGCGCCTGCTGCAGCAGCAACTGGCGCGGCGTGTTATCCGTCAGGTCTTCGCCGCGCACCACGTCGGTGATGCCTTGGCTTGCATCATCTACCACCACGGCCAGCTGATAGGCCCAGAGGCCATCGGCCCGGCGCAGCACAAAGTCGCCCACGCTGGTCTGCATATTTTGCTGCTGGGCCCCGAGCCTGCGATCAAGCCAGTGCAGCACGGGTGCATTGCATTCGAGTTGCTGCTGGCCGATTGCTATGGTTTGCGTAGCTGCTTGCGCTTGATGTGAAACGGCTAGAGGCCTTTTTTGATGTAAATCAGCAATCTGCTGCTCCAGTGCAAAGCGCCAGGCTCTGGCAGGTTTGCCATGCAGGCCGCTGCGGCAGGTGCCAGGGTAGGGGCGTTCTACATGGCGCTCGTGCGTGAGCCCCTGAGCTTGCCAAGCGGCTTCAATGTCTTTGCGCGTGCAGCCGCAGGGGTAGGCTAGCTGGCAATTTTGTAGCTGCTGCAGTGCTTGCTCGTAAAGCGCATGGCGCTGCGACTGCCAGACCACGGGTGCATCGGAATGCAGGCCGAAGGCGGCCAGTTGGCGCAAAATTTCCTGATCGGCACCGACCTGGCAGCGTGGCGGGTCTATGTCTTCAATGCGAATCAGCCACTGGCCCTGATGCGCACGGGCATCTAGCCAGCTGGCCAGTGCTGCGACCAGCGAGCCCGCATGCAGCGGGCCGGTGGGAGATGGTGCAAATCTGCCGATATAGCGCCCCGAAGAAGAGGGGCTTTGAGAGGGGAAAGTGAGAGCGATGGCCGAAGTCATGAGGGACGCAATCTTACGCCCCTCATGCTGATCTCAAACCAGAGCCAGAGCCATTTCCAGACCTGAGATAAAAGCGTCTTCCACCCGCGCGCCTGTGCACCAGTCGCCGCACAGGGCCAAGCCTGCCGATCGGTCATAGGCAAAGGACTGGCCCAGTGGGGCCAGAGTCTGTGCGTTCTGCCAGAGGTAGACGCTGGCATGGCGGGGGGCGACGCGAATGCCTGTGATTTCACCAAAGGCCTTTTGCAGCTTGGAGAGCACGCGCGTGGCGTCGTCATGGCGGTGCTCGTTAGACCACAGCGGGTTGGCGTGAATCGTCCAGCGCTCGGTCTGTGCACGGCCGGGCTTGGACGATTCGCGGGCCACCCATGAAATACGCTCATGCGTGCTGCGCGAGGCATTCCACTGCGGGCCCAGCGTGCTCAGGCCCGCTTGTGCGGCCATGGGGTAGGAGAGAGTCATGGCCCAGCAAGGTGCCATTTCTACGGTAGCCAGTGATTTGGCCAGCGCCGCGCCTTGCGGGGCGGTTTGCAGCAGTTGCACGGCCACTGGGGCGGGCACGGCCAGTACCACGCAGTCAAAGCCATCGGCAATTTGCGGGCCGTGGTCTTCGGTGTCCAGCATCAAAGACCACTGGTGGTGGCTTTGGCCCTTGCCGTTGGCGATATGGTGGCTCATGGCCCGGACAGACTGGCCCAGATGCAGCTTGCCAGCTTCCCACAGAGGTGTGGCCCATGCCAGTGGCAGAGATTGCATGTCGGGTATGCCGACCCAATGGGTCTCACGCACGGGGGCCAGTTTGTCGATGCGGCGGCCATGGGCGTTGCGCGTCTGTATGTTGTTCAGGCTCCAGGCGCGCAGATTGCCGGGCGTGGTGTCCAGCACTTTCTGAAAGCGCGGGTCGCGCACGGTGAAGAACTGGGCTCCGATGTCAAAGCTGCCATAAGGGCCGCTGACAGATCGCATGCGCCCACCGGCCTGTGTCAGGCGCTCGTAGACGTGCACCTCATGCCCGGCTTGCAGCAACGTTCGGGCGCAGGCCAGACCTGCAATACCCGCGCCGATGACGGCGATGCGCCGAGGCCTTGAGGTGGTTGAAGAAGTAGCCGTTGCGGAAGCAGGAGTACGGGAAGCGTTCATGTAAAAGCCTTTTCAACACCGTTTGACTTCTAGCGTAGCAGCTACCTTAAAGATAGCAAGTGCTGCTTTTGCTGAATTGTTGCATCGCAATTCACTCTACATCGGCGAGCTGGGGCTGCAAGCAAGTCAGCACTTATTGGCGGTGATGGTTTTCCATAAGCGCCTTGCGCGTGGTGGGGCTTTCCAGCTGTTCCAGCCACCATTGCAGGGCGCGGCCGGGTGTGCGGTGAGCAGCTCCCTGCCAGGCGTAATGCAGGCGCAGATTGCGGCTTGCGCGCTGCACCTGGCGCGTGATGAGCAGGCCTGCATCAAGATAGGTCTGCACCATGCCGCGCGGCAAAAAACCTGCGCCAATGCCCCGCACCTGGGCCTCGACCTTGGCGTGCATGCTGTCCACCGTCAGCACATCCTGCCCGCTGACAAGGCCGTAGCTGGTCTTGCTGCGCACGCCAGAATCTGCCACGGCAATCATGCGGTGCTGCAGCAGTACTTCATCAGGCAGCGGCTCATCGCACTGGGCCAGAGGGTGGTGCGGAGCCATGGCAAAGACAAAGTCCACCTCGCCCAGCTCGCGCGTCTGCAGCTCTGAGACATTGCTGGTGTTGACCGCCACGCCAATGGCCAGATCGGCCTGGCCGCTGGTCAGCACCTCCAGCGTGCCGTTGAGAATGGCGTCTTTCAGCTTGAGGCTGGTGGGCGGGTTGAGGGCGTAGAAGGCTTCCACCAACTCAAAGATGGGCGTGCGCGCCACGGCCCCATCAATCACGAGGGTCAGCTGTGGCTCCCAGCCGGTGGCCACGCGCTTGACGCGGTGGGCCACAGCATCAATCTCCTGCAGCAGGCGCGCGCCCTCGTGCAGCAGGGTCTGACCGGCCTCGGTGGCCTGCGCATGGCGCGAGCTGCGGTCAAACAGCAACACATCCAGCGCATCTTCAATCTGCCGCACCCGGTATGTCAGAGCACTGGGCACCAGACCCAGAGAGCGGGCGGCAGCGGCAAAACTGCCGGTTTCAGCAATGGCCTGCAGCATGGCCAGGCTGTCGGGGGTGAGCACATCGCGGGAGCTGGGCATGGGGTGGTAGAGGATTCAAAGAGTTTGAATGATGCCATCAACAGGCTTCAGCCACAGCGCGGGCGGCAACTTCTACAGTTGAGCCATACAGAAACACAACCATCTGAACGAAAGGAACGCACCATGATGACTCTGCGCAAATCCCAGGAACGCGGCTATGCCGACCACGGCTGGCTGAAGTCCTATCACAGCTTTTCGTTTGCCGGCTACCACGACCCACGGTATATGGGCTTCGGCAATCTGCGGGTGATCAATGAAGACCGCATTGCCCCCGGCACCGGCTTTGGCGCTCACGGCCACCGCGACATGGAAATCATCAGCTATGTGCTCGAAGGTGCGCTCTCGCACAAAGACAGCATGGGCCATGAAAAGCCTATTTTGCCCGGCGAAGTGCAGCGCATGAGTGCAGGCACGGGTGTGGTGCATAGCGAGCAGAACTACGCCCAGGACAAGACCACTCATTTTTTGCAGATCTGGCTGCTGCCAGCCCGCAATGGTGTTGAGCCCGGCTATGCGCAAAAAGCGTTCAGCGACGCTGAAAAGCGCGGCCGCCTGTGTCTGGTGGCTTCGCCTGACGGGGCAGAGGGTTCGGTGTCCATGAATGCGGATGCCCGACTGTTCGCAGGCCTGTTTGACGGCGCTGAATCTGCCGACATGGCTTTGCCCGCCGGTCGCAAGACCTATGTGCACCTGATTCGCGGGGAGTTGGATGTGAATGGACAAACCCTGACAAGCGGTGACGCTGTGCTTATTGAAAATGAGGAGCAGCTGCGCCTTGCCAATGGCCGGGCTGCGGAAGTTCTGGTGTTTGATCTGGAACCCTGATCGCAGGGCTTGTGCAAAAGTAAATCAATGCGGCCCAGAGCCGTAAGGAATGGAGTTTGAAATGCTGAATCAACTGAAGAACCCGCTGGATCTCGTAGGCCGTATTCTGATTGCCTTGCTGTTTTTGCCGGCCGGCATTCAAAAAATCAGTGGCTTTGCAGGCGCCGTGGGCTATGCCACGTCGGTGGGTATGCCCATGCCGCAGATTGCTGTGGGCGTGGGGCTTGTAATTGAAATTGCCGGTGGCCTGGCCATTTTGCTGGGTTGGCATACCCGCTGGGCGGCTTTGATTCTGGGCTTCTTCACGCTGGTGGCCAGCTTTTTTTTCCACAATTTCTGGGGCGTTCCCGCCGAGGCGGCCATGATGCAGCAGCTGCTGTTCTGGAAGAACATTGCCGTGGTCGGCGGTTTGCTGGGCTATGCAGCCCATGGCGCAGGTGCCTGGAGCGTGGATGGTCGCAAGGCATAAATAGCGTTGTAGCCCAGATGCAGAGAGCGCAAACAGCTATAAATTTGATACGCTATTGCGCAAGGTAAACAAGGCCCGTCGGGTGAAAATCCGGCGGGCCTTGTTGCAGACAGATTTACGGCGAAGGGTGGTATGCCCGCGCCAGTTCAAGCGAGCAAGAAAGCAAAATCATGAGCAATATCGTTGTGGTCTACCACTCGGGCTACGGCCATACCCAGCGCATGGCGCAATCTGTGGCACAAGGCGCTGGCGCGCAACTGCTGGCCATTGATGCTGACGGCAATCTGCCTGAAGGTGGCTGGGAGCAGCTGGCAGCAGCTGGCGCCATCGTGTTCGGCGCACCCACCTATATGGGCGCACCGAGCTGGCAGTTCAAGAAATTTGCCGATGCCTCGTCCAAGGCCTGGTTTGTGCAGGCCTGGAAGGACAAGCTGTTCGCCGGCTTCACCAACAGCGCCAGCGTGCAGGGCGACAAGCAGGTCACGCTGGATTATTTCTACCATCTGTCCATGCAGCATGGCGGCGTGTGGGTGGGTCTGGGCCTGCTGCCATCCAACACCAAGGCTGCGCAACGCAATGATGTGAACTGGATGGGCAGCTTCAGCGGTGCCATGGCGCAGTCACCTTCGGATGCATCGGCCGGTGAAATGGCGGCGGGTGATCTGGAAACCGCACGCCAGTTTGGCGACCGCGTCGCCAAGGCGGCTGCGCGCTGGGCCAAGTAAGCTTTAATCCGCTATTTAATTCAAAGCGGCCAGCGCTTGTTATGCAAGGGCTTCAGAGAGAAATGGCTCTGAAGCTAAGTATGAACAAGCGCTGGCCGCTTTGTTTTTGATAGTGGTTTGCGGGGTGAGCGCGACTCTTATTCCATCAGGTGTTTTTTGATGGGGCGAGGGTGCACCAGATCAGTTCGTGCCAGATCGGTGCTCAGCGAGTCGCGGCCATCGAAGACAAAGCAGCCGCCGTCGTAGAACTTGCCGTCGGTTTCCTCGAAGTATTTGAGGATGCCGCCTTCGAGCTGGTAGACGTTTTCCAGACCTTCATCGCGCATCAAAATGGCGGCTTTTTCGCAGCGAATGCCGCCCGTGCAGTAGCTGACCACGGTTTTGCCGGCAAATTCGGCCTTGTGCTCGCGAAGGGCGGGCGGGAATTCTGTGAACTTGGTCAGGCGCCAGTCCACCGTACCGGCAAACGCGCCTTCGTCTACTTCGTAGTCATTGCGAGTGTCCAGCGTTACCACTTCGCGGCCATCGTCGTCGTGGCCTTGCTCCAGCCAGCGGCGCAGCGTGGCGGGCGAAACCGATGGGGCACGTCCATTGGCGGGGCGAATGGTGGGGTGGTCCATGCGAATGATTTCATTCTTGACCTTGACCAGCATTTTGCGAAACGGCACGGTCTCGGACCAGCTTTCTTTGGGTATCAGGTCGGCAAAGCGCTCATCCTGGCGCAGTGCATCGACAAAGCTGCGGACGGCTTCGGCCGGGCCGGCCAGAAAGAAGTTGATGCCTTCTTCGGCCAGCAGCACCGTACCTTTGAGGTTCAGGGCTTGGGCGCACTCAGCCAGCGTCTCGCGTAGCTGAGCGGCATCGGGCAGGGGCGTGAATTTGTAGCAGGAGATGTTGAGTATGTCGGCCACGTCGGTATCCGGGTGCGGCCGCTCGGTGGCTGCGTCGAGGGTGACGCAGCTCAGACCGGGGCCGTCAGTGCTGCCTTGATTTTATTGGACAGCTGTGCCACTGCGAGAGAAGCGGGTGCTCCGGGCATGGATTGCAGCAGCAACTGGCGGCGCATTACGGCTTCGCGCACGGCAGAGTCGACCGGAATATCGCCCCAGTGCGTGAGTTGCAGCGGCTCGCCAGACTCGGTGGTCACAAAGCGGTTGAGCACCTGCTGGAGCTGGCTGGTAATGGCACGGCCATCGCCGGGGCGCTGGGCCTGGTTGATGACCAGGCGCACCTGCTGGCGCTTTTGCTGCAGCGCCAGCACCTTGATGGCGGCGTAGGCGTCGGTCAGCGAGGTGGGCTCGGGCGTGGCCACGACCAGCACTTCGGTGGCTAAAGATACCGAGAACAGCACGACATCAGAGATGCCTGCGCCGGTGTCGAGCAAGATGATGTCGTAGCGGGGGCGCAGCGTCTCGATGGTGCGCATGAACTGGGCGCGAATCTCGGGCGTCAGGCGCGAGTATTCGATCATTCCAGAGCCCGCCAGCAGTACGGAGTAGCCGCCGGAGGTAGTCAGAATGGCTTCATCCAGTGAGGCGCGGCCTGTGAAGACATCGTGCAGCGTGACCTTGGGGTAGAGGTTGAGTACTACATCCAGGTTGGCAAGGCCCAGGTCTGCATCCAGCACCAGCACATTGAAGCCGTGGCGCGTGAGGGCTGCAGCCAGGTTGGCGGACACAAATGTTTTGCCTACACCGCCTTTGCCACTGGTGACAGCGATGATGTGGGCCAGTTTGGATCGGCTGGGCGCCCGTAATGCATCTTCCATGGAAATATGTCCGGGCAGTGTGGGGCGTGTGCCCAAGGTATCCATCGTCTCAAGGCGTTATGACCTGGCGCTCGGCGTCGGTGTATACGTCTGGTGCTGTGTTGTGCTCTGAGCCATTTTCCTCGAAGGTGGCGGCAGGCAAAGGGCTGAAAAGCAGGCTTTTTTCCTCGGCACTCACGGTACTGTCGGGTGGATCTTCCATGAATACGCAGTTGCGGCCTGCCGATTTGGCCAGATACAGCTGCCGGTCGGCACGTTCTGTCCATAGCTGGGTCGTGCTGCGAATCCACTGCTGGGCGTAGACACCGCCAATGCTCACAGTCATGTGTAAGGTCTGGCCGGAAGAAATCCGGATGGGCGTGGTCTCAATGGTCTGGCGCAGGCGTTCAGCCACTGCGTGGCCCTGATGGGCGGGGCAGGCAGGCAGAACAATGGCAAATTCTTCGCCGCCATAGCGGGACAGAGTGTCCATGGGGCGTATGCCTTCGGACAGGGTCTGCGCTACAGATTGCAGCACCATGTCGCCGGCGATGTGGCCATGCGTGTCATTGATCTGCTTGAAGTGATCAATGTCCAGCATGAGCAGCAGAGCCGTTTCGCCGGAGCGTGCCACGCGGTCCATCTCACGCTCGATGACGGTGCGGAAATGGCGGCGGTTGGCAAGCCCCGTGAGGGGGTCGCGCAAAGACAGCTCGCACAGACCGTCAATCAGTGCTTGCAGGTAATGGGTGGGAGTGTCCGTGGGGAGGCGAATCTCGTCGCCGCCTGTGCGTGTCACCAGATTATGGGCGGTGGCAAGGCGCAGATCACGCAGAAACACGGATTGATGAGGTGCGGATGAGGTCACAACTTGCTATCAATGATGGCTATCAGTGTAGCAGTGCGTCTTGATTTTCTGTAACTGCAGGTTTATCCGTAGCGTTGATTTAGGTCAGCTTTGTGGGGAAATTGCCAAGGCTTTGCAAAAACTCGGCATCGGTTCGGTAAAGCCTCACAGGACTGCCTTTTCGGCCCAGCAGGCCTGCGCGCTGAAGGCGTTGCTCTGCGGGTAGCTTTAGTCCCACCACATGCAGCATGCCACCGCGCAGGGCTACGAGCCGCTCCAGTCTGGCAAAAGTTTCCACACCTGTAATGTCGATGCTATTGATGGATTGCATCAGCAGCCCCAGGTCCTGGGTCTGGGGCGACTGCTGCAAGGCATCGGCGGCATAGCGCTCAAGCGCGGTGGCGGTGGCAAAGTCCAGATCGGCATCCATGCGCAGGGCGATGAGCTGGGGCGCGAGCACCGGCAACTGCCAGAGCTGGCGGCTGCGCAGGCTGCCATCGGGGTGCAGTCCGACCTCAATAATGCGCGGGTGCAGGTGCTGGTAGAGGTAGTAGGCCTGGCTGAGCATGATGCCGGCGAACACGCCCCAGTACATGCGCGGCGCGGTGGCAATGGTCAGCACCAGCGTGGCGACGCTGATGCAGGCCTCGACTCTGGAAATTTTGAACAGCTTGAGAATGGCACTGGGCTTGACCAGATTGAGCACCGCCGTGATCACAATGGCTGCCAGCGCCGACTGGGGCACGTGGTACAGCCATGGAATAAACCAGAGCACCACCACAATCACCAGCAAAATGGAAAAGACATTGGCATAGCCCGTCTTGGCACCCGCCAGCAGGTTGACGGCCGAGCGCGAGAAGGAAGCGCTGGTGGCAAAGCTGCCAAACAGGCCCGCACTGATTTTGGACAGGCCCTGTGCAATCAAATCCTGATTTTCATTCCAGCGCGTACCGGCCTGCTGGTGCTCGACCTGCGCACTGGAGGCTGTCTCCAGAAAGCTGACCAGAGAAATGACCAGAACCGGCATGATGAGCCCGGCAAACTGCTCCCATTCCAGCATGCCCGGCCACTGAAAGTGCGGCAGACCGGCTGGCAGGTGGCCGATGACGGAGCCGCCTTCATCGGCAAAACCCGTGGCCCAACTGATGAGGCCGGTCAGCCCGATGATGAAAATGGCCGAGGGGAAAGCAGGGCGCCATTTTTTGGCCAGCATCAGCAAGGCCATGCTGCACAGACCATAGGCGATGGATTGCCCGTTGAACAGATAAATAGAGGGCGAATGCCAGACCGTGCTCCAGTCCGAGCGCATGCCCAGCAGCGTGGGCAGCTGTGAAGCCAGAATCAGCAAAGCCGCCGCTTGCGTAAAGCCCGCCAGCACGGGCGAGGTGACGATGTTGAGCAGCCAGCCCGCGCGCACCATGCCAAGGCTCCACTGCAGCAGGCCCGAAAGAATGGCCATCCATGCCGCCAGAGCCACCCACTGGGCAGAGCCCGGCTCGGCCATACCTGTCAGCGATGCACCAATCAGCAGTGCGCTGAGAGCCGTGGGGCCCACGCCCAAACGGGGCGAGGGGCTGAACAGCACAGCAATGGCCGCCGGAATGATGGAGGCGTAAATGCCCGTAATCAGCGGCATGCCGGCCAGGGCTGCATAGGCTACGCCTTGCGGCAGCAGCATCAGACCGACAGTCAGGCCCGCCCAGAATTCACCGCGCAGCAGGGCGGGTGTGGGTTTGGGCCAATTGAGAAAAGGGAGCCAGCGGGCCAAAGATTGCATGGAGGTCATTGTCCGCGAATGAAATCTCGAAGGACCCCTGAAGCTTAGCCGCTGTTTGTTTTGATGAGATTAAAAAAGAGAGGCTCAAGGCCTCTCTTCCCACCTTTCGGTGTGGTGCGCGCAGTGGTTAAGCCACCGGTCTATTTTTTAGTTACCCAGATTGCGAATCGCTTCGGGGGTGTACTGGCTGGGCTTGAGGTTGTCCTTGCCCAAAATTGGAGCCTTGGGGCGTTCCTGCACCAGATTCATGCTGACGTAAGAGCCCGCATTCAAGTCGTAGTAGAACGAGGTGCCTGCATGCCATTTCTTGATGTCGTAGGCGTAGTAGTAGTTGATCTCGCCGTGCTGCCACAGCTGGCCGCGTGCATCGTAGAAGTCACCCGAGACGGCGTGGCCTGTGTCCTCGTCAATGAACATCACGCGCTTGGAATAAACGTGACGGTAGCCGGGCTTGAGTTTGCCTTCTAGAACCCAGACGCGGCGCAGCTCGTAGCGGGTGTAGGCAGGGTTGGGGTGGCCGGGCTTGAGCAGGTCGGCGTACTTGATCTGCTGGTTGATTCGGAAGGTATTCGCTGGGATGTACATCTCGCGCTTGCCTTGCATGGTCCACTCATAACGCTCGGAGCCGCCGTTGAACAGGCGCTCTGAGTCGATGGTGGCCTTGCCGCTGGTGCCCGGGGAGGGCTGGTCATAGCCGAACTCGGGCAGCTGGCGCACGCGGCGCGTGCCGGGGTCATAGGCCCAGGCCAGGCGCTTGTCCGTGCCAAAGTTCATGGGCTCAATTGACAGAATCACGCCCCCTTTCTCGCGCTCGGGCAGCATAGAGAAGTTGGTCACATACGCGTATTTGCCATCGTTGGGCTTGCCCAAGTTTTCCTTGGAGTCATAGCGGCTGAGCTGGATGTAGCTGGTGCGGCCCCAGGCAATATCGCCCCCTGCACCCACCAGCGCCATGTCACGCTCCACCTCTTCGGTGCTAGCACGGCTGGGGATCAGGTTGTTCCAGAACAGCTCAAGGCCAGTCTTGGGAATGGGGAAGGGCAGTGCGCCCATGAATCCCTTGACGCCATTGCCTTCATTG
>ERZ724504.2013-NODE-2013-length-11140-cov-3.096797_pt1 | contig 11140 bp, 11 predicted proteins | sample MGYA00376037_ERZ724504 | MGnify/ENA primary metagenome ERZ724504 (study PRJEB28724, sample SAMN07190888) | wastewater metagenome | isolation source: influent of sewage treatment plant in Hong Hong | place: USA: Christiansburg, Virginia | collected 2016-03-01 ... | reverse complement strand
CCCAAGCGGACCCAGCCCCCTCGGGGGGCAGCGGACCTCGCGAAGCGGGGGAGCGGGGGGGCCAGCTCCTTTACGGCGACGTGTACAAGCAAAACGAGCTGGAGCAATCCACCTACAACTTCGAGCACAGCGACGCCGACTTTTTGTTCACCGCCTTCAACGCCCACGAAAAGCAGGCCAAACACCTGGTGGCCCAGAGCCTGGCGCTGCCCGCCTACGAGCAGGTGCTCAAAGCCGCCCACAGCTTTAACCTGCTGGACGCACGCGGTGCCATCAGCGTGACCGAGCGCGCCGCCTACCTGGGCCGTATCCGCAACCTGGCCCGCGGCGTGGCACAAAGCTACCCCGACAGCCGCGCCCGCCTGGGCTTCCCCATGGCCCCCAAAGACTGGGCGACCGAAGCCCTGGCCCAGATTGAAAAGAAAGCCGCCTGAGATGACAGTTAAAAATTTACTGGTGGAGCTGTTCATTGAAGAGCTGCCACCCAAGGCCCTTCAGCGCTTGGGCGATGCCTTTGCCGCCGTACTGCTGGAGCAACTCAAGGCCCAGGGCCTGGCCAGCGCCGAGTCGCAGCTCACCGCCTTTGCCTCGCCCCGCCGCTTGGCCGCGCACATCACTGCCGTGGCCCCTTTTGCCGCCGACAAGGCCGTGTCTGCCAAGCTCATGCCCGTGGCCGTGGGCCTGACTGCCGATGGTGAGCCCACCCCCGCGCTGCTGAAAAAACTGCAAGCCCTGGGTGCCGGGCCAGAAGCCGTGGCCGGTTTGAAGCGTGCCGTGGACGGCAAGGCCGAAGCCCTGTTTTTCGAGCGCACTGTCGCCGGTGCCCGCCTGCAAGAGGGCTTGCAAAAAGCCCTGCTGGAAGCCATCGCCAAGTTGCCGATTCCGAAAGTGATGACCTACCAACTCGCCAGCGGCTGCGCCCAGCCCGGCTGGACCAGTGTCAGCTTTGTGCGCCCCGCGCATGGCCTGGTGGCGCTGCACGGCAGCGACATCGTGCCGGTGGAGGCCCTGGGCCTGCAGTCGGGCAACACCACCCATGGCCACCGCTTTGAAGCCGCCGTCGATCCCGTGGTGCTCAAAGATGCCGACAGCTACGCCGCCACCCTGGCCCGCGATGGTGCGGTGATTGCCAGCTTTGCCGACCGCCGCGCCGATATCGTGCGCCAGCTGAATGCGGCTGCTGCGCTCATCGGTAATGGCGTGCGTGCTATCGAAGATGAAGCATTGCTGGACGAAGTGACCGCCCTGGTCGAGCGCCCCAATGTGCTGGTGTGCAGCTTCGAGAAAGAGTTCCTGGGCGTGCCGCAAGAGTGCCTGATCCTGACCATGAAGGCCAACCAGAAGTACTTCCCTCTGCTCGATGCCGCAGGCAAGCTGACCCACCAGTTCCTGATCGTCAGCAACATCCGCCCCGACGACGCCAGCCAGGTCATCGGCGGCAACGAGCGTGTGGTGCGCCCACGGCTGGCCGACGCGAAGTTCTTCTTTGACCAGGACCGTAAAAAGACGCTGGAGTCGCGCGTGGCGGGGCTGGACAAAGTGGTCTACCACAACAAGCTAGGGACTCAAGGCGAACGCACGCAGCGTGTTGGCGACATTGCTTATGCCATTGGTTTGAAGCTTTCCCCTGTTGTGGGCGATTCAACTTTAGCGGTTACTGCCCAACAAGTCGCAAAACTAGCTAAAACTGATTTGATGACGGATATGGTGGGGGAGTTTCCGGAACTTCAAGGCACCATGGGACGCTACTACGCGTTGAACGATGGAATGTCGGAGGAGATCGCTGATGCGATAGAGGACCACTACAAACCCCGTTTCGCTGGTGACACACTTCCTCGTAGCCTAGTGGGCGTGGTGGTGGCTCTTGCCGATAAGTTGGAGACGTTGGTCGGCATGTTCGGCATCGGTAATCTTCCTACTGGCGACAAAGATCCATTTGCCTTGCGTCGCCATGCATTGGGCGTTCTACGAATGCTGGTAGAAAAGAATTTGCAATTGGATCTTTCAGTTCTTCTTGAGGCGGCTTATTCCGTTATGGACAATGCCTTAGCCGAAAGTGGACTCAAAGAGACGATTCAAGTAGCTGATAGAGCTGGTGAAAGTATTTCGCTGGATAAGACAACTCGGCGGCTCATAAATCTGCACACTGTCGATTTGTTGGCTGACTTCATTTATGACCGCCTGGGCGGCAGTTTGCGCGAAGAAGGCTACAGCGCCCAAGAGGTCGATGCCGTTCTCGCCCTGCGCCCGCAGCGCCTGGCCGAAGTCCCCAAACGCCTGGCCGCCGTGCGCGCCTTCGCCGCCTTGCCCGAAGCCGCCGCACTGGCAGCCGCCAACAAGCGCATCGGCAACATCCTGAAAAAGACCGACGCGGTCGATCCGCACGCCAATCCCGCGCTGTTCCAGGAGGCCGCAGAGCACGCCCTGTTCGCCGCCATGCAGCAAGCCGCACCGGTGGCCCAGGCCCAGTTCGAAGCGGGCGACTACACCGCCAGCCTGCAATCCCTGGCCGCCCTGCGTGCGCCGGTGGATGCGTTCTTTGACGGCGTGATGGTCAACGCCGAAGCCCTGGACGTGCGCCTGAACCGCCTGGGCCTGCTGCAAAGCCTGCACAACGCCATGAACCGCGTGGCCGACTTGTCCAAACTCGCGACCTGAGCCCATGCCTGGAGCCCACCCCATGAAACTCGCCATCCTCGACCGCGACGGCACCATCAATGTGGACAGTGACGAGTTCGTCAAATCGCCCGACGAATGGCTGCCGCTGCCCGGCGCGCTGGAGGCGATTGCCAAGCTCAACCACGCGGGCTGGCATGTGGTGGTGGCGACCAACCAGTCGGGGCTGGGGCGGGGGTTGTTTGACGTGGCGGCGCTCAACGCCATGCATGCCAAGATGTTCAAGCTGCTGGCCGCCGCCGGGGGCAAGGTGGATGCGGTGTTTTTTTGCCCGCATGCGCCCGACGACGGCTGCCATTGCCGCAAGCCTGCGCCGGGCCTGTTCGAGCAGATCGGCGAGCGTTTCGGCATCGACCTGCATGGCGTGCCCACGGTGGGCGACAGCCTGCGCGACCTGCAGGCCGGGGTGGCGGTGGGCTGCGAGCCGCATGTGGTGCTGACCGGCAAGGCCGCGCGGTTTCGGGGGCTGGGCGTGCTGCCGCCGGAGTTTCCGGTGGGCACCTGGATCCACCAGGACCTGCTGGCGTTTGCCACCTTTCTTATCACCCGTGAGCTGGCCGCCAAAACGCCTGCGGTTTAATACTCCTTAATTTATAGCTGCTTGTGCTTATGGAATAAGCGCTAGCGGCCAAAAAGACCAAAAATGCCTTTTATCCGCTCTGTTCTGCACATGCTGTTTTTGGCGGTCACCGTCATTCCCTGGGCCTCGGCTGTGTTCGTGATCCGTCTGTTTGCCGGGCCTACGGCGGTGTACTGGGCGTGTGCGCGCTGGCTGAAGCTGGCGGTGGACAGCGGCACCGCCATTCTGGGCATCCAGAACCGCATCACCGGCATGGAAAACCTGCCGACCGGCCCGTTGGATTCGGCGGTGCTGCTGGTCAAGCACCAGTCCACCTGGGAGGCGCTGCTGATGCCCGCCATCATGCCGCGCCCGCTGGCCTATGTGTTCAAGAAAGAGCTGCTGTACGTGCCGTTTTTCGGCTGGGCCATGGCCTGCATGGACATGATCCATATCGACCGCAGCCAGGGCACGCAGGCGTTCAAGAAGCTGGTGGCCTCGGGCAAGCGGCTGGTGGGGCAGGGCACCTGGATCATCATGTTCCCCGAGGGCACGCGCATCGACCGCGGGCAGGTGGGCGAGTACAAAACCGGCGGCACACGCCTGGCCATCCAGTGCGGCGTGCCGGTGATTCCGATCGCCGTCACTTCGGCCAAATGCTGGCCGCGCAAGGCTTTCATCAAAACGCCCGGCATTGTGGACATCTCCATCGGCAAACCCATCCCCAGCGTGGGCCGCCGCCCCGATGAGCTGATGGCCGAGGTACAGGCCTGGATCGAGGCCGAAATGCGCCGCCTGGACCCCGAGGCCTACCGGTAGGGCACTGCGATGCGCCGGGGCCTGCTGCAAACCACGTTGGATTTGTTCGCACCTGCGGTGGATAAGTCAACACCAAAACAGCCTTTTGCGCCCATTCCATCGGCACAAGCAGCTCCTGATTTGGTAGCGGATCGTACCGAGTACCGGCATCCCGCCGCCAACCGCACGCTGCAACTGCCTGGCGCGTTGGTGGGCTTTGCGTTCAAGCGCAGCAAGCGGCGCAGCATCGGCTTTGTGGTGGGCGCACAAGGTCTGGTGGTCAGTGCCCCGAAATGGGTGCCGCTGGCCGAGGTGGATGCCGCCGTGCGCAGCAAGGGTGGCTGGATCGTGCAAAAGCTCGGCCAGTCGCAGGAACGGCTGGCGCAGCAGCAGGCCACGCGCGTGGTGTGGCAAAACGGTGCGGTGTTTCCCTACCTGGGCCAACCGCTGCCCTTGGTGTTGGAGCCCGCGCTGCACCGGGCCCACAAGGGCGGGCTGGTGATCGACAACAGCTTGCGCGTGGGCTTGCCGCTGGATGCCGCTCCCGCACAGATCCGCGCCGCCGTGCACAAGTGGATGCTGCTGCAAGCGCGGGCTTTGTTCATGGAGCGCCTGAACCACTTTGCTCCGCAGCTGGGCGTGCAGTGGAAACGCCTGGCCTTGTCCAACGCCGCCACCCGCTGGGGTAGCGCCAGCACCCTGGGCTCGATCCGCCTGAACTGGCGGCTGCTGCACCACCGTATGGCCGTGATCGACTACGTGGTGGTGCACGAGCTCAGCCACCTGCGCTACATGGACCACAGCGCCCAGTTCTGGGCCACGGTGGGCTCCATCCTGCCGGACTACGCGCCGCTGCGGGCCGAGCTGCGCGCTGTGGTGGTGCCCAAGTGGGATGACTGAGGCGGGGTCAGCTAGGTGGGGTGAGATCCCCATTGCGCGATGTATCGCGGCGGTGAGATAGCCGTAAAAACCCGCATTGGGGCTCTGACCCCTCCTGGCGGTTCTCCGTGACGGGCGGTGCAGGCCGGGGGGCGTTCTGGGGTGGCTGCACCAGCGTTACCGCCAAACCGCCCAGAGGGATCAGAGCCCCAATGCGGTTGCCGCGATCTCTTCCCCGCCAGCATTCGGCGCGCAATGGGGATCTGACCCCACAGGACTCTAAGCGCTGACCGGCTCCGCCTCGCTGGGCTCCAGCAGCACGTTCTCGGGGTAGGCCAGTGCGGTTGGGCTGAAGCGGTACACGCCGTCGGTGCTGCGGTGGCGTTGCAGGTAGCCATCCACCCACAGCTTGTGCAGGTGTGCCACCGCCTCGCCCATGGCGAAGGTGGTCTGGTGCAGGTCGAGCACCCGGCTGAACAGCACGGGCAGGATATCGGCTGCGCTGCAGGGCTGCTGCTGGGCAAAGGCCATCACCCGGGCCAGGTGGTCACGGTGGTGGTTGTGGAGCTGCTGGATGCGGATGTGCAGGCCCTGGAAGGGCTTGCCGTGGGCTGGCAGGGTCAGGGTGTCGGGATGCAACGGCGCGAACTTGTCGATCGAGTCCAGAAACTGCTGCAGCGGGTTGCTTTCGGGCTCTACATCAAACACGCTCACATTGGTGGAGATGCGCGGCAGCATCATGTCGCCGCCGATCAACACCTGGGTTTCGCTGCAGTACAGCGCGATGTGCTCTGGCGCATGCCCGTAGCCGCTGATGCAGCGCCAATCGCGTCCGCCGATGCGCAGCGTCTGGCCGTCTTGCATGCGCACAAAGCTGGGCGGCAGGCTGGGCACCATGGCCGAAAAATAGCCGGTGCGGGCGCGGATTTTCTCCACCGCTTGCGGGTCGCTCAGGCCGTGTTTCTGGAAGAACTCGGCAGCGCCCGGGCCGCCGTTGCCGCTGGAGTGGGCGATGTTGTGCTCGGCCACAAAGTAGTCTGTGGCGCTGATCCATAACGGTGCGTTCCACCGGGCGCACAGCCACGCGGCCAGGCCCAGGTGGTCGGGGTGCATGTGGGTCACGATGACGCGCAAGATGGGCAAGCCGCCGAGCTGGGTGGCAAAAATCGCTTCCCACTGGGCGCGCGATGCGTCGGCGCTGATGCAGCAGTCCACCACGCTCCAACCGCGTTGGCCGTTGATTTCGTCTTCCAGCAGCCACAGGTTGATATGGTTCAGCGCGAAGGGCAGCGCCATGCGGATCCAGCGCACGCCCGGTGCCACGGCCAGCGTTTCGCCCTGCGCGGGCAAGGCGTCGCCCAGGGGGTAGTGCAGTTGTTGTTCGAGCAGATTCATGGTGCCGTGGTGCCTGTAGTGGAAAACCATTCTAGGCCGGGGGTGTCCAAGCCCACGGTACCAGGGCGAGCGTGGTCTCTGGAGCGCGTTCTTACGGCGCAGGCGATGCCAGCGGTCGGCCTTTTTCCACCACGTACACACCCAGCAGCTTGATGGGCACGTTACCGTCGTTGTGGGCATCGTGGACCACCCCGGCGGGCACCACAAACGATTCGCCTGCCTTGACGGTCCGGGGAGGTTGGCCGTCGATCAGCAGGGTGGCCTCGCCTTCCAGCACATAGCTGATTTCGTCGCCAGGGTGGGTGTGCCGCCCGGCTTTGGCACCGGCCGCCACTTCGACCCGGGCCACCACCGCCTCGCGCCCCGGCACGGACACGTCGGCCCGGCCCACCAGGGTGCGCTGCAAGCCGCTGTTCTGGGCCATGGCGGTGCCGGTGCATACCAGCCCCAGAAGTAAAAGCGTACGCGCGGCGGCGGTGGTAAATGTTTGCATGTTTGTCTCCTGCAAAGTGTTGGGTTTGTGGTTGGCTTGCGGGCAGTGCCCGCTCATGCATTCTCTGCCCAGCGGGCGGTTTTGTGTACAGATTACGCTCGGCTCCGGCCAGGTGCGCCAGGTGCGCAAGGACTGCGCCTCGGTGGTCTTGTGTTGCGCCGAAAGAGCCACCTGGAGGGCAGGCGAAGGCGTGCAAATCTTTGGCGGCAATGGCTACACCCTCGACTACCGGCTGGGCCGGCTTGGGCGCGAGGCCAAGCTGTACGAAATCGGCGCTGGCACCAGCGAGATCCGCAGGCAATTGCTATTGAATAGGGAGCTACTCGCGCTTATTTAATAAGCACAGGAGCCATATTTTCTATAAATTTTGACGTTTCAAGACAGGGCCGTTTCATCCGCGCTTCACCAGGCTGTCACCTGCCGTTCATGGGGCTGGAAACGATAATGCCCCATGTTTCGTAAACGCCTGACCGTCGCCCTGGGAACCCTGGCTTGCGCCGCACTGCTGCAGGGCGGTGTGTCCTTATGGGCCCTGCAGGCGGCCGGCGAAAAGGTCTACCGCGGCCGCGTCGCCAGCGATGTACTGGCGGGGTTTCTCGACCTGTACGGTACCAAGCAGCGCCTGCGTGCCTGGCTGTCGCAGTCCCTGCTGGGTGCCCCGGTGGCACCGCAATTGCGCGAACAGCTACAAAACGAGATGGCTGCGACTCTGGCCCGGTTGGACGATATGGCCTTGCTGGCGGCCGACCTGGATGGCGACCGTGGCGCGCTGCAAGCCGAACACCGCCAGCGCCAGGAAGACCTGCGGGTGCTGCACCAGAGCCTGGACGAATTGCGCATCGCCATGGCCAGCGTGCAGCCCCAGCCGCCAAACGACAGCTCGGTGGCGCTGTGGTCGGAAATCACCCGCGTATTCGATGTGTCCCAGGGTCGGGACCTGCGCTCGCTGCTGGGCCGAAACATCGCGCGTGAACGGGCGGCTGTGGCCCGTGATCGGGCGGCTGCCGACAGCTCCCTGGCCCTGGTACGCACCTTGGCTCTGGGCGCGGCCACCTCGCTGGCGCTGGCGGCCGCTCTGCTGGCGCTGTACTTCGCCCGCGCGCTGCGCCAGCCGTTGCAAGAGCTGAGCACCGGGGTCGAAGCCCTGCAGCGCGGCGAGCTGCAGCACCGCATCCCCGCGCACCGGCATGACGAGTTTTCGCGTTTCGCCCAGCGGTTCAACGCCATGGCCGGCGAGATTGCCCATCACCGCGAGCACGAAGTGGAGGTCCGCCACCGGCTGGAAGACCTGGTGCAGGCACGCACTGCCGAGCTGCAGGACGCGCTGCAAACCTTGCGGCAGCTCGAAGCCCGGCGCCGCCAGCTGTTTGCCGACATCAGCCACGAACTGCGCACGCCCACCACCGTCATCCGCGGCGAAGCCGATATTGCCTTGCGTGGGCAGGACAAGCCTGCAGGCTACTACCAAGGCGCGATGCAGCGCATCGTCGCCGCCGCCCAGCAGCTCGGCGGCGTGATCGACGATCTTCTGACCATGGCGCGCAGCGACATCGACACGCTGGCCCTGCACCGTGAACCGCTGCCAGTGGCCGCTCCTTTGCAAGAAGCGGTGCTCCAGGCCCAGACCCTGGGCCTGGAGCACCGTGTGCAGGTGGAGTACACACCGGCACCAGAAGACTGGCGGCTGCTGGGCGACGCACAGCGTCTGCGCCAGCTGTTCACCCTGTTGCTGCACAACGCCGTGCGCTATTCGCATTTTGCGGGCGTCGTGCAGGTGCGGGCCTCCCACGTAACCGATGCCAGCGGTACAGCCTTGTGGCAGCTGTGCGTGACCGACCATGGCATAGGCATTTCTGCCGACGATTTGCCGCGCGTGTTCGAGCGTAATTTCCGCAGCGAAAACGCCCGCTTGCACCGCACCGACGGCAGTGGCCTGGGCTTGGGCTTGCCGATTGCCGCCATGCTGGCCCGCGCACATGGCGGCCATATCGAGATCGACAGCCAGCCTGGCCAGGGCACCACGGTCAGCCTGCGCCTGCCGTTGTTGACAGAATAGACGTATGAACATTTTGATTGTTGAAGACGACACCCGCGTGGCCGACTTTCTGGACCGCGGTCTGCGTGCCGAGGGTTACCGTACCCAGCTGGCGCGTGATGGCAACGAAGGCCTGGCCCTGGCCCGCCAGATGGCACTGCAGGCCCGCGAAGACGGCACACCCGCCGTCATGCTGCTGGACCTGATGCTGCCCGGCATGGGCGGGTTGGAGGTCTGCCAGACCCTGCGCGCGGCCGGCGTGGCCCTGCCCATCCTGATGCTCACCGCGCTTGGCACACTGGACGACCGGGTCTCCGGCCTGCGCCTGGGCGCCGACGACTATCTGGTCAAACCGTTTGCATTCGAAGAGCTGCTGGCCCGCATCGAGGCGCTGATGCGCCGCTCGCGCGACCTGGCGCCAGCCAACGCCACACGCCTGGAGGTAGGCGACCTGGTGCTGGACCGCGAGGCCATGCGTGCCAGCCGTGGCGGCCAGGCCCTGACCCTGACCGCGCGCGAGTTGGCCCTGCTGGAGCTGCTGATGTCGGCACCGGGCCGGCTGTTCAGCCGCGAACGCATCTTATCGGCCGTCTGGGGCACGCACGAGGACCCGCTGACCAATGTGGTCGACGTGTACATCCGGCGCCTGCGCAGCAAGATCGACGACGGCCAGGCCCAGCCGCTGATCCACACCCTGCGCGGCCTGGGCTACCGGCTGGAAGTGCTGGGCTGACGTCTGGCAGTTCATCTGGCGTTCATGTGAACGTCAGCCGGGCTTAACGCCACCAACAGTCTGGGGTTCATGCCCGGCTTCGACACTTCTTTCACTGCAGCAGATAGCCTGCGGCATGTTTTGCCCGACTGGGCCAACCCATGAAAGAGTGAACACCATGAAGTCTGTTTCGACCCGATTAATCCCCGCCGCAGCCCTGTTTGCCGTGCTGGCCACCGGCACCGCCAACGCCAATGCCCAGAGCTGCCAGCCCATCACCGAGAATGAGGTAGGTAGCCTGTTCGACCGCTGGAACGACTCGCTGAAAACCCTGGACCCGGCCAAGGTCACGGCCAACTATGCAAGCGATGGTGTGCTGCTGCCCACCGTGACCGACCAGCCGCGCAGCACGCCGGCCGAGATCAACGATTACTTTGTCAAGTTCTTGAAAGCGCAGCCCCAGGGCAAGATCGACAAGCGCTTCGTCAAGATTGGCTGCAACATCGCGCAAGACGTAGGTACCTATACCTTCAGCCTGAAAGACGGAGCCAAGGTCCATGCGCGCTACACCTATGTGTATGAGTTCACCGGCGGCAAATGGCTGATCGCCCACCACCATTCTTCGGCCATGCCCGAAAAAAAATAGGCGGGTGAACCAGGGACTCCGCGCCTGTTTGTGGCCAAGTGCAGCCCCGGTGCCGCTGCACGTGGTGCTGCCAGGTAACCAACTGGCGGCAAAATGCGCACCATGACCAATTCCATTCCCGATATTTTTTCCAATAACCGCGCCTGGGCTGCCCAGATGGAGCGCGAGCGCCCCGGCTTTTTCACCGAGCTCACGCTGCAGCAAAAGCCCAAGTACATGTGGATTGGCTGCTCCGACAGCCGCGTGCCCGCCAACGAGATCATGGGCCTGGCGCCGGGTGAGGTGTTTGTGCACCGCAACGTGGCCAACGTGGTGGTGCATTCGGACCTGAACGCGCTCTCTACCGTGCAGTTTGCGGTAGACGTGATCAAGGTCGAGCACATCACCGTGGTGGGCCACTACGGCTGCTCGGGCGTGGCGGCGGCGCTGGCGGGCCAGCGGGTGGGCCTGGCCGACAACTGGCTGCGCCACATCCAGGACGTGCGGGATCGCCACCGGACCCTGCTGGACCAGATTGCCGAACCCCAGCGCCATGACGCGCTGGTGGAACTCAACGCCATCGAGCAGGTGGTCAATGTGTGCCAAAGCACCGTCATGGTGGATGCCTGGGCGCGTGGCCAGAAAGTCACCGTGCACGGCTGGGTCTACGGCATCCACGACGGCCTGCTGCAAAACCTGCACATCACGGTGAATGGTTTCGAGGGGCTGGAGGCGGCCTACCGGGCGGCGGTGGCGGGCGTGACAGCGTCGGCGCGGGTCGCCCGCTAGTTTCACAACGGGCGGGCCGTCTGGGTAGACTGTGCCCATGTTTCCCCAACGCCTGGACTCCCCGCTCGCTTACGACATTGCCAAAGCCATGGTGGATGGCTTTAACCGGCACTACCGCCTGTTCCGCACCGAGTCGGCCCGGGCCAAGCACCGCTTCGAAGTCGCCGACGGGCATGGCC
>ERZ724504.2009-NODE-2009-length-11151-cov-4.554254_pt1 | contig 11151 bp, 14 predicted proteins | sample MGYA00376037_ERZ724504 | MGnify/ENA primary metagenome ERZ724504 (study PRJEB28724, sample SAMN07190888) | wastewater metagenome | isolation source: influent of sewage treatment plant in Hong Hong | place: USA: Christiansburg, Virginia | collected 2016-03-01 ... | reverse complement strand
CTCCGGCGATTCCCTCGGGCCAGCACCGCCTGCGCTGGCTGCCAGGGCAGGTGCAGGGCGACGCTTGGCTGGAGGTTTTTCGGGTAGTGGTACCCCAGCCTCTGCTGATTTCTGCATTGCGCAACCTGATCGAAAATGCCTTGCGCTATGGGCAAGTGGCGGGGCAGGATCAGGCGGATTTCCCGGTGTCGTTGGGTATGCGGTATCTCAAGGATCTCAAGCGTTCTTTCAAGCAACTGCCGGCAGATGCTGGTGGCTTAGTGGATGCAGCTTTGCCAAGGCCTGAGCGCATTGCTGGATATGTGGAATTCACCGTGCTCGATCAGGGGCCGGGTTTGAGCCGCGAGGATTGCGCCATCGCCACGCAGCGCTTCTGGCGCAAGCAGCATCAGGCGCATGGCAGCGGGCTGGGGCTGGCCATTGTTCAGCGCATTGCCCAGAGCAGCGGTGGCGCGCTGGAACTGCTGCCACTGGCGCAGTGGCTGGAGCAGGGCGATGCGAGCAACTGGGCTTCTGGTGCCTACATGCCATCTGCACCACCTACAGCACCAACAGGGCTGGTTGTACGGCTTTACCTGCCGGTCGTGGCTTGCAGTGCAGTGGCTGATCAGGACATGGATACACCCTGAGCCCGGATTTGTAGCCGATTGTTCCCAGCATTAATTGGCTCTTAATCTTATATAAGTATCTTCGGGGTATGCGCTTGCTGTCATGGGCTTCTACGTCCTTGACATCACCGGCCAGACGTCGGCGCTTGCACCAGCCTGAGGTGGGCCTGGTGGGCGCGGCGTACAACTCCATTCCCAAGATGAATCGCTTGAACACTAAGACTCTGCCCCGGTCGTGGGTGGCTGTTGGCATTTCCATGCTGATGGCGACTAGCGCCTGGGCGCAAGAACCTGCTGCCGCCAAGGCCGCATTGAATGGCAATGCCACGGCGGGTGCAAAGATTGCCCAGTCCGGCTCCGCAGGTGGCGCAGCCGCCTGTGCCACTTGCCACGGCGCCAAGGGTGAAGGTCAGGCCGGCTTTCCCGCGCTGGCAGGTCAGCACCCCGGCTATCTGGAGCGCCAGCTGAACCAGCTGGCCGCCGGTGCCCGTCAATCTGCCGTCATGGCCTCTATGGCCAAGGCCTTGAGCGAGCAAGAGCGCGCTGACGTCGCGGCTTATTACGCCACCCTGCCGCTTCCCATCAAGGCGGTGCGCGGTGCGTTGCCCGGCAAGAATGACGATAGCGGCGCATGGCTGGTCGAGCGCGGCCGCTGGGCGGATGGCATTCCTGCCTGCGCGCAGTGCCATGGCCCCGGAGGCGTGGGTGTTGGCAAGGATTTTCCAGCCATTGGTCACCTGTCTGTCGACTATATGCAGAGCCAGATCGACGCCTGGAACAAGGGCCAGCGCGAAGCCGGCCCTCTGGGCCTGATGGGCGCTGTGGCCAAGAAGCTCTCGGCGGATGACGTCAAGGCTGTCGCTGCGTACTACCAGCGCCTGCATAACCCAGCCGCTGCTGCGCCTGCAGCACCCGCCAAACCTTAAGCCTCGGGAGTTGACTATGTCGGAACAACCAAAAACGGCTTCCAAAAGCTCCAATCTTGCTGAATACGCCGTGGTGGCGTGCATGTTCGCTGGCCTGGGCGGTGCGCTCTGGTATGGCATGAGCGTAAGCAGTCCTAAAAAGGCAGAGCCTGCCAAGGTTGCCGCGCCTGCGGCAGACGCCAAGGCGGTGGCCGTGGTGGCCAAGCCCGGAGCGTTCACGCCCCCAGGTGAAACAGACATGCCTGAAGGCCCCATGGGCGAGTGGATTCGCCGTGGCGAAGCCATCTTCACACGCACGCCGACCAATGCCGTGGGCTTCTCGGGCAACCCCCTGAGCTGTACCAACTGCCACCTGGATGCCGGTCGCCTGAAGGGCGCAGCGCCCATGTGGGGCGCATACCCCATGTACCCGGCCTATCGCAAGAAGACCGACCACGTAGACACGTTTGCCGAACGCGTGCGAGGTTGCTTCATGTATTCCATGAACGGCAAGGCGCCTGATGACGGCCATGACGTGCTGGTGGCGCTGGAGTCTTACGCTTACTGGATGGCGCAAAAGGCCCCCACCGGCGAAAAGCTGCCCGGTGCAGGCTTCAAAAAGGCAGGCGAGCCTCAGGAAAAACCCACGTACGAAGCCGGTGCCAAGGTTTATGAAGCCAAGTGCGCGCTGTGCCACAGTGCGGACGGCAAGGGCCAGTTTGTCGGCGATGTCGCTGTGTTCCCGCCGCTGTGGGGCAAGGACTCTTACAACTGGGGTGCTGGCATGCACGACATCGACAAGGCTGCCAACTTCATCAAGAACAACATGCCCTACGGCAATGCGACGCTGAGCGATCAGGAAGCATGGGACGTGGCAACCTTCATCAACAGCCAGGAGCGCGGCCAAGACCCGCGCTTCAATGGCAACTTGCAGGCCACGGCTGAACAGCACCATGGCAAGTTCTCCATGTACGGCAAGGAAGTGAACGGCAAGGTGCTCAAGGGTCTGTAATCAGGCGCTTGATCGGGTTTGCTGGATATAAACCCAAGGCCAGCTCTATATAAGAGCTGGCCTTTTTTGTTTCAGGAATTTTAGGCCTCTAGCGCAATACCATCAGGCGCATGCAGCTCATCTTTTGATAGTGATTGAATCCGCTAGACGTAAAAAAGCCCGGCGAACCGGGCTTCTTCAAGTACAGGGCTAAAAAGTTCAAGCCATGAACAAGTAATGATCGATTAGCAGAGCCAGAAACAGCAGGCTCAGGTGAATCAGTGAAAAGCGGAAGGTACGGCGCGACAGCTCATCCGAATAGTCGCGGTACAGAGCCACGGCGTAGCCAATAAAGCCAGCGCCCAGAACCACGGCGGCAAACAGGTACAGCCAGCTGCTCATGCCATACATAAAGGGCAGCAGGCCTGCGGCAAACAGCACCACGGTGTAGAGCAGAATCTGCAGGCGCGTGTATTCGCTGCCATGGGTCACGGGCAGCATGGGCAGGCCGGACTGGCGGTAGTCTTCCACCCGGTACAGGGCCAGCGCCCAGAAATGCGGCGGGGTCCAGAGGAAGATGATGAGGAACAGAATCAGCGCCTCGGGGCCCACATTGCCGGTCATCGCAGCCCAGCCCAGCACGGGAGGCATAGCGCCCGATGCACCGCCAATCACAATGTTTTGCGGCGTGGCAGGCTTGAGCACCACGGTGTAGATCACGGCGTAGCCGACAAAAGTGGCCAGGGTCAGCCACATGGTCAGCGAATTGGTCCAGACCCAGAGAATCGTCGCACCAAGCATGCAAAGAATGGCCGAGAAGGCCAGTGCCTGCTGGCTGGACAACTCGCCACGCGCCGTGGGGCGCCAGGCGGTGCGCTTCATCTTGGCATCGATATGGCGCTCTACCAGGCAGTTGAAGGCGGCGGCGGCGGCGGCCACCAGCCAGATGCCGGCGCAGGCCACGCCCATATGCACCCATTGGGCGGCAGTCGGCCAGCCAGGAACGGCCAGCACCATGCCGATCAGCGCGCAAAAAACGATCAGTTGCACCACGCGCGGCTTGGTCAGCGCATAGAACTGGCTGACTCGCGAGGTGTTGTCCAACAAGGCTTCACTTTGACTCATGCAATCACTCTTTGTGCGCTATGCCTCAGGCAGGGCGGCGCGTCATTTCAGGTCGGGTGGTGGCAACGGCATCAGTGCGCGTCACAGCCAGACTCCAGACCACAATCGTTACCAGGGCCGCGGCTCCACCAGTGTGAAGCACGGCCGCAACCAGGGGCCAGTCCAAGACCACGTTGGACAGACCCGTCAAAACTTGTAGCACTACAAAAAAGCCCAGCAGGCGGCGCTGCTTGGCCAGTGCGGGTGCGCGGCGCAGTGCCCACCACAGGCCCGCAAGGGCCACCACCACCACATAAGCCGCAAGGCGGTGGGTGTAGTGAATGGCGGTCAGCGCTTCAAAGCTGATGTTGCTGCCATCTTTGAGCAGGCCCAGCGGGCGCCAGATTTGCAGCGCCTCGCCAAAATTCATGGCGGGCCACCAGCTACCCTGGCAGTTGGGGAAGGTCGTGCAGGCCAGCACGGCGTAATTAGTGCTGACCCAGCCGCCCAGACAGACCTGAATTACCAGCAAAGCCAGGCACAGCCACAGCGCGGTACGTAAGCCCTTGCCAATAAAGGCCGGTGCCTGGCCTGCCTGCTTCATGCTCAAGGCCGAAGCCGGAATGGCCAGTAATGCCAGCAGGCCTGTTCCGCCCAGCAGGTGCAGCGTGACAATGGCCGGAAACAGCTTCATCGTCACCGTCAGCGCGCCAAAAGCGCCTTGTATGCAGACCCAGACCAGCGTGACTGTTGGCCACCAGGGGTTAAAGGCACCCTGTGCGGCTTCAGGTTGACCTGCACGACGAGCGGCACGGGATTGCTTCCACGACATCACGGTCATCGCAATGATGAGCACGCCCACGGTGGTCGCCAGATAGCGGTGAATCATCTCCACCCAGGCTTTGCCGTGGGTGACAGGGCCAGTCGGCATGGCAGCCTGCGCCTCGGAAATCTGTGCGTGGGCCGCAAGAGGACTTGAGCTGCCATAGCAGCCGGGCCAGTCAGGGCAGCCCAGACCGGAATCCGTCAAGCGCGTGAAAGCACCAAACAGCACCAGATCAAAAGTCAGAAACAGCGTCAGCACACAAAGCGCCTGTAGCCGTTTGCTAGGCCCCGTGCCGCGATTACGCCACCACACCCAGCAAAGCGGGCCGAGTGCCAGAACCAGGGCAAACGCCATCAACTCCAGCGCCGGAGCTAGGTCATACAACTGCTGTTCAGTCACGTGCGGTCCTCGTGCATCGGCGCACTGGCCCCTCTGAAGTGGTCAACAAGCAAGTCGAAATTGCAAAAGCAGATCAGCATGGTGGAGCAGGCGCGGGCTAAAGTTTTGTTTGTGTTTTCAGAAAGTATTGAAGATCCAGGCCAAGCGCTGCATGGGATAAAACCTGCATGACTTGGTGTCGAGTCTGGCGAGCAACGGCGTTGTCCGTTGCGAGATGACTGAAACAGTCGCTGAATGCAGGCTCTTTGATCCCGCACAATTTTACCCGTGTGATTTGTGGCAATGCAGCATATCTTTCAGTGCCCCTAATAAAGCCGTGGAACGCAAGCAGCGCAGGCCGCATTACGGGAAATTACGAGGTTAAAAAATGAGCAGCAGGGCTGTTTTACGACGCCAGTTTTTCAGGCTTGCGGTACGATTGGTTACTGCTTCATGGCTAGCTACCGTGGTTGCACTCAGTGGCAACTACCTTGCGTAGCCTTGCCGACAATGCGGGCGTCGTTCAGTGGCAGGACTTTTGCTTCCCAAGCAAATAACGTGGGTTCGATTCCCATCGCCCGCTCCAATATTTCCAAATAAAAACAAAGACTTAAATTGATCTTTGTTTTTTCAGGGGAGTTTCGGGGGAGTTTTGTCCAATGAAGGACTCTAATTTCGCCTGTTCGATCTCCCCTTGTCCGTCGTCCAGCCACTTGGAATAGACGTTCAAAAACATCTCCACTGAATGTCCCATCTGCTTGGCCGCATAGGCTGGCGTAGCACCTGCCATCAGCAGCATCGTCGCATAGGTGTGGCGCATGTTGTTGGGCGGGCGGTAACGAATGCCAAGCGCTTTGAGCATGGGAACCCAGAAAGGGTTACGGAACCTCTTGTCATCTACCCAGGGCTCACCATGGGTCGGATCGACAAAGACAGTCTCCGTGTCTTTCGGGGTAGCTTGGCTCATTGCGGCACCAGCCATGGACACGATGTTGCTTCTGGGTTGCTGGTCCTTCTGCTGCTCCAGCGCCTCAAGAGCCCGGCTATTGAGGCTGACAAGCCGAGCCATATTGGTCTTGGTTTGCTTGCGCTGCCCCTTGACCACAGCCTCATGGATCAACACGTGTTTCTTGTTCCAGTCAATACTTTGCCAGCGCAAGGCAACCATTTCGCTGGTACGTAAGCCTGTGAAAAAGCGAAATTCGATCAGATTGGTAACGCTAGGGGCAAACTTGGAGCGCGAGTATCCAATGATTTTTTCGACTTCTTCGCGGTCAAATGGGTCTGGTGGCTCACGTTGCCACTTCGCGCTAGCGATAGAAGCGACCGGGTTTTCCGTCAGTTGCTTGTCGAGCACCGCTAGGTTCATCGCAGACCTGAGGGCGGAAACGTAGTTGTTAATGGTCTTGCCACTTAAATCAGGCCTTGCTTTGATTGCACGCAGAATGTCTGAATGCCTCAGGCGTGGGAGTTGCTGCTCACCTATAAATGGCTTCCAGAATTTCACAGCACTGAGGTAACCAGCAAGTGTCGAGTTCTCAGCCACTTTGACGGCCAGCCAGTGATCCAACTGCTGGCCGACAGTAGTTCCACTGGCGACAGTGCCTCCATCTGGGAAATATTCGCGCATGACAAAGCTGCCAGCGCGAATCTTGAGCTTAATCTCAGCAAGAAGCCTATTGGCATATTTGATATTGGCTGGCGTTGGCTGAATTGCCTTTCCGTCCACTAAAAGGGTGCGCCGAATACGCTCCCCTTCATATGCAAATGAGAGTCGAATGCCACTCTCTCTAATTTCTACGCCCCGCGCATTACCCATTTCTGAACTCCTTCACGGTCAATAAAGATATGAGAGTCAGGCGACCTGAAATACTCACGACGCTCAATCCAGACCCCGCTTTCGATCTTTCTGCGAATGGCTTTCTCTGTGAAGCCTGAAATAGCCGCAAAGATCTTGATGGTGACAAAACGATCTGGGGCCAAAAATACTGGCGGAGGCGGTGCGCTTACACTTGCGGTGTTCATATAAGCTCCAAAAGAAGAACCCTGCTCAGTGGCAGGGCTCGGGGTTGCGTTTCTCTTGATCGCGCTCACGGCGGGCGCGGCGAATGTCTCGTTTGCGGCTCACGCTGCGCCTCCATCAACATTGATTGCGAACACTTCCACCGGTTCAGGACCGAAGTGGGGGTGCCTGATGGTCTTGATCGTGTAGCCGCGCCAAGGCTTAACGATGCGCCGCTCTTGGTCGCCACGCGCTGGGTATCCAAGGGTCAGCACGATCTGGTCATAGCTGCCGAAGGGTGAATACAGGCGCTTCTGCCAGTAGGGGGTGCACAGCCTGTATTCCTCGGTCTTGGAGCCATCGCGGATAGCCTCGAAATACTCGCGCTTGAGGGGAAGGGTCAGCGTTTTCACTTGCTCTGCCCCTTCTGCCCCTTCTGCCCCTTCTGCGCCTTCTGCGCCTTCTGCACCTGGGCGCGCTGTGCTTCAATTCGCTTGAGTAGCGCGAGGCGGGTTGCTATCAGATGCTTGGAAACATCGTCATGCAGCGGTATCAGGGTTGCGCCTTTGGTGGCGTCCTTTTGAAACGCTCCCAGCATCCCTATAAACAGGTCGGCGGCTTCTGCACGAATGGGCGCAATGTGCTGCTTCCCGTCCACCTCTATGAATACGTTGATTGCGGTGATTGCCATCTATGGACCTTTCTGCACCATAGCGCGCTGTGCGATTTCGGCCTCAAGCTCTGCTGCCTTGGCTTCGTCACGCTCGGCCCAGACAAGGCTTTCAGTTGCCCGCGCTCTGGATTCCTCCGCTGACTTCTTGAGGTAGCGGATGTGCTCCAGTGCTTCTGCGCGCTTTTGTGCCGCCACGGCGTCCGTGCCGAGAAGGCCGCATCGCGCCATTGCACCGGTCGAGACAAACGCGCTCAGCTCCTGACGCTGGTAAGGATTGATGACGGCCACATCCTCGCCTTCATCGACTTTGAGCGCGATAAAGCAGCCTGTCTCTGTGACGATCACGGCTTGCGCGTACCACGGCGAAGCTTTTAGGTCAGTGCCCTCAAACGCCAGCTTTACGGTGTGGCCAATCAGTTCGGTGAGGTCGGTGAGTTGCTTGCCATGTGCCAACTCCATAGGCTCGATTACGGGGTGGCCCAGCAGGTCAACGTGGTTATTGGTCATACCTGTCCTTTCTGCGCCTGGGCGCGCTGCTTACGCTCCCATGCTTTGATTTCGCCTGCCGTCATGAAGCTGTAGCTATCGCAGCCGCATGTGGGGCAAACGTTGGTTGTGCAGTGAATGCCGCCGATGGTGCCTGGCACCTTCTTCATGTCGGTTTCGTAGCCGCGCCAACTGCAGCGCGTGCGCCCGCAGCGAATAGGGGATGTGCCGAATGCTGGGTGCTCCATCACTCGCCCCCTTGTGTCTGCTGGGCTGCTTTCATGAATACCAGCCAGTGAGTCAATCCTGAGCGGCCACTGACTTGGCCGAACAAAGGCTTTTCAGGCGTCAGGGCTAGGACTTCTTTCACCTTCACCTGCGTTTCGTTCCACTTGAACACTAGGGTGCCGCCTGGCTCCAGAACGCGGAAGCATTCGGCAAAGCCTTTGCGCAAGTCATCGCGCCAATCCGGCCCAAGCCTCCCGTACTTTGCAGCCAGCCAAGAGCGCGGGCCAGCGTGGATAAGGTGAGGTGGGTCAAACGCAACCAGCTTGAATGCTTCATCAGGAAAGGTCAGGGCGCGGAAGTCCATCAGGCAGTCGGGCTCAATTCGCAGAACACGCTGGCCAGAGGCATTGCCCCGTGAGTTGTCGGTCACAGTGATGGTTTCGCTGCGCTGGTCAACAAACATGGCCCGTGGGTCTTGCTTGTCGAACCACATCATTCGGCTGCCGCAGCATGCGTCGAGAACTGCTGGCATGCTCATGCTGTACCTCCCTGCTGGGCGGCGATGGCGGCGGCGCATGCTTCTTCTGGGGTGTCACCTTGGCCTCGTGCCAGCACCTTGCGGTCGGGATTGATTACAGGGCCGCCAATACGTGGCTTGTCCGTTCTCCATGCCATCCAGCCAGTACGGCGGGTGTAGGCCAGCTCGAAGTAGGCGTAATCGTTGTGCTCAAGTTCTGCGCGGTGCTTTGCAATCAGCTCGCGGATCGCATCCCGCGCGTCTGCCTGCGCCTGGGGCGCTGCTATTGGCGGATTGGGAAGTACCTTGCGAGCATCGCGCTCAATGCAATACAGCTGCAGAATTTCATCGACCACATTGGTATCTCCTGCATACCAGCGCTGCCCCAATTCCTTCAAGTGACCTTCCAGCTGTCGAAGCATTTCGGCATAGCCTGGGTCTGATCGCTTGATCGCGCGCTGAACCTGAGAGAACAGGCCGCGATAGTCCACCTTCATGCCTTCGTGGTCTGCTGCCAGCAGATTGATCGCCTGCGCTGCCGGTGCAGATGCTCCGGCCAGCAGGGCGCGCAGCTTGGATTCGATGTACTGGCGCGTGCTGGCTTTCATTTCGTATGCGCGCTGCACATCATGGGGATCAATTTCATGCTCTGGCTGATCCATCAGGTAGCTGACGTTCATGTATTGGGTGGCAAACAAATCCACTAACCCCAGCACTTCCTTGATGGCTGCATCAGGCTCAGGCAGCACCACTGGCGCAGCTGCTGCCGGAGCCGAGACGGACGCAGGTTGCGGTGGTGCGGCTGATAAAGCAGCCTCATAGCCTGGATGGCTGAACTTCCATTTATCGCCAGGAGATATTTCGCGTGCCTTGTCCAGATAGGCCCAGCCCATTTCAGTCGTAGGCACCACTGGAACCAGCTTCCAGCCATCAGGCACTGCCATCGCTTCACCTATGGCGAGAATCGCCTGTTGACTGTAGTGCGCAAGCGCCTCTGTCTTTGTGGGCGGCTCCTGGATCTGGTGCAGGCACTTGCTTGGCATGGCCTCAAGCAAATTGGCGGCGGCAATGCGCTCCTCATAATCAGCTTTATCGTCCGTCGCTTCACTGCACCACTCGCCGGCGGCCGTGCAGGTGCTTTTAATCTCTTCGGCGCATTCACGCAGCAGGCGCGCGGCGTTTGAAATCGGTGTGCTGGTCATATTGAACTCCAGAATGAGAAAAGCCCGCTAAGGGCGGACAATTGGTAAATTGAGTCTTCAAAAAGACGGAGGTGATATGGATGTGATGGACGTGGATGCCCAGTACAACAAGATGCCGCCAAGTAGCGTCAGCTTCTATTTCCAGAACCTACAGAGATCCGCGCGAGTGACTTCGGAGGCCTTAACTGCGTTGCAGCCGGCGCATCCTGTGAATACCGAGGCTGAGAACAAAGCGGCATACGAAACTCACTGGAAAACACTTCACGCAATTGCGTTGACGATTGAGCCTGGCGCAGATGGCGTCGTCTTCATAAGGCGCTACCACTTACCTAGGCGTGATTGAGGGCTCCAGAAAGCAAAAAGCCCGCTCAGTGGCGGGTAGACGATTCATTGATTTGGGCACAAAGCCCGATTCATGAAGATCTATGAATAGGCCAGCAGCTGCTGGCGCTGGACGTCTAGGCGACGGATGCCAGCAGAGTGCGCTTTCCACCGGCATCCATGCGAGACACCACGCCATCGGACTCCATGCGCTCCAGTAGCGCTGCGGCGCGGTTGTAACCGATCAACAGTTTGCGTTGGACATACGAGATGCTGGCCTTTTGGTCCTTGAGAACTAACTCCAAGGCTTCGGCATACAGTGGGTCCGGACCATCGCCAGCAGCTTCGCAGTGCGGGGCGGGCGCGGCTCTGGCAGTGCGAGTCGGCAGGGTTTCGGCAGCAGGCGCGTTTTGTAGCGATGCCGGCAGTCCTTCGCCCAGTCCAGTGCGGCCTTCACCGCCCAGCGCTTCAATCAGGTCGGGAATCAGGCGCGACAGCTCGCCGGTGGCAATGGCCACATCGGTATCAAAGCCGCCATCGTCTTGCGACTGACCATCCATCACAGCATCCAGCAGGGAGATGTTCTTGATCTGCAGGCCTTCGGTCAGCACAAAGCTCACCCGGTCGTCCCAAGTCATGGCTAGTTTGGTGGGCATCTTGCCGTGCTCGATGTGCTGGCGGACTTCATCAATGTCCAGCGGGTGGCGGGCATAGCGCACCACAGCCTTGGATTCGTCGGCGGCTTTCAGCTCTGTCTCGCGGTCTGCGGTGAAGCCGGCGGGTGGCTCTTGCGTCATCAGCCAATGGGCCATGGCAGCCTGTGGGCTGGTCTGGGTGTCCAGCAGGGCCAGCGCAAAGCCGGGCAGACCCTCCACCAGCAGCGTGACCACTTCATCGGCGCGGCCCTGGG
>ERZ724504.2000-NODE-2000-length-11171-cov-5.014754_pt1 | contig 11171 bp, 9 predicted proteins | sample MGYA00376037_ERZ724504 | MGnify/ENA primary metagenome ERZ724504 (study PRJEB28724, sample SAMN07190888) | wastewater metagenome | isolation source: influent of sewage treatment plant in Hong Hong | place: USA: Christiansburg, Virginia | collected 2016-03-01 ... | reverse complement strand
CCTGTCACGCCGGGGGTCGCGGGTTCGAGTCCCGTCCACTCCGCCAACAATTAAACAAACCAGCTTCGGCTGGTTTTTTTAATTCCAGCTGACTGTTTAAGTCCTTTCGACCCCGTTCGTGCTAGGAGCATTCCTCTATGCAGCATCGTAACGTTCTGTCGCTGTTTCTCCTCAAGATTCGCAGCTTCATTTCAGTTTTCATTTGCATCAGCATCGTGATGCAGGCTGCACCGGCCCAAGCCGAATCGAACGATGATTCCGAAATATTGTCGTTTTTCAAGCGCGCAACCTCTCTCGGCTCCACTGAACAACTCACCCCGGATAACTCCTTGAGCGTTCAGGTTCTTGAAGACATTCCGCTTTTTACCAGCTCGATCGATCTGACCGCACAACCAGATGATTTGTGGATTCGCATTCGCAATGGTTTTGCGATGACCAATCTGAATGATGATCTAACCCTGCATTACCAGCAGTACTACCAGAATCGCCCGGAAGCCTTGCGCCGCATGGTTGAACGTAGCCGCCCCTACATGCACCATATTGTCGAGGAAATTGAAAACCGCGGAATGCCGACTGAACTTGCCTTGCTGCCGATGGTAGAAAGTTCGTTCAATCCGATGGCCTATTCACGCGCCCATGCGTCCGGGTTGTGGCAGTTCATTCCCATGACCGGCAAGCGCTTCAATCTGGAGCAAAGCTGGTGGAAAGACGAACGGCGTGACATTGTCGCCTCAACCAGCGCCGCACTGGATTACCTGCAAGCCATTTATGACATGCATGGCGACTGGCATTTAGCTCTGGCTTCGTACAACTGGGGAGAAGGTTCAGTCAAACGAGCCGTCGAGAAAAATGTGTCGCGTGACATGCCGACCGACTACGCCAGCCTGACCATGCCGAACGAAACCCGAAATTACGTGCCCAAGCTGCAAGCACTTAAAAACATTTTTGGCGATCCGGCGCTGATGGCCAAACTCAATTTGCCACAGATCGACAATCGCCCATATTTCGCGACAGTTGGCACACGGGAAACAATGGATATCAAGACGGCAGCCCGGCTTGCCGAGATGCCTCTGGAGCGCTTTGTTGCCCTGAACCCATCGCACAACCGGCCGATGATGAAGGCCGATACACCGCTGGCCATCCCGACTGAAAAGCTTGAAACCTTCCAGAACAACCTGCGAGCCAACAACGCGCCACTGAGTGAATGGCAAGCCTATACACCACGTTCTGGCGAGAAGCTGAACCAGATCGCCCCCCGCTTCGGCATTTCGCTCAATGATTTGCGTCGCATCAATGGCCTGCATGGCAAACTCAAGATTGCCAGTTCCACCTTACTGGTGCCATCGGGCAATGGCAATGCCGATTTGGCGACCTTCAGGGACGCACCCAGCCTGCCACAGATTGCTGAACCGGCTCGCGCGAAAACACCGAGCAAATCAGAATCACGCGCAGAAAAATCAGGCAAAAGGGATAAGCACGCCAAGGCTGGCGGCAAGCAGGCTGACAAAGGCAAAAGTAGCAAACAAGCAGGAAAAACGGCTCAAAAATCGAACGCCAAAACAAGCAAGAGCAGCGTTTCAAGCAGTAAGGCAAAACCACCAAAACCCTCCGCCAAACCATCTGCTCCATCGAAGACCACCAAACCAGCAACAAAACACTGAGTTCGGATCAGGAAAACAGGTGGCAGTTAACCGTATGGGTCGCGGAAACGCTGCTGTTTTCGGGGTAACACTCGCGGCAAACAGCACTTGCCTGTGGACAACGGGGATGGAAGTGACAACCTTGCGGCGGGTTGGCCGGTGAGGGCGTTTCTCCGGGAAGCTTGATCACTGCCCTTTGGGCATCGAGACTTGGGGTGGGCACTGCCGAAAGCAGGGCTTGCGTATAAGGATGACGCGGCGCTCGCAACACTTCCTCGGCCCTGCCCCGCTCGACAATTCTGCCGAGATACATCACTGCCACATCGTGCGCCAGATATTCGACAACGGCAAAATTGTGGGTAATGAACAAATAGGCAACGCCGAGTTCTTCCTGCAGCGCTTTCAGCAAGTTAAGAATTTGTGCCTGTACCGAGACATCAAGCGCTGAAGTTGGCTCGTCACAAATCAGCAATTCTGGCTGCACGGCCAAAGCCCGAGCAATGGCAATACGCTGACGCTGGCCACCAGAAAATTCGTGCGGATAACGATCGGTCGCCTCATCAGGCAAACCAACCTGTTTGAGCAAGGCAGCCACGGCACTGCGCTGCGCCTGGCTGTCGTTTTCCAGGCCAAGTGAGGCCATGCCCTCGGCGATAATGTCGCCGACGCGCAAACGTGGATTGAGCGAGGCGAACGGGTCTTGAAAAACCATTTGCATGTGGCGGCGGGCAGCACGCAAGCGTTTGGGTTTCATGCCGACCAGTTCGCTGCCACCGAGCTTGACACTACCGGCAATCGGTTTGATCAGTTGCAGCAGCGCCTTGCCGACGGTCGTCTTGCCACAGCCGGACTCCCCGACCAGAGCCAAAGTCCGTCCCGCAGAAATAGACAGGGAAACACCGTCGACCGCACGCACATGGCCCACAGTGCGCTGCAGCAAGCCGCGGCGAATCGGGAAGTGCACCTGAAGCGCATCGACAGCCAGAAAGGCTGCGGCCTCGCTGCATTGCTCGCTGAGTGCAAAACGCTGGATGGACTTCCCTTCGTTAGCCGCGCCGTTCCAGTGGCAACGCACGACATGCCCAACGCCGGCGTTGCGCCAGGCTGGCGATACGTCGCGGCATATTGGCATGGCTTGCGTACAACGATCAGCAAACCGACAACCGCCCGGCATCGCCGCCAGCGAGGGCACCTGACCGGGAATGGTGGTCAGCGCCAGGCCACGCCGGGAAACTTCAGGTAACGCAGCAAACAGGGCTTGCGTGTAAGGATGCTGTGGCCGGGTGAAAAATTCTTCACGGTTGGCTACTTCAACCAGTTCACCGGCGTACATCACACCAATTCGGTGCGCCATGCGGGCGACAACACCGAGATCATGGGTGATTAACAACATACCCATGCCACGGTCGAGCTGAATTTTGGCCAATAAATCGAGGATTTGTGCCTGCACGGTGACGTCAAGAGCGGTAGTTGGTTCGTCAGCGATCAACAAGTCCGGTTCGCCAGCCAGGGCGATGGCGATCATCACGCGCTGCTTCATGCCGCCTGAGAGCTGGAAGGGGTATTCGCCAAGGCGTCGTTCAGGGTCGGCAATACCGACTTGCCGCAACAACTCGACCATACGCGTGGTCGCTACACTGCCCTGTAAATCAAGATGGCGCTCAAGTACCTCGCCGATTTGTCGGCCAACAGTCAGCACCGGGTTGAGGCTGGTGCCTGGCTCCTGAAAAATCATTGCCATCCGCTTGCCGCGTACGGTTCGCATATCGGCTTCGGACAGCGTTAGCAGTTCTTCGCTGGCGAATTGAATACTGCTGCCGGCGCTGATCACCCCGTTGGCCGGTAGCAGGCGCATGATGCCTTGCGCCGTGGCTGACTTGCCGCAGCCGGACTCACCGAGCAAGGCAAAGGTTTCGCCAGCGGCTACCTCAAACGAAATACCATCCACCGCCAGCAAGGTTTTGCGGGCACTGGTAAAACCGAGGCGCAAATTGTTAACTTTGAGCATTACGCAGCCCTCGGATCAAACGCATCGCGCACCGCATCGGCGAACAAATTGGCGGCCAGGACGAGGATGAACATGGCCGAGAAAGCAGCCGCCAGTGACCACCAGACGACCGGCTCACGGCCCAGTTCCATACGGGCGTTGTTGATCATCGTGCCGAAGCTGGTCATCGTCGGATCGACACCGATGCCGACGTAGGAAAGCACGGCTTCAGCCAGCACCAGCCCGGAGAAATCCATAACCAGCGCAATGATGACGATGTGCATGAGATTGGGCAGGATGTGGCGAATGATGATGCGCCCGTTCGAGACGCCGAAGGCCTGGGCTGCCTGAATGTATTCCAGCTCGCGCAGCTTCAGCGTCTCGCCGCGCAGCAAACGGCAGAGCCCCGTCCAGCTGGTGATGCCGAGGATGAAGCACAGAGCAAGCAGACGCAGGTCGGCACGTTCGGCAGCGGTCGAGAACCATTGCGGATGAGTGTCGATCACTACCTGCATCATCAATACGGCAGCCGCGATCAGCAACACGCCGGGAATCGAGTTGAGAACGGTATAGACATACTGGATCACGTCATCGACCCAACCGCGAAAGTAGCCGGCGATGATACCGAGCAGCACCGCCATTGGCAGCATGACCAAGGTCGTCACCAGACCGATAATCAGGCCGGTGCGCACACTTTTGAGAATTTGATAAAGCACATCCTGGCCGACTTTATCCGTGCCAAAGACATGGTATTGACCTGAGAGCCAGAACAGCGGGACAAGGATCAGCAAAATCAGCAATAAAGTCAGCAGCACGGCATCCCAGGCAAAAATCGTTTCGCCGAACCAAATTTTTTGGCCTTTTTCGCGGTTGACCGCAACAACTACGCCATAAATGCCCAGCCAGCCGACGAAGGCCAGTGCCATTGCCTTAAAGGCGGTGAAACCGGCATCGGCCGCCCATTCGCTTTCTCTATCCTCGAGGTGCTTGCCACCGTGCTTCAAACGCGGGTAATCACGCACCGTGCCCTGCCCCGGCAGATCGATGGTTTCCTTGGCGTAGAGCCGGGTGGCAAAGGGTGCGGAGTAAGTCTTTTCGTTGCGCGTGCGCAGCGGCATGGCCAGTGCGTCAAGCACCGAGAGCACCTCTATCGCATAGCTAACTTTCTGACCTGGCTTGCGGTCCAGTTGCAGGCGGTAATGCAGCGAATCCAGCAGGCCGATCAGGATAAAGGCCAGCAAGACCGTCGCCGAAGCCATACCGACCCGGTTCGCCCCCACCCGACGCCAGGCGGCCAGCAAAGGCGGATTTTTGGCGATCAGCACCCCTAAGCCGATGCCGGCAACAACCAGCAACCAGATCAGCACATCCGACCACAGCACGATGATCTCGAAACCCATCATTCGAAGCGTATCCGTGGGTCGACCAGCGTGTAGGAAATATCGGTCAGGATCAGGCCGATGATGTAAAGCACCGAGCCAATGAAGACCATCGAGCGCACGACGGCGAAATCCTGGGCGTTGATCGCATCAATGGTGTAACTGCCCAGACCGGGAATACCGAAGAAGGATTCAGTAAGCAACGAGCCCATGAAGAGCAGCGGTATGACGACCACAACGCCGGTCAGAATAGGGATCATGGCATTGCGTAAAATGTGGCGGAAGAAAACCACGGTTTCCGGCAAGCCCTTGGCGCGGGCCGTACGCACATAATCCTTGTTCACTTCCTCAAGGAAAATGGTGCGATACCAGCGCGCTGACGAACCAATCCCAGAGACGACACCGATCAGCACCGGCAAAATCAGGAATCGCCAGGCGTCCAGACCGTCACCAAAACCGGAAATCGGCACCAGCCGCCAGATCTTGCTGATCAGGTATTGCCCGCCAATGATGTAAAACAGGCCGGAGATCGACATCATCGCCACGCACAGCACAACGCCCCAAAAATCGAAGGCAGTGGCGCGAAAGAAAGCCAGCATCAGGGCAAAGGTGATGGTGACGAACAACCCCAGAATGAAGGTTGGCAGCGCAATGGCCAGCGATGGCCCCATGCGTGCGCTGATTTCGCGTGCCACATCGCGCCCATCCTCGGCCCGGCCGAAATCGCCAACAAACATACGGGCCGATTTTTCGAAGAAAATCGTATCGGTTACGGTCGACAGTCCAGAAGCCTCGGTATTTATCAGCAGCGGCTTGTCGTAACCACGCTCAGCCTTCCATTTCTGGATCGCCTCCGGGGTCACCCGCTTCACGCCAAGCTGCATGCGCGCCATGTCATCCGGCGTATTGACGACGAAGAACAGCGCGAAAGTCAGTAGGTTTACGCCAATCAAAATCGGAATGGCGTACAACAGGCGGCGGACGATATAAGCGAGCATTGCCGCGATTATGCCAAGAGCCGCGGCAAACTGGGAAATTTCACGCCCCCGTCATCGGCTGTGGGATAATTACACCCCTTTCAGCAACACCGCAGCAGGCATGGCAAAAGATTCACTGATTCAGTTCAAGGGCACTTCGCTCAAGATTATCCAGGCGCACCTCCGCACCACCGACCCCGCCACGCTGCACACCGCTCTGGCCGAATTGACCGGCAATAGCCCGGACTTTTTCGATGGCGAACTGGCGGTTCTCGATTTCAGCAATGCCGACAATTGGCCGGAAAGCGTCGAGTGGGAAAAGATCCGCGACCTGTTGAGCCAATCCGGCCTTTCAGCCATCGCCACACGAGGGCTGCCAGACATACTGGCCGCCGAAGCAGCCGCTGCCGGTCTGCCCTGCGTAAGTGCCGATGCACTGAGCAAACCGCCACGCATCAAGGCAAGCGAAACCCCGGCGCCACCGCCGGCGCCTGTCACGGAGCCCGCGCCAGCGATAGAAACAGCCCCCGCAGTTGCCGAGACTGCACCGCGCACCATCATTCTCGACAAGCCCTTGCGCTCAGGCCAGCGTTATTACGCCAAAGGCTGCGATCTGATTGTGACCGCCATGATCAGCGCCGGCGCCGAAGTCATTGCCGACGGCAATATCCACGTCTATGCCCCCTTGCGTGGCCGTGCGCTGGCCGGTGCCAGTGGCGACAAGCAAGCCCGCATCTTTACCACCAGCATGGAAGCCGAACTAGTTTCCGTTGCCGGCATCTACCGTACTTTTGAAGCCGGTGTACCCGCTGATTTGGCCCGCCAGCCGGCCACCATCTGCCTGGTTGAAGACGGTAGCGAACACCGCCTCAACGTAACGCCGCTTGCCCTTAGATAAGCACTTAATAAATTTTCAATAACTCACCCAGCGAGAAACCAACGTGACCAGAATCATCGTCGTAACTTCCGGCAAAGGCGGGGTCGGCAAGACCACCACCAGCGCCAGCTTCTCCACCGGCCTCGCCCAGCGCGGCTTCAAGACGGCCGTCATCGACTTCGACGTCGGCCTGCGCAACCTCGACCTGATCATGGGCTGCGAACGCCGCGTGGTGTATGACCTGATCAACGTCATCAACGGCGAAGCAACCCTGACCCAGGCGCTGATCAAGGACAAGCATTGCGACAACCTTTACGTGCTGCCCGCCTCACAAACACGCGACAAGGATGCCTTGTCCGAAGAGGGCGTAGAAAAGGTCATCAAGGAACTGGAACACCAGGGTTTCGACTACATCATTTGCGATTCACCGGCCGGCATCGAGTCGGGCGCCGTGATTGCCCTGACTTTCGCCGACGAAGCCGTCGTCGTCACCAACCCGGAAGTTTCGTCAGTGCGCGACTCTGACCGCATCCTTGGCATTCTGCAGGCCAAGTCACGGCGCGCCATCGAAGGCCGCGACCCGGTCAAGGAACACCTGCTGATCACACGCTACAACCCGACCCGCGTCGAGGCTGGCGAAATGCTGTCCTACAAGGACATACAGGAAATCCTGCGGGTGCCCATCATCGGCGTCATCCCGGAATCGGAAGATGTGCTGCAGGCCTCCAACCAGGGTGCGCCGGTCATTCACCAGAAGGAGTCCGACGCATCGATGGCTTATCAGGACGTCATTGGCCGCTTCCTTGGCGAAGAAAAGCCGCTGCGTTTCGTCGATTACGTCAAACCCAGCCTGCTCAAGCGTCTGTTCGGAGGCAAGTGAGATGTCGCTGTTTTCACTCATCTTCGGCAACAAGCCGAAAACCGCGCATCTGGCCAAGGAACGCCTGCAACTGATCATCGCCCACGAACGCGATGGCGGCGGCAGCAGCGCCAACTTCCTGCCTGACCTGCAACGCGAACTGATCGCCGTGATCTCCAAGTACGTCAAGGTGAACACCGACGACATCCGCGTTTCGCTGGAAAAACAAGGCAATTACGAAGTGCTGGAAGTCAATATCGTTCTGCCGGAAAAGGGCTGAGCGACATTTCTGTCCGGTCGGATTCCATTTCTTATGGGATTCGACCAGGCTGAAAGCAGGAATATCAATTGGCCAGCAAGCGTGCCTTAGCCGCCAATTCACGCAACAAATCATCGCCACGAATTCTGGCCGGTGTTTCACGACCCGGCGAGCGCCAGGCAATCACACTGCCCGGCATCCCCTGTTGGCTGTAGATCGATAATGACAAGGGGCAAAAAGACAACTGGGTAGCATCCTCCTCAACCAGTTCCCACGCCAGGCGGGCGCTGCAAAACTGGATGGTTTCAGCCTCTGCAAAAGGGCTAGCCCCTTTACCCAGACTGCCTGCCGTACGCACCAGCATCTGATTCAACGGCATCACCGCCGTCACCACCAAACCAGCGCCTTCAATCGCTTCACGTACCGCTTCACGCGCCATCTGAAAATCAGCGTTCAGCACCAGCGAATGCAAATCTGACGCCACTGCGCTAAATGGAAACGCCAGCATCAGTAAGCAGGATTGAATCAATTTGCGCATACAGCTCCCAAAAAAAAGCGCCCCGAAGGGCGCAAACTTGACACAGGGAAAGCGTCTAGCCTCAGCCCCTTTCGGCATGAGGCCAATTATCCGTATAAATCAGAAGAAAATGATGCCGCCCATGGAAACCGTGCGGTTTTTATTGTCGAAATTCGAATCAGTCACGTTGCTGACTTTCTCATCGTTAAACTCGCCAACCAGCGTGATGTATTTATTCAACGCATGATAGACACCAACGGTATAGGCCTTGTTCTTGATCTCGTTCATCGGGCTGGCACCGCTCAGGACAAAACCGTTTTTGTCCTTGTTCTCACCGTAATTGATGCCAACCTTGGTTGCGCCAAATTTATAAGTGCCTTGCAGGAAATAGCCCGTGGAATCGGTCTTGTTCCCTTTGCCATTGCTGCCTCCAAAGAACTGTGCACCGACAGTTGATAAACCGAGGCCACTGCCTGAGAAGCCATAGGCAACCGCTTCGAAATTACCGAAACCAGCCTTGGCACCCAACTCGTAACCGGTTGCAGTGAAGGATTTGACGGCGCACGGATCAGAAGAGCAGCTGGTGCTCTGGCTGACCAGACCGCCCCAGACCTTGCCCGGAACCGCACCCTTCCAGTCGAAATCAGCCTTGGCCTGGAAGCCCGGTGCCTTGGTCTCATCACCCGCAAAGTTGCTCGGCTGGAAAATGCCGGCAGAGGCCTGGAAACCGCCCAGATTCGGCGTGGTGTAAGTGATTTGCGGCTGGAAACCGGTGTACATGTAGCCGTGGCCGATCATGCCGAAGGTGGTGTTGTACGGAATGCCGGCATTGCTGGTGCCGCCGACGCCAATCAGGGTCATGTCGGAAAGGATGATGTTCTGGCCAAACAGACCAATATCACGGCCAAATTTCAAGGAACCCCAATCGTTATTGCCAAACTGAAAGTAGACGTTGCGTGTATCGATCTGGCTGTACGGGTTGGTCGTACCGGCGCCACCGGCGTTATTGCCGATCGGCAGGCCAACCACCTGAGAATTATTGTTGATACCCGGCGCGAAGCTGAAGTGTGCCTTGATGTCCTGACCATTGGCCTGCATCGTCGCGACAAAATTGATCCAGCCTGGCAACAGGCCATTGGTCAGGGCGCTGTTGTTCTTCGTTGTCGAAGCCCCGGTGGCGCGATTGATGGTCTGCTCTTCACGGTTTACATAAAAGCCGTTGATGGTGCCGTTGATGTCGAGCGTAATGTCATTGTGCGTAAAACTGACGGCATGGCTGCTGGCACTGCCACAGGCAAGCAAGGCAACCAGCAAAGGGCGCATGGACAAGGAATGCTTCATGGAATTATCTCCGAATATTGTTTAGTCATTGGTTGTCGGCACCTGTGCATTGGCAACGGGCACCGCCCCGCTGCTGCCTTTCCCCCCGGCAGCGTGGCGTGCCAAGACAATTGCGAAGCGCGTGCCAGTCATTCGTGGCTTGCCACATAAACTCGCAAACCCTTACCAATAAAGGCTTAATGACAAACGGAAATTCATTTCAAGTTTTCAGTACTGCTCAACAGCGTCCATAAATTGAACGGTGACCTGTTCTGCTGAGCCAAAACGAAACATCGCACAGACGAAAAAAAACCCCGCGAACGGGGCTAAAGGGATGACGACCAAGAATTTTCAAAATGCGTAACGTGCACTCATACCGAGCAAACCACTACGCCCAGGGGCAGATTCGTAATAGCGGCCATTGGTATCGCCGACGACCACCGAACCAACATACTGTTTGTCGAACAAATTATCGATGCGCACAAAGCCTTTCAGGTTAAGCGCCCCATACTGACGCTCCAGGCCAAAACGCAGATTGGCAATGGCATATGCCGGCGCAGCCTGTTGGGTGTTTCTATCCTCGACATAAACCTTGTCACGCGCAATCGCCTCAAGTGCGGTATGGAAGCCGCTGGCCTGATGGCGCCAGGCTACCTCGCCAAACAGGGTGGAACGCGGAATGCCCGGCAGGCGATTGCCAGACTCAATCACCCCGGCGCTGCTGGTAAAGGATGAGTCATAGACGGCATTCAAGCCGGTATAGGCCAGACGGCTGGTGAAACCGCCCTGCCAGCTGGTATCGAAAGCCAACTCGATACCCCGGCGCAAAGTCTGGCCGGCGTTCACAAAACTTGAACGCCCGCCAGTGCTGGAGGCAACGACCAGCTCGTTTTCACTGCGCACCTGAAAAATCGCCACATCAAGCCGGCTGGAATCGCCAATAAAGGCTTTGGCTCCAGCCTCCAGATGCTTGCTGGTGCTCGGCTGCAGACCATAACTGAAGCTGTTGTTCGGGCCGGAATAGAACAGTTCGTTGAGTGTCGGCGTTTCGAAACCGCTGGCTGCACTGACATAGAAATTAAGCACCGGGCTGGCCTTGTACATTAATGCCAGCACTGGCGTGGTGTGACTGTAATCAACGCTGCCACTGTCGTTGCCATTGCCGACGGCGATGTAATGGTCATCGACCTCAAAAGCCACCTTGCTATGGCGCACGCCCAAAGAGGCACCCCAGCGCTCGCCCTGCCATTCGGTTTGCAAATACTGATCGAAGCTTGAGACACGATCCTCTTCATTGCGCCGCAAATTACCCTTTACGCCCAGCGTGTTGCCGACATAATTTTCGTAACCGCGCCG
>ERZ724504.1998-NODE-1998-length-11172-cov-7.903661_pt1 | contig 11172 bp, 10 predicted proteins | sample MGYA00376037_ERZ724504 | MGnify/ENA primary metagenome ERZ724504 (study PRJEB28724, sample SAMN07190888) | wastewater metagenome | isolation source: influent of sewage treatment plant in Hong Hong | place: USA: Christiansburg, Virginia | collected 2016-03-01 ... | reverse complement strand
GTCGTCGTCGTCGTCGAGCAGCGCGAGGTCGGCCGCAGGCGCGGCCAGCTCGGGGGCATAGGCGACGGTTTCGGAGAGTTCGGGCTGACGGCGCGGGCCTCCGTCGTCGGCGGTGGCAGCGAAGCCCCCGGCGGTATCGGCCGCAGGCGCGACGGGCACGGCGGGAATTGCCAGGCCGCTCCAGTCGTCAGGCCACGATGGCGGCGCATCTGCGTACTGCCCGTCCGCCAGTGCAGGCGGTGGCAATACGCGGCGCTTGAAATTGCTGTCCGCGTAGTAGCGCAGCTTCTTCGCCTTGATCGGCGCCACGCTGGACACCATCACCACGGCTTCGTCGGGCGGAAGCTGCATCACCTCGCCCGGCGTCAGCAGCGGGCGAGCCGTCTCCTGACGCGACACCATGAGGTGCCCCAGCCACGGGGCGAGCCTGTGGCCGGCATAGTTGCGCTGCGCGCGCAGCTCGGTCGCGGTGCCGAGCGTCTCGGAAATACGCTTGGCCGTGCGTTCGTCGTTCGTCGCAAACGTCACGCGGACGTGGCAGTTGTCGAGGATGGAATGGTTCTGCCCGTATGCCTTGTCAATCTGGTTCAGGCTTTGGGCGATGAGGAAGCTGCGGATGCCGTACCCCGCCATGAAGGCCAGCGCCGTCTCGAAGAAGTCCAGGCGCCCCAGCGCCGGGAACTCATCGAGCATCAGCAGCAGCTTGTGGCGGCGCGCGATGCCGTCGGAGCCATCGAGCGATTCGGTGAGGCGCCGCCCGATCTGGTTGAGGATCAGGCGAATGAGCGGCTTCGTCCGCGAAATATCCGAAGGCGGCACCACCAAGTACAGCGACACCGGATGCTCGGCCGCGATCAGGTCGGCGATGCGCCAGTCGCAACGCGAGGTGACTTCGGCCACCGTGGGGTCGCGGTACAGGCCAAGGAACGACATGGCGGTGCTCAACACGCCAGAACGCTCGTTGTCCGACTTGTTGAGCACTTCGCGCGCCGCCGAAGCGACGACAGGATGCGGGCCACCACCTCCCACGTTCACGAGGTGGGGCGTGGTCATCATCCGATGCAAGGTCAGCTCGAACGGGCTGGCCGGGTCGCTGAGGAAATTGGCGACGCCGCGCAGCGTCTTGTCCTCGCCCGCGTAGAGCACATGCAGGATGGCCCCGACCAGCAGCGCGTGCGAGGTTTTCTCCCAATGGTTGCGCTTCTCCAGCGCGCCTTCGGGATCGACCAAAATGTCGGCGATGTTCTGAACGTCGCGCACCTCATGCGCGCCGCGCCGCACCTCCAGCAGCGGGTTGTAGGCGGCCGACTTCGCATCAGTCGGGTTGAACAGCAGGCAATGCGAGAAGCGCGAGCGCCAGCCGGCGGTGATCTGCCAGTTCTCGCCCTTGATGTCGTGGATGACGGCCGATGCGGGCCAGCTCAACAAGGTGGGCACCACCAGGCCCACGCCCTTACCCGAGCGCGTGGGCGCGAAGGTCAAGACGTGTTCCGGCCCCTCATGCCGTAGGTACTGTCGATCATGTTGGCCGAGGAACACGCCGGCCGGCTGCGTGAGGCCGGCTTTGCGAATGTCCTCTGCATTCGCCCAGCGCGCCGATCCATAGGTCGTGACCAGGCGGGATTGACGCGAGCGCCAGATCGACATGCCAATCGCCACCAGCATGGCGACAAGACCGCTGCCACCCGCGATGGCGCCTCCGGTATCGAACACGCGCGGCGCGTAGGCGTCGAAAAAGAACCACCACTCGAATAGCCGCCACGGGTGATAGACAGGCGTGCCGAAGAAATCAAACCAGGGAGAGCCCAGGCGCACCTGGTAGCCCAGGGAGGCAGCGGTCCATTGCGTGGCGCCCCACACGCCGGCGATCACGATGCCGAACACTACGGCAATCTGGCCGAACAGCACGTTCGTTCCCTGCATGAAAGATGCCTCCCAGCACGGCACAACAGCGTGCCGAAGGCATCAGGATCAGTGCCGTAGAAGGGGCCGGTCAAAGACCGTTCTGGCGGGAATTGAGGCCGAAATGGCCAGACTTATGGCTGAGGCGAAGACAATAAAAATGCCGCAGGTGCGAGCGCACTGCGGCGTAACGAGGTAACAGAAGAGACGTAGTCGCGGCGAGGTGACTGCGAAGGTGCTACTGGCTATTTTTCTCTGGTCGATCACCGAAGAAGCGTCGTTTGGCAGCCTCTGCGGCACGCAGGCAGAGTTCGTCCCCGGTCTTCGCCCGATCCTCTTTGCACAGACGCTGGATCTCCTTGATACGCTCGGGATTGGTCACGAGAGAATCCACTGTATCCGAGGGGATGGATGGGCCGCATGCCGCCAGCGTGATGGCTATCATCAGCAGGAACACTTTGCTCATGGCTTCAGTCCTTTCATTGGATGGGCTAGACGTCATTGCCGGTATTAAGGTCATTCTCCGAATCAATGAAGGCCACACGTTCAATGAACCGGGCCAGCATCTCAGTCGGCGCTACATCACGTCGCAGAAGATATGTTGTGAGCATGGTTGGCGTGCCAGCTATGCGTCGAGGTACGACGCCAGACTCGCGACTGGAAGAAATATGCGCCGCACCTGCCAAACCCAAAGCGATGCCGGCAGAAACCAAGGTCATCATCACGTCGAAGGTCGCTACCCTCTGGACGATAAGTGGCTCTTGTTCGCACTTACGAAGGAACCGATCAACCTGACGCGCATGACCCTCGCAAATGGCGGGGTCGCCCAGCACCAACGGGTATCGCAGTACTTCTTGCAGTGGAACTTGCTTGAAGGTGAGCACTGGATGGCGAGCCGGCACCGCAACCATTAGTTCGTCCTCCCACGCGGGAGTGGCGATGATGCCATCACCTGCATCTGCAGCCATGGAGAAGCCAGCATCGTATAGGTCGTCGTGCAAACCCTTGAGTTGCTGAGCCAGTGGAACTTCAAATAGTCGGATCTCCACCTCGGGATCTTCTTCACGGCTACGTGCTAGCAATGCTGGGAGCCGAGATGGTGTGATGCCGTCAGACAACGCAATGCGCAGTTGTCCGTGAAAGCCGTTGGTAACAGACTTGACGCTATCGCGGGCTTGATCTACTGCCGAGAAGACACGCGGAACATGCTCCAGGAATAGCCGTCCCGCGCGTGTCAGCTGTGTACTGCGAGTCGTGCGCACGAAAAGACGAGCGCCAAGTTCTTCCTCCAACTCTTTGATGGTGCGCGACAGAGGCGACTGGTCGATATGCAGCCGCTCGGCAGCGCGGGCGAAGTGAAGTTCTTCAGCCACTGCGAGAAAGCAACGAAGATGGCGAATTTCCATTCTGCTCCCCCCCTACATCATCAAGTGCGACGTTCTGCTTACAGAAGCGTCGGGTTGGGTACATCTCCATAGATCAGTTTGGGATCAAAGGTCTTGCTCGACTCGGTGAATACCAGTTCCTTTCCTGCTTCATGCTCTTTGCCAACTGGAATGCGCCGGTAAAAGCATGAGCGATAGCCGACGTGGCAACTCGCACCGGAGCCGGATACGCGAACACGTAGCCATACCGCATCTTGGTCATCGTCGATGCGCATTTCTTCGACTACCTGCACCAAGCCGCTGGTTGCCCCTTTGTGCCACAGCGTTTCCCGCGATCGACTCCAGTAGTGCGCTTCCCCAGTTTGAACAGTCTTCACCAAGGCTTCGTGGTTCATGTAGCCCAGCATCAGCACGTCGCCACTGTCGGCATCGGTGGTAATGCAAGCGATCAGGCCATCCTGATCGAACTTGGGCGCCAGTTCCCGGCCTTCCTCGACCTGTTCAACGGACGTTCTGGCGTGCAACGCCACTGGCGCAGAGGCCTTGGTGGAGCGGGACGTATCAGTATTGGAGTTCATGTGTTTTCCCCGTTATGACTTATGCAGTACGCCGGCGGTGTTCGCACTGAGGTGTGGTGCAGCGGCCGTAAAGGATGTGGGAGTGCTCGACGACGTCGAAGCCATGTTCCGAAGCGATCAACCGCTGTCGCTGTTCGACCGCTTCATCATGGAATTCCTGCACGCGGCCACAGGTTGTGCACACGAGATGGTCATGGTGCGTCCCGTCATCCAGCTCGTAAACGGCTCGCCCTGCCTCGAAGTTCGCCTGCTTGAGCAGGCCGGCTTGCTGCAACTGAGTGAGCACGCGGTACACGGTAGCCAGACCGACCTCGTGACCTTGCTTGAAGAGCAGGCGATACACCTCTTCGGCTGTCAAATGACGTAGATCTGCTTTCTGAAATATTTCCAGAATTTGCAGGCGAGGCAGCGTGGCCTTCAAACCTCGGTTTCGGAGTTCGGTTGAATCAGACATCAGACGCTCCTCTGGTTTCCCGTGACCACGATTCCAGGAACCGAACCGCCGTGCCTTGCGGCACTCCGGTCAGGGCTTCATCCCGAACCACACAGCACCCTCGTACCACCGCGTGCTTGGGCCAGCCCGTGACGGCCTGGCCGTCATACGGCGTCCAGCCGCTGACGCTGGCGATCCAGTCATTGCGGATGACGCGGCGTGCCCGCAGATCGACGATGCTGAAATCCGCGTCGTAGCCCAGCGCGATGCGCCCCTTGCCCTCGATGCCGAAGATTCGGGCGGGCCCTGCGCTGGTCAAATCCACCAGCCGTTGCAGACTCAGGCGCCCGGCATGCACATGGTCGAGCATCACGGGCAGCAGCGTCTGCACGCCCGTCATTCCGCTAGGCGATTGTGGATAGGGTTTCGCCTTTTCCTGTAGCGTGTGGGGCGCATGGTCGCTGCCGATGACATCGACAAGACCATTGCGGATCGCCCGCCATAGCGCATCCTGATGATGCTGCTCGCGCACGGGCGGATTCATCTGTGCCAGGCTGCCAAGGCGTTCATAGCATTCGGGTGCTTGCAAAGTCAGATGGTGGGGCGTAACTTCCACCGTGACGCGATGCTTGCGAGCCGCCAGGAACGCCATTTCCTCGGCGGTGGATACATGCAGGACATGCAGGCGTCGGCCGCACTCGGCGGCCAGCCGCACGATGCGCTGCGTCGCCATCAACGCACTGTCCACATCCCGCCAGACGGGGTGTTGGCACACGTCCGTGCTTTCCAGGGCGACGTGCTTGCGCTCGCGCAGCCGGGCTTCGTCCTCCGCATGCACGGCCATGCGCCGATGGCCATGGCGCAGGATGCGCCGCAGCACCTCTTCGTCGTCTGCCAGGAGATCGCCGAAGGAACTGCCCATGAAGATCTTGACGCCGGCGCAGCCGGGCAAGTTCTCCAGCTCGGCCAGCTGCTCAGCGTTCACTGCCGATCCGCCGACGTAGAAAGCGTGGTCGCACCACGCGCGTCCCTTGGCGGCATCCAGCTTGGCTTGCAGGTCGGCTGCGCTCAGGGTCAGCGGGGTCGTGTTCGGCATCTCGAAGATGGTGGTGACGCCGCCCAGCACCGCCCCGCGCGTGCCCGCCTCCAGGTTCTCCTTGTGCATCAGGCCCGGTTCGCGGAAATGCACCTGACTGTCGATGACACCGGGCAACACACGCAGGCCGTTGGCGTCCAATGTGGTCTCGGCGCTCCATGTGCCACGAAGATCGCCCAGCGCAACGATCCGACCTTGCGCGCAGGCCACGTCGATGCGCTCGGCACCGCTCGGTGTCATGACGATTCCGCCCTGCACCAGGAGATCGGCGTGCCGGCCCACCGATAGCGTGATGGCGTTGCCGGTGACGTTCATGAGACTGTCTCCAGCACATCGGCCTCAGCCCCGCCTGGGGTGTGCTGGCTGTTCAGACGAACGCACAGGCGGCGTTGCGCCTCTTTGCGCGCAGCCGTGTCCGGCGCTTGCGCCTGCACCAGCAGCCGCGCGACGGCTTGCGTCAAGGGCAAGACGCCGAGGTCTTGCCCGTCACGGCTGCGAATGGCAATGGAGCCTGCCTCGCGCTCCTTGGCCCCGGCGACCAGCAGGAAGGGGATGCGCTGCAACGTCTGCTCGCGGATCTTGTAGCCGATTTTCTCGTTGCGCACGTCAGCTTCGCAGCGCAGGCCGGCACCCCGCAGAAGCCGCGCAATGTCCCGCGCGTAGGCACCATGCTCCTCGGTGATCGACAGCACCATCGCCTGCACCGGCGCCAACCAGGCCGGTAGCTTGCCGGCGTGGTGCTCGATCAGAATGCCGGTGAAGCGCTCCAGCGAGCCGAACAAGGCCCGGTGCAGCATGACCGGGCGCTTGCGCTGGCCGTCTTCATCGACGTACTCGATGCCAAAGCGTTCGGGCAGGTTCATGTCCACTTGAAGCGTCCCGCACTGCCAGTCGCGGCCGATGGCGTCACGCAGAACGAACTCCAGTTTGGGGCCGTAGAACGCGCCTTCGCCGGGATTGAGGCGGTAGGCCAGGCCCATGCCGTCCAGCGCCCGAACCAGCGCGCCTTCGAGCAAATCCCACGTTGCCTCGTCCCCCATGCGGTTCTCGGGCCGGGTGGAGAGCTTGATGCGCACGTCCTCGAAACCGAACTGACGGTAGATGTCGAGCACCAGGGCCACGACATCACGGCATTCCGCGTCCATCTGCTGCGGCGTGCAGTAGATGTGGGCGTCGTCCTGCGTGAAGTGGCGCACGCGCAGCAGGCCGTGCAGCGCGCCAGAAGGTTCGTAACGATGCACCTTGCCGAACTCGCCCATACGGATGGGCAGGTCTCGGTAACTTTTGAGGCCGTGGCGATACAGCAGCACGCTGCCGGGGCAGTTCATGGGCTTGAGCGCGAGGGCGCGGCAGTCCTCGGTCTCGGTGGTGAACATATGGTCGCGGTAGTTCTGCCAGTGGCCGGAGATTTCCCACAGGCTGCGATCCATCACGTCGGGCGAATTCACCTCCACATAGCCCGCGTCCTGCTGGCGGCGGCGCATGTAGGCGATCAATTCCTGGAACACTGACCAGCCGCGCGGATGCCAGAACACGGCACCGGGCGCATCCTCCTGGAAATGGAACAGATCCAGTTCGCGGCCCAGCTTGCGGTGGTCGCGCTTCTCGGCCTCCTCGATGCGCTGGATATACGCATCGAGCTGCTTCTTGTCAGCCCAGGCCGTGCCATAGATGCGCTGAAGCTGTTCGTTCTTCGAGTCGCCGCGCCAGTAGGCACCGGCCAGCTTGGTGAGTTTGAACGCCTTGAGAAAGCGGGTGTTGGGTACGTGCGGCCCCCGGCACATGTCCACGTACTCTTGATGGTGGTACAGGCCCATCGCCTGTTCGTCCGGCATGTCGTCAATCAGACGCAGCTTGTAGTTCTCGGCGCGGGCATTGAATATCTCGATCGCCTTGTCGCGCGGCGTCATCTGTTTGATGACGTCGTAGTCCTGCGCGATCAGTTCCTGCATGCGCGCTTCGATGGCGGCCAGGTCTTCGGGTGTGAAGGGACGCTCGTAGGCAACGTCGTAATAGAAGCCGTCTTCGATGACCGGGCCGATGACCATCTTCGCGCTCGGGTAGAGCTGCTTGACGGCATGGCCGATCAGGTGCGCGCACGAATGCCGGATGATCTCCAGCCCTTCTTCGTCCTTGGGCGTGATGATGTGCAGTGTGGCATCGTGAGCGATGAGGTCACTGGCATCGACGAGCTGCCCGTCGATCTTGCCCGCGACGGTGTTCTTCGCCAGACCGGGGCCGATAGACTGTGCAACCTCCAGCACGGATACAGGATGATCGAATGTTCGGCGGCTGCGATCCTGCAGCGTGACCGTAACCGCCACAGAAGCGGGAACAGAGCCTGGAAACGCGTTCATAACGCCTCCACCACCGAGGGTGTCAGTCGCATGAAGCCCTCGGCGTATTCGATGTTGCGAGCAGCGGTGATGCCGATGTTGCGCTTGGCCTGCACGCCGCGTTGCTGGGCCACGCGCGTGTAGTAGTGCCACAGGTGTTCCTGCCCGGCCATGCACTCGATGGCGCGGCGCTTGGTGTCCCAAACCTCGGTGATGTCCAGAAAGGTGTTCGGTTCCCAGCCGCACTGCTCGGGCTGGTGCGGCTCGAAGGCATACACCGGCGGTGCGCCCAGGATTTTCTGGCCGGGGTTGTGGCCCTCGGCCTGGGCGATGACGCGCGCCTCCTGGGCCACGTGCATGGCCAACGGGTGGTCGAAGTTGTAGGGGTCTTTCACTGAATGGCTCAGCACGAAGGCCGGCTGCAAGGTGCGGTACAGATCGACCAGCCGGAAAAGCGTCTCATCGCTGACGCGCATTGGGTAGTCGCCAATGTCCCAGAACTCCACCTCGCCGCCCAGGATGTCGGCGGCGCGCTGGGCTTCTTCCTGACGTGCTGCCTTCACCTTCTCCAACGTCATGCCGGACTGCCGCCAGAGCTTGGCCGACTCGCCACGTTCGCCATAGGACAGGCAGACGATCTTGACCTTCCAGCCCTGTTTGGCATGGCTGGCAATGGCGCCGCCCGCGCGCCATACGAAGTCCGCGGAATGGGCACTGACCACAAGGGCGCTCTGAGATTGAGACATGGATGCTTCCTATTTTTTGAATGGTTAGAACTCGTTCTGGATGGCCTTGTAGCCGAGCACCAGCTCGTTGTTGGTGCGCGCCACGTCTTCGGAGAACTCGCTGGCGGCCGCAGGCACTTGCGGCAGCGAGGAAAGGTTTGTGTCCGGGCCTATGCGCTCAGTCGAGCGCACATAGAAGCCCGCAGGCAGATGAGCGCCGTCGACCACGGCGTTGTAGCGAACCACGCAACCGTCATCGACCGTGCAGTTGAACAGCACGCTGTTGAAGCCGATGAAGACACCGTTGCCGATGGCGCAGGGGCCATGCACGATGGCGCGATGGGCAATCGAGGTGCGCTGCCCGATGCGCACGCTGGCCCCGGACTTGGAATGGATCACCACGCCGTCCTGGATGTTGGAATGGGCGCCGATCACGATGGGGTCGATATGTCCGTCGGCGTCCATCTCGTCGGCGCGGATGACCGCATAGGGGCCGATGAACACGTTTTCCTCGACAACCACGAGCCCGCACAGGATGGCCGTCGGATCGACGAAGGCGCTGGGGTGAATCTGCGGCAGGTCGCCGCGCGGGTTCTTTCGGATCATGATGGGGTCGGCCTTGATGTCGTGGGTTTGGCGGATGGCACGGGGTCATGCCCGCCTGGGTGCAGCGGATGGCAGCGCAGCACGCGCCGCAGTGCCAGCCAGCTTCCCTTGACTGCCCCATGCGTTTGCAAGGCTTCGATGGCGTACTGCGAGCAAGTGGGATGGAACCGGCAGCGCGGGCCGAGCATCGGGCTGATGAACAACTGGTAGCCGCGCACCAGAAGCACCACCATCTGAGTGGGCCAGCGTGTCATGCCGGTTCCTTTCTGGCGGGGCGCACCGCCATGCCCTTGAGGGTGTCTTCGACTATGAACCCGGCGGCTTCCAGCTCATCGCGCAGCACATCTGCTCGGACAAAGTCCCGGTTCTGCCGCGCCAGCTCCCGTTCGGCCAGCAGTTCTCGAACCCGAGCCGTGCTCAGCGACAGCGCCCACGCCGATGGAGCGAGTATTTCCATCGCCGCGGCGGGCGCCTGCTGGAGCAAACCGAGCAAGCCGGCCGAAGCCAGCAAGCGCGATTTGGCCTGCGCCCGCGCTGCGTCGGTCGCAGCCTCGTCGAGTTGGACACGCAGCACATGCAAGCGCGTCAGCGCCCCTGGTACGTTGAGGTCGTTTCTCAGCGCCTCCAACACCTCTGGATCGGGGGCAGCGTCTGGCAATATGGCGACGTGTTCGACCTTCGCCAGGCTGGTGTAGAAGCGCACCAGCATCTGCCGCGCGTCAGCAAGGCGCTGGGCGTTCCAGTCCAGCGGGCGCCGGTAATGCGTGGACAGCAGCGCCAGGCGGATGGCCTCGCCCGGCGCCTGCGCCAGCAGGTCGCGCACCAGCAGCACGTTCCCCAGCGACTTGGACATCTTCTGTCCATCCACCGTGACGAAGCTGTTGTGTACCCAGGTACGGCAGTACAAGGAGCCGTGCGCGCAGGTGCCCTGGGCGATTTCATTCTCGTGGTGCGGGAAGATCAGATCCTGCCCGCCACCGTGGATGTCGATGGTGTGCCCCAAGTGCTGGCCGATCATGGCCGAGCATTCGACATGCCAGCCGGGACGGCCCCGGCCCCAGGGACTGTCCCATCCTGGCTGTTCCGGCGTCGAGGGCTTCCAAAGCACGAAGTCCATCGGATCGCGCTTGTACGGCGCGACTTCCACGCGCGCGCCAACCAGCATGTCCTCGGTGCGCCGTCCAGAAAGCTGACCATACGCGGGATAGGACGGCACATGGAACAGCACGTGCCCTTGTTCCTCGTAGGCGTGTCTCCGCTCGATCAGCGCCTGGATCAGTTCGATGATGGCGGGAATGTGTTCGGTGACGCGCGGCTCCAGGTCGGGTGTCAGCACCCCCAACGCCCGCATGTCCTCGTGGTAGGCGTCGATGTAGCGTTCCGTGATAGTGCCGATGGGCACGCCCGCGGCAGCGGCCGCGGCGTTGATCTTGTCGTCCACGTCGGTGAAGTTGCAGGCGTAGACCACCTCGCGGTAGTCGTGCCTGAGCAACCGGGCCAGCACGTCGAACACAACGGCGGGCCGCGCGTTGCCGATGTGGGCGAAGTTGTAGACCGTGGGGCCGCACACATACATCGTCACCCGGTCGGGTTGTTCGGTGCGCAAGGGTTCCTTCTTGCGCGCGAGCGTGTTGTAGAGAAGGATGGGCGGGTTCATGCGGTTGGCTCCCCCGCTTGCGGCAGCGCCTGCCGTAGCGCCTCGAAAGTGCGCTCGACCACCTCCCGGTCAACGTCCTGGGTGATGAAGACCAAGCGTGAGCGGCGGTCTTCGCTCGGCCAGGCGGGGAGCGGCACGGGCGGATGGAAGATGTGCTGCACGCCATGCACGACGATCGGCTGCTCTTCTCCCTCCACGTTGAGGATGCCCTTGACGCGAAGGATGTTGCTGCCCACGAAGCCCATGAGCAGTTCGAGCCAGGTGGTCAGTACCTCGTCGGGTATCGGTTCATCGACATGGAAGCAGAACGCGCGGATGTGGTCATCATGGCGGTTCACGTCGTGGTGGTCATGCGCGTGACCGTGCTCATGGTGGCCGTGCGATTCATGCACAGTCTGGCCATGCTCATGCTCATGCTCATGCTCATGCTCATGCTCATGCTCATGCTCATGCT
>ERZ724504.1997-NODE-1997-length-11174-cov-16.860779_pt1 | contig 11174 bp, 6 predicted proteins | sample MGYA00376037_ERZ724504 | MGnify/ENA primary metagenome ERZ724504 (study PRJEB28724, sample SAMN07190888) | wastewater metagenome | isolation source: influent of sewage treatment plant in Hong Hong | place: USA: Christiansburg, Virginia | collected 2016-03-01 ... | reverse complement strand
TGTCGCGTTGGCTGGGGTGGCGCCGGTCGGGAGATGGGGGTTTTTAGAGGTCCCCGACGGGCAAGAAGGCGTAGCGCCCAAACACTCAGCGGCTAAAAGAAGAAGCCACCTGAATCCCGCAGCTTGAGCGCTGGCGGGAGGCGGGTGGCTTTTTTCTATTGCAGCAACTATTCGTCAAAGTACGGATCGCCCGATTCCCAGAAGAATCGGTATTTGTGACCAAGGCGCCGAAGCAAGTCATCAACATCTGCGGCCTGCTGTAGTGCCTGAAGCGTGTCAACGCCTTTGGCATCAGAAAACTCATCGAACAAGCCCAAGTACTCCACTGGACATGAAGCAAATGGATCTCCTGGGGGCCAATACGGTACACCGATTCGAATCGTCACATGCTTTCGGATTCCTGTTGATATTTCTTCGCAAATCACCTTGCGTTCAGCAATGAACCTTTGTGCCATACGCGTCCCTTTATCTTTCGCTCATGCATTGGCGATAGCTTTCGTTGGCGGCAGCAACGCAACGCGCCTTCTTCGCCCCAGACAAGCTCGCACATGTATTCAAAATGCTCTGGCGAAGCGCTTCGCAGTTCTTTTCTGCTGAGGGCATGCACCAGTTGATGATGTGAAGTATTGGTTTAACTGGAAGAGGAAATCCGACAGGGGGAACCGGTGGAACGTAGGGGCCGACCGGAGGAGGCAGCGGAAAATCCGGATCAATAGGCCGCGAAGGAGGTGTACCAGTGGGAGGCACAGGAACCGGTATTGGCACGCCACCCGGGCCAGGCATGCTTCCTTGAAGTCCATCGGGATCAGCGAACCCCAACGGATTTCCGCCCACATAGGCAAACCGATTCCACCCCCCCTCCAGCCCAATCGGATCCCCCTGCGTATACCTCCCGGTCTTCGGATCGTAGCTGCGGAAGTAGTTGTAGTGCAGCCCCGTCTCTTCGTCAAAGTACTGCCCAGGGTAGCGCAGGTTAAAGCGCACCGGCGGGATGCTGGTGGAGCCTGTCGTGGGGGTTGTCGTCGCATCCGTGAAGCGATTGGCCCCCAGGGTGGGCGCTTCATCCCCGTAGGCGCTGTAGGCCCATTGCCAGGCGGTCTGGCCGTCGGCTTGCGTGAGTCTGCGCGGGGTATTCAGGTGGTCACTGTGGATGGCGTAGATGCGCCCATCGATCTCGGCGGCAATAGGCATGGGCCCGCTGGCCGTGGGCAGATAGAAGTACTGGCCCTGGCCGCCGCTGTTGGCCCCGCCCATGCCGTAGTCGCCCAGCAGGCTGGCGTTTTCATCGTAGAGGTAGGACCAGCCCAGGTGTTCTGCGTCGCTCGCCTTGGGGCTCCACAGGCGGGTGAAGAATTGCTGGATGCTTTGCAGCAAGCCCAGGTCTTCTTCGTCTTCGTCCAATAGGCCGGAGCTGGTGCTGTACAGCGCTTCGGTCTTGAAGACGCGCTGGCCCAGGGCGTTGTGGGCGTATTTGGTGGTGGGGGCGTCTGGGCCTTGGCCGGTGCTGGCGCTTTGCAGGCGGCCCTGGCTGTCGTAGCTGTAGCGGTGCAGGCCGTCGGTTTGGCGGGTGGTGTAGATGCCAACGCACCTGCGCATCCGCCTGTGGTGTGGAATTTTAAGTGAAATTGGGCTCCAGCGCTTATGGGGCGTCATTTATCGCTATCATTCAAGGAGCAAAGGATGTTTTTCGATCCGAGAAATGAATGTCTGCCCGTGGTTTTCCTCCTCACAAATTGACCGGTGTTGCACTTCACTTTTGAAGCCGCCGTCACTGTCTGCGGTTGTATGCATTGCCAGTGGGGACCGCAAGTTTCACAGACCCCAACCTCTCTGAGTTCACGAACGAAAGCGGATTCCCTCCACATATGAGAAAGGACATCTCTGCTGCATTTTTACCGTACATCTACTCCCAAAACATCTGCACGACGAAGCCAAATTTCTGCACTTTTGCGATCACGAGCAACTCCAATTCCATGGTAGAGACAACGTCCAACTTCAGCATATGCATCGTTGTCACCGTTCAGAGCGGCCGCTAGAAAATGTCTGTAAGCTGCCTTCATATTTTTTCTGATACCGTTGCCGGTTTCGTAACTAACTGCCAGATCAAAGTGTGCAGAAGCAATATCAAACTCAGTTGCAAGCTTGAGCATATTAATGGCTTTCTTTAAGTCGACTGAATAGCCTCCATAGCCGTAGAGATGCCAAGTCGCTAATGCATAACTAGCACGATGATCGCCATTATTATGTGCTTTTTCTAATAGTGATCTAGCTAGTTCAAAATTTGGATTGTTTCCTACTGCAGCCTCTAATGCAAGCTCGTACGGGCCGATTGTTGTGCTGTGTATATTTTCCGTCATAAGTAACCTCTATCAGCAAAGTTCTGGCACAGGAAGTGGAGGTGGCTCCATAACTTCGCACAGAGGACAAACTAACGGCAAGATTCCACGTATTGGGGGCCAAGGGCCTTTATAGCTAGGAGGTTTTTGACTAGGGGGTCTTCTACTTTTGTCTCCTTTCTCTCCCCCTGCATCTCTGCCTTTGCGCGCTTGACCTTTTTCGTGTTTGCCTTGAGTGCTTGGTCTTGCGCCACTTGTGTGCTCAGCCGCTAGTCCTTCTGGATCGCTCCAATTTATTGGGTCTCCCCCCACATACCCAAACCGATTCCATCCCCCCTCCAGCCCAATCGGGTCCCCCTGCGTATACCTCCCGGTCTTCGGATCGTAGCTGCGGAAGTAGTTGTAGTGCAGCCCCGTCTCTTCGTCAAAGGTCTGCCCAGGGTAGCGCAGGTTAAAGCGCACCGGCGGGATGCTGGTGGCGCCTGTGCTTGGCGTAGTCGTCTCATCCGTGAAGCGCTTGGCCCCCAGCGTAGGCGCTTCGTCTCCGTAGGCGCTGTATGCCCATTGCCAGGCGGTTTGGCCGTCTGGTTGGGTCAGGCGTCTGGGAGTGTTCAGGTGGTCCGCATGAATGGCGTAGATGCGCCCGTCGATCTCCGCCGCAATCGGCATGAGGCCGCTGGCCGTGGGCAGGTAGAAGTACTGGCCCTGGCCTCCACTATTGGCCCCGCCCATGCCGTACTCGCCCAGCAGGCTGCCCTCTTCGTCGTACAGGTAGGCCCAGCCCAGGTGCTCTGCGTCGCTCGCCTTGGGGCTCCACAGGCGGGTGAAGAATTGCTGGATGCTTTGCAGCAAGCCCAGGTCTTCTTCGTCTTCGTCCAATAGGCCGGAGCTGGTGCTGTACAGCGCTTCGGTCTTGAAGACGCGCTGGCCCAGGGCGTTGTGGGCGTATTTGGTGGTGGGGGCGTCTGGGCCTTGGCCGGTGCTGGCGCTTTGCAGGCGGCCCTGGCTGTCGTAGCTGTAGCGGTGCAGGCCGTCGGTTTGCAGGCTGCCGGCGCTGTCGTACTGGTAGTTGACGCTGGCGCTGGCGCTGCCGGTGCTGCTGGTGCTGGTTTGCTCAAAGCCCAGGAGTTTGTTGTGGCCGGCCTCCGTGCTGTAGCTGCGCGTGGTGGAGGTGCCGGCGCGTTCGCGCTGGCTGCCCAGGAGGTTGCCGTTGGTGTCGTACTGGAAGGCGGTGGTGTCGGGCGGCGCGCCAGCGGCGGTGGTTTTGCTGAGGCTGGCCAGGCGCCCGGCGCGGTCGTAGCTGGCGTTCCAGGTGATGGTGGCCTGGCTGATGGTGCTGGCCTGCGGGTTGGGGTTGGCCGGGCGCCAGAGTTTTTGCTTGAGGGTGACGATGCGCCCTGCCGCGTCGTACTGGTAGCTGCCCAGCTCGGTGGCGGTCAGTTGGCCGGCGCTGTTGTAGCTGCGCGTGGCGGGGATGGCTGCGACGGCGCCAGGCAGGTTCCAGCTCCAACCGGTGGGCTGGCCCAGGGGGTTCCAGGTGATGCCTTGCACGATGGGCTGGCCGGCCCAGGTGAGGCCGGTGATCTGGCCAGTGGCGTCGTACTGGTATTGCAGGGTGCGAGCGTCGGGGTAGGTGATGGCTGCAAGCAGGCCGTTGGCGGCGTATTGATAGGCGACGCTGCGGGTGTGCCCGTTGGCCAGGATCTGGGTTTTGCGGGTGACGCGGCCGTGGCTGTCGCGCTCGTAGCTGGTGCTGCCGCTGGCGTCTTCGATTTCTGAGAGGTGGCCTGCGCCGGCCTGGTCGTAGCGCAGGGTGGTGGGGGTGCCGTCCGGGTGGGTGATGCGGGTGGGCCGACCCAGCAGGTCGCGCTCGTAGGTGGTGAGGCGGCCCAGGGCGTCGGTGACGGCGCTGGGCAGGCCCAGGGCGTCGTACTGGGTGCTTTGCTGGCCGGTGTCGGCGCTGGTTTCCTGGGTGGCGTTGCCGAGCGCGTCGCGGGCGTACTGGGTGGCGACGCCTTTGTAGTCACTCGCCTGGGTGACGGCATCCAGGGCGTTGTAGCTCAGACTTGCGGTGGCCCCCTCGGCGTTGCTGAGGGTTTGGACGCGGCGCAGGGCGTCCAGACCGTAGCTGGTGGTTTCGCCTGCGCCATTGGTGGTGCTGGCCAGGTCGCCGTTGGCGTCGTAGCTGTAGCGGGTGGTTTGGCCGGCCTGGCTGGTGCTTTCCACACGGTTGAGGCTGTTGATGCTGCGCACCAGCAGCCACACTTGCTGGCCCTGGGCGTTGCGGATTTCTTCGCGCACGCGGTTGCCCATGGGGTCGAGGCGATAGCTGGCGTGGGCGCCGCGGTTGTCGCTCCAGCCCACCAGGCGCTGGGCAGCGTCGTACTGGTAGCTGATGCTGTGGCCGTGGGGGAGCTGCAGGCTGGCGAGCTGGCCGCTGGGGGTGTAGGTGTAGACGCTGAGCAAGCCGCCCGCATTGGCGCTGAGCATGCGCCCGCGCGGGTCGTAGGTGTAGGTGCTGAGAAGGCCGTTGGGCGCGGTGTGGCTCAGGATGCGGCCGGCTGCGTCGTGGGTGTAGCGGTGGGTGTGGCCCAGGGCGTTGGCCGACTGGGTGAGGTTGCCCACGCTGTCGTACTGGTAGCTGGTGGTGGCGCCGTTGGGGGCGGTTTCTGTGGCTACGAGGCTCTGGGCGTTGTAGGTCCAGGACGTGGTGCGCGCTGCGCCCGTGGTATCAGCAATCGTTTCCGACAGGCGGTTGCCGCGCTCGTCGTAGGTGGTGTCGGTTGTCCGGCCTTGCTCGGTGATCCGGGTGGGCAGGTGCCATTGGGGGTGCCATTCTGTGCTGGTAGTGCGAGATTCGGGTTGGCCGACGGCTTCGACTGAGCTGACAAGAAGATGGCGATTCAGATCCCATGAGTAGCTGTTTGAAAAACCACGGAAATCGGTCTCAGCATCAATCAGGCCAGAGCTGTTCTGTGTGCGATTGGCAGCATCATTCTGATCTTCACCTGTCGGTACATTGCTCGATACAACCGCCAAAGTTCCATGGTTTCTTGAATAACTGTAACTACGGTCGGTTCCAAGTGGATCTTTAACGGAAACAAAACCGAAAGGAGTTGAGGGGTAGCTGACTTCATAGGGAGCCACGTTGCCTGCACGAACTGTCTTAACAGCAAGTCCATAAGAATCATAAACAAAGGTTTCGAATCGCCGACTATTTTCATCAATGATTCCAGTAATAGCCAGAGGGAATATGGAGTTCTCATAGAGATATGATTTCTTAGCTCCATCTAAAAATCTAACAGTTTGAAGGCGTTTAGCAACATCATATTCATAACCCACTTGAACAACACCGTTAATATCGATGCCAACCAGCTGATTCAAGTTATTATAAATAAATTGTAAACTGCGTCCAAACTGATTGGTGACGGTTTGCAATTGATTGCTTGCATTATAAATGTATTGATATGTCCAACCGTTTCGCCGTGTAAGTTTGAGAACTTTTCCGGTAGTATCGAATTGACGAGTGATGTCATCCTTATCGGATTGGAGCAACCAACCTTGGGAGTTTTGCACAAGCGTATCAGCACTGTTTTTTGAAGTCCAAACCCCGTTCATAAATATAAACCAGTGCGTTCCTCCATCGCCCATATGCACGGTGACTTGCTCATCGGCGGCCGGGTCTGTCGGTGATGTAGCCTTCGAAGGCTGGTACTCAAGCCTATCCATATAGTTATGGGTCCATCCACCTCCCATCTGAGAGAAATTATCACTGCGCCGATGCAAATAATTTCTTTGGAAACTGAGTGGATGTTTTTCAGAATCTATGAAATCATCCTCTTGTAGATATTTCTCTCCTGTGCCAAGGAGGATTGGATGTGGCGTATTGTTTCCTGCGGCTGAGCATGTTGGCTCGTTTTTTTTCGTTTGGGGCTTGCATTGACCGCCCATTTCAATAAATCCAAAATCGCAGTCACAATCATTCCCATAATAATTGGAGCTATTCATTGGACAGTCATGATAGGCTGTCGTTGGAATGTATGTGATTTGCGTATAGCCAGTTCGCTTTTGCGTCAGCGAACCCCAGCACTGAATATTATCCCCATCTACATCAATTACTCTTTCGACTGTAAATGAAAATTCATCCGCTGGATTTCCATTGCGCCAAGCGGAATAAGCATTGCAATAACCATCAATCGTATAAAATTTTCTGGAGAGTTCTTCTGTGTACGGGTATCCTGTGTAATAAACCACCCTTGGAACGACAGCTTCAGCTGCTATCCCATAAAAAACAAGAAGACTTAATATTATTGTTTTAAAAACCAAAATTTTATTGTTCACGAACATCTGAATCCGCCTCCCTACATTAATTTTTACTGGGCAGATTAAAAACTGAAGTGCATCTGCTGTCCTTACAGGTTGCGGGTGTTGCCCTTCACTTTTTAATCCGCCCTGCCATTAATTCTCTTCCTGCAGAAACCTCACCCCGTATTCCGGAGCCCCGCCGCAATCCCGTTGATCGAAATGTGAATCCCGGTCTGCACCCGCTCGTCGCCCTGCCCTGCGCGCCAGCGGCGGATCAGCTCGACCTGCAGGTGGTGCAGCGGGTCGATGTAGGGGAAGCGGTGGCGGATGGAGCGCGCCAGCGCCGTGTTGTGCGCCAGGCGGTGCTTCTCGCCGGTGATGCGGGTCAGCACGTCGGCCGTGCGGTGCCACTCGGCCTCGATGGCGCCGAACACCTTTTTGCGCAGGCGGGCGTCCTGCACCAGCTCGCTGTAGCGCGACGCCAATGCCAGGTCGCTCTTGGCGAGCACCATGTCCATGTTGGACAGCAAGGTGCTGAAGAAAGGCCATTCGCGCACCATCTTGCGCAGCAGCGCGAGCTGGGCCTTGGGGTCTTTTCCGGGCGCGCTCAGAAACGCGTCTACGGCCGAGCCAAAACCGTACCAGCCCGGCAGCGTGAGGCGGCACTGGCCCCAGCTGAAGCCCCAGGGAATGGCACGCAAATCCTCAATCTTCTGGCTGGGCTTGCGGGACGCCGGGCGCGAGCCGATGTTGAGTTCGGCAATTTCGCGGATCGGCGTGGAGTTGAAGAAGTAGTCGGTGAAACCGGGCGTCTCGTACACCAGCGCCCGGTAGGCTGCCATGCTGGCCAGCGACAGTTGCGCCGCCGCGTCCAGAAACGCGGGCGTCGCCGGCTTGGTGGGCTGGAGCAGCGTGGCTTCCAGGGTGGCGGCCACCAGGGTTTCGAGGTTGCGCCGGCCGATCTCGGGGTTGGCGTATTTGGAAGCAATCACTTCGCCCTGCTCCGTCAGCCGGATCTGCCCGCGCACAGTGCCGGGGGGCTGCGCCAGGATGGCCTGGTAGCTGGGGCCGCCGCCGCGCCCCACGGTGCCGCCGCGGCCGTGGAACATGCGCAGGCGGATGGGGGTGGTGGCAGCCAGCTCATCAAAAAACTCCACCAGCGCGATCTCGGCGCGGTACAGCTCCCAGTTGCTGGTGAAGATGCCGCCATCCTTGTTGCTGTCCGAGTAGCCCAGCATGATGTCCTGCTGGCCGCCCGAGCGCTGCACCAGCGCGGCGATGCCGGGGGTCTGGTAGAAGCCGCGCATGATGCTGGCGGCGCTCTGCAGGTCTTCGATGGTCTCGAACAGCGGCACCACAATGAGGTCGGCGCGGGCTTCTGACGTGCCCAGGCTGCCTTGCATCAGCCCGACTTCCTTTTGCAGCAGCAGCACTTCGAGCAGGTCGCTTACGGTTTCGGTGTGGCTGATGATGTAGTGAATGATGGCGTCATTGCCATAGCGCTGGCGCATGGCCAGCGCGGTCTCGAATACGGCAATCTCGCCCAGCGTGTGCGCGCTGTACTGCGCGCCCATGACGCGCAGCGGGCGGGCGTCCTGCAGCAGTTGGAGCAGCAAGGCACAGCGCGCCGGTTCCTCCAGCAGCGCGTAGTCGGGCGCCACGCGCGCCGTGGCCAGCAGTTCGGCGACCACGCGTTCGTGCTGGTCCGAGCTTTGCCGCAAATCGACCGTGGCCAGGTGAAAACCAAACACTTCCACCGCACGAATCAACGGGTGCAGGCGCTGCGCGCCCAAGGCCTCGCCGTGGTGCGTGGCGAGCGATTGCTCAATGGTGCGCAACTCGGCCAGAAACTCCTGTGCGTGCGGGTAGGCGTTTTGCGGCGCCACCGCATGGCGGGCCGCCTGGCCGCCGCTCAGCTCGGCCAGCGTGGCCGCCAGGCGCGCGTAAATGCCGGTGAGCGCGCGGCGGTAGGGCTCGTCCAGGCGGTGCTCGCTGGTGTCGGGCGAGCTTTCTGCCAGGCGCTGCATGTCGCTCGATACCTCCACCAGCCGGGCGGAGAGCGACAACTCGGCGCCCAGCAAATGCACTTCGGTCAGGTAGTGGCGCAGCGCCACCTCACTTTGCCGGCGCAGCGCCTGCACCAGGGTGTCGGCGCCCACATTGGGGTTGCCGTCGCGGTCGCCGCCAATCCACTGGCCCATGCGCAGAAAGCTGGCCACATTGCCCTGGCCCAGGGATTGTTCGAGTTCGGCATAGATTTTGGGAATCTCGCGCAAAAACGTCGCTTCGTAGTAGGAGAGCGCGTTCTCGATCTCGTCGGCCACCGTCAGCTTGGTGTAGCGCAGCAGCCGCGTCTGCCACAGCTGCGTGACGTGGGCGCGCAGCTGCGCCTCGTTGCACGCCAGTTCGCGGGGTGTGAGGGCGTCGCGGGCGCTGTTGTAGAGCTGGGCGCGCTCGGCCAGGTCGCCGCGCTCGGCCAGCAGCTTGGCGATGGCGCGTTCGGCGTCCAGGATGCTTTTGCGCTGCACTTCGGTGGGGTGGGCGGTGAGCACGGGCGAGACATAGCTGCCGGCCAGGGTTTGCGCCACGGTGCTGGGCGCAATGCCGGCCCAGCGCAGGCGCGCCAGGGCGACGTCAATACTGCCTTCCTGCGTGTCGCCTGCGCGCTCGCGAATGGTGCGGCGGCGAATGTGGTGGCGGTCTTCGGCCAGGTTGGCCAAGTGCGAAAAATAGGTGAAGGCGCGGATCACGCTCACCGTCTGGTCGGCCGAGAGGCTTTTGAGCAGCTTCTTCAAGGCGCTGTTGGCGTCGTGGTCGGCGTCGCGCCGGAAAGCGACCGAGAGCTGGCGCACCTGCTCGATCAAATCAAAGGCCGCAGCGCCCTCCTGTTCGCGGATCACGTCGCCCAGAATGCGGCCGAGCAGGCGGATGTCGTCGATGAGGGGTTGGTCTTTGTCGTTCTTGCGCGTGCTGGCCATGCCTTGTCTCCGAAAGGGGTGCGCCGCGCGGCGGGCGCTGCTGCGGCGCAGCATGCTAGCATCCCCAGCTCAAGTTTTTCCTGTGTCCGCGCCGTGAATTCCAAACCCCTGAACATCGTCATCGCCACACGCGAAAGCCGCCTGGCCCTGTGGCAGGCCGAGCATGTCCAAGCCCTGCTGGCGGCACGCGGCCACCAGGTCAGCCTGCTGGGCATGACCACCCTGGGCGACCAGATTCTGGACCGCACGCTCTCCAAGGTGGGCGGCAAGGGCCTGTTTGTGAAAGAGCTGGAAACGGCGCTGGAAGATGGCCGCGCCGACATCGCCGTGCACTCGCTCAAGGACGTTCCCATGGAATTGCCCGAAGGCTTTGCACTGGCCTGCGTGATGAAACGCGAGGATGCGCGCGACGCCTTTGTCTCGCCGCGCCATGCCCGCCTGCAAGACCTGCCCCAGGGCGCGGTGGTGGGCACATCCAGCCTGCGCCGCACCGTGCTACTGCAGGCGCTGCGCCCCGACCTGCGCATCGAACCGCTGCGCGGCAACCTCGACACCCGGCTGCGCAAGCTCGACGAAGGCCAGTACGAAGCCATTGTGCTGGCCGCCGCGGGCCTCAAGCGCCTGGGGCTGCAAGAGCGCATCCGATGCGAATTCGACGAAGCCGAGATGCTGCCGGCTGCCGGCCAGGGCGCGCTGGGCATCGAGGTGCGCGCTGACCGCAGCGATCTGATCGAAGCCCTGGCGCCGCTCGCCCACCTGCCCACCTGGCTGCGCGTGGCGGCCGAGCGCGCGGTCAGCCGCGCCATGGGCGGCAGTTGCTCGATGCCGCTGGCGGCGCATGCCCGGCTCGATGGCGAGCAACTGCACATAGCCGCCGCCTGGGGCGACCCTACCCAGGGCGGCCCCGAGCCGCGCACACCGCTGGTGCGCGCCAGCCAGAGCGGCCCCGCCGCCACCCTGGAGCAGGCCGAAGCGCTGGGCGAGGCGGTGGCCGCGCAGTTGCGCGAACGCGGCGCGCACTAGGGCCTGTTCCTCAGATGCCAACGGCCGCGCCACGCGCCCTCATCACCCGGCCCGAGCCCGAGGCTTCCCATTGGGTGCAGGCGCTGCAGGCGCGCGGCATCGCCGCCGCCGCCCTGCCGCTGATCTGCATTGCCGGCGCACCCGACCCGCAAGCGCTCGCCGGGGCGCAGCAAGGCCTGGGCGACTACGACGCCGTGATGGTGGTCAGCGGCAGCGCGGCGCGGCATTTTTTTGATTCAAATGAGGCCCTAGCGCTTATCCAGCAAGCGAATACAGCTATCAAAACAAGAGTATGGGCGCCCGGCCCAGGCACGGCCGCCATGCTGCAGGCGCTGGGCGTGCCGGCGCACCGCATCGACCAGCCCGCTGCCGACGCCGGCCAGTTCGACTCCGAATCGCTGTGGCGCAGCGTGGGCGCCAGGTTGTAGGGCCAGAAGCTGATGAAGGAGGTGTAGGCCGCCAGCGCCAGCACGGCCACCAGCGCGGCGGCCAGCGTGCCGACGAAGAGGGTGAGCGGCAGGTCGCGCCGCCA
>ERZ724504.1995-NODE-1995-length-11177-cov-5.473926_pt1 | contig 11177 bp, 9 predicted proteins | sample MGYA00376037_ERZ724504 | MGnify/ENA primary metagenome ERZ724504 (study PRJEB28724, sample SAMN07190888) | wastewater metagenome | isolation source: influent of sewage treatment plant in Hong Hong | place: USA: Christiansburg, Virginia | collected 2016-03-01 ... | reverse complement strand
CCATCTACGACAACTGCAACTCGCTGCACACCAATGCCTACGACGAAGCGATCACGACGCCGACCGAGGAGTCTGTGCGCCGCGCCATGGCCATTCAGTTGGTGATCAACCGCGAATGGGGCGTCGCCAAGAACGAAAACCCGAATCAGGGCGCTTTCGTCATCGACGAACTGACCGATCTGGTTGAAGAGGCCGTACTGAAAGAGTTTGAGGCCATCGCTTCGCGCGGCGGCGTGTTGGGTGCCATGGAAACCGGCTACCAGCGCGGCAAAATCCAGGAAGAGTCGATGTATTACGAGCACAAGAAGCACGACGGCTCCTACCCGATCATCGGCGTCAATACCTTCCTCAACCCGAAGGGCATGGCACAGCAGGAAATCGAGTTGGCGCGTTCGACCGATGAAGAAAAGCAGGGCCAGATCAAGCGCCTGCGCGACTTCCAGGCCCGCAACGCAGCCCAAGCCCCGGCCATGCTGGAAAAGCTCAAGCAAACCGTGATCGAAGATGGCAACGTCTTTGCAGTGCTGGTCGATGCAGTGAAATACTGTTCGCTTGGCCAGATCAGCACGGCGCTCTACGAAGTGGGCGGCCAGTACCGGCGCAGCATGTAACTCCTCCGACCGGAAGGAGAGCAGCAGTCCTGAATCCTTAGGGAGAAGGAGACAAAAATGACGGCGAGGCTATGTACCTCGCCGTTTTCCATGAGATTGCCAGAGACTTTCCCGCCAGTTAGTGCCTCGCCCCGGCCGCAAGCTGATCGACCATCGCCTTCAGCGTCTGTATCTGCACGCCGTTCCGCGTCGCGTAATCGGTCCCGCTATAACCCCACCAGTCCCAGCAGCCGTTCGGGTTGAGCAGGGGAATCGAGACGGCTTGCGGGTAAAGGATGACCAGGTGGTTGTTGTCGGCCCAGCGGTCATAGCGGGTGTTCTTGACGAAGGTTGTGCCGTTGTAGAGGCCGCCGCCGGGTGGTGGCGTCAGAGGCAGGTAGCTTTGCCCCTGTTTGCAGCCGTGCAGGGCAATGTGCAAGCGACAGGGTTCGCCATTCGCGCAACTGTTTGGCACGTAGAGCCAGCCTGTGCTGTCGAGGCCGCTGCGCCAGGAAAATCCCCCCACTGCGCCAGCCGGGATGTAGCCGCGCTGGTCGAATTCAATGAAGCGACCTTTGGACTTGGGCGAAGCCGGCTTGAGCGGGCCGTAGATCCAGCTGAGTATCATTTTCGCGCTGTCGAAGCCGCATTTCCCGATGTAGGGCGCTTCCTCCTTGCCGCAGGCGGCGCCGAAACTGGGTGTCGGCATGGTGTGGGCGGCATTGGGCAAGGTGATGGCGGACAGATTGGCGGTGGGCAGACCCAGCGCGCCATAAAATGCGGAGAGCTGGCGGGCAATTGGAGGCGGAACCAGAGTGTCCTTGGCGCCGGCGAGGGTCATTATTCGCTGGTTGGCAACATGGCTGGTCGGGTCGATCCGGCCTTGATTGGCGAGTTCGCGGGTTGCCGCCACAAGGCCGGGGACATCGCCGCTGGTTTCGCTGACTTGGCAGGCGACGCTGGGTTCTCCGGTGCACGAGCACTTGGACACTGCGGTCAATACATCGTCCCGGGAGCAGAAATAAGGGCCACCGGCGACGATGCCGGCTCCCTTGACCGTCACCGAATGGGCAATCTGGAACTGGACAGCCATAAATCCACCCGAGGAAATACCGGATATTGAAGTTTGGCTGGCGTCGATATTCAATGCCGGCAAAGCCGGTGCTGCGCTGAGTGCGCCGGCCATTAAAGAGATGGCGGCGAGCAGGGTGTTGCGTAACAGGCTGGCCGGTGAGCACGCAAAATAAGTGGACCGTGGCATGGGTTTTCTCCGCTGACAGTGTTGGTAACCAATTTAGCCGACGTGTATGACAAAGTGTTTCCGGATGCAGGCTAGACTTGTCTTTTTTGTATGTCAATCGCTTGCCTGGCGTCAAACCAAAAATGGATAGCCGTATTCGCTGATGCGTTGGACCACGTTGTTTAAAGGGGGCAGTAATACCTTCAAATATGCAAGCTTGATGAAAAGTGGAGGTTTCGTATTTATTTCGAATAATCAGTGGTTTGTGAGCTAATTCACGGGGCGTTTCTTCATTGCGCCATACACTCAAGGCATCAACATTGTCGTAGTGCGCAGGGAGTCATCATGAAAAACGCAAAAATTATTAGTGCAGCCTTGTTTGGCTTTGCCTTGTCCAGTCAGGCCATTGCCGGCATTGTTGTCGATGGCAATCTGGCCGATTGGGGAGTTGTCCGTGGCTCAACCAGTTGGGTGCCGTCGGCGGGAACGCAATACACGGTTGAAGATTCGAAGGGTAGCGGTAGCTACTACCTGACTCCTGGCTGGGGTGGCCAGGCCTATGATGCTGAAGCGCTATATGCCAGGATCGAAGGCAATTCCCTTTTCATTGCCTTGGCCACCGGCCACAACCCGCGGACGTTGAATAACCCGGCTGGGAACAGCTTCGGCGCCGGGGATTTCGCTATCGATTTCGGCAAGAACGGCAGCTATGAGTTGGGTATCAACGTCAAATATGCGACTTCCTATCGCAATGGTGCCTACACTTTCGAAGCTTTTGGCGTCGAAGGCGGTGTTTACAAGAACGCAAGCTGGAACTATGGCTTGTGGGATACAGCGGGAAATCACAATCTAGCCAACCCGGACAAGACGCATCCAACTTCCCTGAATGGCGGGGTGAAAATTGGTGATGCGCATTTGGCTTACACGACCACGGCGGAGAGCGGTTATGGCGTCAGCCAGAGCGACCCGCATTATTTCTATGAAATGAGCCTTGATCTCGGCTTGTTGCGTCAAGCCGGCTGGGATGGTTCTGCCTTCAATATTCAATGGACGGAGAACTGTGCTAACGACAGCATCATTGTCGACCCTGGCAAGTACGTTCCTGAGCCGGGTTCGCTGGCGCTGCTGGGGATTGGCTTGTTCGGCATGCTCGGCCTGCGGCGTCGGGCACGCACGAATTAAGCTGATAAAGCGGGGTATCATTGCCCCGCCAGAAATTCACGGCAAGGCCCCGGGTGTAAAACGCTCGGGGCCTCGCCAATTTTGCGACTGCCATGCCCGACTATTTTCAGATACCTAGCCCGTTCGAGGTTGAAACCGGCACCATCCTTTTGCTTGAGCCAAAATGGGCCCGGGAAAACGAGTTGCGCCAGCAGTTGCTCGATGAAACCTATCCCAAGCCTTTTGTTGTTGATAACGGCGAGCGGCGTTATCTGTACTTCAACGTACGGCTGATGCAGAGCGAGATGCTGACACGCACGCCGAACTCGCTTGAGTTACGGTACACGCAGAAAATGATGGGATTTTTGCTTTTTCATCCGCGTCCGAAACGGGTGGTTTTGATCGGGCTGGGCGGCGGTTCGTTGATCAAATTCTGCTATCAGCGTTTGCCAGGGGCGAAGTTGACGGCAGTCGAACTTGATCCCGATGTAATCGCCTGGCGTGATGCCTTCATGCTGCCGCCGGATGGTCCGCGCCTTGAGGTTTTGCAGGCGGATGGGGCGGAATATCTGCAAAATGTTGAAAAGGGCATTGATGCACTGCTGGTCGATGCTTTCGACAAGACCGGTTTTGCGCCCAGTCTGGCCAATCGGGAATTCTTCGAGGCCGCCTTCGCCAAGCTTTCGGGCAATGGGGTGTTGGTGATCAATCTGGCCGGTGAGAAGGAAAGCTATGCCGGATTGATCGGCGAGGCAATGCACGTTTTTGACGATCAGGTGATCGTCATTTCGGTGCCGGATGACGGCAACCACATTTTGTATGCCTTCAAGGAACATTACTTTGAGCCGCGCTGGCGTTGGCTGCACAGTTTTGCCAAGGAATTACGCGCCAATTACGGGCTGGATTTTCCGGCCTTTGTGCAGAAGATGGAGCGTTCTTCGAAGCTGGGCTTGGCGCGGCGTGAGGCGTTTCGTCGGTGTTAGACAAAAAATCAGGTTTGATACTGGCGCATGAAGCGTCTGTCGATCCAGTCTTTGAGTAACCATGCCCAGCCGCCGCCGGCGGAAAATGATCCCCAAGAAAGAATGGCTTCCTTGGGGCCGGTGGCTAGCAGGTAAAGACTGCGTTTTTGCGGTTGGTATGGAACTGGTGGCTGTTCGTTGAGGGCGCTTTGCAGGTTGATGGTCAGCACCGGTCCGGCGCGCACAGCATAGACGCCGGACTTGGCGTGTGGGAAATCGATGCGCGACGAGACATCGCCAGCGGCAAAGACATTGTGGTGCGAAGTGCTTTGCTGGCCATCACCAACGGCAATGAAACCTCGTTCGCACAGAGCGAGACCTGAACCTGCGAGCCAGGTTGGAGGCGCGACGCCGGTGGCGGCAATGATGCAGTCGCAGGCAATCAGCTCGCCGCTGTCGAGAATCAGGCCTTCGTCATGGCCGCTGGCGCGCCCTGAATGCTGCGTGATGCCGCGTGACTTGAGTAATTTATCCACCCGCCGGACGACTCCAGGCGAATGGCCACCAAGCAGCGCACCGCTACTGACCAGTGCGACAGCAACTTTGTCGGCCGGCAGACGTAGTCGTAGTGCGTAGTCGACCGCCAGGGCCAATTCGACGCCAGCCGCGCCACCACCGATGATGGCGAGGCGAGCCGCACCAGAGGCGATTAACGTGGTTTCGACGCTTTTCCAGCCGATAGCAAATTGTTCCAGTGGGCGAATGGGTAGTAGCGGTGCGCCGCTGTTGCTCAGCGCGCGGCTCTCGACACGGGCGCCGGTGTCGATAGAGATGACGTCATAGGAAATTTTTCCGGCATTTTGAGTGTTGACCGTAACAGTTTCGGCATCAAGTCCTATTATTGTGTCCTGAACCCAGTGAATACCGGCTTTTTCAACCAGCGCGGCAAGCGGTGCTGCGCATTGGTCCAGCGTGTAATGGCCGGCGATCCAGCCGGGGATCATGCCGGAGTAGATTTGTCGCGGATAAGGGCAGATCAGCGTGACTTCGACGCCAAGCCAAGGGTCGGAAGCCAGATTGCGGATGACGTTGAGGTGGGCGTGGCCGGCACCGGCGAGCAGGAGGTGTTTCATCTTTGTTTGAGCAGTTCCATGTGATGGAGGCGGGTGAGGTCGGCAGGTTCGTCGACGTCCCAAAGTGTGGGTAATTCTCGCCACGAGTAACCGATGTCACGCAGGCGTTGGCGGGTGCTGGCCAGGACTAGTGCCGTGCCCCAGTTGATGTCGGTAAATATCGCTGGCTCCGGTTGGCGCAAGCCGATCAATACGTAGCCGCCATCTTCGGCGGGGATCAGTACGGCGTCGTTCTCGTTTAGTGCGTTGGCAGCTTGCTGAAGATGCGTCTGGGTGAGGGCGGGGCAGTCGGTGCCGATGATCAGCGTTGGGGTGTCTATGGTGGCCAGCATGCGCAGGCCGAGATCGCCGACTACTTGCGGGCGTAGGGTAAGCGGGCCGAGTGCGGCGCAGGCAGTGAACTCGGGGTGGCTGGTGTCGGGCGTGCACCACAGGGTGACCGGGCCGAGATTGGCTTTCAGGGCAGTACGCACCGTGGCGTGTAGAAAACGGCGGTGGAGATCGGCGGCGCCCTCGGCGTCAAGCGCTGGAATCAGGCGCGTCTTGGTCTGGCCGGGAACGGGGGCTCGGGAGAGGATCGCAATGCTGACATGCAAGTGCTTACTACGCGTTTGGGGCATAGCCGTATTCAATTGCAAGTTGTTTCGGGTCGGCACCGAAGAAAAAACGCAGGCGCAGCGACCACATGGTGAGGATGGTCCGCAGGATGCCATGCTTCTCCCAGCGCCGGCCGGCGGTGACGACTTTTTGGCGCAGGCAGGCCGGGTGAGCGAGTTTTTTCAGGCGCTGTGAGAGGACGATATCTTCCATTAGTGGCAGATCGGGAAAGCCGCCAATCTGCTCGAAGGCGCTACGTTTGACGAAGATCGCCTGATCGCCGGTGGCGATGCCGGTTAGGCGGGAGCGCCAATTCATCATGGCGGCGATGACGGGAAACCATGCTGATTTTCCGGAAATCTCTACGTCGAAACGACCCCATAGCGCGCCGCTGGCAATGCTTTGCTTGATGATTTGATCGGCGGCTGGTGGCAGGCGGGTGTCGGCGTGCAGGAACAACAAAATGTCGCCCTGGGCTGCAGCTGCACCGGCATTCATCTGCCGCGCCCGGCCGCGGGCTGCGCTGAGCAGCAAGTTGGCATGCGGCGTTGCGCATTCAACGGTTTTGTCGCTACTGCCGCCGTCGACCGCAACAAGCTCGGCCTCCAGATCGCGCAGGGCGTGCAGAGCCTCGGCGATACCGGCTGCTTCGTTGAGCATCGGCACGATAATCGACAAACTCATGGCGTGGCGCAGGCTTCCTTGTCGGCGACAAAATGGAAGTCGGCAAAACCGGCATGGGCCGATTCACCCGTATTGTCGGTGTCACTGGCCAGCGCCAGCCCACTCAGGCGACCGGGGATGCCGGCAAAGGCACGTTTGAAATCGTCGGCGACATTGCGTCGTTCGCTAACCCAGCGCCCAGCTTTGGCTTCGCCCGATTCGACCACCAGCATTTGCGTGCGGTCGGTGTAGGCGTTGGGCTTCAGGGTGCCGACCGCGTGTTTGTTGTCCCAGATGTAATTGATCGCCGCATCCGGCACTTGCGGCCCCCAGATTGAACGGGCCAGCGACAGTTTGGTACGTGTCGCAAAGCCCAGCGCTTCCGGCGGCACGGAGAAGGTCAGGTAAACCCGGGCCGCATAGTCGTCGCCGGCCTTTGTGTTGAGGTCGGCGCTCACCAGCGGGGCGTCGATGCGCCAGCGCCAGCAGAGGACGGGGGTTTTCTCCAGATCAACCTCCAGCGTGCGGCCAAACAGCGCCATACTTTTGACCGCTGTCGCTTCGATGGCCGCGACGCCATCCCAGTTGCGTTGCTTGTACTCGGTGGCCGGGAATTTGTCGCTCAGGCGTTCCAATTTCCAGCCTGTTGGCAAAGCGCCGGCTTTGCCATCGAATTTGCCGACCCAAACCGGCTCGGCATGAACTGTTACGGTCGACGCCAAAAACACGGCAAAAAATATTGCGTGTTTCATGATCAACCTCGCCGCCAGTTGTGGAAACGTTCAACCCAAACCAGTAAGCCTTTAGGCGCATTCGCTTTTTTCCACACACCAGCGACATATTTGTTGGCTTCGGCCATGGTCGGGTAAATATGAATGGTGCCCAGAATCTTGTTGAGGCCGATGCCTTGTTTCATCGCCAGCACGTATTCGGCGATCAGGTCGCCGGCGTGTTCGCCGGCAATCGTCACGCCGAGGATGCGGTCGCTGCCGGGGGCGGTCAGGACTTTGACGAAGCCATGCGCCTCACCATCGGCAATGGCGCGGTCGAGATCATCGATGCCATAGACGCTGGCTTCGTAGGCGATGCCTTTCTCCTTGGCTTCCAGCTCGTTGAGGCCAACGCGCGCCACTTCCGGCTCGGTGAAGGTTGCCCACGGGATCACCGTGTAATCCGCTTTGAATTTCTTGAACGGGTCGAACAGCGCATTGACCGCTGCGTACCAGGCCTGATGGGCGGCGGTGTGGGTGAATTGGTAAGGCCCGGCAACATCGCCAGCGGCGTAGATGTTGGGGTAACGGGTTTGCAGGAACTCGTTGGTATCGACGGTTTTGCCGACCGGAATGCCCAGCTCCTCCAGCCCGTAGCCTTTGAGATTTGCTGCGCGGCCAACGGCGACCAGCACTTCATCGAAGGGAATGCGTATTTCCTGCCCGGCGTGTTCGGCGATCAGGATTTTCTCGTCGTTTTCAATTAAAAAGCGCTTGGCGGCATGGTTGACCGCAACGATTACACCGTCAGCGATGAAGCGCTGCCTGACCAGTTCGGAAACTTCGGGGTCTTCACGCCCCAGGATGCGCGGTGCCATTTCAACTTGTGTCACCTTGCTGCCAAGGCGGGCAAAGGTTTGTGAAAGTTCGCTACCAATCGGCCCGCCGCCGAGCACGACCAGACGCTTGGGCAATTGGCGCAGATTCCAGATGGTGTCGGAAGTCAGGCAGCCGACCTCGCTCAAGCCGGGGATCGGCGGCACAAAAGGCCGGGCGCCAGTCGCAATGACAATGCTGCGCGTGCTCAGGCGCTGGGTTTGGCCGTTGCTGTCGGTTATGTCGACTTCCCACGGCGAAACGATCTTTGCCGTGCCTTCCAGCACCTCAATGCCCAATCCGGTGTAGCGCGCGACGGAATCATGCGGCGCAATGTCCTGAATCACCCGCTGCACGCGCTCCATCGCTTCGGCAAAATCGAATTCAGCCTGGGCGCTGCGGATACCGTAGTGCCGGCTGTTGGCGATCTGCGAAAGCAACTTGGCCGAGCGGATCAGCGCCTTGGACGGCACGCAGCCGGTATTCAGGCAGTCGCCGCCCATCTTGTGTTTTTCGACCAGCGTTACTTTGGCTTTAACGGCGGCGGCGATGTAGGAAGTCACCAAACCAGCCGCGCCAGCACCGATCACCACCAGATTGCGGTCGAATTTGGCCGGCTTGTTCCAGCCCGCGTAAACCTTGCGTGCCTTAACCAGATCGACGATCTTCTTGGCGATCAGCGGGAAGATGCCAAGCAATACAAAGGATGCAAGCAGGCCAGGCGAGACGATGCCGGACAGCGATTCGATCTGCGCCAATTGTGTACCGGCATTCACATAGACTATGGTGCCGGCGAACATGCCAAGCTGACTGACCCAGAAGTAGGTGCTGACCTTCATGCGCGTCAGGCCCATCACCAGATTGATGATGAAGAAGGGGAAAGCTGGCACCAGACGCAGGGTGAACAGATAAAGCGCGCCTTCCTTTTCGACGCCGTCATTGATCGCCTTCAGGCGTTCGCCGAACCGCGTCTGCACGCTGTCACGCAGTAAAAAGCGGGCGATCAGGAAGGCCAGCGTCGCGCCTATGGTCGAGGCAAAACTGATCAGCACCGTGCCCCAAAGCAGGCCGAAAACGGCACCGCCAACCAGCGTCAGCAGAGCCGCGCCGGGGAAGGAGAGGGCGGTAACTGCGACATAAACGAGAAAGAAAATGGCGGCGGCCAGTAGCGGTTGTTGCGCCCGGTAACTTTCAATGGCTGCCTGTTGCGACTTGAAAAAGTCGAGGCTGAAATATTGCCCGAGGCCGAAGAAATAGTAGGCGGCTACCAGTGCAATGATCAGCCCGAGCAGGGCAAATTTTTTGCGGTTCATGCGGCGGCCGCTGTGGTTGCTGTCGCTTCGAGTGCGCCGCCGCAACTGCTGCCCTGCCCAGCGGTGCAGCCATAGCAGTGGTCTGCAATAAAAATCGGGCGATTTTCGAGGTTGACCGTAACCAGTTCGCGCAAGTGCTTCGCTTGCTTGCCACCCAACGGAAAGCCAAGCATCTGGTTGAAATCGCAATCGAAAACCTCGCCCTGCCAGCCGACTGAAATCAGCGAGCGGCACATCACGCCGTCCAGATTGTCGTCACGATGAGCGCTTTTGAGCAGCGCCATATAGTGTTCATATTGGCCGCTGGCCAGTAACTGGCTACCGAAGCGCTGAATCGGCATGTTGGCCAAGGCGAACAATTGGTTGAAGATAATGCCGTAGCGCGTCGCCAATTCAGTTTTGTAGGCGGCTTCAAGCTTGACCTGATCCGGAGGCAGGCTGGCGCCGCCGGGGTTGTAAACCAGATTCAGCACCCGTCCGCTGCCGGCCACGCCATAGCCCAGTGCGTTCAGTTTTTTCAATCCGGTGATGCTGCTTTCAAACACCCCGTCACCGCGTTGGCGATTGACGTTTTCTTCGAGATAGCAAGGCATGGAGGCAACCACTTCCACACCATTTTCAGCCAGAAAGTCAGCCAGATCTTCTTGGCCCGGTTCGTTGAGGATGGTCAGGTTGCAGCGGTCGATGACTTGAATTCCCTGAGCGCGGGCGGCAAGGACCAGGCGGCGAAAATTCGGGTTGAGTTCCGGCGCGCCGCCGGTCAGATCAAACTGGCGAATGCCCTGATGTTTGGCAAACTCGAGCATCAACAGCATCGTTTCCCACTCCATTTCCTCCGTCCGCTTCGGGCTGGCGGCGACATGGCAGTGCAGGCAGGCCTGGTTACAGCGGTAGCCAAGGTTGGCTTGCAAGGTACTGAGCCGGCCACGGCGCAGCGGCGGAAAGTTGGTTTTAAGCAGCAGGGGCAGGGTGTCGAGCATGTTGTTCTCCGTAGGTCTTGCCGATTAGTCGCGGACGGCATGACTTTCCTTACAGTTTTGTGTTTATCCGAGGTTTTCGATGACGCCAGATGTCAGAGTGTCCGGGCGGACTTTGGTTGCCTGGCTAAGCCTGATTGAGCCACTTGAAGAGTGTTTCAAACAGCACATCGGGGTCGACCGGCTTGGCGATATGGTCGTTCATCCCTGCTTCGGAACAGCGCTGGCGGTCTTCCTCAAAGGCGTTCGCCGTCATCGCCAGAATGGGTGTTTTCTCCCGGCCAGGATAAAGCCGAATCGCCCTGCAGGCTTCAACGCCGTCGAGTAAGGGCATCTCGATGTCCAGTAACACCAAGGCATAATTGGTGGCCTTGACCATGTCGACCGCTGTTATCCCGTCTTCAGCCAGATCGACGACCAGCCCAACTTCTTCAAGCAAGCCGCGTGAGATTTCCTGATTGATTGGCTCATCCTCGGCCAGCAACACGCGTGCGCCACGGTACAGCGCCTTGATGCGTGCTTCGGCTGAGGTTGCGGAGGGCAAAATGGGCGTCGCTGTCTGCTGCCCGGATTTTTTCAGTCGCGCAGTAAACCAGAAGTTGCTGCCAACACCGGGTTCGCTCTCGATGCCGATGCTGCCACCCATCATTTGCGCGAGCCGTTTACTAATCGCCAGCCCCAGCCCGGTCCCGCCATATTGGCGCGTAGTCGACCCATTGGCCTGTTCAAATGCAGTAAATAGGCGTTTCTGATCTTCGGCAGGGATGCCGATGCCGGTGTCTCTTATGTCAAAGCGCAGGAGCAGATCAGTCGAACGTTCCTCGCTTGCAGAAACACGGATGCTGACAGAGCCCTGGGCGGTGAATTTGATGGCATTGCCGGTTAAGTTGAGCAGAATCTGACCAAGGCGCAAAGGGTCGCCGCGCAGCGAGCAATTGGCCAGCTCAGGCGGCAT
>ERZ724504.1989-NODE-1989-length-11189-cov-16.508173_pt1 | contig 11189 bp, 11 predicted proteins | sample MGYA00376037_ERZ724504 | MGnify/ENA primary metagenome ERZ724504 (study PRJEB28724, sample SAMN07190888) | wastewater metagenome | isolation source: influent of sewage treatment plant in Hong Hong | place: USA: Christiansburg, Virginia | collected 2016-03-01 ... | reverse complement strand
GAGCCGCGCCACGCAGTGCACCCGCCGCGCGAGGTGCCGCGCCGCAGCACCGTGCGCATGTACACCGTGGGCACCAGCGGTGCCCCCGCCTGGCACGATGCCGCACTGGTGGTGCGCGAAGACCTGCGCCCTGGCGACGTGATCCCCGGCCCGGCCATCATTGCCGAGAAGAATGCCACCACGGTGGTCGAACCCGGCTGGCAGGCGCAGCTGACCGACCTTGACCACCTGCTGCTCAACCGCTGTGCGGCGCGCGCCGTGCATTGCGCGGTGGGCACTACGGCCGACCCCGTGCTGCTGGAGCTCTTCAACAACCTCTTCATGAACATTGCCGAGCAGATGGGGCTGCAGCTGCAAAACACGGCCTACTCGGTCAACATCAAGGAGCGGCTGGACTTCAGCTGCGCACTGTTTGACGCAGCTGGCCACCTCATCGCCAATGCGCCGCACATGCCCGTGCACCTGGGCTCGATGGGCGAGAGCATCAAAACCGTGATCCGCGAGAACCGCGCCACGATGCAGCCCGGCGATGTGTATGTGCTCAACGACCCCTACCACGGCGGCACGCACCTGCCCGACATCACGGTGATCACGCCGGTGTACCTTGCCGACGGCGCGCAGCCCAGCTTTTACGTGGGCAGCCGGGGCCACCACGCCGACGTGGGCGGCATCACGCCGGGCTCGATGCCGCCGTTTTCCACGCGCATCGAGGAAGAGGGCGTGCAGATCCGCAACTTCAAGCTGGTCGAGCGCGGGGTGCTGCGCGAGGCCGAAATGCTGGCCCTGCTCCAAAGCGGTGAATACCCCTCACGCAACCCGCAGCAGAACCTGGCCGACCTGAAAGCGCAGATTGCCGCCAACGAAAAGGGCGTGCAAGAGCTTGGCAAGATGGTGCAGCAGTTCAGCCTGCCCGTGGTGCAGGCCTACATGGGCCATGTGCAGGACAACGCGGAGGAATCGGTGCGCCGCGCCATCACGCGCCTCAAGGACGGCGCGTTCACGCTGCCCCTGGACAACGGCGCGCAGATCAGCGTGGCCGTGAAGGTGGATGCGGCCAGCCGCAGCGCCACCATCGACTTCACCGGCACCAGCGCGCAGCAGAGCAACAACTTCAATGCGCCCACGGCGGTGTGTGTGGCGGCGGTGCTGTATGTGTTTCGCTCGCTGGTTCAGGATGACATCCCGCTGAACGCCGGGTGCCTGAAGCCGCTGAATGTGATCATCCCGCCCGGCTCCATGCTCAACCCGCTTCCACCGGCCGCGGTGGTGGCGGGCAATGTGGAAACCTCCACCTGCATCACCAATGCCTTGCTGGGAGCGCTGGGCGTGATGGCGGCCAGCCAGTGCACCATGAACAACTTCACGTTCGGCAACGCCAGCCACCAGTATTACGAAACCATTTCGGGCGGCAGTGGTGCGGGCGGCGTGTTCGACGATGCGGGGGCCCTGGTGGGCGGCTTTGGCGGCACCAGCGTGGTGCAGACCCACATGACCAATTCGCGCCTGACCGACCCGGAGATCCTGGAGTTCCGTTTTCCGGTGCGGCTGGACAGCTTTGCCATTCGTGCCAACTCGGGCGGTGGCGGCCGCTGGGCGGGGGGCAACGGCGGGGTGCGCCGCATCCGCTTTCTTGCGCCAATGACGGCCAGCATCCTCTCCAATGGCCGCCACCATGGCGCGTTTGGCATGGACGGCGGCAAGGCCGGAGCGCCGGGCGTCAACAAGGTGGTGCGTGCCAATGGCCGCGTGGAGTTGCTCGACCACATCGGCCAGGCCGAAATGCAGCCGGGCGATGTGTTCGAGATCCACACACCCGGTGGCGGAGGTTTTGGCGCTGCCGCAAGCAAATTTTGATGAAATATGCCGCTAGCCCTTGATGGTAAAGCGCTAGCAGCTATAAATTCAGGAGCATTGTGGTGCCGCCTGGCCGCGGCCGCCTGTCACGAATCGCGCTCGATCGAATCGGTGGTGCGGCTCAGGCTCGGGGGCACATCGTTGCCCGCCCGCCGTGCGCGGAACAAGGCGGCGCGCATGAGGAAAATATTGGTCACGGGCACCGTGATGGCTACGAACAGTGCGATCAGCAGGGCGTGCAGCGCCAGGCCTTGCCCCTGCAGCGAGAAGTAAACGATGGTGCCGTGCATGATGCACCAGCAGCCCATGGTGGCAATGATGGACGGCGCGTGCACGCGCTCGAAATAAGTTTTAAGGCGCAGCAACCCCCACGAGCCCAGCAGCGCAATGGTTGCACCTGTCAGCACCATCGCCGCGATGGTGATTTCGGCCCACAGTGGCAGCGCGGCATCGGTCATTCGATCACCTCGCCGCGCAGCAAAAATTTGGCCATGGCCGTCGTACCGACAAAACTGAACAACGCAATCAGCAGCGCCCCCTCGAAATACGCGTTGCTGCCGTAGTGAATGCCCAGCACCAGCGCCAGCAGCATGCCATTGAGGTACATGCAGTCCAGCGCCAGCACACGGTCTTGCGCCGAGGGGCCCTTGAGCAGCCGCACCAGCGCAAGCACCATCGCCAGCACCAGCATGCTCAGGGCAATGGGCAGGGCCCAGGAAAGGATGGGGTAGGTCATTCAAAAATCTCCATCAGCGGGCGCTCGTAACGCTGCTTGACGTGGTCGATCAGGGTTTGCGGATCGTCCACCTCCAGCGCGTGCAGCATGAGCATGGAGCGGTCCAGCGACAGCTCGGCCCAGGCGGTGCCGGGTGTGATGCAGACGATCATGGCCAGCACGGCCAGCGCATTGGGGTCGCGCAGTTCCAGGGGGATGTGCACAAAGGCCGCAGCATGGCGTGGCCGCCCGGGAGCCAGCAGCAGGCGCGCCACGGCCAGGTTGGACGCCACGGTGTCGGCCACCACCGTCAGACCCAGCCGCAGCACCGTGCCGGGGCGGCGAATGCGCACCGGCAGGGGCCGCAGCCCGCGCGTGAGCAGGGGCACCAGCCACGCCACCACCAGTGCCAGCAGCAAATTGCCGGGGCTGAGCGACTGGTTCAGCAACAGCCACAGCACGAACAGCGCGGCCGACAGCAATGGCGCGGGCAGCAGGCGTTTCATGGGGCTTCCTTGGGCAGATGGGCATTGCCTGGCGTGGTCGGGCCGGGGATGGGTTGTGCCTGCATCACGGCGCGGATGTAGGTGCCTGGCGAATGCAGCGCATCGGCCGTGGCCTGCGTGAACTGCATCAGGGGGCCCGCCATCACGGTCAGCGCGACGCACAGTGCCAGCAGCACGGCGATGGGCAGCCCCTCCAGCACACGCAGCTGGGGTGCCACGCGAACGTGGGTGGACCAGAAATGGCGAATGCCGACCCGCGTGAGGGCAATCAGTGCCAGCAGACCGGTGGCAATCATCAGCACAAACAGCGTCCAGCCCGGCGCGCCCGGCTGGGTGCCGGCCGAAGCGGTCAGGCCCAGCGGGTTGAGCAGGGCGCTGAGCATGGCGAACTTGCCCACAAACCCCGACAGCGGTGGCAGACCGGTAATGACCAGCGTGCAGACGATAAAGGCCAAGCCCAGCAGGGCGGCAGCGGCGGGGATGACACGGCCAATCAGCACCTCTTCGTCTTCGTCGAGGTTCAGTCCCTCGGTGGGAACGAGCTCGGCGTTGAGAAAGGGCGCGTTGTCGCTTCGCTCGAACGGGGCGTAGCTGGCACCGTCATTGCGCCAGCGGTCGATCAGGTCAGCCGTCAGGAAAAGGGCGCTGACGGCCAGCGTGGAACTGGGCAGGTAATACAGCAGCCCGGCCGTGAGCAGGTTCTGGCCAAATCCCGCCGCGGCCAGCAGGGTGCCTGACGACAGGATGGCGGCAAACCCGGCCAGATGCGTGAGGCGCTGCGAGCCCAGCATCCCCACGGCGCCAAACGCCATGGTGACCATGCCGCCACCAATCAGCCACAGGCTGCCAAACAGTGCGGAGGCGCCGGCTTCGCTGCTGAACAGCAGGGTCCACAGCCGCAAAATCGTGTAGACACCCACCTTGGTCATCAGCGCAAACAGCGCGCCCACGGGCGCCGTGGCGGCACTGTAGGCTGGCACGAGCCAGAAGTTGAGCGGCCACACCGCCGCCTTGATGAGAAAGGCCGTCGCCAGGATGGCGGCGGCGGCGTGCAGCAGGCCACGGTCGGCGGGGGCCACCAGTGGAATGACCTGCGCAAGATCGGCCATGTTCAGCGTGCCGGTGATGCCGTACAGCATCGACACGCCCACCAGAAACAGCGAGGACGCCGCCAGATTGATGGCGATGTAGTGCAACCCCGCCTGCACGCGCTGCCGACCCGATCCATGCAGCAGCAGGCCATAGGATGCAGCCAGCATGATCTCGAAGAACACGAACAGGTTGAACAGGTCGGCCGTGAGAAAAGCGCCCGCCAGGCCCATGAGCTGGAACTGGAACAGCGGGTGGTAGTGCACACCTGCACGATGCCAGCGGGCCCCCGCAAACACGATGGAGGCCAGCGCAACCACGCTGGTCAGCACCAGCATCATGGCCGACAGGCGGTCCAGGGCCAGCACAATGCCGAACGGCGCCTGCCAGTTGGCCGCCAGGTACACACCCATGCTGCTGGTGGCGCCGGGCTGGTTTGCCCACAGCAGCAGCGCCAGCGAAACCAGCAGCCCGAGCGCCGTGGAAAGCACATTGACGACGAGCTTCAGGAGCCGCTGTTCCTCGCGCATCAGCAGCATGAGCGCACCGGTGAGCAGTGGCAGGGCAATGGGGGCGAGCATCAGGTGCGGCATCAGCGCCGAGGCGCCTTGCTCCACCAGTGTGATCAGGCCCTGGCTCATCGGACGGCCCCGGTGCACAGGGCTGCCGCCAGGGCATGGCGCGGCGCGGGCGGGCAGTGCGAAAGGTGGGGCAGGATGGTGCTCATGGCATTTCCTGCACATCACGCGCGCTGTGGCCGTCCACATGGTCGGTGCCCGACATGCCGCGCGAGGCCAGCAGCACCACCAGGAACAGGGCTGTCATGGCAAAGCCGATCACGATGGCGGTCAGCACAAGCGCCTGCGGCATGGGGTCGGCATAGTGCGCCAGATCGTGCGGCAGGCCGGGCTGGAGCACCGGCTCCTTGTCGATCGCCAGGCCCAGGCGCCCCATGCTGAAGATGAACAGATTGACGGCATACGACAGCAGCGACAAGCCCATGATGACCTGGAAGGTGCGCGGGCGCAGCAGCAGCCACACGCCCGAGCCCGTGAGCACGCCAATGGCAATGACCAGAACGATTTCCATCAGCGGTTGACCTCCGGTGGGGGTGGGTGGGCGCCACCCTCTTGCGCCGCTTCTTCTGCCAGGCGGGCGTGGTAGCGGTGGCCGCGCACCGATTGGTGGGCAATGGCCGTCAGGATCAGCAAGGTGGACCCCACCACCAGCGTGAACACGCCGATGTCAAAAAACATGGCACTGGCGACATGGATGTCGCCCAGCAGCGGCAGGCTCAGGTGAAAGGTGTGGCTGGTGAGAAACGGGTAGCCCACCGCGATTGCCCCGAGCCCTGTGGACAGGGCGAAGAGCAGCCCGGTGCCGATCCAGCGCCGCGGGAGTAACGGCATGTGGGCCTCTACCCAGTGCGTGCCCGAAATGATGTATTGCAGCAGCAGCGCCACCGAAAGCACCAGGCCCGCCACAAACCCCCCACCGGGCTGGTTGTGCCCGCGCATGAACAGGTAAAACGACACCACGGCTGCAAAGGGCAGCAAAAGCCGCACCAGCACCGCGGGCACCATCAGATAGCCCACGGCGGTGTCGGTGGCGTGGCGTGGGTTGAGCAGGTCGGTCTGCAGATCGGCGGGCATGAAGCGCTGCTGTTCGGGCAGGTCCATGGTTTCGCGCGCGGGGCGAAAGCGCCGCAGCAGTGCATACACCGTGAGGGCCACCACGCCCAGCACCACGATTTCGCCAAAGGTGTCAAAACCACGGAAATCCACCAGCATCACGTTGACCACGTTGGTGCCACCGCCCTGGCTGAGTGCGTTTTCCAGGAAGAACGTGGATGTGCTGTCGGGAAAAGGGCGGCTCATCATGGCAAAGGCCAGCCAAGCCATGCCGCCCCCTGCCGCCAGCGCCAGCGCCATGTCGCGCTGGCGGCGCCACCGGGTGGTGGCCTGCTCGGCGGAGGTGGCAACGCGCAGGGTTTCATCGCGTTTGGGCAGCCAGCGCAGGCCCAGCAAAATGAGCACCGTGGTCACGATCTCGACCACCAGCTGAGTCAGCGCCAGGTCGGGTGCCGAAAACCACAAAAACGTGATGCTGGTGCAAAGCCCTGCTCCGCCCGCCAGTGTGAGCGCTGCCAGGCGGTGGTATTTGGCCTGCCAGGCGGCTGCCACGGCGCATACCATGCCCACGCCCCAGAGCAGCACGAACGCGGGCGATAGCGGCAACATGCTCCGCTGGCCCAGTTGCATGCCCTGGCTCCACAGGGGCAGGGCGCCAGCAACCAGCGCTGCGCCAACCAGCCACAGCATCTGCCACTGCAGGCGCTGGGTAGACAGCATGCGCCGCCCATGGCGCCCCATCTGCGTAATGAAAGCCAGCGAACCATCAAACAGGCGCCGCCCCCGGATGTGGCGCATGAGGGGTGGCGCATCCACCCGGCCGGCAGCGCGCAGCGCCCGCAACGCCGTATACATTGCGATCCCGCCGCCCAGGGCCAGCAGGCTCATCACGAAGGGGGTGTTGAAGCCATGCCACACGGCCAAGCTGAAGGCTGGAAGCTCTCCGCCCACCACAGGCCTTGCGGCGGCATCCAAGAATCGGCCCACCGACCAGGCAGGCAGCATGCCCACCACCAGGCACACCAGCACCAGCAACTCCACCGGCACGCGCATCCAGTGCGGCGGTTCGTGCGGTGTGCGCGGCAGGTCGGTGGCTGGCGGGCCAAAGAACACATCGACCGTGAAGCGCAGCGAATACGCCACGCTGAACATGCCCGCCAGGGTGGCGGCAATCGGCAGCATGAAGGCCACCAGCGGCGTGGCATCCAGGAACACTGTCTCGGTGAAGAACATCTCCTTGGACAGGAAGCCATTGAGCAGCGGCACGCCCGCCATCGCGGCACTGGCCACCATGGCCAGTGTGGCGGTGACCGGCATCATGGACCGCAGGCCCGACAGACGGCGGATGTCACGCGTGCCGCTTTCATGGTCCACAATGCCGGCGGCCATGAACAGCGACGCCTTGAAGGTGGCGTGGTTCATGATGTGAAAGACCGCCGCCACGGCGGCCAGCGGGCTGTTCAGGCCCAGCAGCAGGGTGATGAGGCCCAGGTGCGAAATGGTCGAGTAGGCGAGCAGCCCCTTCAGGTCGTTCTGGAACATTGCCGCATAGCCACCCACCAGCAGCGTGGCCAGGCCGGTCCCGCCCACCAGCCAGAACCACGGCTCCGTGCCACCCATCACGGGCCACATGCGGGCCAGCAAAAAAACACCGGCCTTGACCATGGTGGCCGAATGCAGATACGCCGACACAGGCGTGGGCGCGGCCATGGCATGTGGCAACCAGAAATGGAACGGAAACTGCGCGCTCTTGGTGAAAGCGCCCAGCAGCAGCAATACAAGGGCCGTGAGGTACAGCGGGTGATCGCGCACCTGCTGGCCGGCAGCAAGCACATGATCGAGGTCGTAGCTGCCCACAATGTGGCCGATGACCAGCATGCCCCCCAGCAGGCACAGGCCGCCCGTGCCGGTGACGGTGAGCGCCATGCGCGCGCCGCGCCGCGCATCGCGCCGGTGGTGCCAGTAGCCGATCAGCAAGAACGAAAACAGGCTGGTCAGTTCCCAGAAGAACGCCAGCTGAATGATATTGCCCGCCAGCACCACGCCCGCCATCGCACCCATGAAGGCCAGAAAAAACGAGAAGAAGCGCGGCACCGGATCGGCGGGCGACATGTAATAGCGTGCATACAGCACCACCAGCGTGCCGATGCCCAGCACCAGCATGCAGAACATCCACGCAAAGCCATCCATGCGGATGACCAGGTTCAGGCCCAGAGCGGGCAGCCATTCAATTTCCTGGCGCAGCACGCCGCCGTCGGCGATCTGGGGAAAGTAGAGCGCGGTCTGCACAGTACAGAACAGCGCAATCAGCCCTGCCACGGTCGATTCGGTGTTGCGGGCGTTCGCAGGCAGAACCGCCGCAAGGAAGCTGCCGATGAAGGGGAGAAGAATGAGGGTGATCAGGGGCATGCGCCGGCAATTTTACGGGGCGGTCTGCGCCGGTCGTTGAAAAGACCGTGCCTGCCCGGGCGTTTGTTCGGGGTACCGGTCCCAAAAAGAAAACCCGCCGCAGCGGGCCTGGCGTATGCGTGGGGTGCTTATTTTTTGGGAGCGCTCGCAGCCGCTGCGGCAGGAGCAGGTGCAGGGGTGGGGGCGGGCGCCTTGAAAGTGCGGCCATTCACCCTCATGCCCTCGGCAGAAAACTTGCCAGCACTGGTTTCGCCCACGCCGCGCACCCGTTGGATGAAATCGTCCCAGTCCTTGAACGCACCGTGTTTGCGCTCTTCGATGATTTTTCCGGAGAGGCCGGGCCCGATGCCTTTGATGCCGTCCAGTTCTGCGGCCGTGGCCTTGTTCACATCGACCGCTGCAAACGAGGCAGCGGCATACAGCATGACAAGGGTGGTCAGTATTTTTTTCAGCACGGATGAACTCCTGGTAGTTGATGCGACGCGATGAAATCGCCCAGGCATCATAGCGAGGCAACTGCGGCTTTACGTGCGGCCTGCCGGCACCTGCGGGTCAGATCATGAACCCTCTGCGCTCTCAGAGTTCTTCCACCCGGCGGGCGGGGTAGCTGTCCCAAGTCTGGCAGCCCGGGCATTGCCAGAAATGCTGGCGTGCCTCGAAGCCGCAGGCGGCGCAGCGGTAGCGCGTGAGCGGCTTGACGGCGTGGTCCAGCGCCCGCTGGATCTGCGGATGGAACTCTTCGTGCTCGAGTTTTTCTTCTGCCAGCCACTTGGCTGCTGCCACCAGGGATTGCTCTTTGTCCAGATGCCGGACATACCATTGCCGTGCCGTGGCCGCATCGGTGGGGTTCAGTGCCTGTAAGGCCACGATGCCCTCCAGCACATCCAGCGATGGCGCCTGGGCGTAATGCGCTTGCAGCAATGCCTGCATCTCCGGCGCCTGGCCTGCGGCGATGGCGGTTTCCAGCATCAGGGGAGTGGCCAGGGGCACTGCGGCAGGGGCCTGCCGGCTGAGCGCCTGGAGTGTGCCCAGGGCGGCACCACTGTCGCCCATCATGTGCTGCAGCCGGGCAAGGTCGATGCGGGCGCGCGCCGCCTCGGGCGCGGTGGCCACCGCCTGGTTCAGCAAGGCCAGCGCGCCGGGGCGGTCGTTGTTGGCGATGCAGGCTTGCGCCTGCTCGCACAGGTAGTGCGCCTGCCGGGTGCTGAAATCACCTTGATGTGCATCGTGCATCTTGCGGGCAATGCCTGCGGCATGGGGCCAGTCGCGCGAGCGCTCGTAAATGGCCAGCAAGGCAAGGCGGGCCTGGCCCTCAAACGGTGTGCCTTCCAGCTGGCTCAGGGCTGCTTCGGCCCGGTCCAGCAGCCCCGCTTTCAGAAAATCGAGCGCCAGGGCATATTGGGCACGCTCCTGGTCCGCACGGGACAGGTCGCCGCGGGACAAAAGGTGCTCATGCACCCGCACCGCACGGTCGTATTCGCCCCGCCGACGAAACAGGTTGCCCAGCGCAAAGTGCAGTTCGGATGTGTCGGGATCGTTCTGTACCGCTTCAATAAAGGCATCGATGGCCTGGTCCTGCTGCTCGTTGAGCAGAAAGTTCAGCCCCTTGAAATAGGCCTTGGGAGCACGGCGGTTTTCCGCACGCAGCTGGCGCAGGTCAAAGCGGGAGGCGAGCCAGCCCAGCACAAAGGCCAGGGGCAGGCCCAGCAAAATCCAGCTGATATCAAATTCCATGGGGTGGCAGCAATTCGGCAGACGATGAGGCAGCCGCTGGAGCGGGCGCGGTGGGCGCGGGCGACAGCTTGGTTGAACTATCGGCGCGGCGCGCTGCCCGGCGGTGCTTCCACCAGCGGGGCACCATGCCCAGTACGCCCACCACCAGGCCGGCAGAAAACGCGGTCAACACCACCAGCACCAAAGGCGCCCGCCACTGCGTGCCAAAGAAAAAATGCACGGTGGCGTCTTGCTGGTTGTTCAGTGCGAACGCAAACAGCGTAAAAAAAATGGCTGCCTTGAGCAGCCACAGGAGGTATTTCATGGAGCTCCCCGGTGGTGGGGAGATTCTAAGAGCTTGGCAGTACGGCCCAGCCGTAGCAGCGCTGTGCGCGGTTCATTCATGGATTTGCATGATTTATGCCGCCAGCCCTTATGTATAAAGCGCTAATAGCTATTGAACTAATAGCAACCGGTCTTCAAAGACTTGTTTCCAGCTCGGCGGTTCGCTGGTCTACCGCCTCGCGAAGTGCCTTGCCCGGTTTGAAATGCGGCACGCGCTTTTCCGGAATGGCCACGGCTTCGCCGCTGCGCGGGTTGCGGCCCATGCGTGGCGGGCGATGGTTGACCGAGAAACTGCCAAAGCCCCGGATCTCGATGCGGTGCCCATGCACCAGGGCATCGCCCACCGCGTCCAGTATGGTCTTGACGGCGAATTCGGCATCGCGGTGCGTGAGCTGACCAAAGCGGGCGGCCAGTTCCTCAACGAGGTCGGAGCGGGTCATGGAATCTTGGGGCATGGCAGGAGAATCAAAGGCTGAAAGAGAAGCGGGCGCACAAGGCGCCCGCTGTCTGACCGTCTAGGGAGCCTCTGCACGAGTCATCGCGTCGTGTGCATCTGCGGACTCGGGCGGTCTGCGTTGTCGCAAATGCTCGCAATAGCCAGGCTATTGCTGCGCTTTGCGCCTAGCAGGCCACCGCGATCCGCAGCGCACACTTGCCGCTCGATTCGAGCAGATGCTCCCGGGTCAGTGCTTTACTTTTCCGAGTTGTCCAGCTTGGCGCGCAGCAGGGCGCCCAGGCTGGTCGTGCCGGCGCTTTCGCGGCTCGACTGCTGGCTCAGGTTGGCCATGGCGCCTTGTTCGTCGGCCATGTCCTTTTGCTTGATCGACAGCTGGATGTTGCGGGTCTTGCGATCCACATTGACCACCACAGCGGTGACTTCGTCGCCTTCCTTGAGCACGTTGCGGGCATCTTCCACGCGGTCGCGGG
>ERZ724504.1986-NODE-1986-length-11207-cov-14.580255_pt1 | contig 11207 bp, 8 predicted proteins | sample MGYA00376037_ERZ724504 | MGnify/ENA primary metagenome ERZ724504 (study PRJEB28724, sample SAMN07190888) | wastewater metagenome | isolation source: influent of sewage treatment plant in Hong Hong | place: USA: Christiansburg, Virginia | collected 2016-03-01 ... | reverse complement strand
CGTTCTACAACTTGCCTGAAGAAGCCGTGCGATTGTTTCGGGACCACAAGGCCGCACTGCTATTTGCCAATTACGGGCAGCAGCAATTGAAGCTCCTGCGCGATGCGGGAATTGATGTTGGCTACGTGATTCCCCGCGAGGGAGCACTTGCCTGGCTCGATTGCTGGGCAGTGCCTGCAGGGGCACGTGAACCATTACTGGCCCACCAATGGATCAACTACATGCTGGAGGCGTCGGTCAGCCAGACGTTGACGCTGCGCCAGGGTTTGGCCAACACCTTGGAGCCAGCGCCAGGCCTTGAGGCAGGCGCAGCCAGCCCAAAAATTCTGTGGCTGGAACCGCTGGAAGATGAATCCCTGCGCTCACGGCTATGGCGACGCATCGTTTCGGGCGAGCGGCCGGAGCGCTTCTGACCATGCGCACTGGCATTGCCTTTCGCCTGGGCATATTGCTTGCCAGCTTCAGCGTGCTTGCGGCGTCGTTGGCTGCCTACTACACCTTTGATGCCGGACGCAGCCTGCTGCAGGCACGTGCAGAGAGTGCATTGCTTGGCACCACACGCTTGCTGGTGCGTTACCTCCAGACGGGACTCGGGTCGGTTACGCGTGATGCTCAGATGCTGACAACGGCGGCGTCTTCACTGGCGCGCGGCGCAGAACCGCTCGACGCGCGGCAGCGCGCCGCGGTGGCCGATGTGCTCAAGGCTACCTTGGGGGCCAGGCCGGCCTATCGCCAGATCCGGCTCATCGGCGTTGCCGACCATGGGCTTGAACTGGTGCGGGTGCGCCGCCAGGGCGAATCCGTCGTGCAGGTCAAGCAGGCCGAACTCCATGAGCAGGCCTACCGACCTTTCTTTTTCGAGGCCTTGAATTTACCGGCCGACACCAGCTACGTAACGGAGCTAAGTCTGGCGATGTCATTCGACGAGGCAGCCACCTCGTCCGAAGCAGTTTTTCATGTGTCGATGCCCGTCACCAGCGCTGGGCACTTGTTCGGCGTACTGGTGGTGGATGTGAGCGCGCCCGCATTTCTTGCCATTTTCCGTGCCAATCTGCCCAAAGGGTTGGATTTTTATCTCAGCAACCAATGGGGTGATTTTCTTGACCACCCCGATGCCGCACAGGTGTTCGGCGCCGAGCACCAGGGCGAGCGCATCCTGATCCAGGAGCGCTTTGCCTCGGTGCGAGCGCTGTTGGAGGGCAAGCAGAACGAGCAGGTATTCAGTCAGAACGACGGTGGGACCGTGCGCCAGGCCTATGCCTTCGCCCGCTTGCCATACGGCGAACAGGAAGACGGGCGCTTCATGATCGTCGGCCTCTCACAGCCGCTGAACGTGGTGCAGGACGAGGTTCTGAATTTTGGGCGGCGCATCTTGTGGGTGCTGGCAGTGCTCAGTGCGGCAGCCGCGCTGCTGGCGGCGCTGATCTCGCGCGTGGTCACTGGCCCGATCAAGGTCATGGTGCGCGCAACGCAGGCTTTTGCGGCAGGCCGCAGTCACGGCGCGCTGCCGGTGCATCGGCATGACGAACTGGGTGAACTTGCGCGCAGCCTGAGTCAGATGGAGCAGCAGATTGGACAGCAACTCGATGAACTGAGCGCGCGCCACCACGACATGGCGCATCTGGCGTATCACGATACTCTGACGGGCCTACCCAATCGCCGCATGTTCGAGCAGCGACTTGCCCAGGCGCTCGCCATGGCGAAACGCACCGGACACCTGTGTGCGTTGCTGTTTGTGGATCTGGATGACTTCAAGGCGATCAACGACGCTTTGGGGCACGCTGCCGGCGACACAGTGCTCAAGGCCGTGGCGTGGACGACAACGCAGACTGTTCGCGAGAGCGATACGGTGGCACGGCTTGCAGGAGATGAATTTACCGTGCTCTGCGAAAACCTCGACGCACCAGAGCAGGCTGCCCAGATTGCAGCGAAACTGGAACAGGCCCTGGCGCAGCCGCTTGACTTCAATGGGCAGGTGCAGCCCATACGCGCGAGTGTGGGTTTTGCGCTCTTTCCGCGCGATGCGGCGGATGCCGGCGGCCTGATGGCGGCCGCCGATGCCGCCATGTACCGCGCCAAGCAGCGCAACCGAGGCGCGTGACAGCACGGCGCAAGCCGGGCATGCTGTGATTGAGCCTTATGCGCTTGGCACTTTTTCACCAACTTTCACCGGGGGTTCCATGACATCCGTATTCGACCAGCATTTGCCGCGCACCCCTGCCAATTTCGCTCCGCTCTCGCCACTCGGCTTTCTGGAACGAAGTGCCGAGGTCTACCCAGACCGGCTTGCCATCGTGCACGGCAGCCTGCGCCAGACCTGGGCACAGACCTACGCGCGCTGCCGCCAGTTTGCCAGCAGCCTGCAAAGGCTGGGCATTGGCAAGAACGACACGGTGGCGGTGCTGCTGCCCAATACGCCGCCGATGGTGGAAGCGCATTTCGGTGTGCCCATGGCCGGGGCCGTGCTCAACGCGCTCAACACGCGGCTCGACCCGGAGACCATCGCCTTCATGCTGGACCACGGCGAAGCCAAGGCGGTAATCGTGGATCCGGAATTCACGGGCGTACTCGCCAAGGCGCTGGCGCTGCGCAGCTCAAAGCAGCCGCTCATCCTGATCGAGGTGCAGGACGCGCTGTACGGACCGGCTGCGCACCCGCTGGGCGGAACCGACTACGAGAGTTTCCTTGCCGCAGGCGACCCACATTTCGCCTGGGAACTGCCGGGCGACGAATGGGACGCCATTGCGCTGAACTACACCAGCGGCACCACGGGCAACCCCAAGGGCGTCGTCTACCACCACCGCGGCGCGGCGGCCAATGCCATCAGCAACGTGCTGGAGTGGGACATGCCCAAGCATGCGGTCTACCTGTGGACGCTGCCCATGTTCCATTGCAACGGCTGGTGCTTTCCGTGGACCGTGGCGGCGCGTGCCGGCGTGAACGTCTGCCTGCGCCGCGTGGATGCACAGGCCATTTTTGATGCCATGCGCGAGCACGGCGTCACGCACTATTGCGGCGCCCCCATCGTGCACGGCCTGCTGGTCAACGCTTCCGCCGCCATGAAGGCGGGCGTACCTGCGGGCATCAAGGCCATGGTGGCGGGGGCGGCGCCGCCGGCCTCGATGATCGAAGGCATGGAAAAGATGGGCTTTGACCTGACGCACGTCTATGGCCTGACGGAGGTGTACGGCCCCGCGACGGTATGCGCCAAGCATGCAGCTTGGGACGAGCTAGACATCGGTGAGCGCGCCCGACTCAACGCCCGCCAGGGCGTGCGCTACCACCTGGAGCGCGACGTGCGTGTGCTGGACCCGGAGACGATGCAGCCCGTGCCGCAGGATGGCGAAACCATGGGCGAGATCATGTTCAAGGGCAACATCGCCATGAAGGGGTATCTCAAGAACCCCAAGGCCACCGAAGAAGCCTTTGCCGGCGGCTGGTTCCACAGTGGCGACCTGGCGGTGCAATACCCTGACGGCTACATCAAGATCAAGGACCGCAGCAAGGACATCATCATCTCGGGCGGCGAGAACATCTCGTCCATCGAGGTGGAAGATGTGCTGTACCGCCACCCCGACGTGCTGGCTGCCGCCGTCGTGGCGCGGCCCGATCCGAAATGGGGCGAAACGCCTTGTGCTTTCGTTGAGCTGAAGGCGGGCGCGCAGACCACGCCCGAAGACATCGTGGCGCACTGCAAGCAGCATCTGGCGGGGTTCAAGGTGCCGCGTGCGGTGGTATTTGGCGAACTGCCCAAGACCAGCACCGGGAAAATCCAGAAGTTCGAACTGCGCAAGCAAGCTGGGTCGACGGTGGCCATTGACGTGTGACGTCTCAACCTGTTTGCTAGTGCAGAACAGAGAAGCGAAAAATTTAAGTGTTTTTAGGCTCTAGCGCTTATTCAGAAAGCATTAGTAGCTATCATTTATATAGTCCATTGGCGCGATCTATGCCTCTCGAATGGGCCCGGGATGGCCTGGTTCGACCACAAAACGCGCCAGCGTGTGGACGGCGCTGTCCATCCGCATCGGGTCCTGCACCACTTGCAGGCGGGTGGTCCAGAGCTTGGGCGTAATGTCTGCGATGCCGTAGCCGCGCTCGCCGCAGCGCGCCAGCAGCAAGTGCGGGTTGTGCCGGACGATGGCGTCAAGCTTTTCCTGCGTGGTTCCTGAGCGCGAAGAAATCGAGGTGCCGCAAAACTCGCTCGCTACCGCCGGCCCATCCAACTCTTGCGCCTTTTTGGGCACCCGGCAGACGTAGTTCTGGTGAATGTCTCCCCCCAGCACCACTGTTCTTGCCGGCGTGTGCCGCTCGATGCTGGCCGTCAGGCGCTCGCGCGCTGCGGGGTAGCCGTCCCAGGTGTCGGTGGACTGCATGCCAGAAGGGTAGTGGCGCGGTGAGAACAGCGTCTGCTGCGCGAGAACGCTCCAGCGCGCGCCGCGCTCAGCATCCTGCGCCAGACCCGCATCCAGCCAGTGCTCCTGTGCGCCGCCCAGAAAACTGCGCGTGGGCTGTTCAAGCTCTGCGCATTGCCTAGCCTGCACGGCGCCAGCGCCGGATGCGTCGGCACGGCGGCAGGCCTGTCGGTGGCGGTATTGGCGGCCATCGAGGACATGCAGTTGGGCGAGTTGGCCCCAGGCAAGACGTCTGTAGAGCTGCAGCGCGGCAAAGCCCGGCCCCGCGAGCCTGGCGGCGCCCAGCGGCATGTGTTCATAGAACGCCTGAAACCCGGCGCTGCGCAGCGCAGAAAACGCTGTGCTGCTGTCATGGCCGGTGTCTCCCGCATAGTCGTTCTGGACTTCGTGGTCGTCCCAGGTGACGGCCCAGGGGCAGGCCGCGTGGGCCACCTGCAGCTGCGGGTCGCTTTTGTGCAGTGCGTAGCGATCGCGGAAATCGTCCAGGCTGCGGGCATGGAGCAGCGTGTGGGTGCGCGCCAAGCCCGTGGTGTCCGTGGGTGTAGCGTATTCGTAGATGTAGTCGCCCAAGAACAGAACCAGGTCTGGGGCGTCGTTGGCCACATGGCCCCAAGCGGCGTAATGGCCGTGTTCCCAGCGCTGGCATGAGGCAAAGGCAAGGCGCAGGTGTGGGGGCAGCTCATTCAAACCTGGCGCTGTGCGGGCCCGGCCAACGCGGCTGACCGCCTGCCCGTGGGTGAAGCGGTAGTGGTACCAGCGCCCAGGTGCCAGACCGGCCACCTCGATATGCACGCTGTGCGCAAGCTCGGGCCGAGCCAAACTGGAGCCGCGCTGCACGATGCGGCGAAAAGCAGCGTCTTCGGCGACCTCCCAGCGCACGGGAAGCGCAGTAGCAGGCAGTGGGTCGTCCAACGCGAGGAGCCTCGTCCACAGCACGAAGCCATCAGGCGCCGGGTCCCCGCTGGCCACGCCGAGACCAAAGGGGTCGTGGTGCAAAGGGGCGGCGCCAAAGGCCGAACGCGCTAGCGTGCCAGCGGCAGACGCATGTGCTGCGAGGGCCAGAAAGCGCCGCCGGTCCATCAAGCAGTGCTCCAGGACGTCTCAGGCGGCAACGACGCGGTTCTTGCCTTGGCGTTTGGCAAGGTACATCGCTTGGTCCGCCCGGTTGATGGTGTCCTGGCTGTCTTCGCTGGCTGCCATCTGCGCGACGCCTGCGCTGAAGGTGATGAGGAGTTTTTCGTTGTCTTTAAGGAAAAAGTTTTTTGTCAGCTCGCGCTGCAGGCGCTGCATGGCTTCGACGCCCGCAGCGAGCCCGGTGTCGGGAAGCACGATGACGAATTCTTCGCCCCCGTAGCGGGCAAGCATGTCCTGCGGGCGCATGACGGTGCGCACCACTTCAGCCAGGTGAACCAAGGCCGCGTCGCCCGTGGCGTGGCCGAGTCGGTCATTGATCTGTTTGAAATTGTCCACGTCCAGCAAAGCCACGCAGAGCGGATTCTCGGCGCGGCGCGAGCGTGAAATCTCACGTCCCATCACTTCGTCGAGCCCTTTGCGATTGAGCGAGCCCGTCAGCGAATCGTGGCGCGCCTGCTGGCTGACATGGTCGAGCGACTGCTGCAGACGAACCAGTTCTTCCTGTTTTTCCTGCGCGCGCTGGCGCAGTTCGTTCAGTTCTTCGTGGGCCACGCGGCTGTCCAGCGCCATGGAACGCGTGGCGCCCATCACCTGCTGGAGTACGGGCGTGATCTCGTCCAGTGTGGTGGCGCGCGCGATCTGTGCAGCGCACTGTTCGATGGTGGTGTGAAAGCTGTCACTCGATTGGGTGATGGCGCCCAGGCGTGCGATGAAGACGCTGAGCATTTCTTTCATCTGCTCTTGTGCCTCAACCATGCGCTCCTTGGCCTCGGTCTGTTTGAAAATCACATCCTTCAGGCGCCGCTGCACATCGTCCAACCGCCTGAGCGTCAGCGGCTGCGCTGTCGCATCGACCAGGGCCTGCGTCTGGCCGGACAGCCATCGGTCGTCCAGGCTCAGCGCGACCATGTTCTGAAACACCATGTTCAGCAATTCAAGCAACAGGGCGCGAACTGCGGCCTGGTCCTCCGCAGCAAACGAGAGCCGAAAGCTGAAATTGGCGAGCATGAGTTGCAGCGTGCTCGCCGGCGGCGCGGGAGAACGCAGAAATTGCAGCAATTGCGTGCCGAGCAAATGCAGGCGGGCATCGTCGGAGCTCAGGCCGGTCAGTGTGTTTTCTACCAGCCGCGCAATCTGCTCGGCCAACTCGTCGGGTAGCACGGCGGCTGGAGGCGTGAGCGCGTCTGGCTCGGCAACTACCGCCCCGCTGAGCCCGAGTTTGGCGTAACCCACCACCACCGCCTGGATCGCACTCCAGTCATGGGCCGTCACAGCCTTTTCAAACTGGTCGAGCAGACGGCGCTGCACCGGCGTCTGGCCGGGCACGACGCGCAAAATCTGGCGCAGCGGCCCTTCAGGGAACACAGGCGGGCTGCGCGAGCCCGAGATTTCGTCGTAAATCTGGGAAAAATTTTCCGGCGTTGGCGCCAATCGCCGGACGGCCAGCTGCTTGAGGGTTTCGCGCGCGATGTCCGAGGGAGTTCTTTCAGCCATGGTCCACCACGACAGGTGTCAAAGACAAGACGTTGGAGTGTGACACGGCTTGGGACGCCCATGTAAGGACCTCCGTCGCCCGAAACTAGTTCACCAGTACCAGCTTGCCCTGTACGGCGCGCGAACCCATGCGTGCAAAGGCAGCGGGCAGATCGGCCATCGGCATCGCGCGATCGATCACCGGTTTGATTCGCCCTTGCGCGTACCAGCTTGCCAATTGCGCCATCATGGCGGCGTTGGCCTTGGGCTCGCGCTTGGCAAACTCGCCCCAGAAGACTCCGACGATGGATGCTCCCTTGAGCAAAGGCAGGTTGAGCGGCAGGGCGGGGATGGGGCCGGACGCGAACCCCACCACCAGGTAGCGGCCGCGCCAGGCGATTGAACGGAACGCCGGTTCGGCGAACTCGCCACCCACCGGGTCATAGATCACATCCGGCCCTTTGCCGCCCGTCGCCTGTTTGATGGCCTCGCGTAGGTCGTGGGTGCTGTAGTTGATGGTGGCGTCGGCCCCGAGGGACTGGCACAGCGCGCATTTTTCGTCGGTCGAGGCGGCAGCAATCACTTTGGCGCCCATGGCCTTGGCAATCTGGATAGCCGCAGTGCCTACGCCGCCGGCTGCGCCCAGAACCAGAACCGTCTCGCCCTCTTTGAGCATTGCGCGATCGACCAAGGCATGCCAGGAAGTCGCATAAATCATGATGAACGCTGCGGCATCCACTGCGGGGAAGCCTTTGGGCAGCGGCATGCACAGGGCCGCTGGTGCCAGGGTGTGGGTACCGAAACCTCCCGTTCCGGAGAGGCAAGCCACGCTTTGCCCGGGCGAGAGGTGCGTCACACCAGGTCCCACCGCCTCTACCACGCCGGCATATTCCGAACCCGGTACAAATGGCAGTGCCGGCTTCATCTGGTATTTGTTCTGAACAATCAAGAGGTCGGGAAAATTGAGGCTGGCGGCTTCAATCTTGATCAGTACTTCTCCAGGACCCGGTGCCGGAGTAGGAAGTTCGGTCCATTTCAGTGCTTCGACGCCGGTGGGTTCAGTGCATAGCCATGCGTGCATGTGGTGTCTCCAATCTGGGTAAGCGCGGATGATAGGGGGGGCTTCCCGCCTGTGGATGTCTCAAGAGAGACCTCTGGTTCAAGCGTTTGGCCGATGACCGCGCGGCCTACAATTGCCTATCGATCGTGAGCAGTATGAAGATTCTTATATCCAACGACGACGGCTACCAGGCTCCCGGCATCGTCGCGTTGCACGCGGCCCTGTCGCGCGTGGCGCAGGTGGAAGTGGTGGCGCCTGAGCACAACAACAGTGCGAAATCGAATGCCCTGACGCTGCATTCGCCCCTGTATGTCCAGACGGCGCCCAATGGGTTTCGCTACATCAACGGCACACCCGCCGATTGCGTACACATCGCGCTCACAGGCTTGTTGGACTACCGCCCCGATCTGATTGTCTCGGGCATCAACAATGGCGCCAACATGGGCGATGACACCATTTACTCGGGCACCGTGGGCGCCGCCATGGAAGGCTACCTCTTTGGCATCCCCGCCATCGCCTTCTCGCAAGTGGACAAAGGCTGGGGGGAAATTGATGCGGCTGCCAGCAAGGCCGCCGAAATCGTGTCGCAAATGAGCGCGCGCAGCCTGATGGGCGAGTCGCCCTGGCTCCTGAATGTGAACATTCCGAATTTGCCGCTGGAGGCGATGCGGACTTTGAAAATCTGTCGCCTGGGGCGGCGGCACGCCGCAGAGCGCGTCATTGTTCAGGAGAGTCCGCGTGGCGAGGCCATGTATTGGATCGGGAGCGCGGGAGCGGCCAAGGACGATACGGAGGGGACCGATTTTCACGCCACTTCGCAGGGGCATGTGTCCTTGACGCCCCTGAAAGTGGACCTGACCGATCACGATCATCTTCGCTATTGGGCTCAAAGCGCTGCACAGTGGGGCAATCCGCCGCACGAGCCGGATATTGCGGAGGCTGCTTGACACCTAGGCGTCCCGGCTTTCCTGCACGTATCGGCACGGCGCAGCCAACACAAATTTCGCCCGCAACGGCGACGCGCAGCACCGGCGCATGGACCGCATCTGCGGCTCCGGCCGGCTTGGGCCTCGATTCATCTGCGGTGCGCGGCAGTATGCTGCGGCGACTCTCTGCGGGCGGGATCTCGTCGGAACCGGTGTTGCAGGCCATGGGCGCGGTAGAGCGGCACTGTTTCGTCGATTCCGGCTTGGCCAACCAGGCGTATGAGGACACCAGTTTGCCGATCGGGTTTGGCCAGACGATCTCCAAGCCCAGCGTCGTTGCCCGGATGATTGAGCTGTTGTTGGCAGCGCCCGGCGCGCGCACCGATGGCTTGGGCCGGGTGCTGGAAATCGGTACCGGCTGTGGCTACCAGGCGGCGGTGCTGGCCAGAGTAGCCCGCGAGGTCTACACCATCGAGCGACTTCGTGGTCTGCACGAGCGTGCCCGTGCCAATTTGCGCCCGTTGCGCCTTCCCAACGTGCATTTGATCTTTGGCGACGGCATGTTGGGGTTTGCGAGTGGCGCGCCGTATGCAGGCATTCTCGCGGCGGCTGGCGGAGCGGCCGTGCCGACGGCCTGGTGCGAACAACTTGCCGTCGGCGGACGCTTGGTCGCTCCTGTGGCCGATGCATCAGGCAGCCAAGCGCTGCTGGTGATTGACCGCTCTTCCCAAGGCTTCACACAGTGCCTCCTCGAGTCGGTCCATTTCGTGCCTCTAAAATCGGGCATTGGCTGAAGGAAATACATATGCAGGTTTCGCGCGTTCGTGTTTTAGGGATTTCCCTGTTGCTTGCCGGGCTGGCCCTTGGCGGGTGCGGTACCCGAATGACACGTGCTCCCGTAGTGGATCGGGGCACGGCAGCAGCTGGCTCTGCATCGAATCCTGAGGCTGCGCCGGCAACGGTCGTCAAGGCGCCTCAGGCAGACAATTCTGGCGGTGCCGGTACCTATACGGTCAAACCGGGCGACACGCTGATCCGTATCGGCCTCGATACCGGGCAGAGCTGGAAAGACATTGCCCGATGGAACCAAATTGACAACCCCAATCTGATCGAGGTGGGGCAGGTGTTGCGCGTGGCCCCCCCGCAGGCTGCCGCGGTGGCCCAAGCCACACCCGGCGTGGTCACCCGTCCTGTTGCCGCACCTTCGGTGGCGCCAGTGGTGGCTGGCGCAGCGCCAGCGGCTCCCACGGAAGCGCCAGCGGCTGCGGAGGGCGCGCAGGTGGCAAGCCATGCGTCTCCCGCTACTGCCGAGGATGGCACGGCCTTCATCTGGCCTGCTACCGGCAGCTTGCTGGCTGGTTTCGATGAGGCGCGCAACAAGGGTCTCGATATTGCCGGCAAAAGCGGCGATGCCATTGTTGCTGCGGCCGACGGGCGGGTCGTTTACGCCGGGGCTGGCTTGCGCGGCTACGGAAACCTCATCATCCTCAAACACAGCAATGTGTTTTTAACCGCCTATGCCCACAACCGTACGCTGCTGGTCAAAGAAGACCAGACGGTTCGCCGCGGCCAGAAGATTGCTGAAATGGGCAACACGGATTCTGACCGTGTGAAATTGCATTTTGAGATTCGCCGCCAGGGAAAACCTGTCGATCCAGCTCGCTATTTGCCGGGACGCTGAGCGCATGGACGCATCGGCGCGCGCGCCTGGATTGTCACCGATGGGCGAGGTGGAGTCCGAGGATGCTGACGCGCCGCAGTCCGAGGGCGAACTTCGATCCTTGGTGATCGACGCCGATCAGCACGGAGAGCGCCTCGACCGTGCCTTGGTTCTGTGCGTACCTGAATTTTCTCGTTCCTATTTGCAGCAGCTTTTGGCTGCAGGTGCCGCGCGTCTGAATGGGCAGGCGGTGCTCAAACCCGCACAGCGCGTAAAGGTGGGCGACCGCATTGAGCTGGAGATGCGTCCCACGCAAGAAAGCCAAGCTTTTCGAGCCGAGGTCATGGCGCTCGACGTGGCGTACGAAGACGCCCATTTGCTCGTGGTCAACAAACCTGCAGGCCTGGTAGTGCACCCTGCACCCGGCAACTGGAGTGGCACGTTGCTCAACGGTTTGCTGGGCCGGGATGCTCATGCGGCCCAAGTACCCAGAGCGGGCATCGTGCATCGACTCGACAAGGACACCAGCGGCTTGATGGTTG
>ERZ724504.1984-NODE-1984-length-11208-cov-10.852058_pt1 | contig 11208 bp, 8 predicted proteins | sample MGYA00376037_ERZ724504 | MGnify/ENA primary metagenome ERZ724504 (study PRJEB28724, sample SAMN07190888) | wastewater metagenome | isolation source: influent of sewage treatment plant in Hong Hong | place: USA: Christiansburg, Virginia | collected 2016-03-01 ... | reverse complement strand
ACGCGGCCCTTGCACCCATGCGTGAACTGCATCGACTGACGCAGCAACCGGTGAACCTGAGCATGCGCCAGGGCGACGAAATCATCTACGTCGAGCGCGCATTCAGTGAGCGTTCGGGCATGCAGGTGGTTCGCGCAATCGGCGGACGCGCGCCCCTGCACCTGACATCCACAGGCAAACTGTTTCTGGCGGCCGAAGAAGCTTCACGCGTACGCGCCTACGCGACGCGTACCGGGTTATCAGGACACACCCGCAACAGCCTGACCCGGCTGGTGGACCTGGAACGCGAGCTGGCCCAAGCACGCGAGAGCGGCGTCGCGCACGACAACGAAGAACTGGAACTGGGGGTGCGCTGCATGGCCGCCGGCATTCACGACGACCAGGGCAAGCTCGTTGCCGGACTGTCCATCTCGGCGCCTGCCGATCGGCTGGATGATGCGTGGCTGGCTAAACTGCAGGCCACGGTTCGCGCCATTTCTGCAGCTTTAGGCTATCTCGGTGAGGACGACACGCTGCACGCCGGATCGGTCGGCCTGCCGCTGCGCTAAAGCCACCCGCAGGTCGGAGTTCCGGCTTCAGCCTTTGATGGCCTGTCCATGGTGCACGCCAGAAGCCGCGCCGGCGCTTGATTCCACCCAATTGCGGACCCGCTCGGCATCGGCAATGCGGCTAAACTTGCCCGCAGAGTCGAGGAACACCATGATGAGCTTGCGCCCCGAGATTTCCGCCTGCATCACGAGGCATCGCCCGGCTTCTGAGATGTAGCCGGTCTTCTGCAGGCCAATATCCCAGTCGGGACTCTTCACGAGGCGATTGGTGTTTCGGTACTGCAGCGTGCGGCGGCCCACCGCCACTTCATAGCCAGGAGACGTGGTGAATTCACGCAGCACGGGATCGGTATGGGCCACGTTGACCAATGCGGCCAGATCCCGGGCGCTGGATTGATTCTGGCTGGACAGCCCGGTGGGCTCGACATAGCGGGTGTCGCCCATTCCCAGCAACCGGGCCTTGAGGTTCATCTGCGTCACGAAGGCAGACAGGCCGCCGGGGTAGGTTCTGCCCAATGCATGGGCTGCACGGTTTTCACTGGACATCAGCGCCAGATGCAGCATTTCGCGGCGACTCAGCGTGGTGCCCACCGCCAACCGCGAACGGCTGTTTTTCTCGGTGTCGACGTCGTCCTCGGAAATCGTGATGGGCTCGTCCATCGGCAGACGGGCCTGGCTGATGATGAGGCCGGTCATTAACTTGGTCAGCGAGGCAATCGGCAGCACCGCGTGATCGTTCTTGCTGAGCAGCACTTCATTCGTATCCTGGTCGATCACCAGCGCGACGCTCGACTTGAGGTCGAGCAGATCGTCACTGGAATGCAGGCCGGCCAATTCACCAAAGGAAGGCTTCGCACGCACCTCCGCGGCCGCAATGACCGGTTTGCGCGCCGAGGCCGATACCTTGCGCGTGACCCGCGCCTGGGTGGCGTGCTTGCGCAGCGTCACCTTGGAGGCGACGGGCGCGCGCTTGGCGACGGTGACTGTTTTCTTCGACGACGCGTGTTTGCGCTGTGCGGCATCCGCCGCAGGCGCTGCCAGCGCTGCGCCCAGTACCACCACCGAAAAAATCTTGAGAAATGGAGAAAAATTAGCGTGCAGGCGTCGAAAAATCACGACATGTCTCCATAATGCAACAAACGTGTAGCAGTGTACAGACTAAAAAAAAGACACGCAAGATCAATATCTTGCGTGTTGTTTTGAAGAATCTGCGTGAGATCAAAACGCGGAGTTGGTTCAACCGAGATTGTCCACTAGGGCTTGGGACAGTGGCGGATGAATTTCGGGAGCAGTTTTGGCCTGACTGAGGAGCCAATAGCAGGGCTATTGGCAACGAAGAAGGGCAAAAATGACCCGAAAAACGCCTCCAATGCTCCGTGCAGCACCGAAGGTGCGCCTAATGAACAATCTCGGTTCAACCCTGCGCAGGGACTTTTTCGGCCTTGCTGTGAAGCTTGTTCAGCGCGCTGAGATAGGCTTTTGCCGACGCCACCACGATATCGGGATCGGCCCCAACACCGTTCACCACACGCCCACTGCTCTGCAGGCGCACGGTCACTTCGCCTTGGCTCTCCGTGGAACCGCTGATGGCGTTGACCGAATAAAGCACCATTTCGGCACCGCTCTGGACATGCTTCTCAATGGCTTTGAGCGATGCATCCACCGGCCCGTTGCCGTCTGACTCGCCCGTAATTTCGCTTCCACTCGCCGTAAAAACCACCCTGGCATGCGGACGCTCGCCGGTCTCGCTGTGTTGCGAGAGGGACACGAAGACGTACTCCTCGCCGTGGCTTGTGAGGCTCTCGTCACTTACCAGCGCCAGGATGTCCTCGTCGAAGATCTCGCTCTTGCGGTCGGCCAGCTCTTTGAAGCGGGCGAAGGCGGCATTGGTGTCGGCTTCGCTCTCCAGGCTCACGCCAAGGTCTTGCAGGCGCTGTTTGAAGGCGTTGCGCCCACTCAATTTGCCCAGCACGATCTTGTTGGCGCTCCAGCCCACGTCCTCGGCGCGCATAATTTCGTAGGTGTCGCGCGCCTTGAGCACGCCATCCTGGTGAATCCCGCTGGCATGCGCAAAGGCGTTGGCCCCCACCACGGCCTTGTTGGGCTGCACGACGAAACCGGTAGTCTGGCTCACCATGCGGCTGGCCGCCAAGATATGCTGGGTGTCGATGCCCACTTCGAGACCGAAGTAGTCTTTGCGTGTTTTCACCGCCATCACGACTTCTTCGAGCGAACAATTGCCAGCGCGCTCACCCAGGCCGTTGATGGTGCACTCGACTTGGCGCGCGCCGCCGATCTTGACGCCAGCCAGCGAATTGGCCACCGCCATGCCCAGATCGTTGTGGCAATGCACCGACCACACCGCCTTGTCGCTATTGGGCACGCGCTCGCGCAGCGTCTTGATGAAATTGCCATACAGCTCGGGGATGGCGTAGCCCACGGTGTCAGGCACGTTGATAGTGGTCGCGCCCTCGCGAATCACCGCCTCGATCACACGGCAAAGGAAGTCCACGTCGCTGCGGTAGCCGTCTTCGGGGCTGAATTCGATGTCGCCGCACAAATTGCGCGCGAACCGCACCGACTGGATGGCCTGCTCCAGCACCTGCTCCGGCGTCATGCGCAGTTTTTTCTCCATGTGCAACGCGCTGGTGGCAATGAAGGTGTGAATGCGCGCGCGGTTCGCGCCTTTCAAGGCTTCGGCAGCGCGCGAGATGTCGCGGTCGTTGGCGCGCGAGAGCGAGCAGATGGTGGAGTCTTGAATGCTGTTGGCAATCAGCTGCACCGCCTCAAAATCGCCATTCGAACTGGCGGCGAAACCGGCCTCGATCACGTCCACCTTCAGACGCTCAAGCTGGCGTGCAATGCGCAGCTTTTCGTCGCGCGTCATGGAGGCGCCGGGCGACTGTTCGCCGTCGCGCAAGGTGGTGTCGAAAATGATGAGTTTGTCTGTCATCGTGTTCCCCGAAAATGGCGGTTGCTTACTGTTTTAGATGGGCGCGATGTGTCAGGCGGGCGCAACCGCGCATTGTGCACGCTGTGCCCCCTGCTCCGTCGCGCGCTCCAGGCCCGAGACAATGGCTTTGAGCGCTGCGGAAATGACGTCGGCGTCCAGGCCCACGCCGAACAGGGTTTGGGTCTCGTCCACGCGCAGTTCAAGATAGGCAGCAGCTTTGGCATCCGCGCCAGAGCCGGTGGCGTGCTGGTGGTAGTCAATGACACGGATGCGGTGGCCCGTTGCCGCTTGCAGCGCTTGGATGAAGGCGTCTATCGGGCCATTGCCCTGCCCGTCCAGGTCGACCAGCGCCCCGCCCCAGCGCAACTGGCCGCGCAGGCGCACCGAAGCGTTGGCCTGCGCCTCAAGTACGCGGCCCGAGAGCGTCTGGACGGTGGTCAGCCCGTACTCTCGCTCGAACAGCGCGTAGATGTCGGCGGCACACAATTCCGTGCCCGCCACATCCATCACCCGCTGCACCACCTGCATGAATTCGATTTGCAGGCGCCGCGGCATTTCAATGCCGTATTCGGTCTGCAACAGGTAGGCCATGCCGCCCTTGCCCGACTGGCTGTTGACACGAATGACGGCCTCGTAGCTGCGGCCCACGTCCTTGGGGTCGATGGGCAGATACGGCATATCCCAGACATCGCCTTCCTTGCGCGCTGCAAATGCCTTCTTGATGGCATCCTGGTGCGATCCCGAAAACGAGGTGTAAACCAAGTCGCCCGCATACGGGTGCCGTGGGTGCACGGCAATCTGGTTGCAGTGCTCCACCGTCGCGCGGATTTCGTCGATATTGGAAAAATCGAGTTCCGGCGATACGCCTTGCGTGTAGAGGTTGAGCGCCACGTTCACCAGGTCGAGATTGCCGGTGCGCTCGCCATTGCCAAACAGGCAGCCTTCAATGCGGTCGGCGCCCGCCATCAGGGCGAATTCGCCTGCGGCCGTGCCCGTGCCTCGATCGTTGTGCGGATGCACCGACAGCACAATGCCATCGCGGCGCGCGAGATGGCGGTGCATCCACTCAATCATGTCGGCAAAGATATTGGGCGTCGAGTGCTCCACCGTCGAGGGCAGGTTCACGATGCACTTGTGCTCGGGGCCTGCGCTCCACACGGCGGTCACGGCGTCGACCACACGCTTGGAAAACGCAAGGTCGGTGCCCGAGAACATTTCCGGCGAATACTGGAACGTCCAGCCGGTCTGCGGCTGGCGCGCAGCCAGCGTGTTGAAAATCGCCGCATGGGTGGTGGCCAACGCCACGATCTCCTCCTCGTCCATGCCCAGCACGACGGTACGCATCACGGGCGCGACCGCGTTGTACAGGTGCACGATGGCACGCGGCGCACCTTGCAGTGATTCGAAGGTGCGTGCAATCAGAGGCTCTCGCGCCTGCGTCAACACCTGGATGGTCACGTCGTCGGGGATGCGATCCTCCTCGATGAGCTTGCGCACAAAGTCGAATTCCACCTGGGATGCGGAGGGAAAGCCAACTTCGATTTCCTTGAAGCCAATCGCCACAAGCTGCTCAAACATGCGCATCTTGCGCGCAATGTCCATGGGCTCCACCAGGGCCTGGTTGCCATCACGCAGGTCGGTCGACAGCCAGATCGGCGCGCGCGTCAGGACTGCGTCGGGCCAGGTGCGGTCTTTGAGGCCGATGGGAGCGAATGAACGGTACTTGGTCTGGGGCTGCTGAAGCATGGGGTGGTCTCTGCCAGGGTTGGAAAATCAACCAGCAACCCCAAAAACAAAACGGCCCGTTGCTGGTGCGAACGGGCCGAAGTGAGGATGTTGCTTGCGCGCTACCGTATCCGCCCGTGAGGAACGTTTAGTAGGGCTAGCGACATCTTGGTCATGAGGGAGTCCACTCTAGCACAGGATTTTCAGTTGTGCAGCCCACGCTCTTCAGGCTCGTCGGTAGAGGTGCTGATGACGCTGGCTTGCTGACCTTTGGCTTTGCGCCACGCGTAGACGCCATAGCCGCTGAAACCATAAAAAACAAAGATGCAGAACAGCACCAGCGACGGACGGATGCTGATCATGGCCAGGCCCAGAGCAATGAGCACAATCACCGCAAAGGGCACGCTTTTTTTCATGTGCACGTCCTTGAAGCTGTAGAACGGCACATTGGTCACCATGGTGAGCCCGGCGTAGAGCGTCAGAGCAAACATGATCCAGGTCACCTGGCTCCAACTGAGCCATCCGGGCAGACCGCGTGCGACGCCAAACTCGGTCAGCAACCAGATGAATCCGGCGACCAGTGCAGCAGCGGCCGGCGATGGCAGACCCTGAAAAAACCGTTTGTCCACCACGCTGGTGTTGACGTTGAAGCGGGCGAGCCGCAGCGCCGCGCAGGCGCAATAGACAAAGGCAGCGATCCAGCCCCAGCGGCCAAGGTCTTTCAGGGCCCATTCGTAGGCGATCAAGGCGGGGGCCGCGCCAAAGGAAACCATATCCGAGAGCGAATCCATCTGTTCACCGAAGGCACTTTGCGTGTTCGTCATGCGTGCCACACGGCCGTCCAGGCTGTCGAGCACCATGGCGCAAAAAATACCAATGCCGGCCATGTCGAAATGCCCGTTCATGGCCATCACGATCGCGTAGAAGCCGCCAAACAGTGCCGCCAGCGTGAAGAGATTGGGCAGTATGTAGATGCCCTTGCGCCGCTTGCGCACGAATACGCCGTGTGGCGTTTCGCCGTCGTCAATTTTGTGCATCAAAAAGGCCTCCAGCGCTTGTGTTGATTGCCCATATAGCTATTTTTTTAATAGTATCTGCTCCGAGAACTCAGGCGGCAGTGTAGTCGCGGCCTTCAAGGTGTCTCAACAACAAAGGCCACCGAAGTGGCCTTTGCATGGCTCAGCGCATGGCTGGGCGCTTAGTTGCGCGTCTGGTCGACCAGCTTGTTCTTGGCGATCCAAGGCATCATGGCGCGCAGCTGGGTACCGACCTTTTCGATGGAGTGGTCGGCGGTGTTGCGGCGGCGTGCCGTCATGCCGGGGTAGCCGGTCCGGCCTTCCAGGATGAACATCTTGGCGTAGTCACCGTTCTGGATGCGCTTGAGCGCATTGCGCATGGCGGCGCGCGACTGCTCGTTGATCACCTCGGGGCCGGTCACGTACTCGCCGAACTCGGCGTTGTTCGAGATCGAGTAGTTCATGTTGGCAATGCCGCCTTCGTAGATCAGGTCCACGATGAGCTTGAGCTCGTGCAGGCACTCAAAATAGGCCATTTCTGGGGCGTAGCCGGCTTCCACCAGGGTTTCGTAACCCATCTTGATGAGTTCGACGGCGCCGCCGCACAGCACGGCCTGCTCGCCGAACAAATCGGTCTCGGTTTCTTCCTTGAAATTGGTCTCGATGATGCCGGCCTTGCCGCCACCGTTGGCCATGGCGTACGACAGCGCCAGGTCACGGGCCTTGCCGGTCTGGTCCTGATGCACAGCAATCAGGTGCGGAACGCCACCACCTTGCGTGTAGGTATTGCGCACGGTGTGGCCGGGGGCCTTGGGCGCCACCATCCACACATCCAGGTCGGCGCGGGGCACAACTTGGTTGTAGTGCACGTTGAAGCCGTGGGCAAAAGCCAGCGAGGCACCCTGCTTGATGTTGGGCTCGATGTTGTTTTTGTAGACCGAGGCGATGTCTTCGTCGGGCAACAGAATCATCACCACGTCGGCCGCTTTGACGGCGTCATTTACTTCCATGACGTTCAGGCCGGCTTTTTCCACCTTGGGCCAGGATGCGCCGCCCTTGCGCAGGCCGACCACGACCTTGACGCCGCTCTCGTTCAAGTTTTGGGCGTGCGCGTGGCCCTGGCTGCCGTAACCGATGATGGCCACGGTCTTGCCCTTGATGAGGCTCAGGTCACAGTCCTTGTCGTAAAAAACTTTCATCTCTTCTCTCCGTAATTAAGGGGTTTGGCCGTTCTTCCTGAGCCTGTCGAAGGGCTCGTCTGCCCCGAAGGGGCTTCGACAGGCTCAGCCCGAACGGGCCGAATGGCTGAGCCTTTGGTGAACAGGGGCGGACTTTACACGCGCAGCACGCGTTCGCCCCGGCCAATGCCGCTGGCGCCGGTACGCACCGTCTCCAGGATGGCGGTACGGTCGATGGCTTGCAGGAAGGCGTCGTTCTTGGCTTGGTCACCGGTGAGCTCCAACGTGTAGCTGCGCTCGGTGACATCGATGATGCGGCCACGGAAGATATCGGCCATGCGCTTCATCTCCTCGCGCTCCTTGCCCACGGCCCGCACCTTGACCATCATGAGCTCGCGCTCGGTGTAAGCGCCTTCGGTCAAATCGACCACCTTGACCACTTCGATCAGGCGGTTGAGGTGCTTGGTGATCTGCTCAATGACGTCGTCCGACCCCGTGGTCTGGATCGTCATGCGGGAGAGCGATGCGTCCTCGGTGGGCGCAACGGTGAGCGATTCAATGTTGTAGCCCCGCGCAGAGAACAGCCCGACCACGCGCGAGAGCGCACCGGGTTCGTTTTCGAGCAGGACGGCGATGATGTGTTTCATGAAGAGATTCCTCTTTTTGCTGCCCTCCGCGCACGCCGGTAAGCGCGCGCCTTGGCAGGCAATAGATTCGTCGAAAATACTATCGTAAAGATAGCTGCTTGCGCTTATGGAATAAGCGCTGAAGGCCGATTTGGCTACAAATCCTCGGAACCGAGCAGCATTTCCGTGATGCCCTTGCCGGCCTGCACCATGGGGAAGACGTTTTCGGTGGGATCGGTACGGAAGTCCATGAACACCGTGCGGTCCTTGAGCTTGCGGGCTTCGCGCAATGCGGGCTCGACGTCTTGCGGGCGCTCGATCAGCATGCCGACGTGGCCGAAGGCCTCCGCCAGTTTCACAAAGTTGGGCAGCGCGTCCATGTAGCTGTGGCTGTAGCGGCCGGAGTATTCAATCTCCTGCCACTGGCGCACCATGCCCAGGTACCGGTTATTCAGCGACACCACCTTGATGGGCGTGTTGTATTGCAGGCAGGTGGAGAGTTCCTGGATGTTCATCTGCACCGAGCCTTCGCCCGTGATACAGAACACTTCGCTCTGCGGCTTGGCCAGCTTGATGCCCATGGCGTAGGGAATGCCCACGCCCATGGTGCCCAGGCCGCCGGAATTGATCCAGCGGCGCGGCTCGTCGAAGCGGTAGTACTGCGCGGCCCACATCTGGTGCTGACCGACGTCGGACGTGATGTAGGTATCGGCATCCTTGGTCATGTTCCAGAGCGTCTCGACCACGTACTGCGGCTTGATGACGTCCGAACTGCCCATGCTGTACTTCAGGCAGTCGCGGCTGCGCCAACCTTCAATGGTGTCCCACCACGCGGCCAGCGCACCGGCATCGGCCCGGGTCGTGGTCTCGCGGATCATGGAGATCAGCTCGGTCAGCACGTCCTTGACATCGCCGACGATGGGAATGTCTACCTTGACGCGCTTGGAGATGCTCGACGGATCGATATCGACATGGATGATCTTGCGTTCGTTCTGCGCGAAGTGCTTGGGGTTGCCAATGACGCGGTCGTCAAAACGCGCGCCCACCGCCAACAGCACGTCGCAATGCTGCATGGCGTTGTTCGCCTCCACCGTGCCGTGCATGCCGGGCATGCCCAGGAACTTGCGGTCGCTGGCCGGGTAGGCGCCCAGGCCCATCAGCGTATTCGTCACTGGGTAACCCAGCATGTCCACCAAGGTGCGCAGCTCGTTCGTCGCGTTGCCAAGCAACACGCCGCCGCCGGTGTAGATGTAGGGGCGCTTGGCGGCCAGCAACAACTGCAGCGCCTTGCGGATTTGCCCGCCGTGGCCCCGGCGCACCGGGTTGTAGGAACGCATCTCCACGCTTTGTGGATAGCCCTCGTACGGCGCTTTCTTGAACGAGACGTCCTTGGGGATGTCCACCACCACAGGCCCGGGCCGGCCCGAGCGGGCAATATGGAACGCCTTCTTCAAGGTGATCGCCAGGTCCCGCGGGTCCTTGACCAGGAAGTTGTGCTTGACGATGGGGCGCGTGATGCCCACGGTGTCGCATTCCTGGAAGGCATCGAGGCCAATCGCTGCCGTAGGCACCTGGCCGGTGATGATCACCATGGGAATGCTGTCCATGTAGGCCGTGGCAATGCCGGTGACGGCATTGGTTACTCCTGGGCCTGACGTGACGAGGGCCACACCGACATCGCCTGTGGCGCGAGCGTAACCATCCGCCGCGTGGACAGCCGCCTGCTCGTGGCGCACCAGCACATGCTGCATGGTGTCTTGCTTGTACAGCGCGTCGTAGATGTACAGAACCGCACCGCCGGGGTAGCCCCAGATGTACTTGACGCCTTCGGCCTGAAGGGCTTTGATGAGAATTTCGGCACCCATGAGTTCCTGGGTGGCGGGAGCAGCGCCCTGCTTTTGGGCGGCGGCTGCCGATGCGAGTTCGGCTGATGAGATTTCCATGATGAACCTTTGTGATTTTCTCTAACGAAAAACCTTGGGTGCTTCTTGCCAAGGCCCTCGTGAGGCCCGCTCGAAACTTGAGGCCAAGGACATGGGCGGGATGATTGCCGCGCCGGACCGAGACCCGTTTGCTTTGATGATGCTGGGCGCGATTATCGCACTGCAACAAATCTCCTGTGCGCCGGGATTGAAAAAAACGTGGAAATGCAATAATCCGCGCCGCAGCCCGGCAGCGATTGGGCGCAACCCCTGCCTCCACCACCTGCCCCTCTTGGCCACCGAAAAAGAACTGTCTGATTTCCTCAAAAGCGTCGAAAAACGGGCCTTCAAACGCTCGTACTACCACGTACGCAATGAGGAATCCGCGCTCGACATCGTGCAAGACAGCATGATGAAGCTGGCCCAACACTATGGCGACAAGCCGCCCAACGAGTTGCCGATGCTGTACCAGCGCATTCTCAGCAACTGCACGCTGGACTGGTTTCGCCGCCAAAAAACCCACCGGGCGCTTTTCTCTTCCATGGGCGAATTTGTCGCTGCAGGCGACGACGGGGCAGAATTTGACGCTTTGGAGGCACTGTCGTTCGCCAGCAACGGAGAGCATGCGCAAAGCACCGAAGATCTGGCGCGGCGTGCGCAAACCTTTCACCAGATCGAGGACGAGATTGCGCGTTTGCCGCCACGTCAACGAGAAGCGTTTTTGATGCGTTACTGGGAGGAGATGGACGTAGCAGAAACGGCAGCCGCGATGGGCTGCTCTGAAGGCAGCGTGAAAACCCACTGCTTTCGAGCGGTCCAAACACTTGGCAAGGCACTCAAGGCCAAAGGAATCGAACTATGAACAATCTTCCCCAGAGCAGCGCCGAACGGGCCATGGAAGGCTATGCGCAGCGCATCACCGCACGGCTCAATGAAGCCACGACGCAACTTGACTACCACGTCGTCGAGCGCCTGCGCGCGGGACGCGTGCAGGCACTGGCCCATCGCAAGAGGGCAATGTCGGCACCCAAACCGGTGCCAGTCCTCACGCGGCTGGGCTCCAGCTTGGCTTGGGGCGGTGGTTCTGGTGGCGGCTCAGGTGGTTGGTGGCATTCGTTGCTCGCAGCCGTTCCCATGCTGGCCCTGGTGGCGGGCATCATGGTCATTGGTGCGGCCCAGGATGAAACCGGTACCATAGAAATTGCCGAAGTCGATGCCGCGCTGCTCGCCAGCGATTTGC
>ERZ724504.1980-NODE-1980-length-11215-cov-6.623029_pt1 | contig 11215 bp, 9 predicted proteins | sample MGYA00376037_ERZ724504 | MGnify/ENA primary metagenome ERZ724504 (study PRJEB28724, sample SAMN07190888) | wastewater metagenome | isolation source: influent of sewage treatment plant in Hong Hong | place: USA: Christiansburg, Virginia | collected 2016-03-01 ... | reverse complement strand
GCAATCTCGGCGCGGTACAGCTCCCAGTTGCTGGTGAAGATGCCGCCATCCTTGTTGCTGTCGCTGTAACCCAGCATGATGTCCTGCTCACCACCGCTTTTTTTCACCAGCTCGGCAATACCGGGCAGCTGGTAATAGCGGCGCATGATCGGAGCGGCGTTGCGCAGGTCTTCAATGGTTTCGAACAGCGGCACCACAATCAGATCGCACTGCGCGCCATCTTGCAAAGTGCCGCGCAGCAGGCCCACTTCTTTTTGCAGCAGCAGCACTTCCAGCAAGTCACTCACCGTTTCGGTGTGGCTGATGATGCAATGTCGAATGGCCTCAGCGCCCAGTCGCTCGCGCAGTTGCTTTGCGGCTTCAAAAATCGCCAGCTCACTGCGGGTGTGATCGCCATAGTCTGCGCCCATCACACGCAGCGGGCGGGCGTCTTCCAGCAGGCGCACCAGCAGTGCGCATTTGGCGTCTTCTTCCAGGGCGCTGTAATCGGCCTCCACCTTGGCCACGGCCAGCAGCTCGCGCACCACTTCTTCATGCTTGTCCGAACTTTGGCGTAAATCGACGGTGGCCAGATAAAAGCCAAACACCTGCACAGCCCGCATCAGCGGGCGCAGGCGCTGGGGGGCCAGCGCATCGCCGTGATATCGCGAGAGCGAATCATCGATGACCTTCAGCTCGGCCAGAAACTCAGCCGCCGATGCATAAGCGTTCTGCGGCACCACGGCATGGCGGGCCGCTTCGCCGCCCGTCAGTTGCTTGAGCGTGGCCGCCAAGCGTGCATAAATACCAGTCAGGGCACGGCGATAAGGCTCATCGCTGCGGTGCACATTGTGGTCAGGTGATGCATCGGCCAGCGTCTGCATTTCGGGCGTGATGTCCACCAGATTGGCCGACAGCGACAGCTCGCCGCCCAGATAGTGCACCTCGCGCAGATAGTGGCGCAGCGCCACATCGGCCTGACGCGAGAGGGCCAGATTCAGACTCTCAGCCGTCACAAAAGGGTTGCCGTCACGGTCGCCACCAATCCACTGACCCATGCGCAAAAAGCTTTGCTCGGGCAGTTTCTCGCCCAGCTCCTGCTCCAGCTGCTCGTAGATTTTGGGAATCTCTTGCAAAAACGTCGCTTCGTAATAAGACAGCGCGTTTTCAATCTCATCCGCCACAGTCAGCTTGGAGTGGCGCAGCAAGCGCGTCTGCCAAAGCTGAGCCACACAGGCGCGCAACTGCGCCTCAACCCGTGCCAGCTCGCGCGGGGTCAGCGCATCTTTGGCGCTGTTGTAGAGCTGGGCGCGCACCAAAATATCGTCGCGCTCGGCCAGCAATTGAGCAATGCGGCGCTCAGCCGTCAGAATGCTCTGGCGCTGCACCTCGGTAGGGTGAGCGGTGAGCACGGGCGAGATAAAGCTCTTGGCCAGCGTCTTGGCCACCGTTCCCGATGAAATACCGGCCCAGCGCAGGCGGGCCAGCGCCACTTCAATGCTGCCTTCCTGCGTATTGCCAGCGCGCTCGTGCACGGCGCGGCGGCGAATGTGATGGCGGTCTTCGGCCAGATTGGCCAAGTGCGAGAAATAGGTAAAGGCACGAATCACGCTCACCGTCTGGTCGCTGGACAGGCCCTTGAGCAGCTTTTTCAGCGCCTTGTCAGCGGCCTCATCGGCATCGCGACGAAAGGCTACGGAGAGCTGACGCACCTGTTCAACCAGCGCAAAAGCGGCATCGCCCTCCTGCTCGCGGATCACGTCACCCAGAATTCGGCCCAGCAGGCGAATGTCTTCAATCAGCGGCAAATCCTTGTCAGTCTTGCGCACCGGCTTGTCTGTATGTTTGTCTATCGCTGCGGCGCTTTTGGGACGGGCGGAAGGCATCGACTATTCTCCTTGGGCACTGTGTAAGACAACTTGCCATGCTAGCATTCCCTGTTACCTGTCAGCTACCTGCGCCTGCTATGAATTCCTCTTCGTCCACACCCGCATCCATCGTCATTGCCACCCGCGAAAGCCAGCTGGCCATGTGGCAGGCCGAGCATGTGCAGGCGATTTTGCGCAACCGCGGCCACGCTGTTGACCTGCTGGGTATGACCACCAAGGGCGACCAGATTCTGGACCGCGCTCTGTCCAAAGTCGGCGGCAAGGGACTGTTCGTGAAAGAGCTGGAAGTCGCTCTGGAAGAAGGCCGCGCCGACCTGGCCGTGCACTCCTTGAAGGATGTGCCCATGGAGCTGCCCGAAGGCTTTGTACTGGCCTGCGTGATGACCCGTGAAGACCCGCGTGACGCCTTTGTCTCTAACCAATACGCATCGCTGGCCGAGCTGCCACAAGGCGCCGTCGTCGGCACCTCCAGCCTGCGCCGCCAGGCTCTGCTGCAAGCCCTGCGCCCGGACCTCAAGATTGAGCCGCTGCGCGGCAACGTCAACACCCGCCTGCGCAAGCTGGACGAAGGCCAGTACGACGCCATCGTGCTTGCCGCTGCCGGCCTGATGCGTCTTGAGATGAGCGATCGCATCCGCACCAAGTTCGACCCCGCCCACATGCTGCCCGCAGCAGGTCAAGGCGCGCTGGGTATTGAGGTGCGCGCTGACCGCCAGGACGTCATTGATGCCCTGGCCCCGCTGGCCCACATGCCCACCTGGCTGACCGTGACGGCTGAGCGCGCCGTCAGCCGCTGCATGGGCGGCAGCTGCTCCATGCCATTGGCCGCCTTTGGCCGCTTTGAAGGCGACACCCTGCATATGGATGCTGCATGGGGCGATATGGAAGGCCAAAAGGGCCTGATCCGCGTGCAGGCCAGCGCCACCGTCACCGACTTTGCCACCGCCAACGCTCTGGGCGAGCAACTGGCCGCACGCCTGCAAGCTGCTGGCGCCGTGCCCGCCGCCCCCAAGCAGGACTAAACCCGCTCCCCATGCGCCGCGTACTTGTAACCCGCCCCTTGCACGATGCGATGCCCTGGGTGGAGGCTTTTCGCGCCCGCGGCCTGCTGGCCGAGGCCTTGCCACTGCTGGCCATTGGCCCCTGCGCTGATGAAGCATCCCACCAAGCATTAAAGGCTGCCCGCCAGCGCGCACAGCGTGGCTATTACCGGGCGGTGATGTTTGTCAGCGGCAATGCTGTGCAGCATTTTTTTGCTCAAAATCAGCCTCTGGCGCTTGATGGACAAGCGCTGATAGCTACTAAAACAAGAGCATGGACGCCCGGCCCGGGCACAGAGCGCGCCTTGCTGGAAGCAAATCTTCCCGCCCAGCAGATTGATGGCCCATCACCCGATGCCGCGCAGTTCGAATCTGAATCGCTGTGGCAAAACGTACACCTGCAAATCAGCCCCGGCGATCGCGTGCTGATTGTGCGCGGCGCAAGCCCAGCCGCAACGACTCAAAGCACCGCCAGCCAGCCGTCTACCCAAGGCGCAGGCCGCGACTGGCTGGCCGCCAAACTGCGTGATGCCGGTGCCAAGGTGGAATTTCTGGCAGTTTATGAGCGCCAACTTCCGCTATGGAGCGCGCAGCAGGTGGATTTGGCGGAGCAATCTGCGACTGACGGAAGCCTGTGGCTGTTCAGCAGCTCTGAAGCTGTTGCCAACCTACAACAACTCTTGCCTGCACAGAACTGGCAGTCTGGGTTAGCGCTTACCACCCATGATCGCATTGCCAGCAAAGCACTTGCTGCCGGATTTGGCCGTGTTTTGCAAAGTCGGCCAAGTCTGGACGATGTGGTGGCGTCTATAGAATCAGGGGTATGAGCTCTGATGCCATCCCCACTACCGATAACAAGCCCGCAGATCTACCGCCCAGCCAGGACAATCCAGCGCTCGTAAACACCGGCCATGGAACGCCCATGGCCGTGGTGCTGACACTGGGGGCGGTCGCCGTCGCAGCCCTCATTGCCTGCGGCATGCTGTGGCAGCGCGTGGGCAATATGCAAGAGCAGCTGGCGCGCCAGTCGGCTCAGTCTGGTGCTCAATCGGTAGAGGCACGCACGCTGGCCAAAGATGCACAAGACTTGGCCCGCGACAGCGCGGCCCGCGTCTCCGTCATGGAAGCGCGCGTGGGCGAGTTGAGCCTGCAGCGCAATCAGCTCGAAGAGCTGATGCAGAGCATGTCCCGCTCGCGTGATGAAAATCTGCTGGCGGATATTGAGTCATCGGTACGACTGGCTCAGCAACAGGCCGAGCTATCCGGCAGCCTGCAGCCGCTGGTAACCACCCTCAAATCTGCCAAAAAACGCGTGGAAAGCACGGCTCAGCCGCGCCTTGCGCCCGTGGTGCGCGCTCTGGATCTGGATCTGGACAAACTCTCGCGCATGAGCGTGACCGACACCACAGGGGTACTCAGCCGCATTGAAGACTTGATTCGCCAGGTCGATGACCTGCCCCTGATCAACGATGTGGGCCGGGCACGCAGCCGCGGCACGGCGCAAGACAAAAACACCGCCACAGAACATGCCGCGGCCGATATCGCCAACCTGTCAGTCACCCAGTGGGCCTGGTGGCAGGGGCAAAGCCAGCGCGTGTGGGACTCCTTCAAGAATGGCGCCTCCGATCTGGTCCGCGTGCGCCGCATCGATCACCCCGAAGTCGCCCTGCTCGCCCCCGAGCAAGGCTATTTTCTGCGTGAGAACCTTAAGCTGCAGCTGCTCAACGCCAGACTGGGCCTGCTGTCTCGCCAATGGGAATCGGCCCGCGCTGACCTGAGTGCATCAGGTGCACTGCTGCACAAATACTTCGACAACCGCGCGCGCCGCACCCAAATTGCGCAGGCGCAGTTGCAGCAGATTCAGTCCAATCTGCACGCTGGCGGACAGCTGCAGCTGGATGACACGCTCAACGCGCTGGCCACTGCAGCGGCAGGCCGCTAACCCGAGGAGGAGACAGAAATGCGCGCCGCCTTGTGGTTAATGGGTTTGTTTGCCATGGCTGTAGCCTTGGCTTTGTTTGCAGGCAATAACCAGAGCTCGATCGCATGGTTCTGGTCGCCCTACCGGGTGGACATGTCGCTGAATCTGGCCATCGTCCTGCTCTTTATGAGCTTTGCGCTGGTCTATGCCGCACTGCGCGCCCTGGCTGCGCTGCTGCAAATGCCGCATCAAGCCCGCCGCTGGCGCATGCAGCAAAAAGAGCGTGCCATGAACCAGAGCCTGCTGGAAGCGCTCTCGCATCTGCAGGCCGGTCGTTTTGTACGCGCCCGCAAGGCAGCGCTGACGGCCTTGTCCATCGAATTGTCGCTGCGCGAAGGCGGCGCTGCGCTCCCCTATGGCGAGCGCCTGAGTGCTACCGCCCATCTGATTGCCGCCGACGCCTCGCATGCCCTGCAAGATACTCCTCTGCGTGACAAGCACTGGCAGAAAGCCTTAGACACGCTGCCTATCCCCGGCAACACGCAGGACGACGAAATCCGCGAAGGCGCGCAAATGCGTGCCGCCCGCTGGGCACTGGATGACCGCGATGCTGCCGAATCCATGCGCCGCCTTAGCGAGCTGCCACTGGGCGCGGCCCGCCGCACCATCGCCCTGCGTATCAAGCTCAAGGCCGCACGCCTCGCAGGCGATACGCACATTGCGCTGGATACCGCCCGCCTGCTGGCCAAACACCGTGCCTTCTCGCCCGCCGCATCGGCCAGCGTGGTGCGCGGCCTGCTGCTGGCCAGCATTCGCGATGCACGCGACACTTCGTCGCTGCAGCAGTTCTGGCTGTCGCTGGATGAAGACGAACGTGCCATGCCCGAAGTGGCCATTCCAGCCACCGAGCGCCTGATCGAGCTGGGCGGCGAAGCCCAGCAAGCCCGCACCTGGCTGCTGCCCGTGTGGGAGCATTTGCTGGGTCATCCCGGCCCGCGCACCGAAGCCCATCTGCCCAAGCTGGTGCAAGTGATGCAGTCCTGTCTGAGCAAGCTCGATGGCGCATGGCTGGCACGCATTGAAGCAGCATCCAACGCCCATCCTCGCGAGCCGCGCCTGCAATACCTGGCCGGCATGGCCTGTGTGCAACGCGAGCTCTGGGGCAAGGCACAGCAACTGCTGACCCGCGCTGCGCCCCTGCTGCAAGACCCGCTGCTGCGCACCCGTGCCTGGCAGCGACTGGCGCTGATGGCCGAGCACCGCGGCGACATGGAAGCCTCCGCCATCGCCTGGAAGCTGGCGGCACAGGCCATGGTGGTGCTGCCGGAAAACCCGGCACGCGAGGCATAAAAAAGCCCCATTCAACCAGCCCCGACCTTGTAAAAGCTCGGGGCTTTTTCATTTCAGCGCCACCATCATTCAGCTTTTTTGAATTGTTTCCTCAAACCCGCTGAACCTTTTTGCACAGCTCGCTTCATACACTGCATGGCTAGCGCGATGGTCGCACTTTCTTTTTTTGCAGCAACATGAACAACGCCTCCTCTTCCGCCAAGCGCTACAGCACCACAGCCATTGCCCTTCACTGGCTGCTGGCCCTGGCGCTGATAGGCATCTTTGCCTTTGGTCTCTATATGACGGGCCTGCCCTTCTCGCCCACACGCCTGAAGTACTTCAACTGGCATAAATGGGCAGGCATGACGATTCTGATGCTGTCGGCACTGCGCCTTATCTGGCGCATCACCCATCGCCCGCCAGAGCTGCCTGAGGCTGTCACCCGCACCATGCCTGCCTGGCAGCGCGTGGCCCACCACGGCACGCACCACCTGATGTATGCACTGTTTTTTGCGATTCCGCTGATAGGCTGGATGTACAGCTCGGCCGCTGGCTTTCCCATCGTGCTGTTTGGCCAATTGCCCCTACCCGATCTGGTGAGCAAGAGCTCCGAGCTGGCCGAAGCCCTCAAGCCTTGGCATGGCTATCTGGCTTATGCCCTGGCCGCGCTGGTGGTGATGCATGTTGCAGCCGTCATCAAGCACCAGTTGATTGACCGTGATGGCCTGCTCTCGCGCATGCTGCCCGGCAAAGTCTGAATTTTGTTGAACACCAAGGAGTTGGATTTCATGAAGAGCATGTTCAAAACCACGGCGGCTATCGTCGCCATCAGCGCCGCCGCTTTCTCCCAGGCCGCGCTGGCCGATCAGGTGCTGGTGCCCGCACAAAGCGCCGTCAACTTCGAGGCCAAGCAGATGGGCGTACCGCTCAAGGGCCACTTCAAGAAGTTCGATGCCAAGATTGCCTTTGACGCCGCCAAGCCCGAAGCCAGCAAGATTCACTTCTCCATCGATACCGGCAGCGCCACCATGGGTGCCAAGGAAACCGATGCCGAACTGCCCAAGGCAGACTGGTTCAATGTCGCCAAGTTCCCTCAGGCCACGTTTGACTCCAGCGCCATCAAGGCTCTGGGCGGCGGCAAGTTCCAGGTCGACGGCACGCTGACCATCAAGGGCAATGCACAAAAGGTGAGCCTGCCCGTGACGCTGACCCAGTCCGGCACCACCACCACGGCCACCGGTACCCTGCCGCTCAAGCGCCTGACCTTCAAGATTGGCGACGGCGACTGGAAGGACACCTCCATGGTGGCCGATGAAGTCACCGTGCAATTCAAGCTGGCCCTGACTGGCGTCGGCAAGATTTAAGTCTTTTTAGCCTCTAGCGCTTGATAGATAAGCGCTAGCAGCTCATGTTTTGATAGTTCCAACCCCTCAAGGAGTTTTCACCATGCGTTCTGCATTGTTCGCCCTGGCCGCTGCTTCCGTGTTTGCTTCGGCCGCCCAGGCCGCCCCCGCGATTTACGCGATCGACCCTACCCATACATTCGCGACGTTCGAGATCGACCACTTCGGTGCCTCGACCAACCGCGCGCGCTTTGACAAGAAGAGTGGCTCCGTGCAGTTCGACAAAGCCGCCAAGACAGGCAAGGTCGAGATCGAGCTGGACATGACTTCGGTGAACTCCGGCACCCCCGCTTTCAACAAGCATCTGCAAAGCGCCGACATCTTCAACGTAGAGAAATTCCCCACTGCCAAGTTTGTCTCCGACAAGTTTGTGTTTGACGGCGACAAGCTCAAGGAAGTCACCGGCCAGCTGACCATGCTGGGCAAGACTGCTCCCATCACCATGAAGGCCAACAAGTTCACCTGCTACGAAAGCCCCATGCTGCAAAAGCGTGAGGTCTGCGGCGGCGACTTTGAAGCCACCATCGACCGCACCCAGTGGGGCGTGGACTACGGCATCTCCTACGGCTTCCCCAAGCAAGTGCGTCTGGTGATGAGCATTGAAGCGGTGAAGCAATAAGCGGAATCAGCGGCTTCATTGCCTTCACAAGCCCAGCCCGTGAAAGCGGCCTGGGCTTTTTTGTGCACGTTGGATTCCATGCCCGTGAATTCCCTGATTAAAATTTACTTTAGGTTAATCAATTACGAATAGTAGAATTCCAGCATTCTCAAAAAATCCAAGGAGACATCCATGAGCCAGTCCGCCCCGACACCGGTTTACTCCCAGCCCCAGCGCGTTGACATGAGCCAGCTGCCCGCTCCCGCCAGCGTGCAGCAGTTGCATCACTACGCCTACAAGGCCAAAGATGCCGAAGAGACTCGCCACTTCTATGAAGACATCCTGGGCCTGCCGCTCTATCACATCATTCAGAGCGACTACGTCCCCTCCACCGGCGAATACTGCCCGTACACCCACTTCTTCTTTCGCCTGAAAGATGGCTCCTTCATCGCCTTCTTTGACATTGGCGATGACGAAGCGGCCCTGCCCTCACCCAACAGCCCCATCTGGATCAACCACATCTCGTTTCGCGTCGACACCGTGGAGGAGCTGGAGAACACCAAAGCCCGCCTGCAGGCCTGCGGCGTGGAAGTGCTGGGCGTGACGGACCACCATATCTTCAAGAGCATTTACTTCTTCGACCCCAATGGAATTCGTCTGGAGCTGACCGCACAGCTGGCCGATGCCATGCAAATGCAAAAAGAAAGCACCACGGCCCACGCCCGTCTGGCGGAGTGGACAGCCCGCAAGGAGCAGTGGCGCAGGGAGCGTGCAGAGGGAAAGACCGCTGAGGCGCTCAAGCCTCAGGGCAATGACCGTCCGGAGTTTGTCCCTGGCAAATAACTCCCCCTGAGGCGCTACGCGCCCCTCCCAAAGAGGGACGGCAGCTTCGTGGCGCGGCGGCGCTTGCTTGGCGTCTCTTTGCTGGCGTATGGCGGTTTTAAGCTTTTTAATTTTGATAGCAGCTTGCGCTTGATAGATAAGCGCCAAGCGCTGAAATAAGGCCTACTGTCCCCATCAGCGGATCGGATCGCTAAAATCATTGGCAATCCGTCCTAATTTCTATGCAGACGGCATCCATCCACGGATGCCGTTTTCATTTTCAGAACTTTTTGCACCGCAGCCATGAGCGACACCATTCAACAGCCCGGCCTCGACAGCCTCACCAAGTCTTTTGAACCCGCTTCCATCGAAGCCCATTGGGGCCCCGAGTGGGAAAAGCGCGGCTACGGCAATGCCGGCTATCGCGGCACGGGCCTGCCCGGTGCCGAGGCTACCGCTGCTGGCAACAACTTCTCCATCCAGCTGCCCCCACCCAATGTGACCGGTACGCTGCACATGGGCCACGCGTTCAACCAGACCATCATGGATTCGTTGACGCGCTACCACCGCATGAAGGGCTACAACACTGCCTGGATTCCCGGAACCGACCACGCAGGCATCGCCACGCAAATCGTGGTGGAACGTCAGTTGCAGACACAAGGCGTGAGCCGCTACGACCTGGGCCGTGACGAGTTCACCAAGAAGGTCTGGGAGTGGAAAGAAAAATCCGGCAACACCATCACCACGCAAATGCGCCGCATGGGCGACACCGTGGACTGGAGCCGCGAATACTTCACCATGGACGACAAGCTGTCTAAGGTGGTGACCGAGACTTTCGTCAAGCTGTACCAGCAAGGCCTGATCTACCGTGGCAAGCGCCTGGTGAACTGGGACCCCGTGCTGCAATCCGCCGTGTCGGATCTGGAAGTTGAGAACCAGGAAAAAGACGGTAGCCTGTGGCACATCGCCTACCCGCTGACCAGCGGCGAAGGCAATCTGGTGGTGGCGACGACTCGCCCCGAAACCATGCTGGGCGACGTGGCCGTGATGGTCCACCCCGAAGACGAGCGCTACAAGCACCTGATCGGCCAGACCGTGACCCTGCCCTTGGTGGGCCGCCAAATCCCCATCATTGCCGACGACTATGTGGACTTGGCATTCGGCACCGGTGTGGTCAAGGTCACGCCTGCGCACGACCAGAACGACTACCAGGTCGGTATCCGCCACAACCTGCCCATGATCACGGTGCTGACGCTGACCGCCAAGATCAACGACGAAGCGCCTGAAAAGTACCGCGGCATGGACCGCTTCGTGGCACGCAAGGCCATCGTGGCCGATCTGGAAGAACTCGGCCTGATGGTCGAGATCAAAAAGCACAAGCTGATGGTGCCGATCTGCGACCGTACCGGCCAGGTGATCGAGCCCATGCTTACCGACCAGTGGTTCATTGCCATGAGCAAGACCGCCAACGAAGGCACCGGCGATGACACCGGCAAGTCCATCGCCCAGAAGGCCATCGATGCGGTGGCCAATGGCGACGTGGAATTCGTGCCCGAAAACTGGGTCAACACCTACAACCAGTGGATGAACAATATCCAGGACTGGTGCATCTCGCGCCAGCTGTGGTGGGGCCACCAGATTCCGGCCTGGTACGACGAAGACGGCAAGATCTACGTCGCCAAGAACGAAGCCGAAGCGCAAGCCCAGGCACCCGGCAAAACGCTGCGCCGCGACCCCGACGTGCTGGACACCTGGTACTCCTCGGCCATGGTTCCATTCAGCACCATGGGCTGGCCAGAGCAAGGCAACGCCGCTGACGATGACTACAACCTGTACCTGCCCTCTTCGGTGCTGGTCACGGGCTACGACATCATCTTCTTCTGGGTGGCGCGCATGATCATGATGACCACGCACTTCACCGGGCGTGTGCCGTTCAAACATGTCTACATCCACGGTCTGGTGCGTGACTCGCAGGGCAAGAAGATGTCCAAGTCCGAAGGCAATGTGCTGGACCCCGTCGATTTGATCGACGGCATCTCGCTGGAGCCTCTGCTGGACAAGCGCACCACCGGCCTGCGCAAACCAGAGACCGCGCCCACCGTGCGCAAGAACACACAAAAAGAGTTCCCCGAAGGCATTCCCGCCTATGGTGCGGACGCACTGCGCTTCACCTTTGCCGCGCTGGCATCGCTGGGCCGCTCCATCAACTTCGACAGCAAGCGCTGCGAGGG
>ERZ724504.1973-NODE-1973-length-11237-cov-4.967805_pt1 | contig 11237 bp, 10 predicted proteins | sample MGYA00376037_ERZ724504 | MGnify/ENA primary metagenome ERZ724504 (study PRJEB28724, sample SAMN07190888) | wastewater metagenome | isolation source: influent of sewage treatment plant in Hong Hong | place: USA: Christiansburg, Virginia | collected 2016-03-01 ... | reverse complement strand
TGGCGTGGAAGGCGCGGTACAGGTAGCTGGAGCCATCGACCAGCAGCAGGGTTTTGCGTGTCTCGTTCATGGGGCGCATTGTCGGGCACGGCTGCGTCACATGGGGCGCGGACTTGCCCGACTGGACGCTTGCCTACAATTGGGGCTTCTGCTGGCCTCACTTGTTGTTGGGTGCTGGCTCTTTTTTTTGCTGGCTGCACCCCCCGGACAACATGGCTGTATTCACTGAAGTAACCAAGGCGCAAGCCGCCTCCCTGATGCGCAAGCTGGGCCTGGGCCAGCTGACGGCCCTCAAGGGCTGCTCCGGCGGCATCGAAAACACCAACTATTTCGTCACCACCGAGCTGGACGGCCAGGTGCATGAACATGTGCTGACGCTGTTTGAGCGCCTGACTTTCGAGCAGCTTCCGTTTTACCTGCACCTGATGAAGCACCTGGCCAGCCAGGGCATTCCGGTGCCCGATCCGGCTGCCGATGCCAAGGGCAACATCCTGCACAAGCTGAAAGACAAGCCCGCTGCGGTGGTCAACAGGCTGCGTGGACAAAGCCAGCTCAGCCCGCAGCCTCCCCACTGCGCTGCCGTGGGCGCGATGCTGGCCCGCATGCACCTGGCGGGCCAGAGCTACGACCGCAGCCAGCCCAACCTGCGCGGTCTGGCCTGGTGGAACGACACCGTGCCCGTGGTGCTGCCCCACCTCACCACCGAGCAGGCGGCTCTCATCCAGGCCGAACTGGCCTACCAGAACCATGTGGCGGCCAGCCCGGCCTATGAAGCCCTGCCACGCGGCCCCATCCATGCCGACCTGTTCCGCGACAACGTGATGTTCGAGGGCGAAACCCTCACCGGCTTCTTCGATTTTTACTTTGCAGGCTGCGACAGCTTCCTGTTCGACCTGGCGGTGTGCCTGAACGACTGGTGCATAGACCTGCCCACCGGCACCCACGATGCCGAACGCGCCCAGGCGATGGTCAGGGCCTACCAGAGCGTGCGCCCGCTGACTGCCGCCGAGCGCGAACTGCTGCCCGCCATGCTGCGCGCCGGTGCCCTGCGCTTTTGGACATCGCGCCTGTGGGACTGGCACCTGCCCCGCGAAGCCGCCATGCTCCAGCCCCACGACCCCACCCACTTCGAGCGTGTTCTGCGCCAGCGTGCCCTGCATGCCGATGCATTGAACTCTCTGGCGCTGGGATAACCTGACCACCATGAAACTCAACATCGTTCCCGCTTCCACCGGCTGGCTGTGGGTCAAACTCGGCATGCGCACCTTCATTCGGCAGCCCCTGGCCATGTCCGGGCTGTTCTTCATGTTCATGGGTGTCGTGTCGTTGCTGTCCACCATACCGGTGGTGGGCAGCGCCATCTCCCTGGCTTTGCTGCCTGCGGCCACACTGGGCCTGATGACGGCAGCCCGCCAGGCATCCGATGGCAAATTTCCCATGCCCACGGTGCTGGCCAGCGCCTTTTCTGCCGGCAAACAACGCATGCACGCCATGCTGAAACTGGGTGCGCTGTATGCCGCCGGTTTTTTGCTTCTGCTGGGCATGACCACACTGGTGGACGGTGGCGACTTTGCCGGTGTCTATCTGCTGGGCAACCCGCTGACCGAAGAACTCGCCAGCGAGCCCGGATTTCAGCAAGCGGCCTGGCTGGGCATGCTGCTGTACCTGCCATTTGCCATGTTGTTCTGGCACGCGCCCGCACTGGTGCATTGGCACGATGTGGCACCTGTCAAAAGCCTGTTCTTCAGCATCATGGCCTGCTGGAAAAACAAAACCGCCCTGCTCGTGTACATGGTTTGCTGGCTCGGCGTGTTCATGACGGCGGGCGTGGCCATGAGTCTGATCAGCGCCCTGATCGGAAGCACCAGCTTGGCCAATGTGCTGGTTTTTCCCCTGGTGCTGGTGATGGCCTCCATGTTCTTCACCTCCACCTACTACACTTTCCGCGACAGCTTTGTGGACGATGCCGCCGTGCCGCCCACTCCACAAGGCTGACCCCAATCCGCCCTGTTTTTTTCTGTTGCCACCACGGAGCACCCGATGAGCCACCACACCCTGCAAGGTCGCACTGACAACGAGTTGCTGTGGTTTCAGCGCCGCACCACCCTGCAAGCCGCCGCTGCCTGGGTGGCCACGGGCGGCTGGACAGCTGCGCAGGCCCAGCGTCGCAGCAACATCGTGGAGCTGGAAGGCGACACGCTGATCAACGGCCAGCCCCTGCGGCCACAAGCCACGATACAGACAGGCGATGTGCTGGAAACCGGGCCGAAATCGCGGCTGATTTTCGTCATCGGCAACTCGTCGTTCCATGTGCGCCAAAACTCGCGCATGGCGGTGGAGCGCGGCGACACGCTCAACACCGTGAGCCTGCTGCGCCTGCTGACGGGTGCGGTGGTCAGCGTCTGGGGGCGTGGCAGCTCACGGGCCATCATCACACCCACGCTGACAGCGGGCATCCGTGGCACGGGTGTGTACACCGAGGTGCTGCCAGAACAGGATTTCAGAAGCTATTTCTGCAACTGCTATGGCACCGTCGATCTGAAAACAGCCGATGACAGCACCACGTCCGTTACCGAATACCACCAGGCTTTCTGGGCCGACAAGCAGGGTGAAAACGCCATGAAGCTGTCACCAGCCCGCGCCATCAACCACACCGACGAGGAGCTGGAATTCCTGGCCGGTCTGGTGAACCAGCGCACCGCCTGGCAGATCAGCGGCAAAAAAGGCGTGAAGTCGGGCTACCCCGGCTGACCCGACCGGCAGGCAGCCTGACGGCTGCCCGCGCACTTCACAACAACTTCATTCGGGCTGCGGCTTCCCGCAGCTCTTCCCTGAATGCCGGGTGGGCAATGCCAATCAGGGCCAAGGCACGCTCCTTGGCGCTCTTGCCGCGCAGCTGCGCCACACCGTACTCGGTGACCACATAGTTGATGTCGTTCTTGCTGGTGCTGACGTGCGTACCGGGTGACAGCACGGGCACGATGCGGGAAATCGTGTCGTCCTTGGCGGTGGACGGCAGCACGATGAACGCCTTGCCACCGTTGGAGCGGTTGGCCGCACGCACAAAATCGCTCTGCCCGCCCGTGCCCGACACCGGGGAAAAGCCCAGCGTTTCCGAGCCGCACTGCCCGATCAGGTCGATCTGCATGGTGGCGTTGATGGCAATCAGGTTGTCGTTCTGGCCTGCCAGCCAGGGATCGTTGGTGACATCGGAAGGGTGCATCTCCAGCCCGGGATTGCGGTGCATGAACTGGTACAGCTTGCGCGAACCCAGCGCAAACGTCGCCACCATCTTGCCGCGCTGGTAATTCTTCAGGCGGTTGGTCACGGCCCCGGCTTCAATCAGCGTGAGGATGCCGTCGCCCAGCATTTCGGTGTGGATGCCCAGGTCGCGCTTGTGCGTCAGCTGCATCACCACCGCATCGGGAATGGCACCGTAGCCAATTTGCAGTGTGGCCCCGTCGGGAATCATGTCAGCCACGTACTTGCCGATAGCCTCCTGCACCGGGCCGATCTTGGGCAACCCCACTTCGGGCACGGGTTCCTGGCTTTCGACGATGGCACTGACCTGTGAAATGTGGACATGGCACTCGCCATTGGCAAACGGTACGTTGGGGTTCACCTCCAGCACCACCACCCGCGCCCGGCTCACCGCCGCCATCGTGTAGTCAGCCGCCAGGCCCAGCGAGAAGTAGCCGTGCTCGTCCATCGGTGAAGCCACGGTGAACACCACGTCCGCCGGGGTCAGGCCGCGCTTGATCAGCGTGGGCAGCTCGGAAAAATTGGAAGGCACATAGTCGATCCAGCCCGCCTGCCCGCCGGGGCGCGAAGCCCCACCGAAGAAATAGGCGGCATGGCGCACATGGTGTTGGGTGTCGGGGTCGAAATAGCCGTGTTTTTTCAGCGGCAGGATTTGCGACACCTTCACATCGAGAAACTCCCGGCGCAGGTCTGACAGGGCCGACAGCAACAGGGGTGGCTCAGCCGCACCGGTGGGCACCACAATGGTGTCGCCATTGGCCACCAGCCTCACCGCTTCCGGTGCCAGGCGGCACTTGTCCCGGTATGTTGAGTTGAATGACATGTGAAAAAACTCCTTTTTGAATTAAAAATTATGCCTTGAACAAGGGTAAACACTGATGACTGACACCGCCTGCTGGGAGGGAATCAAACAGTGGATTGATTTGACCAGCGTCATCCGCAGGAGCCATTCAGCCTGAAAAAATGACTTCACCAGGAAGTAAGCCCATGTGGGTCGTTAAACTCCTGAGCTGGCTGCGTCCACAAATTTTGGCTAACAAGGAGTACCGTCTTGAAACGATCCATGATCCCGCTTTGCGCTCTTGCGCTGGCTGTGACTGCCCTGATGGGTTGTGCCCAGTCACCCATTCCAGTGTCGGGCAATTTCGAACTCACTGAACAGAAGAAAGTCCGCTCAGCTGGTCACTGGCAAATCGTGGCCAAAGATGCTGTACGTGAGTCTTTGACCATGCTGGACAAAGCTGGGGTGGCCAGCAACGCACACATTGCGTTGTCAGCGCCTGTCAAACCCACAGAATTTGAGGCTGTGTTCCACGAACTGCTGACCACTGAACTGGTGCGCTCTGGCCGCCGGGTAGCCACAGGCAACACCGATGCCCTGCAACTGGGTTACAAGGCGCAACTGGTCGTTCACAACAGTCCTCGCCCACATTTCGTTCCTGGCATGTACACAGCCCTGACTGCCGGGGTGTACGCACTGTACGGCTTGAGAACCGAACACCTGGATGCCAAGCTCGTCGGGGGATTGGGGCTGGCAGGACTGGCAGATGTGGGTGCAAGCATGAACTCGGGTGGCCCCACCGCCACCGAACTCATTTTGACCACCTCGGCCAGCACACCAGACCAGATACTGGCCCGCAAAACCGATGTCTATTACATCGAAAACGTGGATGCCACGCTGTTCAAGTCGGCTCCAGAGTACAAATCCATGAAAGTGGTCAACCAATGAAGCGCCTCGCCCTCCCCCTTTTGCTGGCTGGTGCCGGCGTACTGGCCGGTTGCGCTGCCAACACGGGCACACATGTGCGGCCAGAACCAACCTATGAAGAGGCCAAATCCAGCCTGTTCGTGGCTCACAACCGCGATGCCATCACGGCCCTCTTGTCCGGCCTGGACATGAAAAAAATCGCTGAAACGCCTCTGTTGGTCGCCACTGTGGTGAATGTGAATGACTTGCGCAAAACCGCTCCGCTGGGTCGTACTTTGTCGGAGCAATATGCATCGCAACTGGCCAATCAGGGTTTGCTGGTCAAAGAGCTGAAACTGCGTGGCGACATTTACGTGCGCGAAGAAACCGGCGAACTGATGCTTTCCCGTGAGCTGAAAGACATTGCCAAAGTCCACAGTGCAGGACTTGTGGTGGTGGGCACCTATTCAGCGGCCGTGAATGCCACATTTGTGAGCCTGAAGCTGGTCAAAACCGACACGGGCCAAATCATCAAGGGACACGACTACGCCCTGCCCAACAATGCCGACGTGAACAGGCTGCTGACAGTCAAGTAACGCACCCAACAACATCCAAAGCAAAAAAGCCTTCGCGCCATGTGCACGAAGGCTTTTTTGCTTTTTCTCCGGGACACGTTGTGTGCCCCCGCCCCTTACCTCACAACCGCAAGGCAAGGGGGATGGGTGGATCACACGCCGATCACACCACCGTCGGTGCGGGTGATGACGATGGTGGCCGAGCGGGGGCGGCCAGTGGGGCCGTAGCCTGAATTGCCAGGCCATTGGCTCTCGTATGCGTGTGCAGCAGCCGACCCGATGGCAGGTGTGTTTTCGCCGGGGTGCTGGATGTTCACAAACAGCGCTTTGCCATCAGCCGATTCGGTGATGCCGGTCACCTCGGCACCTTTTGGTGCCACCAGGAAGCGGCGCAGTTTGGCATCGCCCAGAGCGGCACCGATGAAGGTTTCCTGTTTGCCCGTGACTTCCGCACCGCTCACCGTCATCTTGTTATCGACTGTGATCTTGGAACCATCGCCCACTGTGCCGGGAATGGCGGCCAGCAGCATGCAGTTGGTTTCATCGGTGTAGGCACCGTCGTCGGTCTGTATCCAGCAAATGCCAGTGGCTTTGGAGAACCACAAGCCGTCTGGCGACGAAAACGCATTGCTGGCGGTCAGGCCCGACAGGTTGATGTTGGCTGCCGCATCTTCTTCCGAACCAAACAGGAAGATGTCCCACTTGAAGGACACGGCGGTCGAGGCACTGTCGGTCTCTTTGAAGCGGATGATGTGGCCGTTGGGGTTGCCCGAACCCTTCTTGCCATCGCTGTCCGCATAGGCACGGGGGTTGGCCGCATCGGTCTTCACGGGTGTGCGGTTGGAGCTGCTGTTGTTGGTGAGGGTCATGTAGATTTCACCGTTGGCAGGGTTCACCGAGCCCCACTCAGGACGGTCCATCTTGGTCGCACCCACAGCGTCGGCAGCATGGCGGGCATTGACAAACACATCGGCCTGGTTGGCAAATGCGTAGGCTGTGTAGCCCGACACCTTGGCATCGGCGATGTTCAGTTCAAGCCACTGGCCAGTGCCATCGGCATTGAACTTGGCTGCGTACAGCTTGCCTTCGGTCAGGTACTTGTCACCGGCGGCCAGGCCGCTGCCAATGTCCTTGTCGTCCCAGTTGGCAGCCGACACAAACTTGTAGATGTATTCATTGCGCGAATCGTCACCCATGTAGACGGCCAGGGGTTTGCCCACCACGGGTTTGCCGAACACAGCCGCTTCGTGCGCAAAACGCCCCATTGCCACGCGCTTGGCTGGCGCTGCGGCAGACATCGGGTCAATTTCAACGATGTAGCCAAAGGTATTGGGCTCGTTGCGGAAGTCGGCTGCGGCCGTGGCACCCACAGCCGAGTTGTTCCAGCGCGTGAAACGGTTGTCTGTGCTGGAGACGGTGTGCCAGCCCTGGCCCATGCCAGCGGTGGCGGCAGAGGCCAGTGGCGCAGAGGCCACGCCGTAGCGCTTCAACGAAGCTGCCAGCTTGGCATCCACTGCGTTGGAACCTTTGGGCATGTGGAAATAGGCAGCCCAGTTCTCTTCGCAGGTCAGCAACGTGCCCCAAGGCGTGTAACCCGTGCCACAGTTGTTCAATGTGCCGCGCGAGGTGGCACCCGTGGTGTCGAATGCCGTCACCATGAAGGCTTTGGCTGCGGCCAGGTGGGCGGCAGGGGCCGTGATGCGCACGGGTGTCTGAGCGTTGACACGGCGGTTGTAGATGGAGTCCAGCTTGTACTCCCACTTGCCGGCGGCGTTTTTGCCCACTTCCACCAGCGAAACGCCGTGGTGGTTGATTTCTTTCAGGGCCTCCAGGCCATCTGCCGGGCGGTTGCCCAGATCCCAGTCACCGAACTGCGAAAACTTCTTGCCGTTCACGCCATTGCTGGTCTGGCCCTTCGGGTGCATGAAATGCGCATCGGCTGAGCTTTCGTGGTTCATGCCCAGCACAGCACGGCTGGTTTCGGTGGCGCTGTACTTGCCGTTGCTGCCGATGTAGAAAAACTCCACGCCATCGTGGTGGTCGCCCACGCGCTGGCTCCAGTCGTCGGTTTCCGTGCCCTGGTTGCTGTAAGCGGGAATGGAAGACACCAGGCGGTCGCCCGTGGCGTGCAGCACCGTGAACGTGTACCCGGCAGGCAACACCACGCCATCGGCAATGCTTTTGCCCACAGCGCCAAAGCCCAGGGCTTTTTCGGGGGCGGCATCGTCGCCACCACCGCAGGCGGCCAGAAACGGCACGCTCGACAGCGCAGCCAGGCCCACGCCACCGCGAATCAGGCTGCGGCGGCTCAGGCCGGTTTGGGCTCCGCGTGCCAGCACTTGCTGGAAGGTCTCATTGCCGGAGGTGTTGCTGATTTCATCGAACTTGTCTGACATCGGGTATTCCTTGAAAAGGTGGATCAACCCGCGTAGTCTGAAAACACTGTGTGTCAGGACGATGAAACCATTTCCCCGGCAATGGGCAAATAGACTGCGCCCACCAATCCAGCCTGGTCACCAAACGGTCAAATTACCGTCATCAAAAATCAGGGTAAGTACGGTAACCTCGAAACAAAGGGGCTTTCTGCCCCGATGCAATTCGACTTTGCACCATTTCACGATTGGGAAATCAACATGTTAGCCATCAAAAAAGCCCGCAAACTCATTGAAGCCAAGCCCACCGATGAAGCCTCCGTGGCCTTGGCCGACTTGGTGCTGGCGCTGGAAACCGAGCAAAGCTACCCGCTGCACAGGCTGTACGACCTGGATTACAAGCGTTTCGAGCTGGCGATGGAAATTCTGGCCGAGTGGCGGCTGGACAGGTATTACGCCAGCAAAATCAAACTGATCGATGCCAGCAACCAGGCCAGGGAAATGGTGACCGCCCAATCGGCAATGGCAGCAACAGCAGCAGAAAAGGCCGCAGACGCGGCCACCGATAACACCACCACACCCGCCACCGAGCCACAGATGCCCGGCATCTGAGCCTTGAAATCCGAGCGGGCACCCTGCTCTGAGCGGGGGCACCTGCCCGCACATCCTTCAATGAATCAATAGCGGTCGGGCACCATCATGCTGGCAGGCACGTCCTGGCGCACATAGTCTTCGTGGCGTTCGCGCTCGGGCAGCTCGATGCTGCTGCGCTCCACCTCACCACAGGGAATCAGGTCCAGCAAATGGGCCATGCAGTTGAGGCGGGCCTTCTTCTTGTCGTTGGCCTGCACCACCCACCAGGGCGATTCCGGAATGTGCGTCCGCTCCAGCATCACCTCTTTCACCTTGGTGTACTGCTCCCAGCGGCGGCGGCTCTCCAGATCCATCGGGCTGAGCTTCCACTGCTTGAGCGGATCGTGGATGCGGGCCAGAAAGCGCAGGTGCTGCTCCTGGTCTGAAATGCTGAACCAGTATTTGATGAGCTGAATGCCCGAGCGCACCAGCATCTTTTCAAACTCGGGCACGGTGCGGAAGAACTCCTCGTACTCCTCGTCGGAACAGAAACCCATCACCTTTTCCACCCCGGCGCGGTTGTACCAGCTGCGGTCAAACAGCACGATTTCGCCGCCTGCGGGCAGGTGGGGCACGTAACGCTGAAAGTACCACTGCGTGCGCTCGCGGTCGTTGGGTGCGGGCAAGGCCACTGTGCGGCAGACCCGTGGGTTCAGGCGCTGGGTGATGCGTTTGATCACCCCGCCCTTGCCAGCGGCATCGCGGCCCTCAAACAGAATCACCACCTTGTGCCCGCTGGCCACCACCCAGTCTTGCAGCTTCACCAGCTCGCCCTGCAAGCGGAACAGCTCGCGGAAATAGGTGCGACGGTCTTCCCTCAGCAGCAGCTGGGCGGCCTCGTCGGGACTGGCGAGTTCGTCGATGAACTGGTCTTCGATCTCCAGTTCCAGCTCCTCGTCGTAGCCGTCGATCAGGTCGTTGTGGATGCGGCGCATCAGGGATTCGTGGGGATTCATCGGGGGTCACTCCGGGTTCATGGGTTCAGGGATGGAACACGGCACGCTACACCTGGCTCGTGACACTTTGATGAATGGCCGGTGTCAGCGTGGCATGCCCGTGCGGCCAATGCACCACCTCCAGGCGGCCATCGGCATGCTCGACCAGGGCGCTCAGGCTCTCCACCCAGTCGCCATCGTTGGCATACAGCGTGCCGTTGATGGTGCGCAGCTCAGCCCGGTGAATGTGGCCGCACACCACCCCATCGTGCCCACGGCGCTTGGCCTCGGCGGCCACCGCCTCTTCAAACTGCGTCACATAGCTGACCGCCGATTTCACCTTGTGCTTCAGGTACTGCGACAGCGACCAGTACGGCAGGCCCATCTTGGCGCGGGCCGAATTGAGGTGGGTGTTCAGGCGCAGGGCCAGCTCGTACAGGTTGTCGCCCAGGTAGGCCAGCCACTTGGCGTACTGGATCACGCCATCGAAATGGTCGCCGTGAATCAGCCACAGCCTGCGGCCATCGGCGGTGACATGCACCGCCTCCTGCACCACCTCCACGCCGCCGAAGTGGTGGCCGGTGAAGTGGCGTGCAAACTCATCGTGGTTGCCCGGCACAAACACCACCTGGCAGCCCTTGCGGGCGCGGCGCAGTATTTTCTGGATCACATCGTTGTGGCTCTGCGGCCAGTACCAGCGGCGGCGCAGCTGCCAGCCGTCGATGATGTCGCCCAGCAGGTACAGCCGGTCACTGGGGTGGGCCTTCAGAAACGCCAGCAGCGCCTGGGCCTGGCATCCGGGGGTGCCCAGGTGCAAGTCAGAAATGAACACCGTGCGGTAACGCTGGGCACCGGCGGTGTCTTCGCCGTCACCATCGTCGTCCAACGTGTCTGCGCCGAGCGCAGGCAGGTGCAGGGCCGAGGGCTGGCCTGGCACCAGCGCAGGCGGCAGCACCATTTCGCGGGCCATTTTTGAAGGCAGAAAAGACTGGATCATGGGCAGGCACCTGAGTTCAGACGACCCCCATTTTTCAGAACCCATGTGTCGCCAGCGTGTGCCGGGCATGAAGTTTTTGTGACAGGGCAGATGCCCCACACGCTTTCAAAAAACCGTCGTCGCCACGCCTTCATGCCGTCATGCCCACACGGGAGCATGGCCACTTTCCACTGGAGGTGCTGACATGAACATTGTGGTTGTGGGTGCGGGTTATGTGGGGCTGGTCACGGCAGCGTGTCTGGCCGAGTCGGGCAACCGGGTGGTGGGTGTCGATCACGACCCCGCCCGCGTGCTGCTGTTGCAGGCCGGTGGAGTGCCCATCCATGAGCCGGGCCTGGACGATCTGGTGCAGCGCAACCAGCAGGCCGGGCGGCTGAGCTTCACCACCGCCATGCCGCAAGCGCTGGCCGATGCCGAAGTGGTGTTCATTGCCGTGGGCACCCCGCCCACAGAAGACGGCTCAGCCGACTTGCAGCACGTGCTGGCCGTGGCCCGGCAAATTGGCCAGCACATGCACGGCTTCAAGGTGGTGGTGAACAAATCGACCGTGCCTGTGGGCACCGCACAGCGCGTGACGGCAGAAATCCAGGCCCAACTGGATGAACGCGGCCAGGGTGAAGTGCCGTTTGTGGTGGTATCCAACCCCGAATTTCTGAAAGAAGGCGCGGCCATTGAAGACTTCATGCGGCCCGACCGCATCGTGGTGGGGGCCGATGACGAGCGCGCCATTGGCCTGATGCGCCAGCTATACGCACCGTTTCAGCGCAACCACGAGAA
>ERZ724504.1958-NODE-1958-length-11290-cov-4.231776_pt1 | contig 11290 bp, 11 predicted proteins | sample MGYA00376037_ERZ724504 | MGnify/ENA primary metagenome ERZ724504 (study PRJEB28724, sample SAMN07190888) | wastewater metagenome | isolation source: influent of sewage treatment plant in Hong Hong | place: USA: Christiansburg, Virginia | collected 2016-03-01 ... | reverse complement strand
CACGGGCATTGAGCACGTCTTCGAGCCAGCGGATGGTGTTGATGTCGAGGTTGTTGGTCGGTTCGTCGAGCAACAGGATGTCCGGGTTAGCGAACAGCGCCTGGCAAAGCAGCACGCGCAGCTTCCAGCCAGGCGCGACTTGGCTCATCGGGCCATTGTGCTGATCGGTCGGGATGCCAACGCCAAGCAGCAGTTCACCGGCGCGGGATTCGGCGGTGTAGCCGTCGTATTCGGCAAAGTGATGCTCGCGATCCGCGGCCTTCATGTAGTCGTCTTCGGTCGCTTCCGGGTTGGCGTAGATGGCATCGCGTTCGCTCATGCAGGCCCACATTTCTTCATGGCCCATGAGTACAACGTCGAGCACGCGCATGTCTTCGTAGGCAAACTGCTCCTGCTTCAGATAGGCCATGCGCTCGTGCTTTTCCTTCGAGACATTGCCCGCCGAGGGCTCCAGCGCACCGCACAGGATTTTCATGAAAGTTGACTTGCCAGCGCCATTCGCGCCGATCAGACCGTAGCGATAGCCTTCGCCGAACTTGACGTTGACGTTCTCGAACAGGGGTTTGGCCCCGAACTGCATGGTGATGTTGGCGGCGACGAGCACGGCGATTCCGATCTGATGTAAAGCAGGAAAACGAAGGGGCGAATTTTACCTGTTTTCAAGGGGTTGACCGCGACACGGCGCCCCATTTTTGTGCGCTGCGGTGTAACATTCCGGCCAATAATCAATCGCCGAAACGGCAAGAGACAGCCCATGGTTCCCCACCTGACGACCGCCCTCACCGGCCCCCTGCTCGAACTCGAGCGCCGCTTCCTCGACAGCAGCACGCAGATCGAGCACTGGATGCGCGCGCAATGGCAGGAGCACACGCCGCCCTTCTATTCGTCGTGCGACCTGCGCAACGCCGGCTTCAAATTGGCGCCGGTCGACACCAACCTCTTCCCCGGCGGCTTCAACAACCTCAACGCCGCCTTCCTGCCCCTCTGCATACAGGCAGCGATGGTCGCGATCGAAAAGATCTGCCCGGATGCCCGCAACCTGCTGCTGATCCCCGAGAACCACACGCGCAACCAGTTCTACCTGCAGAACGTGGCGCAGATCGCCGCCATCCTGCGCCAGACCGGCCTCAATGTGCGGCTAGGATCCATGTTGCCGGAAATCACCCGCCCGACACCGGTCGAACTTCCCAACGGCCAGCACCTGCTGCTCGAACCGCTGGTGCGCACGCAGTACCGCCTCGGGCTCGATGGATTCGACCCCTGCGCGATCCTGCTCAACAATGACCTTTCGGCCGGCATCCCGGAAATTCTCCAGAATCTCAACGAACAGTTCATCCTGCCACCGCTCCATGCCGGCTGGGCCGTGCGCCGGAAATCCCATCATTTCGCTGCCTATGACGAAGTGGCCACTAACTTCGCCAAGGAAATCGGCATCGATCCCTGGCGCATCAATCCGGCCTTCTCGGTCTGCCGCAGCATCAACTTCCACGAACGTCAAGGCGAGGATTGCCTGGCCGCCAATGTCGCTGCCGTACTCGACATCGTGCGGGAAAAATACAAGGAATACGGCATAAACGAGACGCCCTACGTGGTGGTCAAGGCCGATGCAGGCACCTACGGCATGGGGATCATGACGGTTCGCGACGCCGACGAGGTGATTGCGCTGAACCGCAAGCAGCGCAACAAGATGAGCGTCGGCAAGGAAGGACTGGAGGTCAGCGAAGTGCTGATCCAGGAGGGCGTCCATTCCTTCGAGACGCTCAACGAGGCCGTCGCCGAGCCGGTTATCTACATGATCGACCGTTACGTGGTCGGCGGCTTCTATCGTGTCCATACCGGGCGCGGCAAGGACGAGAACCTCAACGCGCCGGGCATGCACTTCGAGCCGCTGGCCTTCGAAACGGGCTGCAACCTGCCGGACTACGTGTCCGGCGACCCGGATTCGCCGCCCAACCGCTTTTACGCCTATGGCGTCGTCGGACGCCTTGCCTGCCTGGCGGCAGCGCTCGAACTCGAGCGCACCTCGCCTGAACCTGTTTTCGAGTGACAAGACCATGACCGACGCATTCCCGGCATCGCGCTGCCGTTCGCTGAAACTGGCTTTCGTTCTCGACCCGTTGGCCGGATTGAAGGCCTACAAGGACTCGTCGGTGGCCATGATGCGGGCGGCGGCCGCAAGCGGGCATGTAGTATTCGCCATCGACTGCGCCAGTTTGAGCTGGCGGCGCTCTGACGACGGGAAAGGCGGTGCTGTCTTCGCGACAAGCGTCCGGTTGGAACTGCGCCCCGACGACACGGACTGGTTCCGCCAGAGCGTCCGGGAATGGCGGCCGCTCACCGATTTTGACGCAGTCATCATGCGCAAGGACCCCCCTTTCGACATCGAATACCTGACCGCCACCTGGCTTCTAGAACGTGCCGAGACCACCGGCGTGCGTGTCTTCAACCGACCGCGGGCGCTGCGCGACCATTCGGAAAAAGTGGCGATCACCGAATTCCCGCAATTCACCCCGGCCACCCTGATTACCCGCGACGCCGCCCAATTGCAGGAATTCATCGACGACCAGGACGATGCGATCCTCAAGCCGCTCGACGGCATGGGTGGCAGCCAGATTTTCCGCGTCCGCCGAACCGATCCGAACCGTAATGTCATCATCGAGACACTGACCCGCGAAGGTGGCCGGACCATCATGGCACAACGCTATGTTCCGGAGATCGTCGCCGGCGACAAGCGCATCCTGCTCATCGCCGGACAACCGGTACCGTATTGTCTGGCGCGCATCCCGATGGCCGGGGAAACCCGCGGCAACCTGGCGGCAGGCGGCACCGGCGTCGCCCAGGCGCTGACGCAGAGCGACCGCGAAATTGCCGAGGCACTGGCGCCGATACTCTTCGCGCGCGGCCTGCTGCTGGTCGGCATAGACGTCATCGGCAGCCACCTCACCGAAATCAACGTCACCAGTCCGACCTGCATGGTAGAGATCCGCCAGCAGACCGGGTTCGATGCTGCCGCCACCTTTATCGCAGCCCTCGAGCAGGAATGCGCCATTTCCTGATCCTCGCCGGCGCCCTGCTCCTCGCCGCCTGCAGCCGCACACCGATCCAGGAACAACAGGCCTACGTCTTCGGCACCCGCGTCGAGGTACTCGTCGTCAGTGCCGACCCGGCGCATGGCAGGCAAGCGATCGGCGCCGTCCTCCGGGAATTCGACCGCCTTCACCGCGCCTACCATGCCTGGCAGCCGTCGGAACTGAGCGAACTGAATCTGGCCCTCGCCCAGGGTCGACCGCAACAGGTCAGTCCCGAACTCGCCGCCTTGGTCACCGAGGCCAAGCAGATCAGTGACCAGGGCGGTCATCTCTTCGACCCGGGTATCGGCCAGCTGATCCGGCTTTGGGGCTTCCAGGCCGACGAATTCAAGGCCGAACTGCCGCCGGAAGCGGAAATCAAAGCCTGGCTGGCAAGCAAGCCGTCAATCGCCGACCTCACCATAGACGGCCACAGCATCGCCAGCAGCAACCGCGATGTCGCGCTCGATTTCGGCGGCTATCTCAAAGGCGTCGCCCTTGATCGGGCCGCGGCCATCCTGCGAAGCCAGGGGATCAGCAATGCATTGATCAACATCGGCGGCAACGTCATTGCCCTGGGCAGCAAGGAAGGCCGGAAATGGCGGGTCGGCATCCAGCACCCGCGCCAGCCCGGACCCATGGCCACCGTTGCTCTCGAGGACGGCGAGGCGATCGGCACCTCGGGCGATTACCAACGCTTCTTCGAGGTCGCCGGCAAACGCTATCCGCACCTGCTCGACCCGCGCACCGGCTACCCGGCCGACCACACCCAGGCAGTCACCATCCTGGTTCCTGCCGTTCCGAAGGCAGGAACCATCTCCGATGCGGCGTCAAAGCCGATCTTCATTGCCGGGCCCGGCAACTGGCGGGATATGGCTCGGCGAATGGAAGTCGGGCAGGTTTTGCGCGTCGACCGCGACAGCCGGGTCCAGGTTACCGAAGCACTCTACCCACGGCTGGAGTTCGTCGGACAGCGCCCTGAAATTACCGTCGTTCCATAGCAACAACATATTTACAGGTGATTTTCAACAAGCGAGCGCCCACTCACTCGGGTGACTTCGAATCCACAAAAACCGTCACCGGTCCATCATTGATCAGATTAACCTGCATGTCGGCACCGAACACACCGGTGGCAACCGGCTTGCCGAGTTCGCTTGCGAGCCTGGCGACAAAACTGTCAAACAACGGCCGTGACTTGTCGCCGCGTGCGGCCCTGCTCCATGAGGGGCGGTTGCCCTTCTTCACCGAGGCGTACAGCGTGAACTGCGACACCGCAAGGATCTCTCCACCGACGTCCTGAACACTGCAATTCATCACTCCCGCGTCATCGGCAAACAGGCGCATTCGGACGATCTTGCCGGCCATCCAGTCGAGGTCAGCCGCCACGTCAGTCTCCTCGAACCCGGCGAGCACGACTAGGCCACAGGTAATCTTGCCCACAATCTTGCTGTCGACCGCAACCGATGCTTCGCGCACCCTCTGCACCACCACTCGCATTCTTAGTCCCGGATATGAACTTGAACTGAAAAGGGCTCCAAAAGGAGCCCTCCACGTTTAATCAGGTCACTGCCGGCTGCCTAGGGTGTCGGCACCACGCGGTAATAGACCCCATTCGCGCCATACATCGGTTTGAACCAGGTATTTCCGCAGAGGTAATAGGTCGAGCCACCGACACTGGGAGTGGCACAGCCGGCCGGAATTACCGCGTAGCTGACACCCATTGCGTAAGCCGCCGGCACACTGGCGGCACCCGCCGCCACGCCGGCGGCATAGGCGTTGGAAGTGGCTGCCGCCGTATTGGCCGAAGCCACCGCTGCCCCCGCTGCCATGCCGACCACCGCCCCGGCCGCCGCGGCACATCCGTAACATCCCGCCGAGTAAACCGGCACCGCGACCGGCGGATGGTAGACCGGATAGGCCGGCGGCCGATAACCCGGATAGGCTGGAGGACGGTAGGCGGTCGCCCCATACGCATCAGTATGCTCGGTGCCACCACCCCAGGCGTGAGCCGTGCTGCCGCCGTAGGCGTTGGTGTGCTCGCTGCCTTCGCCATAGGCATGCGCCGAACTGCCACCCCAGCGGTTGGTGTGTTCGGTGGCCCCGGGAACGTGCTCGGTCGAACCGCCGAAGCGGTTGGCGCTCGCCCAGGCCATGGCCTGCGACGAACACAGCGCACCGGCCAGCAGGAGTGATATTCCGAGAAGTGATTTTTTCATCTTGGCCTCCGTGTTCATTGGGACTTGCTCGCGGCCTTGGGCGACTTCGCGACAGGCTTGACGCCCGGCGGCAGCGCGGCGGCCGGATGGGCGAAATCGATGCGCTGGGCGTCCTTCGCCTTGGCCGTGCCGAAGACATCGGCGGCGATCGCCGGATCGAGTTGCCAGTTGGAAATCTCCATGTCGTGGCGCAGGCGCAGCGGGTCGGCGCGGAAGACTGCGCGGATGCGGCGCGGCAACTTGTCGTCGGCGCCCACCCACATCTGCATGAAGACATCGTCGTTGGCCCATGCAAGCATGTCGGTCTTGACCCCGCCAACAAGTCCGGACGGGCCGACGTAAAAGGCCAGCTTGGTGCCACTGGCGATCGCGGCGTAGGGGTCGGGAAGCAGCAGATCGGTGAACGGGAAGTAAATCGCCGCCTTCTCGAACGCCATCTTCAGCGCCGCCTCGAGGGTAGGCGGTGCCTCGGCGATGGCAACCAGTTTCTCGGCCGGCGCGAAGGCAACCATCGTCTTGCCGTCGAGATAGAACTCGGAAGCAGGACCGTCACCCAGGTTGATGACCCGCAGCTTTTCCGGACGCTGCATCACGACGTCGTAGCGCGACGTGAACACCAGGGGCGGGCCGAGCCGGCTGGGATGCTCGTAGCTGACGGTGGCGGTGAAGGACATCGCCTTGGCCGCCGCCAGCCGGGCGCTGGTCGCCTTGAGCAGGTCGACCGCGCGTGCCTCGAGTGCCGGCTTGTCGACCGGCGCTACCTTCTTCTTGGCCGCCGGCTTGGCTCCGGATGGCGCCGTCTGTGCGCTGACGCCGGTCACCGCCAGCAGGCTCAGGGCCACGGCGATGCCGGTCTGGCGAATGAAATGTTTAGTCACAAAGTTCATGGAATCATCCCGCATTCGAACATCTTGTTGACGATAGGCGCGGCGACCTGATTGAAGAAGGCCTGACGCATCTGCGGATCCTGCTGCAACATCTGGATGGCGCGCTGCTCCAATTCCGGCTTCGGCTGGCCCTGGCCCTGCGCCTTCTCCTGCCACAACTGCTGGCAACTCGAGGTCTGGTACTTCTCGATCACCTTGCTGGCGACGCGATCCATGATCGGGTATTGCGCGTGGGCAGTGCCGGCAACAAGCGTCGCGGTCAGGGCGGTAATAATCGTGAGTTGTTTGGTCATGATGAACTCCTCGGCTTTATGGATTCGCGGTTCAGAACTTCAGGTCGGTAAGGACGATTTCGATGCGGCGGTTTTCCCTGCGTCCGGCCGGGGTCGTGTTGGGGGCGACCGGTTGGTATTCGCCAAAGCCGGAAGCCTCAAGCCGCGTCGGATCAATGCCCTTGGCCTGAAGGAAACGTACAACGTCGCTCGAGCGCGCCGTAGAAAGTTCCCAGTTGGTCGGATAACGCTGGCGCAGTTCATTGCCTATGGGTTCGTTGTCGGTATAGCCGCGGATGACGATGCGCTTGTCGGTCACGCTTTGCAGGGTGCCGACGATCTTCTCCAGCGTCTCGCGACCCTTGACATTCATCTGCGCGCTACCGGAAGCAAAGACGATTTCGTCGATCATGGTAACCGTCAGTTGGCCCTGCAGTTCCTTGATGCGCACCTGATCAGCCTTGATTTCCTGCTGCAACTGGGCGTTCAGCGCCTGATAGGTGCGGCTCTGGCCGGCGTAGGTATTCGCCGTCTGTACTTCCTGGTTATAGGTGCTCTGGCTGACGCAACCGCCGAGTGCGACGGCCAGAACCACGGTGATGAGCGTTTTCTTGAACATGTCTGACTCCTGAGGTTAGGCGTGAAACCCACGTCGATGAAATGAAAGACCCCTAGCTCACTTTAGACGCGCGAAATAGACGTCGAATTTCTGTTGCGCGACCGCCTGGAAATAGACGCCCTTCAGCACATCGGCCGCCGGGTCGTAGGTCAGGGTGTAGGTCGATCCGTTGTAGCCGCCGGCGCGGATTTCGAAGAAGAGCTTGATGGCCTTGCCTTCCAGCGTCGCCTCGGCTCGGGAAAATGGCAGCGGATTCGGATTGGCGTAGGCCGCGTCGAGCTTGCCGCCGGCATCGACGCGCTTGATGTTGATGACGTAGCCGCCATCCGGCCGCACCCAGCGCCCGGGCAGGGCGGCGAAGGCAGCATCGGCCTTGGCCGCCGGCACTTCCGCCCTGACCTGCGCCTGCACCGGCAAGGGATTCAGGCTGACGGACAGTGCTGCGGTCGACAGCAAAAAAGCGGCCATTTTCATCTTCGACATGCCAACCTCCGGAAAACGGGTGGCTGGCGCCGAAAAGGCGCCAGCACCAAGGATCAGTCCTTGCTCTTCATCGCTGCTTCGAGCTTCTGGATATCCGCGGGCGACAACTGCGGCCGGTCGACCTTGATCGTCAGCTTGTTGAGCTTGGCAGTCAGCGCGAACGGCGGCTTGTAGTCGGCATCGTTCACACCGGTCAGCGTGTCGGAACCGATGTCGAAGCTCTCGTCCCACTGCAGGATCATCGGTAGCGTCTTCTCCATCGTGATCGTCTGCACCACCTTGCCGTCCACCTTCAGGACGCCGGTGCCGGGCCGGCCGAGGCCGCTCATGTTATTGAACGCCAGCGTCCCGACGCCGAGGCCGTCATACTTGAAGTCGAACTCCAGCGTGTGCTGGCCCGGGGTGAGTGCCTCGGGGCCTTCCCACTTGATACGCTTGAGGTCGACCAGGTTCCACAGGAACACCGGCTTGCCCTTGAGCAGGTAGAAGCCATATCCGGCAAAGCGTCCGCCCGAGGTCAGGATCATGCCCTCGGCGCCGCCCTGTGGTACGGTGATGTCGGCGGTGATCGTGTAGGACGAGTTCAGCAGGAAGGGCGAATCGCCCTGAGGCAGGCCGACCATCGGTCGCGTGTAGACAAATTCCGTCCGCCCGGCGGTGATGTTCGGTCGCGGCGCGACGATGCGGCCGGCCACCGACGCATCCAGCGGCAAGACCTGGTACTTCTTCGCCTCGGCAAGGAACTTCTGGCGCATCTCCTTGACCTTCTGCGGGTTCTGCGCAGCGATGTCCTCGGTCTGGTTGAAGTCCTTGCCCAGGTTGTAGAGCTGGAAGACCTGGTTGTTCAGCGGATCGGGGTTGGCCGCGCCGAATGCCTGCCACGGTGCGCGATTGGCCTTGGTGCTGAGCAGCCAGCCGTCCTCGTACAGCGCCCACTGCCCCATCATCTCGAAGTACTGCGTCTTGTGCCGCGATGCTGCCTTGGCATTCGTCGCGTCGAAGGTGTAAGCAAAGCTTGTGCCTTCGATCGGCGCCTGCTTGATGCCGTCTACCATCACCGGCGCCTTGATGCCGGCCGCCTCGAGGATGGTCGGAACGACGTCGATGACGTGCACGAACTGCTCGCGCAGAGCCCCCTTGTCCTTGATGCGCGCCGGCCACGAAACCACCATGTTCTGGTTGATGCCGCCCAGCCGGGACGCGTTCTGCTTGAACCAGTCGAACGGTGTGTCGAAGGCCCACGACCAGCCGGCCGACATGTGGTTGTAGGTCTGCTCGGTGCCCCAGACGTCGTACCACTTCAGCTGGACTTCGGCGGGCAAATCAGCAACGCCGTTGAAGAACGCCACTTCGTTCGGCGTGCCCATCGGCCCGCCTTCGGCGCTGGTGCCGTTGTCGCCGTTGATGTAGATGACCAGCGTGTTGTCGAGCCTGCCGAGATCCTGGAAGCTCTGGATGACGCGGCCGATCTCGTGGTCGTTGTAGGCTGCGAAAGCAGCGAAGACCTCGACCTGGCGGATGAACAGCTTCTTCTCGTCGGCGCTGAGCTGGTCCCAGGGCTTCAGCATTTCATTGGGCCAGGGCGTCAGCTTCGCATCCTGGGGAACCAGGCCGAGCTTCTTCTGGTTGGCGAAGATCGTCTCGCGCAACTTCTCGTAGCCGCCGTCAAACAGCTTCATCGCGCTGATCTTGTCGACCCACTCCTTGGTCGGGTGGTGCGGGGCGTGGGTGGCACCCGGCGCGTACTTAATGAAGATCGGCTTGGACGGGTCGGTCTGATGGATCCGCGTCATGTAGTCGATCGCGTCATCGGCCATCGCCGTGACGAGGTTCCAGGTGCCAGGGGGCTTGCCCAGGAAGGGATAGATCTGCGTCGTGTTGCGGAACAGGTTCGGCTCCCACTGGTTGGCATCGCCGCCGACAAAGCCGTAGAAGTACTCGAAGCCCATGCCGCTCGGCCATTGGTCGAAGGGACCAACCTGGCTGGCGGCAAAGGCTGGCGTGTTGTGGTTCTTGCCGAACCACGAGGTACTGTAGCCGTTGTCGAGAAGCATGCGGCCGATCGTCGCCTTGTCCTTGCCGATGATGCTGTTGTAGCCGGGGAAACCGGTCGACTGCTCGGAAATGACGCCGAAGCCGGCCGAGTGGTGATTGCGCCCGGTGATCAGCGCGGCACGCGTCGGCGAGCACAGCGCGGTCGAGAAGACGCGGTTGTAGCGCAGGCCTTCGCTGGCGATGCGGTCCATGGTCGGCGTCGGGATGACACCGCCGAAGGTGCTCGGCACGCCGAAGCCGGCGTCGTCGGTAATGATCAGCAGCACGTTCGGCGCGCCCTTCGGCGGCACGACACGCGGCGCCCACCAAGGCTTGGACTGCAGCGCACCGTCCTTGATCACGCCGCCAAACTTGGGGTCCGGTGCCGGCAACTGCTTGTTGCTGACCGTGGTCGTGGCGCTCGGCGAGCCGAGCACGCCGGTGACTTGCTGCGCCGTTGCGGGGGCCATGGCTGCCAGCGCTATGGCAAGTACCCCTGCCGCATTGAATATCGATCGCAATATCATGTGTTCCTCCACACGCTGAAAAGTGAAACTAGGACCAGTCGTAGCTGCCCCCGGTTCAAGGTTCGGGTGGGCTGGCAGCTGTATCACTCAAGCAAAAATGCAGGCTCCATCATATTCATATCTGACTAAAACTTGATTGATTTTTTGCGACAAATTTGTCCGAATTGCCTATCGAGTATCAGTGTGCCGGGCATTGCTGCTATATTCGCTGCACACCTTTGCCTCGGGATCACCCATGAACTTGCGAACCCCCCTTCTGATCGCCGCCTTTGCAGGCTTTCTCGGCGCCTGCCAGAACACGTCGACGATGGAGGCGGGAAACCTGACACAGCAGCAGATCACCGACCAACGCGACAAGATATTGAATATGGCGGACAAAGCCCTGGCCAAGCTCTATGCCGCCAACCCCGACGTCCGCAAGGAAATCGAACAGGCTTCCGGTTATGGCGTCTTCGATGTCACATCGATCAACGCGGTCTTGCTGGTCGGGGCCAAGGGTCCCGGCGTGATTTTTGACAACAAGACGAAAAAGCCGACCTTCATGACCTCCATCCGCGCCGGAACCGGGCCCGGGGTCGGATACCAGGAACTATTCCAGATCTTCGTCTTCAAGTCGAAGGAAGCCCTCGAACAGTTCACGGTCGGCGGCAAGGTCGGCGGTGACCTGATGGCGTCGACGACAGTGGGGACCGAGGCCAAGCAGATTTCGGCCAATCCCTACATCAAGGTCTATCAGCTCAGCGAAAAGGGTTATGCGCTGCAGGCCAATTACGGTGGCGCTGCCTATGTGGTCGATCCAAACCTGAATTGACCGACCGCACTCGAAAATACCGAAGGCCCCGTTATGGGGCCTTCGGTATTTCAAGCCAGCAAAATGCTGACGCCACGGCAGAAGTGCCCACCGCGCCCAAGTGATTTCACATCATCGGCACGAGACCGCCAGGCGATGTCCCGCCCTGCCCCGGCGCCGACTTCAAGTGCTTGCTACTGCGAAACACCCAAAACTGCGGGTTTCGGCTGCGGCTTCTTGCCCTTGGATTCTTTCTTCTTGTCTTTGCTTCCCATGATTCGCACTCCATATGAGTTTGCAACCGAGACGATATCAGATCAGATGTCGATCCGTGCGTTCAAGGCATTGGATTCGATGAAGGCCCGCCGCGGTTCGACGAGTTCACCCATCAGCG
>ERZ724504.1956-NODE-1956-length-11293-cov-16.910749_pt1 | contig 11293 bp, 10 predicted proteins | sample MGYA00376037_ERZ724504 | MGnify/ENA primary metagenome ERZ724504 (study PRJEB28724, sample SAMN07190888) | wastewater metagenome | isolation source: influent of sewage treatment plant in Hong Hong | place: USA: Christiansburg, Virginia | collected 2016-03-01 ... | reverse complement strand
CCACCGGGGGGCAGGGGGAACTGCCCAGCAAGACCATCCTGTCCTCGCTGCTCTCGGTGGACGAGGCCTGCGACCGCTTCGCCCTGATCTACGGCGGCAAGGGCACCCTGTTCGACCGGCAGGAACACCTGCTCGTCCCGAAAACGGACGTTCTCGACATCATCCCAGACCACGGCTGGCGTGAATGGAAGCTGCGGCAGGACCGCAAGGTCGTCCGTCTTTCCGAAGTCGGCTTCGACCCGGCCTGCACCGACAAGTCCATCCGCTGCAACCTGTGGGGCGGCTGGCCGACCGATCCGAAGGAAGGCGACTGCGGCCGCCTGATCGACCTGCTCTATTACCTGTGCAGCGGCGAGCAGAACGCGCACGAGCTGGCCAACTGGGTCATAAAGTGGCTGGCCTACCCGATCCAGAACCCCGGCGCCAAGATGCGCACCGCGCTCATCTTCCACGGCCCCCAAGGCACCGGCAAGAACCTGTTCTTTGAATCCATCATGGGCGTTTACGGCGAATACGGCCGCATCGTCGGCCAGGCCGAGATCGAGGACAAGTTCAACGACTGGGCCAGCCGCAAGCTCTTCCTGATCGCCGACGAAGTCGTCGCCCGCCAGGAGCTATACCACGTCAAGAACAAGCTCAAGTCCTTCGTCACCGGCGAATGGATACGCATCAACCCGAAGAACGTCGCCGCGCACGACGAGCGCAACCACTGCAACGTCGTCTATCTCTCCAACGAAATCCAGCCGCTGCCGCTCGAACAGGATGACCGCCGCCACTTCGTCATCTGGACCCCGCCCAAGATGCCCGCCGACCAATACCAGGGCATCCGCGAAGAACTCAACAACGGCGGCATCGCCGCGCTGCACCACTTCCTGCTGCAAGTCGACCTCTCCGGCTTCAATCAATTCACCCCGCCGCCGGAAACCCAGGCCAAGCGCGACCTGATGCAGGTCGGCCAGGGAAACGTGATGCGCTTCGTCGAGGAATGGCTGGCCGGCGATGTATATTTCAACCACAAGCGCCTGCCGATCTGCGCCTGCGGATCGTCCGACCTCTATATCGCCTACCTCCAATGGTGCCGCGCCACCGGCGTGCGCAACCCGCGCGAAGCCAACCAGTTCGGCGGCGAGATCGCCAAGCTGCCGGGATGGTGGAAAGGGCTGAAGGATCGCTTCGATGACCTCCACTGTGTCGGCAAAAAAACCCGCTGGCGCTTCGTCGTGCCGAGCAAGGAAGTCCAGGCCGCCGCCGCCGCGCTGCCCGACAGCGAAGATTTCCGCCTGCAGGACACCGAAAACGAAGCGCAATGGGCCACCCGCTGTTTTTTCGCCTTCAAGGACGTGATCGGACACCACCCATGAGCGAACAGCGAACAGGCAGCGAACACCAGTGCGAACGGGCGCAAACCCGCATGAATAGGGCAAGCGAACGGGCGAACGGGCTTCCGCGCGCCTACGTGCACGTAAACGTACATGCACCCGCTCGCCCACCTCGCGCATGTTCCTCGCGTGTACACGGACGTACACCCGTTCGCCCGTTCGCTTGCAGTGTACGAGCGGGTTTGCGGGTGTTCGCCCACCCGTTCGCCAGGCGTTCGCTGTTCGCTGGCGCGTTTTTAACGCGCGCGCCCTCTCTTTCCTCACTTCCTGAGAAGAAAAAACAATGAGCGAGAAAGAGCGGCCCGCCACCCTCGGCAAAAAAGACTTTGCCGAACTGATCGGCCAATCCCCCAGCCACATCACCAAGCTGGCGCAGGACGGGCGCCTAGTATTGGACGGCGCCGGGCGCGGCGCCCGCGTGCGCGTCGCCGAATCATTGGCGCGCATCGAGCAGACCGGCGGTAGCCGCCCGGACGTTGCCTATCGTCACGCGCAAAAGCGCACCGCTGGCGCGCAAACGGAGGCCGGGTCGACCCAAGGCATTGCCGGCACCGAAAAAATCGAACGTGGCGCGACTGTGCAAGCCGGTGGCGGCAACGACGGCACCATCGACAAGATCGGCAGCAACTACCAGGCCGCCCGCGCCGTCAAGGAAAAGTACGCCGCGCTAACCGCCAAGGCCGAATACGAAACCCTGATCGGCAACCTCATCCCGCGCGACGACGTCGACGCCGCCCTGCGCTTCGTCGGCGCCACCGTGCGCTCGCTGATGGATGTCTTTCCCGATCAGCAAGCGCCGATCCTGTGCGCGGTTGCCGACATTCACGAAGTCCAATCCCTGCTCACCGAAGCCTGCCGCAACGTCCTGCTCGACATCGGCCAGGCCATCGAGCGCCAGAAGCAAACCCTTACCAAAGAAGGATGACCGTGCAAGTCGAAACCCTGCCCATCGAAACCCTGATTCCCTACGCCCGCAACAGCCGGACGCACTCCGACGAACAGATCGCCCAGGTCGCCGCCTCAATCCGTGAGTTTGGCTTTACCAACCCGGTGCTGATCGACGGCGCCGGCGGCATCATCGCCGGACATGGCCGCGTCATGGCCGCGCGCAAACTGGGCCTGGCCGAGGTGCCGTGCATCCGCCTGGCGCATCTGACTGAAACGCAGAAGCGCGCCTACGTCATCGCCGACAATAAACTTGCGTTAAACGCCGGCTGGGATGAAAAACTGCTTGCTCAAGAAATGATCGAACTGCGGGAGGTCGGCTTCGATATTGATCTGCTCGGCTTTATCGATGATGAAATCGACGACCTACTTTTTGTTCCGGTTGAAGGCAAAACAGAGCCAGACGATGTGCCGCCACCGAAGCCGCCGCCGATCACGCAGCCCGGCTACGTCTGGATAATGGGAAAGCACCGACTAATGTGTGGCGATAGCACCGACGCAGATATGGTTTCTACATTGATGAATGGGCAGCGCGCCGATGTATGTCTGACAGACCCGCCCTATGGCCTCGATGGCCACGCTACCGCTAAAAACGACTATGACCAATTCAAAGACAGCAAAGACAACGTCGCAGACATGGCGAGCAAATGGCTTCCGATTGCGCGCAACGTCGCCGATGCGGTTGTTTTTTCCTGTGGCGTCACCCGCCAGTGGATTTATCCCGAGCCAGATTGGGTCTTATGCTGGTTTTATGGTGCTGGCCAAGCGCGCAGCGCGTGGGGATTTAATTGCTGGCAGCCCTTTCTTTGTTATGGCAAAGACCCGGCCCTTGCAAGCGGAAACGGCTGCCGCCCTGACGCCGTTAACGCAAACACACCCGCAAACGCTGCCGAACTTGACCACCCATGCCCGAAACCTGTCGCTGTATGGGTTTGGTTCATCAGCCGCCTTTCGTTCAAGCTGAACGCTTTGTTTTACGATCCGTTCAGCGGGAGCTGCACTACATTCATCGCTGCTGAGCAGACAGGCCGCCGCTGCTACGCGATGGAAATGTCGCAAGACTATTGCGACCTTGCAGTCCGCCGCTGGCAAAACTTCACCGGAAAGCGCGCCACGCACGCCGTCACCGGCCAAGCCTTCGACGATACCGCTGCGGTCAACGCCAAAAAATGAGCGAAAAAGCCGCCTACTGCTACGACGTGTTCTGGCGTTCGGCGCAACCGCGCCGCGCGCTCACCGTCAGCCAGTGGGCGGACGACAATCGCGTGCTGTCCGGCAAGCAGGCGGGCGAGCGCGGGCGCTGGCGGACTTCGCGCAATCCGATCCTGCGCGAAATCATGGATTGCCTGTCGGCCAGCTCGCGCGTTACCGACATCTGGGTCATGAAGTCATCGCAGGTCGGCGTCACCGAGGCCACCGTCAATTTCCTCGGCTATACCTTCGACCACGCGCCGGCGCCGGTGATGGTGCTGATGCCGACGCTCGATTCGCGCGACGCCTGGAAGGCGCAGAAGCTCAACCCGCTGCTGCTCGAGACGCCGGTCATCCGCGACCTGCTCGGCGGTCAGCGCTCGCGCGATTCGGCCAACAGCAAGGACATGATCGACTTCCCCGGTGGCGTGCTGTTTCTGGCCGGCGGCAACTCGCCAAACTCCTATGCCCAGCGCTCGGTGCGCTACCTGATCATGGACGACCTTGACCGCTTTCCCGGCGAAGTCGGCGAGGAAGGTGATCCGGTATCGCTGGCCAAGGGCCGCACCAAAGCCTTCGCCCGAGCGAAGCGCCTGTTCATCTCGACGCCAACCGTCAAAGGCGAAAGCCTGATCGAGCGCGGCCACGCCGAATCAGACCAGCGCCGCTATTTTGTCCCGTGCCACCATTGCGGCGAGTTCCAGCCGCTCGAATGGGGCGGCAGTGAGGCTGCGCACGGCATCAAGTGGCGTGGCGAAGGTGAACGCCTCGAAGCCTTCTACGTCTGCAGCCATTGCCACGGCGAAATTTACGAACACCATAAGCCGGCCATGCTCACCGCCGGCCGCTGGATCGCTGCCTATCCCGAGCGCAGCACGCGTGGCTACCACATCAGCGCCCTCTACGCGCCCATCGGCCTCGGTCCGTCGTGGTCCGATCTGGTCAGGGAATGGGGCAGCGCCGTCAAGTCGCCTGGCACCCTGCGCACATTCGTCAATACCCACCTCGGCGAATGCTGGGAGGAGCAGGGCGACCACGTCGAACCCACCGGCCTCCTCGCCCGCCTCGAAGAATACGAAGAAAAGCCGAAAGCCCTGGCGCGCACCGCCGGCGTCGACGTGCAGAAAGACCGCCTCGAAGTCACGATCATCGACTGGGGCCACGGCGAGGAAGCCTGGACGATGGACCACCTGATCGTCCCCGGCGACACCGCCCAGCCGGAAGTCTGGCTGCGCCTCGACGAAGAACTTAGCCATTGGGCGCCGGAAGTCGTGGCCGTCGACTCCGGCTACAACACCAGCATGGTCTATGCCTTCGTCGAAAAACGGCGCTGGGCGCTCGCCGTCAAGGGCCGCGCCGGCCCCGGCGTGCCGATTGTCGAAGACGAGAAAAGCCGCCGCCTGCGCCTGCGCCGCCAGCGCAAGAAGGGCATCACCGTCCATCTGGTCGGCGACGACCAGGCCAAGGCGCTGATCTATTCGCGCCTGAAGATCACGCAGGCCGGCCCGGCATACATCCATTTCCCGAACGCCGCCGGCTTCGACGACGAATACTTCGCCCAGCTCACCGCCGAAAAACTTGTGACCAAGATGCGCGGCACCCGCCCCTACGCCGAATGGGTGCAGACCAGGCCACGGAACGAGGCGCTGGACTGCTGGAAATACGCGCTCGCCGCGCTGCGCCTGTCGGGAATCAGCCTGACCGAGCGCGCGCAACGCCTGGCCGCCCCGCAAGACCAACCAACCTGCCCCGCCATCCGCCGCCTTGGCCGCGTCGGTGGCTTCAACTAGGAGACGCCATGATCTACCTCGACATCGTCCAGTGCTTCGAAACCGCGCTCGGCACCTCGCTGGACAGCAACCAGCGCGCGCGGGTGGTCGATACGCTCGCCTTCCGCATCGGCGGCGGGCCTGCCTACCTGCCCAGCTTTCCCAAGCTGCGCCGGCAGCGCCAGCTTGAGTCGGTCGATATGGCCGGCCTGTCGCTCGACCAGATTTCACAGCGCACCGGCATTCCGGTCCGCACCATCAAACGCCTGAGAAACGGAAAATAAACATGGGTTCCCTGCTGCGCTTCAAGCTCGACGACTTCCTGGCCAAGTTCAACCTGCAAACCTTCATCGAAACCGGCACCGCGCGCGGCGATTCGCTCGCCTACGCCGCCGAGCGTCAGGAATTCTCGCAACTGCTCTCGTGCGAAATCGAGCCGCTGCTGGCCGCCGGCGCCTGCTGCCGCTTCAACGATGATGCGCGCATCCAGATCATGCGCATGGAGTCCGGGCTATTCCTGCAGATGGTCGCCCGCGCCGACCTGGCGCCCGCCTTCTTCTGGCTCGACGCCCACTATCCGGGCGCCGGATTCGGCCTCAAAGGCTACGAAGACGCCATGCCGGAAACCGTCCGCCTGCCGCTCGGTCGCGAGCTTGAGCAAATCCGCCGCCACCGCCACGGCCAGGATGTCATCCTGATCGACGACCTGCGGATTTACGAGCTGGGCGACTACGAAGCCGGCCCGCTGCCGCCCGATGCGCCCGGCCAGCCGACCGCCGGCGGTGCCGACTGGATTCGCGCCATGTTCGCCAAAACCCACATCCCGATTACCATCCTGCGCGACCAGGGCTATCTGCTGCTACAGCCAAAACCCCCGGCGTGATCGGGCCACTTTTCGCATTAACTTGGCGGGCGCTTTCGGGCATCCTCGCGCCCATCAAACGCGAGGAATCCCGTGGCTGCTGACATTCCCGACAACGAGCCGGATACCCTCCGCGCCGGCGACACCTGGAAGTGGACAAAAACGGTCGCCGACTACCCGGCGTCCGCCTGGACACTGAAATACCGCTACAAATCACCGACCGCCGGTTTCGAGATCACCGCCACCGCGTCCGGTGACGATTACGCCGTCAACGTCCCAGCCGCCACCAGCGCCGCCTATGCTGCCGGCACCTATTCGTGGATCGCCTGGGTCGAAGGCGGCACCTCGGAAAAATACACCGTCGACACCGGCGTCGTCGAAATCGACCCAGACTACCGCAGCGGAACCGCTACCGCCGCGCTCGACGACCGCAGCCACGCCCGCAAGACGCTGGCCGCCATCGAAACGTGGATCGAAACCCGCAACCCCGGCGTCGCCGAGTACGAGATTGCGGGCCGGAGAATGAAGTACATCCCGATCACCGACCTGCTCAAGATGCGCGCCATGTACAAGGCCGAGGTCGCCGCCGAGGATGCCGCCGAAGCCATCCGCAACGGCACCGGCAGTGGTCGCCGCATCCAGTTCAGGCTATAAAATGAAATTTACCGAACGCATGAGCGCCGCCTGGCGCGCCCTCAAAGGCCAGCGCAGCGACAACTATGCGGCAACCTACGGCAGCGGCGGCATGCAGGGCTTCGCCGGCGGCGCCATCAACCGCCTGACCGCCAGCCTCGCCACCTTTTCCGGCTCGGTTAATGCCGACCTCGACGGCTCGCTCCCCGTGCTGCGCGCCCGCGCCCGCGCGCTCGCCGCCAACAACGAACACGGCCGCCGCTTCCTGACGCTGGTCGCCAACAACGTCGTCGGCCGCCAGAACCCGAAACTGCAAGTCCGCGCCATGCGCGACCTGCGCAACCCGGCCGTCGCCACCACCCTCGACAAGGCCGCCAACGACACCATCGAGATTCATTGGGAACGCTGGGGCCGGACCTGCGACCTATCCGGCCGCCACAAAACCCTGTACTCGCTGTTGCGCACCACCGTCAAGGGCGTCGCGCGCGACGGCGAAGCCCTGATCCGCGTCGTCCGCAACCGCAACCTGCCGTACGGCATGGCACTGCAAACCCTCGAAGCCGACCGTCTGGTCGATACCCTCAACGCCCGGCTCGACAACGGCAACATCATCCGCCAGGGCGTCGAAGTCGATAGCGCCCTGCGCCCCGTCGCCTACTATATCCGCACCAGCCACCCCGGCGAAAACTACGCCGCGCTGCAGTCGAACGAAACCGAGCGCGTGCCGGCCGGCGACATCTACCACCTGTTCACGCCCGAACGCGCCGAACAAGTGCGCGGCATCACCTGGTTCCACGCCGTCATCCTGCGCGGCTCGGTCATCCACGCCTTCGAGGAAGCCGCCGTCATCGCCGCCCAGATCGGCGCCAGCAAGATCGCCGCCCTGGAACGCGCCGACGACTCGCCCGACATCATCGGCGGCATGGCCGACGGAATCGTCGGCGGCCTGCCGCAGATCAAGGTCGAAGCCGGCGAAATGTTCGAATTGCCGCCCGGATACAAGCTGAATTCGTGGAATCCCGATTATCCGCATGCAAATTTTGAATCATTCCTCAAAGCCTGCCTGCGCGGCCTCGCCGCCGGCCTCGATGTCTCGGCTCACAACCTGACAGGCGACATGAACGAGGTCAACTACAGCAGCGCGCGCATCGCCGAGCTGAGCGAGCGCGACACCTGGAAGACCCTGCAGGACTGGCTGATTACCTCCTTCGTCCAGCCCGTTTATGAAGAGTGGCTGGCCGTCAATCTGCTCTCCGGCAACATCACCTTCGAGATCAGCGGCAAGGCCATCCCCGCCGACCGCTACGAAAAATTCCGCAACGCCAGCCGCTTCCAGGGCAAGCGCTGGCAGTGGGTCGATCCGGCCAAGGAAGCAGACGCCAACGAAAAGCTGCTCGCCAATGGCCTGACCAGCCGCACCCGCCTGTGCGCCGAGCAAGGCGAAGAGTTCGACGACATCATCGACGAGCTGGCCGCCGAGCAGGCAATGATGATCGCCGCCGGCCTGTCGACATCGAACGAAACCCCGCCCGCCGCCGACCCCGAAGAAGCGCCCGAAGTCCTCGCCGCCAAAGCCCACGCCGCCGCCACCGTGCGCGCCGCCGAGCTGCAGCGCGATGCCGTGGCCGCCGCCCGGCCGGCCGACATCCACGTCCATGCTGGCGCGGTCAACGTCGCCACGCCGGAAGTGCGCAACCAAATCACCGTGCAGCCATCGGCGCCTGCCGCCGTCGCCATCACCAACGAAATCCACGAGCGCGAGCAGCCGGCGCCCATCGTCAATTTCGCGCCGACCACAAATGTCGCCGCCCCGGAAGTCACCGTCGAAGTCGACGCCATCATGCCGGCGCAGTCCGAAGTCATCGTCACCGGCATGCCGATTCGCAAGACCACCACCGAAATCCTGCGCGACAAGGCCGGCGACATCGCCACCAGCGTGCAAATCGAAGCCGACGCTTAAGGAGTCCCCATGTCCAAATCAAACACCTTCGAAAACGACCTGCTAAAGCACGTTTTCAACAACGACAACATCGCCTTGATTGGCGATGCCACCGGCCTGCGCGGCAGCACGGCGGCGGGCAACCTCTACGTCAGCCTGCACACCGCAGACCCGGACGAAGCGGGCGACCAGACGACCAATGAAACCGCCTATACCAATTACGCGCGCGTTGCCGTCGCCCGCACCGCCGGCGGCTGGACGGTCGCCAGCAACACCGTCAGCAATGCCGCCCTGGTGCAGTTCCCGCAATGCGGCGTCACCGGCGCCACGCTCACCCACTTCGGGGTCGGCACCGACGCTTCCGCCGCCGGCAAGCTGCTCTACAGCGGCGCGCTCACCGCCTCGCTGGCCGTGTCGTCTGGCATCCAGCCGCAGTTCGCGGCGGGCGATCTGGACGTGACCGAAGACTAAGATGGCCGGATTCCGCAACGTCGCCGCCTGGGCCGCCGCGCCCGACGCCGGCCGCTACCACGTCACCACCTTCCGCAAGGCCGTCGCCAGCGCGGCCACGGTGGCGAACGACTTTGTGGACTACACCTATTTCGCCGGCAATCCGCCCGCCAACTTCTACGCCAGCGCCCCGCTCGAAGCCGCGCACGTCGAATCCATTCGCGGTTTGCATGTGCCGAGCATCGCCGGGCAAAGCCTCAAAAGTATCACCGTCATGAGTGCCGCCGCCTCGGCCACCGGTACAAGCAACCAGAACCAGCGCCTGCTGCTCGCCGATTACCTGCTTTACTACCCGTTCGTCGATACCGATGCGGTGGGCGAACAGCAGGACATGACCCAGACCGTCGCCCTGCCGCGCTATGCCACCGGCGATGGCGTCATGATGATGGCCGTCGGCCAGTCCGCAGCCTCGGCAATCGGCACCTTTTCCGTCAGCTACACCAACTCAGATGGCGTCGCTGGCCGCACCAGCGCCGCCACCTACACCAAAGTCATCGCCGGCGGCGGTACGCTGGTTTCCTCGACGACCAACGCCGCCACCGGGTCGCAGCCGTTTATCGAGCTACAGGCCGGTGATAAAGGCGTGCGCTCGGTCGAGTCCGTCACCTTCAGCGCCGCCGGTGGCGGCCTGCTCGCCATCGTCCTGGTCAAACCGCTGTGGCACTTCTACAGCACGCAGGGATGCCGCCGGACCACCACCGGCAACCTTGAAAGCTATGGCGCCGCCTCGCAGTTCGAGTCGCTGATTCACCGGCCGCCGGTCGCCATCCTGCCCGGCGCCGTCCTCGGCATCATCGGCCTCGGCAACGCCGGGAGCCTCGCCTCGTCCATCCTGGCAGGCACCATCGAAACCATTTGGAGCAACTGACATGGGCTGGACTTCCCAAGACGACCTGATCAACCAGATCACCACCAACGGCAAGGTCGAAAGCCTCGTCTATCAGAAAACCGCCGTCGCCGCTGGCCTCGCCGGTAGCTGGCAACACTTCATGACCAGCGCTGGCAGCGTGCCGGCCAATACCTTCGGCGCTTCCGACCTCACATTCACCGCCACTGACAACACCTGGAGCGAGGGCGCGTTGCCGATTGGCGACCAGACGGCCCCGGCCACCAAGCATATCCTGAACATGGGCGCTTCGCTTGTGGCCGCCGCCGGCGCGCCGTGGTTCATCCTGCCCATCGACATGGTCGGCTATGCCAAGCTGTCGACCACCAACGTCAGCACAACCGGAACCAAGACGGTGACGATGACGGCCATCGGCAGCAGCGGCGCCAACGTCGACCGCTACGCCAACGGGGAAGGCCTGCGCCTGTTCGTCGCGTCGATTGCCACGATGGGCGCCAACGCGCCGACCATGCAAGTCACCTACACCAACAGCGCCGGCACTACTGGCCGCACGACCACATCCGGGTGCGTGTCCACGGCCACCGCGCCAAACGGCATCATCCTCAATTCAGGCAACGCGGCGAACAAATACGGCCCGTTCCTGCCGCTTGCCGCCGGCGACACCGGCGTAAAGGCCATCGAAAGCGTCATCTGGGGCGGCACCGCGCACGCCTCCGGCACTGTCATCGTCGGCTTGTGCAAGCCGTTGTGCATGCCGATCCCGGTGCCTGCCACCGGCCTCTACAGCATGGTCGATTTCGTCAATACCCTGCCCAGCCTGCCGCGCTTGAAAAACGGCGCCAACGTGCAGTTTCTCGCCTTTGCCACCGGCGCGACGACCTCGGGCGGAACCTTCTACGCCAACTTCGACTACGGTTGGGGTGGCTAAGTGGGCCTGCTGAACAATGGCTACCGGCACAACCTGACCGGCAAGCTGTTCGGCGCCACCGCGCTCGACGGGGCCTACCCGTCCGGGCAAGTCTATATGGGCCACCGGGCTGCCGCCAACCGCAACCAGCTCGCCGGCGAAGGCATCGCCAGCGACTTCGCGGCGATGCCGGCCGGCGCCCGCCATCCGGTCGCCTGGATCATGCCGCGCAAGGCCGGCGCCCTGTCGTCGCACAACGAAGCGCGCGGCGCCGCAGCCGGCAGCCTGGCGCTGGCCTCGGGCCGCAACCT
>ERZ724504.1955-NODE-1955-length-11299-cov-6.111437_pt1 | contig 11299 bp, 9 predicted proteins | sample MGYA00376037_ERZ724504 | MGnify/ENA primary metagenome ERZ724504 (study PRJEB28724, sample SAMN07190888) | wastewater metagenome | isolation source: influent of sewage treatment plant in Hong Hong | place: USA: Christiansburg, Virginia | collected 2016-03-01 ... | reverse complement strand
CACACTTAGGTTGTAATAATCTTGCGTTTCTGAGCGGGATAAATCAATTGCAACTGAGTTACCTGTACCCATGAAATTGGTTTGACTTAAACCCGCTTGGAAGGTTACACCACCGCTTTGCGAGAAACCGACTGCTAAAGTACTGGTACCTGAGTGTTGCTCTTCAACATTAATGTTTAAATCAACCTGATCAGCTGTGTTCGGAACACGTGCAGGTTTGATATCTACAGTCTTAAAGAAACCTGTACGCTCTAAACGAACTTTCGATAAATCAATTTTCTCATTACTTGCCAGCGCACCTTCCATTTGGCGCATTTCACGACGTAATACTTCATCCGCAGTTTTCGTGTTGCCGGTAAAGTTAATACGACGCACAGTCACTTGCTGACCTGGATTCACATAATAATTTAAATCCACCAGATGAGTTTCTTTATCAATCTGAGGTACGACGTTCACTTCTGCATAGTAATAACCTGCATTACCGTATTTACGTAGAAGCAACTGTTTAACCGCATTCACTTTTTCTTGTGAATAGATATCGCCATCTTTATATATTTGTAACGCTTTCAGCTCTGCTGGCGTGTATAAAGCATCGCCCAAAAATTTGGTTTCGCCAAATTTAAACTGTTCGCCTTCATCCACTGAAACTTCAACAAAAATATTCTTTTTATCTTCACTTAAATTTAAGCTTGAGTGATTAATATTAAAGTTGATATAGCCTTTGTTTAAATAAAGTGCACGTAAAGACTCTAAGCTTGCAGCCATCTTTTCACGTGCATAACGGTCATTACGTGAAATAATGGACGTCCAACCACTTTCTTTTACCGCAAACGCTTGTTCAATTTCGCTTTCTTTAAATACGGTATTACCAATAATATTAATATCTACAACTTTTGCAGCCTTACCTTCAACAAACTCAATAGTAAGGTCTACACGGTTGTTCGGCTTTGCCGTCGTCACAACTTTAACATCAGCATCATAACGACCTTGCTGCATGTACTGTTGTTCAAGCTCAGACTCAACCGTCTGTAGCGCTGATTTTTTCAGCACTTCACCTTCGGTAATCCCCATCTTCTTCAAGCCTTCTTCCAAGGCCTCTTTAGGAATGAGTTTATTACCTTTAAATTCAACTTTAGAAATTAGTGGGCGTTCGACAACTTTGAAAACCAGCGTATCACCCTGCTTTTCTGTTTTAATGTCATCAAACAAACCTGTTGCATATAAACTACGAATGGCATTGGCAAGTGCTGCATCGCTCACACGATCCCCACTATTCAACGGAATCATTCCATAGACATTTGCTGGCGTTAAACGAACAAGTCCATCAACCTTAATATCACGTACTATATAATCTTCTGCTGCATATACTTGTTGTACTGTTGCCATAGCACTGATGAGCGCCAAAGGCATAAATAAATGTGTGTGCTGCATGCCAGTTTTTTCCGATGTAAAATTTAATTCCGTATCTACGCTTTTTTACAAACGCATAAAATCATTGAATAGTGCCAAAAGCATCATACTTCCGAGCAATACCATACCAATTTTTAAACCAACCAATTGTATTTGTTCAGAAACAGGTTTACCACGTATTAGTTCTATAAAATAATAGACCAAATGTCCACCATCAAGCATAGGAATAGGCAATAAATTTAATATCCCTAAACTTACACTCATCAGTGCCATAAATGAGATAAAAGTTTGCCAACCCATTTCCGCACTTTGTCCTGCGACTTTGGCAATCGTGATCGGTCCTGATAGGTTGTCTAGACCAATCAAACCGCGCACCATTTTTACAATCGAGTTCAAAATCATACTCGACAGTTGACCGGTTTTATCCACCGCCATCATGAAGGCTTCGGCAGGATTATATTGTATCGTTTGTTTATATTCTGTAGGAATACTGATTTTCCCAGGGTCACTTTGTACACCTAAGACACCAGAAACCTTGCCCATATTGTCACGTTTACCTTGCGGCATCACCTCAAGTTGTACCAATTGATTTTGACGAAGCACATCAATTTTTAACAATTTCTCAGGCGAGGCTTGAACCACTTGCACCACATCAAACCAATCATTCATCTTGATACCATCAATCGCGACAATTTTGTCACCTTGTTGCATACCCTGACGAATGGCTGCACCATCTTCGCTCAACTTAGTCACGACCGCAGGAATTTTAGGTCGATAAGGCGTAAAACCCAGAACATCAAGCGGAGACTGTGTTTGATCTTTCAAGAAGTTTTGAATAGGTAAACTAAACGTCTTAACTTGTCCCGCACGTTCGGCCTGAATTTGGATTGATCCCGTTTCACCCACACGGTCAACCAAGGCGAAATTCAACTTTTCCCAAGTCGGTGTCGTTAAGCCATCAACAGCGGTAATTTTATCGCCCACTTGCATTTGAACTTGTGCGGCAGGTGTATTAGGTAGCACTTTACCCACACGTGTATTCAACTGCTCTTGTGCAGGCAAAAACAAAATCCAAAACAGAAAGATTGCAAATACCAAGTTAATCAATGGGCCAGCTGCAACAATTGCGATACGCTTCCAAGGTGACTGACGATTAAATGCTTTGGGCGCATCCTCTTCAGCAACATCGCCTTCACGCTCATCCAGCATTTTGACATAACCACCCAAGGGCAATGCCGAAAGCTGATATTGAATACCTGACTTTTTAGAGGTCCACTTTAAAACCGTTGGTCCAAAACCAATGGAATAAACTAAAACTTTTACGCCCAATTTACGCGCAACAAAATAGTGCCCAAACTCATGTATTGCAATAAGTGGGCCTAAAAGCAAAATTGCCGCAACAATCATAAACAAGGCGCTCATGCTTAAATTCCTATATTCACCACATATTGCTGAGCAACATGACGTGCGTTTCGATCGGCTTCTAAAATAACATCAAGTTGTGTTGCTGCTTGATGTGGGATGGTATTCAAAGTGTGTTCAACAATAGCAGGAATATCCATAAACCCCACCTGTTGATTTAAAAATGCAGCAACAGCAATTTCATTGGCTGCATTTAAAATCGCTGGGGCTGTGCCCCCAGTTTTCATCGCTTGACGTGCCAAGCTTAATGCTGGGAATCGATGCGTATCTGGCGCTTGAAAATCCAACTGATGATTTTTAAATAAATCTAAAGCTGGAACATGGGTTTGAATACGCTCAGGCCATGCCAACGCATGTGCAATCGGCGTACACATATCAGGATTTCCCATTTGCGCCAATGTTGAACCATCCACATATTGCACCATGGAATGAATAATACTCTGCGGATGCACAACTACTGTAACAAAATGTTCTTCGATTGAAAAAAGATGACAAGCTTCAATTAGCTCTAACCCTTTGTTCATGAGGGTTGCCGAATCAACCGAGATTTTCTGTCCCATGGACCAATTAGGATGTTTACACGCCTGCGCAGGCGTTACATTGTGTAATTCATCTAAACTATGTTTTAGAAATGGCCCGCCTGATGCAGTCAAAAGAATACCAGAAACTCCAAGTTTCGGCTGTCCGTGACGCTCAGCTTGTAAATAGGTCTGCGGTAAGCATTGGAAGATTGCATTATGTTCAGAGTCCACAGGAAGCAAAAGAGCCTGATGGTCGTGAGCAGCCTGCATCATAATGTCACCCGACATCACCAACGCTTCTTTATTTGCCAAAAGGACACGCTTTCCTGCTTTTACCGCTGCTAGCGTCGGCATTAAACCTGCCGCGCCAACAATAGCCGCCATCACCACATCCACTTCCGGATGCTCAGCAACTGCGATGAGGCCTACCTCATCCGCCAAAATTTCAATGCTTTGCAAATTGGCTGCGACTAGTAGCTGGCGTAGTTCATCTACTTTTGCTTGAGGTACAACTGCAATTTTAGGTTGAAACTGCTGACAAATATCAACAAGTTCTTGCATCCGACTATATGCCGTTACAGCAAACACAGAGTAGTGTTCAGCATGTTGTTGCAATATTTTTAAGGTGCTCTGCCCAATCGAGCCCGTCACACCCAAAATACAAACAGATTGAGACATTTACAAATCTACGCCAATAAGTTTTAACACATATACACCCGCAGCAAAGATAGGTGCAGCAGCCAGTAGCGAATCAATGCGATCCAGTACCCCACCATGCCCCGGCAAAATACGACCTGAGTCTTTAATTCCAGCACGACGTTTAATCATAGATTCAAACAAATCACCTAAAACTGAGCTAAATACAGTCACTACAGATAAAATAAGAAATAATAAATGCTGTGCGTACGTTAAGTCTAAATAGAGGATTTCAACAGCAACCACGATGATCATGGCCGTAATCACACCACCATAAAGCCCTTCCAACGATTTATTTGGACTCACTTCAGGTGCAAGTTTACGCTTACCTAGTTTACGCCCAACAAAATATGCTCCGCTGTCAGCACCCCAAACCAATAAAAACAGGTACATTAGCCACCATGGAGACATCTTCCAGAGTGCAAAAATAGCGGTCACAGCTGAAGATATCAGAACAATACCAACCACCTTAAGGGTTGAATTATACCAAGCATCATAATTTGGATAGGATTTAACCCAATACAGGCTGAGCAGCCAACATAGGATAGAGGCAGCCCAAAGTAGAAGCGCAATATCGTTAAAGTATAAAGCAAGTGTAGCAAGGCCAGCACTTAGTAAACCAAAACCCCATGCTAGAGGTTTATTAACATTTTTTGTTGTACGGGGCATGAGTTTAAACCACTCATAGCCTGCAACCCCTGCCGCAATAATCATCAGCACAAACATTGGATAGTGTGACTGGGTTGCAAACATACAACTCAGTACAACGGCCACCAAAACCAATGCGGTTATAATCCGCTCTAACATTTATTAGTTCTCAATTTTATCTTGTAGAATTTGTTCCGTCGTTTTCCCGAAACGACGTTCACGCCCACCAAATACAGCCAAGGCGTCATCAAACTCTTCTACACTGAACTCTGGCCAAAGAGTTGGAGTGAAGTAAAGCTCTGCATAAGCTGCTTGCCACAACATAAAGTTCGATAAACGAAAATCCCCACCAGTACGAATCAATAGATCCACAGCGGGTAAATCGCTCAAACTAACGTATTGGCCAAAAACATGTTCATTAATTTGCTCAGGATCTAATGCTTGAGATTGAACAGCAAGTGCAATCTGCTTAGCCGCATGAGCCATATCCCACATTCCACCGTAACTAATTGCGATGGTCAAAGTCATCTTGTCGAAATTAACAGTGTCTTGTTCGGCATGCAACATTAAGTCACGCAATTGCGGAGATAATTTAGAACGATCACCAATAAAACGTAAAGACATTTGGTATTGATGCATACGAGGCAACTGTTCATGAATCGTGTCTTCCAACAATTTCATGAGCAAATCAACTTCAGCTTGAGGGCGCTTCCAATTTTCACTCGAAAAAGCAAAAACGGTTAATGCTTGAATATTTCTTTTTCGACAATGCTCTACAATCGGGTCAAGGACATTTTTTCCTTCACGGTGACCATCGCCCTTTTGCATTGCATTTTTTTTGGCAAAACGATTGTTGCCATCCATGATGATGGCAACATGTTTTGGAAGAGTAAGCTTATCTTCTGAATCGGTCATTATACAAGTTAGACCTTCAACAACTCAGCTTCTTTATTCGCAAGACGTTTGTCGATTTCAGCAACAAACTTATCTGTGATTTTTTGAATTTCATCAGATGCACGACGTTCATCATCTTCAGAAATTTCTTTTTCTTTCAACAATGCTTTGATGTCGCCCAGTACATCACGGCGAATATTACGTACTGCAACTTTTGCATTTTCAGCTTCGTTACGCGCAACTTTTTGCATGTCACGACGTGTTTCTTCCGTCAATGCAGCCATTGGAACACGAATCGCATCAGCCGTAATCGGATTTAAACCCAAATCTGATTCACGAATCGCTTTATCAATTGCCGCAACCATGGTGCGCTCAAATGGCTGAATCAACAAGGTACGCGAGTCTTCAACACCCACGTTTGCCACTTGGTTTAATGGCACATCTGAGCCATAGTAAGGAACCATTACCCCGTTTAAGATAGATGGATGCGCACGTCCTGTACGAACCTTGGCAAAACCGTGTTCTAACGAGTCAAGTGACTTGTTCATACGGTCTTCTGCGTCTTTTTTAAGATCGTTAATCATGTGATCTTCCTTACTTAATTCGAAAAGATATAAATTCTAAAATAGCGTGTAGTATAAAGAGCTTTCGAGGTCACGTACATTAGTTCGTTACGTGAGTACCCTCTTTTTCGCCCATAACCACTGAAAGCAATGAACCTGCTTTATTCATGTCAAAGACTTGAAGCGGCACATTATGGTCACGACACAAACAAATCGCGGTTAAATCCATCACACCCAATTTCTCATCTAACACTTGGTCAAAAGTTAAGGTGTCATATTTAACAGCATCATCGTATTTGCTTGGGTCTTTGTTGTAGACACCATCAACTTTCGTTGCTTTTAGGATCAGGTTGGCTTCAATCTCGATACCACGTAAGCATGCTGCTGTATCTGTGGTAAAGAACGGGTTACCTGTACCTGCGACAAACACACAAACTTCACCTTGTGTTAGGTGACGAATCGCATCACGGCTTGAGTATGATTCAACCACAGCACCAATTGGCAATGCTGACATCAAACGCGTTTTGATATTCCGGCGTACCAAAGCATCACGTAATGCCAAACCATTCATCACGGTTGCAAGCATACCCATTTGGTCACCCGTTACGCGACCAACCAAACCATCTTTTTGTAATTGACTACCGCGATATAAGTTACCACCACCCACAACAATCCCGACTTGCACACCCAAACCTACTAAGTGCGCAATAGCCAAAGACATTTGATCAAGTACTTGAGCATCAATACCCATATCTTTATTTCCAGCCAATGCTTCGCCAGAAAGTTTCAGTAAGATGCGTTCAAAACGTGGTTTTTTAGAATCCAACATCGCAATAACTCCAATATCTAAATTTTAAAATTTTATTTGTGTCTTAATTCGATTTAATCGAAATCAATTGTGCATACAGATCATATTCATCTGCATCGGTAATTTCGACTTCTAACAAATCGCCTGATTTGATCTGGCTTTTATCAATATCTTCCACAAAGACATTGCCATCAATTTCAGGAGCATCTGCGTATGAACGTGCAATCGCAACTGGGAATTCTTCATCCAGTTCATCGACCAGCACCGTCATTTTCTGACCAACACGCTTTTGAAGTTTTGCAGCAGAAATCGCCTGTTGCACTTCCATAAAGCGTTCATAACGCTGTTGCTTAATCTCTTCTGGCACGTGATCTGGCAAGTCGTTTGCTGTCGCACCTTCAACAGGTGAATAGGTAAAGCAGCCTACGCGATCAAGTTGTGCTTCTTTCAACCACTCAAGTAAGATTTCAAAATCTTCTTCAGTTTCGCCAGGGAAACCCACAACGAAGGTTGAACGAATCACCAAGTCAGGACATTTTTCACGCCACAGCTTTAAACGCTCAAGTGTATTTTCACTATGCGCAGGTCGTTTCATTAGTTTTAAAACTTTTGGACTTGCATGTTGGAATGGAATATCCAAATAAGGCAAAATTTTGCCTTGTGCCATCAAGTCAATCACTGCATCCACATGTGGATATGGATAGACATAGTGCAAACGCACCCAAATACCCAGTTGACCTAAGGCCTCACACATGTCATAGAACTTCGTCTTAACAGGTTGACCATTCCAAAAGTCTAATTTGTATTTGGTATCGAGGCCGTAAGCAGAAGTATCTTGGGAGATAACGAGTACTTCTTTTACACCGGCACGTTTAAGCGCAGCCGCTTCTTCTAAAACAGAACCGACTGGGCGAGACACTAAGTCACCACGCATACTTGGAATAATGCAGAAGGTACAACGATGGTTGCACCCTTCTGAGATTTTTAAGTACGCATAATGCTTCGGCGTTAAACGAATCCCTTGTTCTGGAACAAGGTCAATAAATGGGTTGTGTTTTGGTGGCTCAGGCACGTATTGGTGCACGGCTTCCATCACTTCTTGATATGCAGCCGCCCCTGTCACTTTTAAGACATTTGGGTGCATTTGGCGAATTTTGTCTTCGTCTTTACCTAGGCAGCCCGTAACGATTACACGACCGTTCGCACTCATGGCTTCGCCAATGGCATCTAAAGACTCTTGCACTGCAGATTCAATAAAACCACAGGTATTTACAACAACTAAATCCGCACCATCATAATCTGATGCTACATCATAACCTTCAGTCTTCAACTGAGTTAAAATTCGTTCGGAATCAACCAATGCCTTAGGACAACCTAAAGAAACAAAACCGACTTTGGGGGATTTCATGAATCTGCGCTCCACTAGAATGCGCGTATTGTATGTCTTTTCTGTTTATAAAAACAGATCGATTCCACACTCTTTGTTTAATGCACCAAAATAAAACCAACACTGTAGTAGAATCAGTATAACGCACCATTTTAAGTCACTTTCAGTTTACTTGATTTTTAGAATCCGCTATATCTTTAGCTAATCGTTCATTTACAGCGCATTCCGCAAAAAAAGTGTGCTCATTTCACTATACAAAATCAAAGTTGGCGTGCATTTTGCTTTATTTGCATCAATTCAGTCCGCTATTTGGAACGGTTAATGCTTTATCAAGATGCCATTGCGCTATTTTAATACAGGATACATTCGCTAATGGATCACCCTATTTCTATCGACTATCGCCTTTTAGTGGACAATTTGACCACTGCGATTTTATTGGTCGACAGTAAATTAAATATTTTTTACTTAAATTCCTCTTGCGAAGCATTATTTGATATCAGTCTTTTACGTGCCTCTGGCCAACCTGCACTTAATTTACTCCATGCACCCAATGATGAGTTCAATACAGAAGAAGCACTTCTCAATACTTTAAACTCGGGACAACACTACACCCGCCGTGAAGCCATCATTAAGGTCAACTTTAAAGATATTCATGTTGACTATACCGTGTCACAGCTAAATTCAAATAAACCCTATCATCCTTTGCTTTTAATTGAGATCAATCCGATTGATCGGATGCTCAAAATTTCCAAGGAAGAAAACTTCTTACAACAACATCAAGTCGCACGCCAACTGATTCGTGGTGTTGCACATGAAATTAAAAATCCGCTAGGCGGAATTCGCGGTGCTACTCAACTTTTAGCACGTAGCCTCAATGATCCTCAATATAGCGAGTTCACCGACATTATTATTAGTGAAGTCGATCGCTTACGTAATTTAGCAGACACCATGCTTGGTTCTCGTCAGCTCCCAAGTTATGAATTGGTCAATGTACATGAACCTTTAGAGCGTGTTCGCTCACTCATAACCAACCAAACCAAAAAGAAAATTAAGATTACCCGTGATTATGATTTGTCATTACCTGAAGTGATGGCCGATCGTGATCAGCTGATACAAGTCATGTTGAACATTAGCGTCAATGCAGTGCAAGCCATGACTGAAAATAAAGAGTTCTTTGTCGACCACCAACCTGAACTAATGTTACGCACCCGTATTCAACGTTTAGTGACCATCAATGGTGTACTGCAACGCTCCGTGGTGCGGATTGATATCGAAGACAATGGTCCAGGCGTTCCAGAAGAAATTTTAGAATCCGTGTTTTACCCACTGGTCACGGGTCGTGCTAAAGGCACAGGACTGGGTTTAAGTATTGCGCAAAATATTATGCATCAACATAACGGAATGATTGAATGCCAATCTGTTCCCGGAAAAACAACTTTTAGCTTATATATACCTTGGGAGTTAAACCATGTCGCGAAATAAAATATGGGTAATTGATGACGATCGCGCCATGCGCTGGGTGCTGGAAAAAACGTTCAAAGAAGAAGGTTTTGACGTCACAAGTTTTGAAGAAGCTCAATCTGCTTTAGACCAGCTCAGTTTAGATGCACCCGATGTAATTTTGACTGATATTCGTATGCCCGGCATTGATGGCTTAACTTTCTTAGCAAAAGTTAAAGCCAACTATCCTGATCTACCTGTCATTATTATGACAGCTCACTCTGACCTAGAGTCTGCTGTTTCAAGTTATCAAACAGGTGCATTTGAATATTTACCTAAGCCTTTTGATATTGATGAAGCCTTGGCTTTAGTGAATCGTGCGATTTTGCACATCACCAAAATGCAGCAGCAAGAATCGGCAAAAACTGTACCACCGATTCAATCGACCGAAATCATTGGCGAGTCTCCTGCTATGCAGGAAGTCTTCCGCGCGATTGGTCGTTTGTCTCAATCACACATTACCGTGCTGATTAATGGTGAATCTGGTACAGGTAAAGAGTTGGTTGCGCATGCTTTACACCGCCACTCACCACGGAGCAGTAAACCTTTTATTGCGTTCAACATGGCCGCGATTCCAAAAGACCTGATTGAAACAGAGCTTTTTGGTCATGAGAAAGGTGCCTTTACAGGGGCAAATACGCAGCGCCAAGGTCGCTTTGAACAAGCCAATGGCGGAACGCTGTTTTTAGATGAAATTGGCGATATGCCTTTCGAAACGCAAACCCGTTTACTGCGTGTGCTGGCTGATGGCGAGTTTTACCGTGTCGGTGGGCATATCCCAGTAAAAGTAGATGTACGTATTGTCGCGGCAACGCACCAAGACTTAGAAAAATTGGTACATGATGGTCGCTTCCGTGAAGACTTATATCACCGTCTGAACGTGATTCGCATTCACATTCCAAAACTGGCGCATCGTAGCGAAGACATCCCAATGTTAGCGCAACACTTCTTGGCACGCGCAGGCAAAGAATTAGGCGTCAGCCCTAAAATCCTTCGCCCTGAAACGCAAGAATATATGCAACAGCTGCCTTGGCAAGGAAACGTACGTCAGCTCGAGAACACTTGCCGCTGGTTAACGGTCATGATTACAGGACGTGAAGTTTATCCTGAAGACTTACCATCAGAGCTGAAGCAAATTCCAATTACCCGCTCAGGTGAAGATGCGCAAGCCGCGCAAAACTTAGATCGGATTGCAGTCCACCATTGGGATGAGTTGTTGGGTCAATGGGCTGTGCAAAAGCTGAAAAATGGCGAGATGAAAATCCTCGATATCGCAACCCCAATGTTCGAACGTACATTGATCATTGCTGCGCTGCAACAAACCCGTGGCCGTAAACGGCATGCGGCTGAGTTACTCGGTTGGGGGCGTAACACCCTTACGCGTAAACTTAAAGAGCTAGGTATGGATACCGCAGATGATGAAAGTGAAGAAGAAGCTTTAGAAAACTAA
>ERZ724504.1927-NODE-1927-length-11381-cov-3.676938_pt1 | contig 11381 bp, 9 predicted proteins | sample MGYA00376037_ERZ724504 | MGnify/ENA primary metagenome ERZ724504 (study PRJEB28724, sample SAMN07190888) | wastewater metagenome | isolation source: influent of sewage treatment plant in Hong Hong | place: USA: Christiansburg, Virginia | collected 2016-03-01 ... | reverse complement strand
ATAATGAAAAAAAATATCTTTTGGGCCTTACACTTGCCGAATTGAAGCAGGTGGCAAAGGACTTAGGCATGCCCGCCTTCACCGGTGGGCAGATGGCGAAGTGGCTCTATGAGCAGCATGTGAAGAGCATTGATGAGATGACCAACATCTCGAAGGCGAACCGTGCCAAACTCGCTGCCGAATACGAAATAGGATGCTTCGGATATTCCGATGCACAACATTCGGTGGATGGTACCATCAAGTACCTCTTCCCTACCCGAAGCGGCAAATTTGTCGAGACGGTTTACATCCCCGACAAAGACCGCGCCACGCTGTGCGTTTCTTCGCAGGTGGGATGCAAGATGAACTGCCTGTTCTGCCAGACCGGCAAGCAGGGGTTTGAGGGCAGCTTGCCTGCAGGCGACATTCTGAACCAGGTTTACTCGCTGCCGGAGGTGGACAAGCTTACCAACATCGTGTTCATGGGTCAGGGCGAGCCGATGGATAATCTCGACAATGTGCTGCGCGCCACAGAGATTCTCACCGCCGACTACGGCTGGGCATGGAGCCCGAAGCGCATCACGGTAAGTTCGGTGGGCGTGAAGAACAAGCTGAAGCGGTTCCTGGAAGAGAGCGACTGCCATGTGGCCATCAGCATGCACGACCCTATCCCTTCTGAGCGCGCTGAACTGATGCCTGCCGAAAGGGGCATGGGCATTGAGCAGGTAGTAGAACTGCTGAGGAACTATGATTTCTCTCATCAACGCCGCCTGAGTTTCGAATACATCGTCTTTAAGGGCGTAAACGACAGTATGCAGCATGCCAAGGCCATCATCAAGCTGGTGAAGGGACTTGACTGCCGCTTCAACCTGATTCGTTTCCACCAAATTCCAGACATTCCTCTGCAAGGTGTGGATGATGAGAAGATGGAGCAGTTCCGTGATTACCTCACCCAGCATGGTGTCTTCACCACCATCCGTGCCAGCCGCGGCCAGGACATCTACGCCGCCTGCGGTCTGCTCAGCACCTCGAAGAAAATCGGAGAAATCCGTGAGCACGAGGATGAAGAGAAGATGAATAAGTAAGGAAAGGTGGGGGAAAAATGGTTAGAGAATCTTTAAAGATCCTACTTGCCGGCTGTCTTTTGTTCCTTTTTCTGGCAAGTTGCAGCCCGGGAGGAGGAAGAAACAGAAAACTGCCCAAAAGCACAGGACAGCCTTACGAGGTGGTACTCAAGGGAGATACCGACAGCATCGTTACGAAGATACTGACGGAAGAGGTGCCAGCCCTGCCCCAACCCGAACCGCTCTGCCGGCTCATCCAGGTTAAGAAGGGCAAGATCCACGACAGCTACCTGCTCGTAAGAACTCGCATCGTAGTGAACATCCCAGCAGCGGAATTCTCAGTCAGGCTGAGCCGCAACGAGAATGCTTCACCGCAGACCGTCATCCGCATCTCTGCCCGCTCGCTGCAGCAACTCAGAGAGAAACTCAACCCCGAGAAACTGCGCCAGCTCGTAGATGAGACTGAACTGGAGCACCTCGCCTCCATCATCTCCACCAACCCGAGCAAGCAGAACCGCGAGATGCAACAACTGGTAAAGAAGAACTTCGGCATCAGCATGAACATCCCTGCCGAAATGCAGACAAACAAAAAGGCGAAGAACTTCATTTGGATCTCAAACAACGCCAGCTCGGGCATGAAGAACCTGCTCGTAATGAAAGTGAAGAGTGAAGAACGAAGAGTGAAAAATTCAGATGCTTTTTCACCTCAAGAGAAGCAGCAGATTGATAGCATTCTCCGAACCAATATGCCCGGCGAAACCGACAGCATGTACATGATAATCCCGGTCCTTTCAGAAAAAGGACTCTGGGAGATGAAGGGCGACGCCATGGGAGGCCCCTACGTGATGAGGCGCATCCGCCTGAGAAAAACGGGGGATGAAATCATCATCATCGGCTTCGTCTATGCGCCCGAAATGAAAAAGAAAATATTAATCAAGCAGCTAGAAGCTGCGATTTCTACTATAAAATAAAACGATAAATGGACAGCAAAAACATTAGAGTGGCCATCACTCACGGAGATACCAACGGTATCGGATACGAACTCATTTTTAAGGCATTCAGTGAGCCAGAGATGTTGGAGTATTGTACCCCTATCATCTACGGTTCGCCTAAAGTGGCAGCTTATTACCGCAAGGCGATGAATCTGCCAGCCCAGTTCTCCATCATCCAGAAAGCAGAAGATGCTGAAGACGGAAGAATCAACCTCCTGCCAGCCGTAGACGAGGAGGGAAAGGTTGACATGGGCATGCCTACTCAGGAATCGGGTACGGCAGCCATCAAGGCACTTGACCGAGCCATGACCGACTACCGCGACGAGCTCTTCGACGTGCTCGTTACCGCACCGGTAAACAACCAGAACGCACAATTTGAGGGCTTCCAGTTCAAGGGCCACAAGGAATACATTGAAACTTGCCTGGGCGAAGGTGCCAAGGGCCTTTCCATCCTCTGCGGTGGCGACCTTCGCATCGCATCCGTAACCGGAAAGACTCCGCTCAAGGACGTGCCGGCAGCTATCACCCAGGAGCTCATCATCGAGAAGGTGAAGCAGATGCACACATCACTGAAGCGAGACTTCATGATTACCAACCCGCGCATCGCCGTGCTCGCCCTGAATCCTAGCAACAACGGTGAGGAGAGCTGCGGACCAGAGGAAGCCAGCATCATCATCCCAGCCATTGACCAGCTTGCCGAGCAGAAAATACAAGCTTTTGGTCCTTACCCTACTGACGAGTTCTTCGGCAACGGCCATTTCGTAGAGTTCGACGGCATCATGGCCATGTATCATGATCAGGCTACTACCCCGTTCCATTCTCTCTACACCGAGGATGGCGTACTCTTTACTGCCGGTCTGCCACTCGTGCACACCGCCGCCAACACCACTCCTAGCTACAGCATCACGGGCTGCAACGAAGCCGATGCAATCTCCTTCCGCCACGCCATCTACTTGGCGCTGGATGCCTTCTGCAACCGCGAAGACTATGATGAGGCCTACGAGAATCCACTGCCTAAACTCTACCACGAGAAGCGTGACGAGAGTGAGAAGGTAAGATTCTCCATCCCTAAGAAAAAGGGATAAGAGAAAGATTCCCTATTCCCGAGAAAAAGCGGAATAAAGAAAGATTCGGGAGGGAAGATGACGCAAAAAAGGCAAATCTTCCCTGTAATCAGACCTCCCGAACGTTAAAATTAAAAAAAAATGCAGATAATTCAGAAAAAATGAGTAATTTTGGCAGCTAAATGGATACTTCCGAACTACAAAAGATAAAACAACGCTACAATATCGTCGGTAACAGCGACGGATTGAACCATGCGCTCGACGTAGCCCTACAGGTAGCGCCGACCGATCTCTCCGTGCTCATCATCGGCGAGAGCGGTGTGGGTAAGGAAATCATTCCAAGGGTGATTCACGACAATTCGCCACGCCGCAGAGAGAAATATTTCGCCATCAACTGTGGAAGCATTCCGGAAGGAACCATTGACAGCGAACTCTTCGGACATGAGAAGGGTTCCTTCACTGGAGCCATAGGCGAAAGCGAAGGATACTTCGGTATTGCCAACAAGGGTACCATCTTCCTCGACGAGGTGGGCGAACTCCCGATACAGACGCAGGCAAGACTGCTGCGCGTGCTCGAAACGGGAGAATACATCCGCGTGGGTGGAACTGAGATAAGGAAAACGGATGTCCGCATCGTGGCAGCCACCAACGTAAACATGCGCAAGGCTGTGAGCGAAGGCCGCTTTCGCGAGGACCTCTACTACCGCCTCAACACCATCCCGATACAGATGCCTGCATTGAGAGAGCGTGGAGACGACATCCTCCTGCTCTTCCGCCTCTTCGCCATGCAGATGGCCGAAAAATACCGTCTGCCTAAGATTTCACTCTCAGATGAGGCCAAGCAGATCATGCTGAAATACAAGTGGCCGGGAAATGTGAGACAGCTCAAGAACATTACCGAACAGATGTCAGTGCTAAGCCGAGAAAGAGAAATCGATGCACAGACTCTCACCCAGTTTATTCCGAGAGATGAGGAGTCTACACAGCTCGCCACCATACAGAAGGATGGCAAGGACGACCATAGCTACGCCAGCGAGCGCGAACTGCTATACAAAATTCTCTACGAACTGAGGGGCAACGTGAGCGACCTGAGACGAGAGATGAACAGCCTGCGCAAGCAACTCGATGAAGCACGCCAGTTGGGCGGTACAGGCGGATATGTTTCTCCGGTTCAGCCGAATACCCAGGTAGCTCCAGTATCATCCGTATCTCCGGTTTCATCGGTTTCTCCGGTATCTTCCGTACCTCCGATTACCGATCTCGACGAGCTACAACACATCCGTCAGGAAATAGCTACAGGAGGCATGAGGGGCACTTACAAACCCGAAGCCGAGGATGCTGAAATTGAGGAGATCAAGGAAGAAAACGAGAATCTGAACCTCAGCGATCTTAGCAAGCAGATGATAGAAAAGGCACTGGAGAGAAACAACGGAAACCGCAAGAAAGCGGCAGAAGAACTGGGAATCTCCGACAGAACTCTGTACAGAAAGATTAACAAATATAAGTTATGAAGCATATACGCGCGTACCTATATATAATAGGAGTCACACTGATGGTGGCGGTCATGGCAGCATGCTCCGTGAGCTACAAGTTCAACGGTGCCAGCATCGACTACACCAAAACCAAGACCATACAGATAGCCGACTTCCCTATCAGAAGTTCGTATGTGTGGGGTCCGATGGGTCCAATGTTCAACAATGAACTCAAGGATAAGTTTGCCAGCAACACCCAGCTCATACAGGTGTCACGCAACGGAGACCTGAAGATAGAGGGCGAAATCACCCAATATTCTCAGCGCAACAAGTCGGTTAGTTCTGAGGGATACTCAGCACAGACCGAGCTCAGTATCACCGTAAACGTACGTTTCACCAACACCAAGAACCATACCGAGGACTTCGAAAAGCAGTTTACATCTGCCAAGACCTACGACACCACTCAGAGCCTTGCCTCGGTGCAGGAAGAACTGGTAACCCAGATTATCAAAGACCTGGTAGACCAGATATTCAACGCTACGGTAGCTAACTGGTAAAGTAAGTGAAGAACGAAGAGTGAAGAATTTAACGGCTTTACTAATCATAAAGTTCAAAACTCAATGTTCAATGTTTAAAGTTCAAAATAAAATAAAGTAAAAATATCGTGGAATTAAACAGATTGATACAACACCCGGAGGAAATGAACCGAGAGACGCTCTACGACTTGCGCGCCCTCTTGGCCTTATATCCGTATTATCAGACGGCACGCCTGCTGATGTTGAAGAATCTGTACCTGCTCCACGACCCGAGTTTCGACGAAGAACTGCGCCGTGCAGCCATCTACATCACCGACCGTAAGATTATCTTCGAGATGGTAGAGGCAGCCCACTATCAGATAAAAAACGCCCCTGAAGAGGCTGAATCCGACAAGCAGCAAGGCGTAAGAGGAATAGGAGCAGAAAAACACGGAGACCGTACTAGCGACCTCATCGATCACTTCCTGGGATCCATTCCTATGGAAGAAGACGAAGAAGAGAAGAAGGAGAAACGTAAGCCTACACCTGCTGACGCGGCTGTAGACTATGTGGCTTATCTCATGGAGACCGAAGACCAGCAGGAGCCAGAAGATACTTCGCGCACCATGAGTCTCATCGACGACTTTATGGAGGATGGCGGTTTCAAACTGCCTAAAATCCAGCAGGACGAAGATTACAAACCAGAATTTACTCCCGAACTTCAGACCGATTCCGGCAAGGATGGCGAAGAGGAAAACAGCGGTGTATTCACCGAAACCCTCGCCCGCATCTACATCAAGCAGGGCAAGTATCAGAGGGCTTACGAAATCATCAGCCGCCTGCATCAGCAGCATCCTGACAAGAACGGATATTATGTTGACCAGCTCAGATTCCTTGAGAAACTGATGCTGAACAGCAAGAAGAAATAAAGAAGAATAATAAATAAATAAAACTAGTTTTAAAAAATGGCTTACACATTATTAGTAGTATTAATCGTCCTGGTAGCTATCCTGATGATTTTCATCGTGCTCATCCAGGAATCAAAGGGAGGTGGACTTGCAAGTAACTTCTCTTCAACCAACTCAATCATGGGTGTTCGCAAGACCACTGACATTGTTGAGAAATTAACATGGGGCCTCGCTGCAGCCTTGGTTGTCATCAGCGTGGCATGTGCTTATGTAGCCCCTCAGGCAGCTGGCGAAAGCAGTGTTTTGGAGGGAGCCACTCAGGAGCAGACCGCTCTTCCTGCTATGCCAGGTGCTAGCAAGGATGCAGCAGCAGGTGCGCAGAAGGCTATTCCTGCAGCTGGTGCAGATGCCCAGAAGGCAGCTCCAGTTGTTCCAACAAGCCCTGCAAAATAAAAAATAAGAAAAAAGGTACGAAAAAATTTGGTAGAACCATTTTTTTTTCGTACCTTTGCACCCGCTTAACAAGAATATGGTGGACGTAGTTCAGTTGGTTAGAGCGTCAGATTGTGGTTCTGAATGTCGTGGGTTCGAGTCCCACCTTCCACCCAACTATTTTTGAAAAAGCAAAACATAACCAATATGGTGGACGTAGTTCAGTTGGTTAGAGCGTCAGATTGTGGTTCTGAATGTCGTGGGTTCGAGTCCCACCTTCCACCCAAGATAAACCCTGCAAGATTCATTTCTTGCAGGGTTTCTTGTTATATATCCGTATTGAGCGGAATTCTTTTTTGTCATATAAACGAATTACAATAGTACTTCTTAAAGTATATTATAGACTGAAAACATACAAAAAAGCCTGCTAAGGGAAGAAAATATCCCTCTAGCAGGCATTTCATATAAGGATGAATTGAAAACTTATCTGATTACTTTCACTTCACCATCCTTAGCAATCTTAACGATGCTGGAAGGCTGATGTGGTTTATGCTCCTGACGGCGGCTCCAGCAAACATAATCTACAGCATTGAGGATTTCCTCGGAGATGTCGCGATAATTCTGTGCAGCAGGCTCACCACTCACATTAGCACTTGTACTTACAATAGGCTTCTGAAAACGGTAACAGAGTTGTTTGGAGAAAGGCTCATAGGTTATACGCATCGCCAGACTTCCATCCTCTGCTACCAGATTATTAGCCACTCCACTCGCATCATCAAGAATAACCGTAGTAGGCTTTACAGGCATGGCAGCATCGATGAAATCCCATGCTACCTGTGGCACATTGCGGAAATAACGCGCCATGCGGTCAGCAGAATCTATCAGGCAGATAAGCGCCTTAGAATCGTCACGTTTCTTTATTTCATAAACTTTCTTTACCGCTTCAGGGTTGGTGGCGTCGCATCCTATGCCCCATACGGTATCTGTAGGATAGAGTATCACTCCACCCTTTCGCATGCACTCTACAGCACGCTTGATGTCTTCATCTACAGTCATAATACTATAAAACTAAAAATCAAAAATCTTTTGAATCTTAAAAATCGTCACTAACATCTTTCTTCAAACACTCATAATAAGCTATGTCCTTCATACCATTGAGAAAAGCAGAAGCATCCATGCGTTTCTTGCCACTGAGCTGCAACTCCTGAATAACGAGCCATTCGTCAAGGCAGGCTACTTGTAACGACTTCCCCTCAACGCGGAGCGATCCCACAGGCGCATCACCACGCTTCATACATGAAAGACGGGTAGAAAATATCTTAAGTACCTGAATTTTCTGTGTACTCTGCTTATGGGATGGATGAGCAGTAGGCTCAGGGAACCTCACGTAATCATCATCGCCCTTAGGATCGTCAAAGAATACTACTGTCTCCTTCTTCTTAATTTCAGTCCATGCACCAGGGTATGGAGAAAGACCGCGGATGAAATCATACACCTGCTTGGCAGGCTTGTGGAAGTCGATGCGGCAAGTATCCTTGAAGATTTTCGGAGCCGGCTTGAGTTCGGCACCCTGTCCTATCATTTCGCTCTGAGGAATGGAACCGATATTGCCATCGGCAGCGATGAGCGCATCAATGGTTTCCAGCGCCAATTCAGCACCAAGATGCATCAACCCGTCGTAAACATACTCCACATTTGCCGTCTCCGGAATAGGAAAACGTTTCTGCAGGATGATGCGACCGGTATCAATATCGTGGTCGAGGAAGAAGGTGGTAACACCCGTCTCCTTCTCGCCATTAATCACTGCCCAGTTGATAGGCGCCGCACCGCGATACTGCGGAAGGAGGGCTGCATGTACATTAAATGTACCATATTTCGGCATCGCCCAAACCACCTCTGGCAGCATGCGGAAAGCAACTACCACCTGCAAGTCAGCCTGATAAGAACGCAACTGCTCCACAAAGTCAGGGTCCTTCATCTTTACAGGCTGCAGCACCGGTAAACCATGCTCTACGGCATATTGCTTAACCTGCGAAGGTTGCAGCGTATCCTGATGTCTGCCCACCGGTTTATCAGGCTGCGTAACCACAGCCACAACATTGTAATCGCCCTCTACCAGGTGCTTGAGGGATTCCACCGCAAATTCCGGTGTTCCCATGAAAACAATTCTCAAATCCTTCTTCTCCATAAAACACTAATATTTTAAAATAAAACCAGCAAAGCCGTTGAATTCTTCACTCTTCGTTCTTCACTCTTCACTTAAAACTCCTACTCTGCCGACATATCCGCTACAATCTGCCTGTACATGGAATAGATTCTAGTACGGCTGATGTAACCCTTAAGTACGCCTGCCACATCAACCACTGGCAGTTGGGCGGCATCGGTTTTATCAAATTTCTGCATCACCTCGTCCATACTGTCATGTTCGGTAAGAACGGCAGCAGGCTGCATCATCAGCTGACGCACGGTGAAATGCTGATACAGTTCGGTGCGGAAGATAATGTGGCGAATCTTCGTAATATCTATTACTCCCAACAGCACACCCGCCTGATCCAAAACAGGCAGAAAGTTGTTGTTACTGCGACTTATCTCACTCACCAGCTTGCTCATCGGCAGATCCGGACCTACCGGATGATAATCTTTCTCAATGACATCCTGCATGCCCAGCAGGGTGAGCGCAGCCTTGTCAATATGGTGGGTGAGCAGCTTGCCCTCTCTAGCCAGACGCAGGGCGTAGATGCTGTGACTCTCGAAGATGCTGATGGTGAGCAGCGAAGAGATGCACACTATCATCAGCGGCATGAAGAGCTGGTAGCCGCCCGTGAGTTCGGCGATGAGGAAGATGCCCGTAAGCGGTGCATGCATCACGCCCGTAATGAGGCCCGCCATACCCATCAGTGTAAAGTTCTGCTCAGGAACATAGACACCTACCTGATTCACATTCCAAAGGCGCGCAAAGAGGAAACCGGCAAAACCTCCGATAATGAGCGAAGGAGCAAAGGTACCACCGCATCCGCCACTACCATTGGTGGCCGAGGTGGCAAAAACCTTGGTAAAGGTTACCAAGGCGATATAGAGGATGAGCAGCTGGTTGTGCCCGTAGAAGAGCGAACGGCTCATCACCTGCCCCCAGTCTTCCACATTCTGTCCCTTCAGCAGCACGTTGACTGCCGTATAGCCTTCGCCATAGAGCGAAGGGAAGAGGAAGATGAGCGAACTCAGAATCAGTCCGCCAAACAGCAGCTTTACGTATGGATAAGGCGAAAGCTTGGCAAAGAAGCCCTCGCATGCCGACATGGTGCGCATGAAATAAAGGCTCACCAAACCGCAAAAGATGCCCAATAACAAGCAGGCAGGCACGCTGTCGAGCGCCCACGGATTGGTAAGCGTAAAATCGAAAAGGCTCTTGGAGCCCATCAGGATGTAGGTAAAGCAAGTAGCTGTTACACAACTGATAAGGATAGGCAGCAAGGAAGCCATGCTCAAGTCTACCATCAGCACCTCAAGCGTAAACACGAGTCCGGCAATAGGCGCCTTAAAGATTCCAGCAATGGCTGCAGAGGCGCCACAGCCCACCAGCAGAATCATGGTTTTCTTGTCCATGCGGAAGATTTGTCCCAGGTTTGAGCCGATGGCCGAACCCGTGAGCACAATAGGAGCCTCGGCTCCCACGGAACCACCGAAACCGATGGTGATACCTGATGCCACCACCGATGACCAGCAGTTGTGGGCCTTGAGCTTGGAATTTTTGGTAGAGATGGCGTAAAGCACACGGGTGATACCGTGGGAAATATTATCTCTGACCACATATTTAATAAAGAGCATGGTGAGGTAAATGCCCACAATCGGGAAGAGCAGGAAGAGCAGGTTATAGGTGCCCTTGTTAAATCCCGAAGTGAGCAGCAACTGTATTTCGTGCACAATGCCGTGCAGGAAATATCCTGCCACCGACGCCAGAAGGCCGATGATAAAAGCCAGGATAAGGGTCATCTGGCGGTCAGAAATATGTTTTTTCTGCCAATCCACCATCTTACTGACCCATCCCTCTTTCTGCCCGTTGTAATCTAGAATTTCTTCATCCATCTTTTTTACATTGATTTAGAATTCCGATGTGAAATGGAACTTGATGTGTTCAAAATCCTGCTGCGCCATGCTCAACACGTAGCCCGAATCGGCAAGAAAGACATCGCGCCCCTCAATATCCTTGGCCATGTACTGGTACTTGCGCTTCTTGAAGTTCTCGAGTTCCTTCTCGTCATCTGCCTCTATCCAGCAAGCCTTGTGAAGATGCACGGGCTCCCAGCGGCACTTGGCGTTGTACTCGTTCTCCAGGCGGTACTGGATAACCTCGAACTGCAGCTGACCAACCGTGCCCACGATGCGGCGGCCGTTGAACTGGTTGACGAAGAGCTGCGCCACACCCTCGTTCATGAGCTGCTCCAATCCCTTCTGGAACTGCTTGTTCTTCATCGGGTCATCATTCTCGATGTACTTGAAAAGGAGTGGAGAGAAGCTTGGCAAACCGCGAAAATGCATCTTCTCTCCCTCCGTCAACGTATCTCCTATCTTGAAAATACCGTTGTCTGGCAAACCTACAATGTCACCCGGATAAGCCTCGTCAATGGTACTCTTGCGCTGTGCCATGAACTGGGTAGGCGAAGAGAAACGCACGTTCTTATCCAAGCGCACGTGGTAATATGGCTGATTTCTCACAAATTTGCCCGAGCATATCTTACAGAAAGCGATGCAGGAGCGGTGGTTTGGATCAATATTGGCTGTAATTTTGAAGATGAAACCACTGAACTTAGGTTCTTCAGGCTTCACCAGTCGCTCATCTGCCTGGGTGGGTCTAGGAGATGGAGCAATATGAACAAAACAGTCGAGGAGTTCCTGAACACCAAAATTGTTCAGTGCCGAACCGAAGAACACAGGTGCTACTTCGGCCGAACGGTAGG
>ERZ724504.1915-NODE-1915-length-11423-cov-5.056386_pt1 | contig 11423 bp, 8 predicted proteins | sample MGYA00376037_ERZ724504 | MGnify/ENA primary metagenome ERZ724504 (study PRJEB28724, sample SAMN07190888) | wastewater metagenome | isolation source: influent of sewage treatment plant in Hong Hong | place: USA: Christiansburg, Virginia | collected 2016-03-01 ... | reverse complement strand
CGCTGCTAGTGCTGGACGAGCCCACCAATCATCTCGATGTTCGCCACCAGTTCGAGCTGATGAACCTGATCCGCAGTCTAGGATTGACGGCATTGGCGGCACTGCATGAGCTGCCCCTGGCCGCGCATTACTGCGACCGGCTGTACCTGCTCAAAGATGGTGTGTTGGTTGCAGAGGGTACGCCGTCCGAGGTGCTGACACCCGAAATCATTGCCGATGTCTATGGCGTGCGCGCCCTGGTGCGCCCCAGCCCGCGCAGCGGTAAGCCATTGATTGAATTTCTGCCGGACGAGTTGTTATGACGTCACTGACTCAAGGCTCCACCACAAGCGATGCCACCACGGCCATCATTCTTCTGAGCCGTGGCGCGGCCTATGCCAACGGAGCCACCGAGCTGACGATGCTGGCAGGTCGCCTGCATACCGCTTTGACGGAGCAAGGAAGGCCCCCCTTGCGGGTGCAGCCTGCCTTTGTGGACCGGTCTCAACCCGCTTTGCCCGAAGCACTTGATCTGTGTGCAAAAGCGCAGACCATCATCATCGTGCCGGTGATGGTGCCTGACGAGCCTTCGCTGCGCCGCTGGCTGCACAAACTCATCATGCGCTGGCGGGCCCAGCAAATGCAGAGCATGGAAGGTGCACACTGCCCGCGCATTGTCTTTGCCGAGCCACTGCTGCAAACACCGCATCTGGCGGATGTGCTGGCGCGTACCGTGGCAGATGCCTTGACTCAGCCCGATGTGCCGACCGTTGTAGGCGACGACCGCTGGGAGAACGATCCCGCGGGCTGGTCGGTTGTACCGGAGCATCAACACCATGTGCTCTGGTGTGTGGGCCCCCGTTGTGCAGCCAAGGGCTCGGTGCAGCTTTGGCCACAACTTGTCAAAACGATACGCGATACGCCCGGCTTGAAGAATAGCGTGATGCCGCTGCAAACCAGCTGTCAGTTTCCCTGCAACCACGGCCCGCTGATGATTGTCTACCCCGCTGGCGCGTGGTACGGGCCGCTTGCTGAAGCGGATATTGAGCGTGTATTAACCCAGCATGTGCTGCAGGATCGGGTGGATGAAGACTTGTGTGTTCATGGCCCTCAAGCGTAACTGGCATGCATCAAAGAATCAGGCAAGTAACACTGCTTCGCCTTTCCCTGTGCTGCGTGAGTACGCTTCTATAATCTGGGCACGCGATCAGGAGACTTGGCCTTTCAGTAGGCCAGTTGAAACGGGAAGTCCGGTGCAGTGAAGCTTGCTCTTCATGATTCCGGCGCAGCCCCCGCTGCTGTAAGCTTGACAGCCACATCGAAAGACCACTGGTTTGAAAAACCGGGAAGGTGATGTGAGCTGGATGACGGCGAGCCAGAATACCGACCTGTTCGTTCTCGGTCTTGTTCCACGGGGCGTGGTGTTTGCGGGCGAAGCTATGTGTACTCTGATGCACTTCATGGTTTCCCTAGCTGTTGTTCGCTCCTCGGAATGGGTTTTATCGCCTTTAGCTCGGGGAGAGCATGGACGAACAGTTCATTCAAGCGCATGCGCAATGCATGACGCATCCAAACAAGCCAGCCGGCAAACCGCCTGCAGACAACGTGTCTGCAAAGCGCTGCGTGGCGTCCATTTTCAATGGCGTCTGGGCAAAGCCCATTCCACTGCGTTTTCTGCGAAATCTGTGGCGTACCTCTGCGTCTGCTGATGGTCAGCCCATGACTTCGGCCCGCATGGGCAGCGCAGCACTCATGCATACCTTGTAGAGCAAGCCATCAAAGGCTTAGCAGCAGAGCTGTGCGCCTTTGACGACAAGCAGCGGTGATTCCTCAAGAGCGCATGAGCCTGAGTGAGTCACATGCACTGCAAGCCGGTACTGCCGCTGAGACAACGAGCAAGAACCAGCGGCTTCGTCTCAAACTGAATTTCAGGAGTAGAGCTTTGAAGAACAGTCAAAAAATCCCCGCCACCATCGTGACTGGCTTTCTGGGTAGCGGCAAAACGACTTTGTTGCGCCATATTTTGCAAAACGCCAACGGCCGCCGCATTGCCGTGATCGTCAACGAATTCGGCGAGCTGGGCATTGACGGCGATATTTTGCGCGCCTGTGGGATTGGGTGTGAGGACGAGACCGGCGAGCAGGGCGGCAAGCTCTATGAGCTGGCCAATGGCTGCCTGTGCTGCACGGTGCAGGAAGAGTTCTACCCCGTCATGCGCGAGCTGATCGAGCGACGCGGTGAGATTGACCATATCCTGATTGAAACCAGCGGACTGGCCTTGCCCAAGCCGCTGGTGCAGGCCTTTAACTGGCCCGAGATCAAGAACGCCTGCACAGTGGATGCCGTGATTACGGTGGTTGATGTTCCCGCCACCGCAGCCGGCCAGTTTGCCGCCAACCCGGCAGCGGTGGATGCGCAGCGCAAGCAGGACCCGAATCTTGATCACGAGTCGCCGCTGCATGAGTTGTTTGAAGACCAGCTGATCTCTGCCGACCTGGTGGTGCTGACCAAGCTGGATCAGGCGAGCGCCGAAGAGCGCGCCCGGGTCGAAGAAATCGTGCGCGAAGAAGTGCCCGCGCAGGTCAAAATTGTGGCCGCAGACCATGGCCGTATTGATCTGGATGTGGTGCTGGGTCTATCCAGCGCATCTGAGGAAACGATTGACCAGCGCATGGGCCACCATGAGCACGAAGAAGGTCATGCCCATGATGAACACGACCACGACGACTTTGACTCCATCGTCATCAAGTTGCCCGAGCTTGAGCGCGAAGCCTTGTTTCAGGCCATGGAGAAGATCGTGGCTGAGCACACGGTCTACCGCATCAAGGGCTTCGTGGCTTTGCCAGGCAAGCCGATGCGGCTGGTGGTGCATGGCGTGGGCAAGCGCTTTGACAGCTACTTTGACCGTATGTGGCGCGCAGACGAAGAGCGTCAGACCTATCTGGTCTTCATCGGCCATGACCTTGATGAAAGCGCCATCACTGCCGAGTTGAACGCCCTGTCGGTCGGAGCGATCTAATGCATCCGCTTGCCGTTCAACCCGGTGGCTTTGTCGATGATGAAGCCTTTGTTGCCAGCATGGAGCAAACGCCCGGCCAGATCGTGATTCTGAGCGCGGCGGATACCACGCTGGCGCTGCTGGCCGATGCGTATGCGCAGCTGCAATCGGGAGTGAACGGCGAGCAGTTGCCGACGGTGCGCCTTGCCAATCTGATGTATTTGCGCCAGCCCGCCTCGGTCGATCTGTATGTCGACGAGGTGCTGCAGCATGCTAAGGTCATTGTGATTGACCATCTGGGCGGTGAAAGCTACTGGCCCTATGGCACCGATCGCGTGCGCGAAATTTGCCGCAGCAAAGGCATTGCGCTGGTGATGTTCTCGGGCGATACCAGCGAAGACCTGAATCTGCTGCAAAAAAGTACGGCTAGCAAAGAGCAATGTCGCACGCTGTGGCGCTACCTGCGTGAGGGCGGGGTGGCCAATGCGCGCGAGCTATTCTGTTATCTGTGGCACGAATTTTTGCAGGGTCAGCAACAGCCATTGCCGCCAAGACCACTGCCTGCCGTCTCGGTGTATCACCCGGATGGGCGCGCTTCGGTGCAGGACTGGCAGCAAGGTACGGGCACGGGCATGCGCTGGCAAGCTGGTGCACCCGTGGTGCTGGTGGTTTTCTACCGCGCACATTTGCAGTCTGGCAACACCCAGGTTTTTGATGCTTTGTGCGCGCAACTGCTGGCCAATGGTTTGAACCCCTTGCCCTTGGCGCTGCTGTCACTCAAGGATGCGGCCTGCATGGAAATGCTGCATGGCCTTTGCGCCGAGCATGAAGTGGCGCTGATTCTCAACACCACGGCGTTTTCTCAGTCCTCACTGGAGGCTCCGGGCGATCATGCGCTGGCCGGTGATATTCCGGTGCTGCAACTGATTCTGTCGGGCGGCAACGAGCAAAGCTGGCTCAATGATGCGCATGGTCTGCAGCCACGCGACATCGCCATGCATGTCGCCATGCCCGAGGTGGACGGCCGCATCATCACGCGGGCCATCAGCTTCAAGGGGCTGTCCCATCGCAGCGAACTCACGCAGTCGGATGTGGTGCAGTACCAAGCGCATACAGAACGCATGGGTTTTGTGGTGGAGCTGGCCAAGCGCTGGTGCGACCTGCGGGCCAAGTCCAATGCCGACAAACGCCTGGCGCTGATTCTGGCCAACTACCCGACCAAGGAAGGGCGCATCGGCAATGGCGTGGGGCTGGATACACCGGCCTCGGTCATTCAAATCCTGCAGGAGCTGGAACGCCAGGGCTATGCGCTGGATGCCTTGCCTGCCGATGGCGATGCGCTGATGGAATCGCTGCAGCATGGTGTTACCAATGATCCGGATTCCTGGCAGTTGCGGCCCGCCTGGCAAAGTCTGGATCTGGAGAGCTATCAACGTTTTTTTGACAGCCTGCCCGATGAAAACCGGCAAGCTGTTCTGCAGCGCTGGGGCTCACCTGAGCAAGACCCCATGCTGCGCAACGACCGCTTCATGATTGCGGGCCTGCGTCTGGGGCAGGTGTTTGTGGGTATACAACCCGCACGCGGCTACCAGCTCGATGCCATGGCCAGCTACCACGACCCCGATCTGGTGCCGCCGCACTACTACCTGGCGTTTTACTTCTGGCTGCGCAGCGCATGGGCCGCAGATGCTTTTGTGCATGTGGGCAAGCACGGCAATATGGAATGGCTGCCGGGCAAAAGCGTGGCCCTGTCCCAGACCTGCTGGCCGGATCTGGTCTTTGGGCCCATGCCGCATCTGTACCCCTTCATCGTCAACGATCCGGGTGAGGGAACGCAGGCCAAGCGCCGCGCCCAGGCCGTCATCATCGATCACCTGATGCCGCCGCTGACGCGCGCCGAAAGCTATGGCGCGACGCGTGATCTGGAGCGCATGGTGGACGAGTACTACGAAGCGGTGACGCTGGACGGGCGGCGTGCCAAGCTCCTGCGCAAGCAGATTCTGGAGCACATCGTGACGCACGACCTGCACCAGGATCTGGGGCTGGCCGCACCGCGATCGGAAGAGGACGAGCAGCTTCTGCTCAACAAGACCGATGCCTATCTGTGCGAGCTCAAGGAAAGCCAGATACGCGACGGGCTGCATATCTTTGGCTGTTCGCCGCAGGACCGACTGGAGCGCGACACCTTGCTGGCGCTGGCGCGCCACCCCGTGGGCAATGGCAAGGGCAGCCATGCCAGCCTGATTCGCGCCTTGGCGCAGGATTTGCAACTCGGTGCTGACTTTGATCCGCTGGATGCCGACTGGGCGCAGCCATGGACCGGCAATCGCCCGGCATTGCTGGTGCAGATGGATGAGCAAAGCTGGCGCAATACCGGCGATACGCGCGAGCGGCTTGAGTTACTTGCGCTATCGATACTGGAGCGTGATGCGCTTGTTCATCAAGCGCTAGAACCTGATTTCGTTCAAACCCATGCGGTGCTGCAGCGCGTGGAGCAAGACCTGCGCCCGCGCCTCAATCAATGCGGCCCGCAGGAATTGCTGCAGCTGATGCGCGGTCTGGCCGGGCGCTTTGTTCCGGCAGGCCCCAGCGGTGCCCCCACGCGTGGCAGGCCCGATGTGCTGCCCACCGGGCGCAATTTTTTCTCGGTCGATACGCGCTCTGTTCCCACACCCACGAGCTGGACGCTGGGTTTGAAATCCGCCAACTTGCTGGTGGAAAAATATGCACAGGAGCACGGCGAATATCCGAAATCCATCGGCCTGTCGGTCTGGGGCACGGCCACCATGCGTACCGGCGGCGACGATATCGCCCAGGCCCTGGCCTTGCTGGGCGTGCGCCCGACCTGGGCGGACGGCAGCTGGCGGGTCAGTGATTTCGAAGTGCTGCCCATGTCGGTGGTGGGGCGTCCGCGCGTGGATGTGACGCTGCGTGTATCCGGCTTCTTTCGCGATGCGTTTACCAATGTCATTCGCCTGTTTGATGCCGCCGTGCAGAAGGTTGCGGCGCTGGAGGACGAGGACGAATTCACCAACCCCATCCGGGCGCGCGTGCTGCGTGAGGCTCAGTTGCTGAGCGCACAGGGCATGGAGCAGGCGGATGCCCGCCATCAGGCCGGTATGCGTGTCTTTGGTGCCAAGCCCGGCAGCTACGGAGCGGGTTTGCAAGGTCTGATCGATGGACGCAACTGGGACAGCGACGAAGACCTGGCCACCGCCTATCGAAATTGGGGTGCCTATGCCTATGGGCAAAAGGACGACGGCACGGCCGTGCCCGAGACCTTTGTGCGCCGGCTCTCCGATATGCAACTGGTGGTGCACAACCAGGACAACCGCGAGCATGATCTGCTGGACTCTGACGATTACTACCAATTTCAGGGCGGTATGGCGGCGGCGGTGCGCCACTTCAGCGGCCAGCAGCCGACCCTGTATTTTGGTGATCACAGCAACCCTGAATCGCCGCGCATGCGCACGCTGCAGGAGGAGATCAGCCGCGTGGTGCGCTCTCGCGTGACCAATCCCAAATGGATAGATGGCGTCAAGCGCCATGGGTACAAAGGTGCTTTTGAAATTGCGGCCACGGTGGACTATCTGTTTGCCTTTGATGCCACGGCCCGTGTGGTGCGTGATGACCAATATGCCCGCGTCACCGATGCTTTCGTGAGCGATGCGCACACCCGTGCTTTCATGCAAAAGCACAACCCGCAGGCCTTTCAAGGCATGTGCGAGCGCCTGCTGGAAGCCATTCAGCGTGGCTTGTGGCAGGACGCCGCTGACTATCAACCCATGCTGGAGCAGCACTTGCTGCAGACAGAGCAGATGCTGGAGATGCGATGAGCGCTGCACCCAAAAACGAGATGCCGTGTTTCCCGTTCACGGCGATTGAAGGCCAGCCTCAGTTGCAGCTGGCTTTGCTGCTGCTGGCGGTAGACCCGCTATTGGGCGGCGTGCTGGTGGAAGGGCCGCGCGGCACCGCCAAGTCCACGGCGGCGCGTGCGCTGGCCGATTTGTTGCCCGCAGGCCGCTTTGTGAACCTGCCCCTGGGCACGACAGAGGAGCAGCTGCAGGGCTCGCTGGATTTGCAGGCCGCGCTCAAGCATTCCGAAGTGCAATTCAAGCCCGGTTTGCTGGCACAGGCGCATCAGGGCCTGCTGTATGTGGACGAGGTCAATCTGCTGCCCGATGGCCTGGTGGATCTACTGCTGGATGTCAGTGCAAGCGGCATCAATCGCATCGAACGCGATGGTGTATCGCATCAACATGCGGCCCGCCTCGCTCTGGTGGGCACCATGAACCCGGAAGAGGGGCAGCTGCGCCCGCAACTGCTGGATCGATTCGGCCTTTTTGTGCGGCTGGCTAACGTGCCTGATGCACAGGCCCGCAAGCGCATTGTGCGCACCCGCATGGCGTTTGATGCGGATCCGACCTTGTTTGTCGCCCGTCATGCCGATGCGCAAGCACAGCTGGCCGCTAATGTTGTTAAGGCCAGAGCAAGGCTTGATGCAGTGAGCTGGCCTGAATCGGTGTTCGATCAGGTGGCCGATCTCTGCCAGCAGGCGCAAGTCGAGGGCGTGCGAGCCGATCTGGTCATGCTGCGCGCCGCTCGTGCCCATGCGGCTTTGCAGGGCCGCACCGAGGTGGCGGGTTCTGACGTGACCAAGGTGGCAGAGCTGGCCTTGGCCCATCGCCGTCATCCTCAGGTTCAGCCACCGGTTGCGCCTGCTGAAAATCCGCAGTCGCAGCCCGAAGATTCGCAAGCCCAGAACCAACCCGAGCCGTCTGCGGCGGCGACCGATGCTGCACAGGGTAGCGGCGGCACTGCGGACTCCGACGGCTGGGGCGGCATGGCCGCGCCGCAGCAAGTGGGGATTCAATCCATTAAAGAGTTAAGGCCGCTAAACACAAAAAAAGCCTGACGCGTCCTGTTCATCCCGGTAAAACCAGAACAGGGCGCGGACTAAGCCCTGTGCTCAAGGGGCGGTTGCAAGCCATCAACCATCAGCGTATGGACTGGGTCAGGACTCTGGCGTGCAAAGGTGCGCAAGCTCTGGCCATAGAGCATTTCCGCTATCGCAAACATGGGGCAGGCTCTGCCGTTGTGCATCTGGTGCTGCTCGATATGTCGGCTTCCATGCTGCGTGCCGGCAAGCTGGCACGGGCCAAGGGCTGTTTGCTGGCCTTGATGCAGCAGGCGTATCGCGATCGCGAGCATGTCGGGGTGATCAGTTTTGGCGGTCAGGGTGCTTATTGGCTTGCCAGGCCTGGCAAGGCTCAGGCCTTCAATGACCGCTGGATTGCACCTTTGGGCGGCAGCGGCGGAACGCCTCTGGAGTCTGGGTTGGAGTTGCTCGCGCCAGCCATCCAGAAAACCGATCGTTTAACCCATGTCTGGTTGCTGACCGATGGGCGTTTTGCGCAATTGCCCGAAAAGCCGCAGGGTATGGATCGCTGCACGATTGTGGATCTGGAACTTGATGAGCTGCGGCTGCAGCGTTGCAAGGCGCTGGCCGAGCATTGGCAGGCGCAGTGCATCAGCCTAGGCGAGGGCATTGATGCATAAGAGTGCTGCCATCAAGGTACAGGGCTGGTGCCCGACGGCATGGGCCCCCATGCAGGCGCAGGACGGCTGGATTGTGCGCGTGCGCCCGCAATGTGCGTCCATCAGCGCCCAGCAATGGGCGGTGCTGGCCGAGCTGGCTCTGTCCTGTGCTCATCCCGAGATCGAGTTGACGAGGCTGGGTAGCGTGCAGCTGCGCGGCGTAAGCGAAGCGCATCTGCCCTCGGTTCGTTCAAGGATGGTTGATGCGCAACTGGTACCCGCAGATGCTGATGCCGATCAGGCTCCGGCCGTGCATTGCACGCCTTTTTATAAGCATGCGGACTTGACCCATGCCCTGGCCTTGTTGCTGGCGCAGGCAGTGATTGCTCAACTTTCGCCGAATGCGCTGCAAAGTCAGGGAGTGCAGGCAATGCCCAGCAAATTTGGCCTGGCAGTGGATGATGCACAAAGGCGCATGCGAGGTATTGCCGCCGATATATCCGTCTGGGTAAGGGCGGACGAGCGCTACGGATTGGCGCTTGGCGAGCAATCTGGCTGGTATGCGTTTGACGGCGCAGCCGAAGTGGTTGAGGCGGCATTGGCGGTGGCGCTGTGGTTTGCCAAAGAGCGCACAGCTATTGCGCCCATGCAGGCACCCACTTTGACTCGTTTGCGCCAACTGCTGCCGCTGCGTGCTTTGAATTTATCGTGCCTGGATCTTGCGGCGTTCAGGGCTGACAACCCGGTTGCAGCTGCTGTGGCTTTGCCTGGTCAATGGGGGCAGGCTGGCCGCGTTATCGGCGTGCCCATGGGTCGAATCAGCGCGGCGGCTTTGCTTGAGACCGTGAAATCCATGCCGCCACAGACAGAAATACGCGTTACGCCGTGGCGCTCTTTGTTCTGCGCAGACGAGGCCATCGCTGCGCAATTTTTCTCGTCCGCGCACTGGATCACTGAGGCAGGCGATGTCCGTTTGCAGGTCTCCGCCTGCACCGGTGCGCCGCGATGCACTCAGGCATTGCTGGCGGCGCGGGAGCTGGCACTGGCGCTGGCGCCTCATGTTCCGCCTCAAGCCCATGTTCATGTCAGCGGCTGCGCCAAGTGCTGCGCGCTTTCGCCGGAGGCTACGGCAGTCTTGATTGCAACCGAGGCAGCAGCCGGTGGTGACTCAGGGCAAGCGCTGCTGAATCTGAGCTGGCCGAATCTGCCCCAGCAACCGTTTTCTCAAATTTCGACTCAGGCATTGCGTCAAGAGCCGAGCCATATTTCGACCCTCATTCATGACCTACACATACGAAACCCAAGGTGAAGAGATTTACCGGCAGTCCTTCGCCATCATTCGCCGCGAAGCCGATCTGAAGCGCTTTACCGCACTGGAAGAGCGTGTCGCCTGCCGCATGATTCATGCCGCAGGCATGGTCGAACTGGCTGCGCATATCCGCTTCTCGCCCGACTTTGCGGTGGCGGCCGAGGCGGCGCTGCAGCGCGGTGCCCCTATTCTTTGCGACGCCCGCATGGTCAGCGAAGGCATCACGCGCAAGCGCATGCCCGCCAGCAATCCCATCATTTGCACCTTGAACGATCCTGCCGTGCCAGAGCTGGCGAAACAGATGGGCAACACCCGCAGCGCTGCAGCGCTGGAGTTGTGGCGGCCGCATCTGGCAGGCGCTGTGGTTGCCATCGGTAACGCGCCGACTGCACTGTTTCATCTGCTCAATATGCTGCAAGACTCTGACTGCCCGCGCCCTGCGGCCATCATCGGCTGCCCGGTAGGCTTTGTAGGGGCGATGGAGTCCAAGGACGCACTTGAGCAATGGGGTGGCATTCCCTTTGCCGTGGTGAAGGGCCGGTTAGGAGGCTCTGCCATCACGGTGGCTGCCGTCAATGCGCTGGGCAGCGTGATCGAGTGAAGGACGCATCATGAATCGTGGAAAAATTATCTGTGTGGGACTGGGACCCGGCGATCCTGAGCTCATGAGCGTCAAGTCCGATCGACTGCTGCGCAACGCGCGGCATGTGGCTTTCTTTCGCAAGCGCGGCCACCCTGGCAAGGCGCGGCAACTGGTCAATGGCATGCTGCATGCCGAGGTCACCGAGTACCCGATGGAGTACCCGGTGACCACCGAAATTCCGCATGACGACCCGCGCTACATCGCTCAGCTCTCGGATTTTTATCTGGGCTGGCAGTCAAAGCTGACTGAGCTGACGCGCAACGAAGATGTGGTGGTGCTGTGCGAAGGGGACCCGTTTTTCTATGGCTCCTTCATGCACTTGTATGTGCGTCTGCGCCAGGCGGGCTTGGTTGTGGTCGAGGTGCTGCCCGGCATTCCGGGCATGGTGGGTTGCTGGCATGCGACGGGAATTCCTGTCACCTGGGGCGACGACGTCATGAGCGTGCTGCCGGCCACCTTGCCCGATACTCAGTTGCGCCTGCACATGGAGCGATCTGATGCCTTGGTCATCATGAAAGTGGGGCGGCACCTGGGCCGCATTCGCGGACTGCTGACCGAGCTAGGCAAGCTCGACCAGGGTTGGCTGGTGATCAACGGCACCATGGCGGACCAGCAAGTCATGCCCTTGCGTGATGCGCCCGAGCGTTGCCCGTACTTTGCCATCGTGATTGTTCATGGGCAGGGGCGACGCCCGGCCAATGACATGTAAGGGCCGTCTATGCAAAACCTTGCAACACAGTGCGGCAGCCTTCGCGTTGTGGGCCTGGGGCCCGGAGCCGACGCGCTGCTAACGGACAGCGTGCGCAGTGCTATTGCTGGCGCGACGGATGCGTTTGGCTATTTTCCTTATGTCGAACGTCTGTCGGGCCTGGGTCATCTGACCCTGCATGGCAGTGACAACCGCGAAGAGCTGGGGCGCGCACGCAGTGCCTTGAATCTGGCCGCACAAGGCCGGA
>ERZ724504.1912-NODE-1912-length-11429-cov-10.845964_pt1 | contig 11429 bp, 8 predicted proteins | sample MGYA00376037_ERZ724504 | MGnify/ENA primary metagenome ERZ724504 (study PRJEB28724, sample SAMN07190888) | wastewater metagenome | isolation source: influent of sewage treatment plant in Hong Hong | place: USA: Christiansburg, Virginia | collected 2016-03-01 ... | reverse complement strand
TGGATTCCCGAGCTGGTGGCCAAGGCCCAAACGCTCAAGGTCAACGCCGGCACCGAAAAAGGCACCGATGTGGGACCCGTCATCTCGTGCGCCGCCCTTTCGCGCGTGGAAGGCCTGATCGAGCGCGGCATTGCCGACGGCGCCAAGTTGGAACTCGACGGCCGCAAGCCCACCGTGGCCGGCTTTGAGAAGGGCAACTTCGTCGGCCCAACCATCTTCTCCAACGTGAAGCCCGGCATGGCCATTTATGACCAGGAAATCTTTGGCCCCGTGCTGGCCCTGGTGGCCGCCGACGACATCGACCAAGCGATCGAATTCATCAACGAAAACCCCAACGGCAACGGCACCGCCCTCTTCACGCAAAGCGGCGCCGCAGCGCGCAAGTTCCAGGAAGAGATCGACGTCGGCCAGGTCGGCATCAACGTGCCAATCCCTGTGCCAGTGCCGCTGTTCTCGTTCACCGGTTCGCGCGCTTCCAAGCTCGGCGACCTGGGCCCCTACGGCAAACAGGTGGTGATGTTCTACACCCAGACCAAGACCGTCACGGCGCGCTGGTTCGACGACAGCACGACCAGCCATGGCGTGAACACAACTATTAGTCTTAAGTAACTCCCCCCTGCGTCGCTTACGCGCCTTCCCCCCTCTCTGCGGCGCTTCGCTTGCGGAGGGGGGACACCGCCAGCGCGGCGGGGCGGCGCGGCCGGCCTAGGCCCTTGCGCGGCGGTCGCTGGTATTGGGCAGCGCCAGTTTCACGCAGTGTGAGGTGGTTAATGGCGTCAGGGAAAATCGAGACAAATAGGGATCTAGCGCTTATTCCATATGCGCTAGCAGCTATCAAAACAAAAGCAAAACCCACCAGGAGACCCGCTGATGGACTTTGAACTGAACGAAGACCAGCGCGCCTTTGCGCAGACTGCGCGCGATTTCGCCGTGGCGGAGCTGGCGCCGCACGCGGCCGAGTGGGACGCCAAGGCCATCTTCCCCAAAGACACCATTTCCAAAGCCGGCGAGCTGGGTTTCTGCGGCCTCTACGCGCCCGAATCGATTGGTGGCCTGGCCTTGCCCCGGCTCGACGCCACGTTGGTGTTCGAGGAAATGGCGGCGGTTGACCCATCGACCACCGCTTTCATCACCATCCACAACATGGCGACCTGGATGCTGGGCACCTGGGGCACCGAGGCCGTGCGCGAGCGCTGGGGCGAACCGCTCACGAGCGGCGAAAAACTGGCCTCCTACTGCCTGACCGAACCCGGCGCCGGGTCGGATGCCGCATCGCTCAAAACCCGCGCTGAGCGCACAGAGGGCGGCTACCGCATCAACGGCTCCAAAGCCTTTATCTCAGGCGCAGGCGCCACCGATGTTTTGGTGCTGATGGCCCGTACCGGCGATGCGCAATCGGGCGCACGCGGCATCAGCGCCTTTGCCGTGCCGGCCGATGCGCCCGGCATCAGCTACGGCAAGAAGGAAGAAAAAATGGGCTGGAACAGCCAGCCCACGCGCACCATCAATTTCGACAACGTCGAAATCCCGGCCGACCACCTGCTGGGCGCCGAGGGCGAAGGCTTCAAGATCGCCATGAAGGGTCTGGACGGCGGCCGCATCAACATCGCCACTTGCTCGGTGGGCGCGGCGCAAGGCGCGCTCACGCAGGCGCAAAGCTACATGCAGGAGCGCAAGCAGTTCGGCAAGACCTTGGCGAGCTTCCAGGCGCTGCAATTCAAGCTGGCCGACATGGCGACCGAACTCGTCGCCGCGCGGCAAATGGTCCGCCTGGCCGCCAGCAAGTTGGACGCTGGCGCGCCCGATGCCTCCACCTATTGCGCCATGGCCAAGCGCTTTGCCACGGATGCGGGCTTTACCGTCTGCAACGAAGCCCTGCAACTGCACGGCGGCTACGGCTACATCCGCGAATACCCGCTAGAGCGCCTGCTGCGCGACAGCCGCGTTCACCAAATACTGGAAGGCACGAACGAAATCATGCGGGTGATCATTGCCCGGCGCATGCTGGACGCCGACGCGCCGGATGCGATTCGCTAGCATTCCGATAGCTTCTACCGCATAGCCAGCAAGCGCCAACGGCCTTTTTCACTCACAAATTAGCCGCTGCCCGCCATGCCCGCTCGCCCTGTGGCCGATGAAACCCTGCAGCTCATCGCCGCCGTGCGGGACGCGCTGGCCGAGCACCTGGGCAGCGACGCGTCTATCGACGAGCGCACGCTGTTCGGCTGCCACGCCTTCATGGTGAATGACAAGCTGTGCGTGGCAGTCAAAGGTGAAGACCTGCTGGTCCGCCTGCCGCCCGCCGAGCACGAAGCCACTGCCGAAACACCCGGCCTGCGCGAGCTGGACTCGCGCGGCGGCATGCGCGGCTACTTCTGGGTTGAGCCCGACGCCTATGCCACCCGCGCCCAGTGGCAGCGGTGGATTGCCGGCGCCGCCGCCTTCAACCCGCAGGCCAAGGCATCGCCCCGGCGGCGCAAGGCGCCCGCCGCATCCGGCCTGCAAGCGGCGCAGAAGGCGGCCCGACTTTAGTCAAAATTTCAATCTTTTTAGGCCTCTAGCGCTTATCCCATAAGCGTAAGTAGCTATCAAAAGCAAAGCAACCCCTCCATCCACCATCACCACCACCAGGAGACAACACCATGCAAATCGCATTCATCGGCCTCGGCAACATGGGCGGCCCCATGGCCGTCAACCTGCAAAAAGCCGGTCACGACGTCCGCGCCTTTGACCTTTCGAAACCCGCTTGCGACAAGCTGGCTGCGGAAGGATTAAAGATTGCGGCCGATGCCACCGCCGCCGTGCAGGGCGCCGAAGTCGTCATCAGCATGCTGCCCGCCAGCCAGCACGTCGAAGCCCTGTTCCTGGGCCGCGACGGCCAGCCCGGCCTGCTGCAAGCAATCGCCAAAGGCGCGCTCATCATCGACAGCTCCACGATTGCCGCTGCCACCAGCCAAAAGGTCGCCAAGGCGGCCGAGGCAGCCGGCGTCGCCTTCATCGATGCGCCCGTCTCCGGCGGCACCGGCGGCGCCATTGCCGGCACCCTCACCTTCATGGTCGGCGGCAGCGAAGCGAATTTGGAGCGCGCCCGCCCCCTGCTGGAAAAAATGGGCGCCAACATCTTCCACGCCGGGGCCGTGGGCGCCGGCCAGACCGCCAAGATCTGCAACAACATGCTGCTCGGCATCCTGATGGCCGGCACCAGCGAAGCGATTGCCCTGGGCGTCGCCAACGGCCTGGACCCGAAAGTGCTGTCAGAAATCATGCGCCGCAGCTCGGGCGGCAACTGGGCGCTGGAGAAGTACAACCCCTTCCCCGGCGTGCACGAGAACGCGCCCGCCAGCAAGGGCTACGTGGGTGGGTTTGGGACGGACTTGATGCTCAAGGACCTGGGATTGGCGCAAGAGAATGCCACGGCCATGAAGGCCAGTACGCCGCTGGGTGGCCTGGCGCGCTCGATTTACGCAGCGCACAGCCTGGCGGGGCATGGCGGGGAAGACTTTTCCAGCGTGATCAAGATGGTGCAGAAGAAGGGGGGAGTTGCTGCTGCGCACTTCTGCGTTACAAGTTGAGACAGGCGCTGTAGGATGTTGACCGCATCACAGCGCCTGTCGTCGTTTTGATCGGCAATTTTTAGATTTGCCTATTTGCTTTTCACGCGACGGCTGGGAGGCAGCAATTCGAGTCTGGACTTTGTATCCGACCTGCCATCACGCTGGCGGTGTCGCCCATTTCTAGTTAGAGGTATCTATGCGTTTCCTGAAAATCTTGTTGCTATCAGCCCTCCTCAGTGCTTGCGCCACGCCGGTTAGCCATACAAATATTCCACTTTCTACATATGACAAAGACACCGAGTACGGACTGGAGGATCGCCCTGACGGATTTGAAATTGTTGTCCATTACTCTCGGTATCAATTCATTCCTGAAAGTGATGCTGTTGCAACAGCATGCAAATCGGCTCTCACATCTATAGCATGGGAGGTAGCAGAGAAAAAAGGAAGAAAAATCGACCCAATCAACGAGCAACGCATAAGAATTTCCATGGGACGCAACGGTTTTTCCGGCATTACTTCGTGCCAAGCATTCGCTGTGGCGAAGTGGAAACTATGAGAATAAAGAGAAAATGGATCTCCATCTGGGAAGACCAAAAACTGCGCTTTTGTCCAATCCTAGAAGTTAACTAATAAATTGCATTAAGTTGAGGTACTATGACTCCTGAGATGGTCGCTGGTCTATTTGCACTCCTCGGTGTCCTACTTGGGGGATTGATTTCGTGGTGGCTTCAGAAGGACCGGAGTGCCGCAAATTTTGCCACGGCTCTGGAAGCCATAAAAACAGAACACATGGCTGAAAAAACAGCACTGCATTATCTAAATCATCAAGGCTACCGAGATAGATCCTTTGAACTGCTCGCCAAGCGCCTAGGTGGATTCGAAGGCAATGAACTGAGAAAAATACTAGTCAGGGCAGGCGCTGTCCGATACACGCGACAGGATGGGACGGAGTGGTGGCGCCTTTTGTCGCGTAACGAAAAGTCGAACAATAGGGCCGAACAAGCAGCTTTTGGCGTAGAAAACGCAGATCTCCGATAATAGGCGGCAGGCCTCGTACTTCACATGAATCATTATCGATACTTCATCATCGAAACGTACGAGAATAAGGGCGAGCCCTCAAGTAAAAAAATACGTGCTCGGCCACTTGCGGGTCAAGGCGTACTGCCAAGCCTTAATCTCGAGTGCTCGGTTGCCATGCGAGAGGCATATCCGATCGGAACGCTTTTTAAAGTCGACTGTAAGGTCATCGACCGCGAAGGCACTTCTTTCCTGTACCGTCACTTCACATGGCCATACACAGTTGTCACGCAACAGCAGGCCATGCAATTCATCGAACAGAAATTTGCCAAACAGCCTCGCCGGAGTGATCGAGCATGAATGACAAGAAATCACACCTAACACACGTTGAATCCCGCTAAACTGGTTGTATATGGAACGTCACAACCGGCTTTGCGGGTCAGCTGCCCCTTAGCTCGCCCTAAACAAGCATCAAATGGTCCATAGGCGATAAATATGAAAAAAATCGTTAAGGAATTAAATGAGACAATCCCACCATCTCAAGCTAAGGCAAAGAAATTAATCCTTCTTGTGAGAAAAAAAACTATTCCTAAAAAATCGAAACGAGTTAAAGATAAAGAAATCACACAAACGGAAGTTCGTCCGTATCTTGACTTCGAGGGGAATTTTAAGTGTCATTTATGCGGTTCAAAAATTCATGACTCTCAGCTATACAACCACATGACAGACGTACATGCGATACCTAAGCGAGTACTCGATAAAATTTATGGTGGAAAAGACGAATTAAAAAACCATTGGGTTTCAATGTTTCAAGGCGGCCTCCCAAGTCTAGGAAAAAATTCTCGTTAACAGGTATTAATACCGTATTCTGTAGCCATTTACAGCTGCCATCAGCGATTATTCTTGAGATTCCAACCTAACTAACATTCTCAATACGAAGAAAAGGCTTCCTTGGAGGTCTTTTTCAGTTTCAGCGATTTGCGCGCCGCCATAGCCTCTTTCTTGACCAAACCGCTTCCGCTGCTACCAGTGTCAACTTCAATTTCGACTGGGCATTGCACGACTCGTTTCAATTGTTTCATCCGAGCAGCATGATCCGCTTCGGCATAGTCAGACGACGACACCACATCGCCATGCAACCCGGCTCGGTCTGCTCCCTATCAGCGCAACGTCAGCGGTCCTCGATGCGCCTACAGCACACTTCCACGGCGGCGGTAATCCGCCGCACCGTCTCCCCCCGAATCGGAAATTGAGCAGCGCGCCGCGCAAAACTCGATGCCTGCTCCAGCATCCACGCCATCACCGCCTCGGCCGCCTTCAACGGCACCCCACCCTCGGTCGCCAGCCGCAACAGGTGACCGCGCCCCACGGCTGCGGCTTCTCCGCAAACGTCCATGTGGTGCTGCCCCAATGGGCCTTCGCTAAAGCTCAGGTCAAAGGCCGGTGCCAAACGCCAGCGCCGATCGGCGCCCAGGCGCCAAGCGAAATTTTTCGGGTGATCGTCGCGGTTGTGAAACAGCACATTGAACACGGCGCGGGCATAGGCCTTTTCCACCTCGCGTTCATCCCGCGTCAGCAATCGGGTGGCACGCAGGAAGGCGGTGTAGTCGACAGCGCCGGGCAGGCGGAAGTCGATGTGCAGCAAGCCCGCCAGGCTGTGCAGCGGCACGCGCAGGCCCCGTTCGCGGTCGAAGCGGGCGACACCAAAGGCCGCCAGCGTGGGGGATAGGTCAAACCAGGCGCTCTGCGGCACGTCCAGGCCGCAATCGCGCGCCAGCTCGGCGTAGATCTGCTCGATGGCGCAGACTTCTTTGTGTTCGCCCTGGGCCGGGAACTTCACCAACCAGGGCGCTCCAGGGGCATCGGGGTGGGTGCTAACCTGGCCGGTCGCCACGTCGAACTGCACCAGGGCTTTGGGGCGCGCGCCCTGGGGCGAACCGCCGGTAAGCGCCAGCTCGCGCAAGGCGGCCCCGGCGTCGCCTGCCAGGGCCCGTGCGCTTTCCTCGGCCAGGGCGAGCAGGCCCCAGTCGGGCTGCAGGGCGTCGGGCTCCCGCGCCGGTACAAAACGGAGGGCGCCCATGGCGCGCTCGCCAATGAACGCCAGCCGGTCCAGCGGGCCGGGGTGCTGCAGGCCCTGCTGGCGGAAAAGACGGTCCATCAGCAGCAAGCCCCAACCGTCGGGCAGGCTGTCTGCCACCAAGCCGGGCAGCCGATGCAAATGGGCTGGGAAGTCGCCATAGGCCGGCGCGCGCAACTTGAGCCGCAGGGGCGAGAGTTCCAGCCCTTGCACGAGGGCCTCGGGGGAATACTCGAACAAGAGCGCTGACCCATCGTCGGCCAGACGGCCCAGGTGCCAGTCTTCACCCCAGCCGCAGTAATGCACCGTCAGTTGCTTCATGGGGTCTTGCGCCTGGGCGCGCGCTGGCGCTGGCCGGCCATGTCGGCCTGCTCCATCTGTGCGATGGACTGGCGCTTGAGCACGAAGAGGTCTTCCATCACATCCACCAGGCCGAGCGCCTGCACCACGCGAACCAGGGTTTCCAACGAACTTTGGCCATCGTGCTCAAGCTTGCGCACGGCCCCCAAAGACAGGCCAGCCATGCCAGCCAACTCGCGTTGGGTGAGTTTTTGAGCGAGCCGCTGCGTCCGTAGGCGATCCCCCAGCGCGCATAAAATCTCAGCATGAGAGGCTAGTGTAAAGACCATTTTTAAAGTAAAAAATATATATTTTATACTTTAATAGATATTTGAATAGCTTTTAATTTCGCGAGAAGCAGTGTTTGGTTTAGTCCATTTACAGCAAAAATACCAAAACCGATGTTGTGCACACGATCACCGCACACCCCGCAACGCACTCCCATCCCCCGCTCGCGTCACCGGGCAGTTCACGACGATCTGGGTCTGTTCCAGCACCACGTCGCCCCGCTCCTGCGCCGCCAGCAGCTCTTCTTCCGACTTCAGCACGTGCCCATTGGCTGGCACCTTCCACCGCACCAGCACCATCCGCCACAAGGGGCTGTAAGCCGCAACGGCGTTGACACTGCCAGCCGGCAGCGGAGCCGACTGGAAGATGCTGATCTGCTCGCCCGCGGGAAACTTGTACACCCGCTCCAGCACCGACGAGCGCCCGGTGGCTCCCACGGCACCGGCCAAGCGCGGCGCGTAGTTGGCGCCTGCCGCCTTGGCCATGGCGGCGTCGGAGATATCGGTGGTGACGTATTCGACGGTGCGCCCGTCCACCCAGGCTCGGCTGAGCGGCAGTACGGTTTCGGTTCGGCCGGCGTCAAAGCTGTGGCTGGCGCAGCCGACGAGCAAGGCGGCTGCAAGCACTGCAGCAGCGGCGACTGAATTTTTCATTAGGCTCACCTCCCCTTCATCGTTGCGGCGAAAAAAATCCCCGCTCCATGGTCCCATGGGGCGGGGATCGGCGTTCAGGCGCTCCTGCGAGGCCCCGAGTCGCACTTACATGTGGTCGATCATGACCTGACCAAAGCCCGAGCAGCTCACCTGCGTGGCGCCGTCCATCAGGCGGGCGAAGTCGTAGGTGACTTTCTTGCTGGCAATCGACTTCTTCATCGAGCTGATGATGAGGTCGGCCGCTTCCGTCCAGCCCATGTGGCGCAGCATCATTTCGGCGGAGAGGATCTCGGAACCGGGGTTCACGTAGTCCTTGCCAGCGTACTTGGGCGCCGTGCCGTGCGTGGCTTCGAACATGGCGATGGTGTCGCTCAGGTTCGCACCGGGGGCGATACCGATGCCGCCGACTTGCGCGGCCAGGGCGTCAGACACATAGTCACCATTGAGGTTGAGCGTGGCGATCACCGAGTATTCGGCCGGGCGCAGCAGGATTTGCTGCAGGAAGGCGTCGGCAATGCTGTCCTTGATGGTGATCTCTTTGCCCGTTCTGGGGTTCTTGAAGCGCATCCAGGGGCCGCCGTCGATCAGCTCGGCGCCGAATTCCTTGGCGGCCAGGTTGTACGACCAGTCACGGAAGCCACCTTCGGTGAACTTCATGATGTTGCCCTTGTGCACGATGGTCACGCTGGGCTTGTCGTTGTCGATGGCGTACTGAATGGCCTTGCGCACCAGGCGCTCGGTGCCTTCGCGCGAGACAGGCTTGATGCCGATGCCCGACGTGGCAGGGAAGCGGATCTTCGTGACACCCATTTCGTCCTGCAGGAACTTGATGAGCTTCTTGGCCTTGTCGGACTCGGCTTCGAATTCGATGCCGGCGTAGATGTCTTCCGAGTTCTCGCGGAAGATGACCATGTTGGTCTTGTGCGGCTCTTTCACGGGCGAGGGCACGCCCTCAAAATACTGGATGGGGCGCAGGCAGACGTACAGGTCAAGCTCCTGGCGCAGGGCCACGTTCAGCGAGCGGATGCCGCCGCCCACGGGCGTGGTCAGCGGGCCTTTGATGGAGACGACGTAGTCTTTGATGGCGGCCAGGGTTTCCTCAGGTAGCCAGACGTCGGGGCCGTACACCTTGGTGGCTTTTTCGCCAGCGTACACCTCCATCCAATGGATTTTCTTCTTGCCGCCGTAGGCCTTGGCCACGGCGGCATCGACCACCTTGAGCATCACCGGAGTGATGTCGCCGCCCGTGCCGTCGCCTTCGATGAAAGGGATGATCGGCTGGTCCGGCACATTCAAGGACATGTCGGCATTGACGGTGATTTTCGCGCCTTCGGCGGGAACCTTGATGTGCTGATAGCTGGTCATGTAAGCAAAACTCCGTTGAGGCTGAAGACTTTCAGCAAGTTAGGCAAAGCTCTCTAAACCGTTCGATTCTAGCGACAAAATATTTCACAATTCGCTGTCAACGGCACGGTCTGCATGCCGTTGTTAGCTAGCTTGCATTCGCTTGTTAAGCATCAAAAAACGTCGTTTTCCTACTTTGAAAGTTCTTATGAACAAAGTTGTTGCCACCCTTGCGGCCAGCCTTCTCGCTTTTGCTGCCCATGCCCAGACTTCCGCACCTGCGGCTCCGGCACCTGCGACAGCCCCTGCAGCCGCAGTGGCTGCGCCTGAAGCCGCTCCGGCTGCACAAGCCATGAAGCCCGCTGCCAAGCACAAGATGGCCAAGTCGAGCCACAAGAAAGTTGCCAAGAAGAAGGCACACAAGGCTGCCGCCAAGGCGGTCTGACCCTGACACCTCGGCCGCAGCAGTCTGCGGCCCGATGCGCGAAAATGGCCCGCTACATGCGGGCTTTTTCATGCCTGCTTCCGAACGTGCCAACCGTTTTTTTGGAGTGTCGATGCCTGCACTTTCCCAGTTCTCCCGATTTTCGCGGCACCTGGCGCTTCTGGCGCTGCTGACAAGCTTCGCAAATGTCCATGCGCAAGAAGCACCGCAGATGGATTTGCCTCGCGTCGAGCTTGCGGCCGGTATGTACCGCATTGATGCGCAATTGGCCCAGACGCCTGGCCAGCGCCAGACCGGCCTGATGCATCGCAAATCCATGCCCCCCCAGGAGGGCATGCTGTTCGTCTTCGAGCAGCCGGGTGTCCAGTGTTTCTGGATGAAGAACACGCTGCTGCCACTCACGGCGGCCTTCGTGGCCGACGACGGCAGCATCGTGAATCTGGCGGACATGCAACCCCAGTCCGAAACCTCGCACTGCTCGCAAAAGCCGGTGCGCTATGTGCTCGAAATGAACCAGGGCTGGTTTTCTCAGAAACGCCTCAAGGCCGGTAGCAAGCTGAGCGGAGCCCCTTTCTCTGCGCCCCACTGACATCGCATTGCCCGTCTGGCAACCGCCACAAGACAAAAGGCCGGTCCCTCTGCCTAGGAGGACCGACCTTTTGTCTGCGCTTTTCTTGAACGAGCCGGGGCGCGAACCCCAAACTCCCAGAAATGCGGTGGCGCAGCTTAGCTCTGCATGGTGGCCAGGGCCGCGTTGAGCGTTGCGCTCGGGCGCATGACGGCGTTCAGCTTGTCCAGATCAGGCTGGTAATAGCCGCCAATATCGACGGCCTTGCCTTGCACTGCTGCGAGTTCGGCCACGATGGCTTGCTCACCGGCAGCCAGCTTGGCAGCCAGCGGGGCAAACTTGGCGGCCAGCGCGGCGTCGTCGGTTTGTGCCGCCAAGGCTTGTGCCCAGTACAGGGCCAGATAAAACTGGCTGCCCCGGTTGTCGAGCTGCCCGGTCTTGGGGGACGGATTCTTGTTGTTTTCCAGCAGCTTGCCGGTGGCTGCGTCCAGCGTCTGCGCCAGAACCTTGGCCTGCGCGTTGCCGGTCTTGAGGCCTAGGTCTTCCAGCGACACGGCCAGCGCCAAAAACTCACCCAACGAATCCCAGCGCAGGTGGTTTTCTTCCACCAGTTGCAGCACATGCTTGGGCGCTGAGCCGCCGGCACCGGTTTCGTACATGCCGCCGCCCGCCATCAAAGGCACGATGGAGAGCATCTTGGCGCTGGTGCCCAGTTCCATGATGGGGAACAGGTCGGTCAGGTAGTCACGCAGGATGTTTCCGGTCACCGAGATGGTGTCCAGGCCGCGCGCCACCCGCTCCAGCGTGAAGCGCATGGCACGCACCTGGCTCATGATCTGGATGTCCAGGCCGGTGGTGTCGTGGTCTTTCAGGTAGGCCTGCACCTTCTTGATCAGCTCATTTTCATGCGGGCGGTACGGGTCGAGCCAGAACACGGCTGGCATGCCCGAATTGCGGGCGCGGGTGACGGCCAGCTTGACCCAGTCGCGAATCGGCGCATCTTTGACCTGGCACATGCGCCAGATATCGCCCTTTTCCACGTTTTGCGAGAGCAGCACTTTGCCGGTGGCCAAATCGACGATGTTGGCGACGCCGTCCTCCTGGATTTCGAAGGTCTTGTCGTGCGAGCCATATTCCTCGGCCT
>ERZ724504.1901-NODE-1901-length-11458-cov-8.463562_pt1 | contig 11458 bp, 6 predicted proteins | sample MGYA00376037_ERZ724504 | MGnify/ENA primary metagenome ERZ724504 (study PRJEB28724, sample SAMN07190888) | wastewater metagenome | isolation source: influent of sewage treatment plant in Hong Hong | place: USA: Christiansburg, Virginia | collected 2016-03-01 ... | reverse complement strand
TGTCCAGCCCCATGGCCGCAAAGTGGCTGTAGAAGATGCTGGCGTAGTAGCCCTCAAATTGCGCCACCGAGCTGTTGCGGTACCAGTCGTTGGGGATGCTGGCAAAAAAGGCGTGGAACAGGGTTTTGAGCGCGGGCAGGTCATTGGCTCTCAATACATCCAGTAGGCGCAGCCGGTGTGTGAGTGACTGGCTTGTCGGCACGCCGTAGGCGGGCAGCAAGGCGGTGTTCAGGCAGCCCGCCACCTCCAGATTGGGGTAGGTCAGGGTATAGACCCAGCGCCCAGGCATGGGCTGGCTGCGGCTTTGGATGGTGAGATAGCCTGCCTGAAACATCAGGGCTTCTGAAGGTATGTCGTCCACATCGAAGGTGGACAGCAAACTCTCCTCGGCCACCGTCCGGGCCAGGTCGGGGGTGAACTGGCAGCGCCCGGCCAGCAGCTTGATGAGGAAGGTGGGCGTGCCGGTCTCGAACCAATAAGGGCGGAACTCGCGGTTGCGAAACAGCAACAGCATGTCAAACGGGTTGTACACCCCCTGCCCCAGCCAGTTGTAGCCGTTGTACCAGCGGCGGATTTCTTCCCTGTCCAGCCCCGGCAGCTCGGGGGCAAACACCGTGTCCACATCTTCATCGGTATACCCGCACAGAGCACTGTAACGGGCGCTGAGTGTGATGTCCTCCAGGTTGTTCAGGCCCGAAAACAAACTCACTTTGCTGAACTTACTCACTCCGGTGATGAAGACCAGCCGCAGGTGCTCGTCCATGTCTTTGAGTACCGAGTACAAGTCCTTCAAGGTTTCGCGCATCTCCAGGGCAATGGCGCTGTCGGTGATGTTGTCGAGGATGGGTTTGTCGTATTCGTCGATCAGAACCACCACGCGCTGGCCGGTGAGTAGGTGGGCCTGGGCAATCAGCGCCGACAGATTGCCTGCCACATCGGAGGCGGGCAATTCGGCTGGGCGTACTATGCCCAGCCGCTCGCGGTTGGTGCGCAAAATTTCTTTCATGCGCTGCACCAAGTTGACTTTGGCCTTGTGGACACCGCTGCCAAAGCTGATGCGGATGACCGGGTGCTTTTTGCTCCAGTCCCACCGGGTTTCAGCCGCCAAACCTTTGAACAGCGCGGCGTTGCCCTCGAACAGCTCTTTGAGCGTGTCGAGGAACAGGCTTTTGCCAAAGCGCCGGGGGCGGCTGAGGAAGTAATACTTGCCGCTCTGGGCCAAATCCACCGCATAGCCAGACTTGTCGGCGTAGTAGTGGCCTTCTTCGCGCAGTTCACGCAAGCTCTGGATGCCGATGGGAAGCTTTTTTTTCATGGTGGCTGGCCACACGGTTTACTTGGCTTTATTTGATGCACACCGAGCGCACTTGCTTCAAGTCGGTCAAACCCATCAGCACTTTTTCCATGCCGTCCATTTTCAGGCTGCGCATGCCGCCCTCTACGCAAGCAACAAACAGATCGGCCACGCGGGCTCGCTCCTGTATCAACTTGCGGGTGGCTTCATCGGCAATCAGCAGTTCGTGCAGGCCCACACGGCCTTTGTAGCCGGTGCCCCGGCAGGTGTCGCAGCCCTTGGCGCGATAGAGCATGAGCTGGCCGTTCTGGCCATAGCGGTCTGTCCAGTCGTTCAGCAACTCTTGCTCGGCATCGGCGGGGTTGGCCCGCCAGGCTGTGGTGTTGACCAAATCCTGGGTGTATTCGCGGATAAAGCTTTTCAACTCGGGATAGTCGGGAGCGTAGGCTTCTTTGCAATTGCACAGGCGCTTGGCCAGGCGCTGGGCCAAAATGCCCAGCAGGGCATCGGCAAAGTTGAAAGGATCCATGCCCATGTCGAGCAACCGGGTGATGGACTCGGGCGCTGAATTGGTGTGCAGCGTTGAAAACACCAGGTGCCCGGTGAGCGAGGCTTCCACACCCATGCTCACGGTTTCCTTGTCGCGGCTTTCACCCACCATGATGATGTCGGGGTCAGCACGCAAAAAGGCCCGCATCACCAGCGCAAAGTCGATGCCGGCTTTTTTGTTGACCTGAACCTGGCGCAGCCCCTTTTGGGTGATTTCAACCGGATCTTCGGCCGTCCAGATTTTGGTATCGGGCGTGTTCAGGCTCTTGAGTATGGAATGCAGTGTGGTGGTTTTACCCGAGCCAGTGGGGCCGCACACATAAAACAAACCGTAGGGCTTGCTGACGGTGGCCACAAGACGGGCCATGTTGTGCGGCGTGAGGCCCAGCTTGTCCAGCGGAATGGGCTCGCCCGCTGACAGGATGCGCATCACCACATCTTCCACACCTCCGGCAGACGGCAGGGTGGCTACACGCAGCTCAATGTCAAGAGGGCCAAATTTTTTGAACTTGATCTTGCCATCCTGCGGCTTGCGCTTTTCGGAGATGTCGAGATCGCACATGATTTTGAGGCGAGCCACCATCGCATCGCGGTAGGCGGCGGGCACCTCGATATAGGGCATCAGCGAGCCGTCAACCCGAAAACGGATGCCCGTTTTGGCCTTGCCAGGCATGGGCTCAATGTGGATATCGGAAGCGCCCTGGTGGTAGGCATCCACAATCACTTTGTTGACAAATTTGACCAGCTCGTTGTCCGAGGCTGCGGAGGCCACCGCCTGATCGTTGCTGCTGTCGTCTTCCAGCGGGGTTTGAAGGTCGGCCAGCAAATCGTCAATGGAGCCGCTTTCGGCTTGCGTGCCATAGAGCTGATCGAGGGTACCTTCAAATTCCACCTGTGTGGTAACGGCGTACACAAGCTTGCTGAACTGGGGGTACACCTGAGGCACCAGCCGGGAGGCACGCACGGCCTCGGGATCCAGTGTCATGATGAGCAAGCCGTCTGGCGTGTCTTCCAGCGCAATCCAGTGGTGCGCCTGCACGAATTCACGCTTCAGTTTGCCGTGCAGGGCCTCGGTGCGGATGCGGCTTTTGTCAAAACCGACGTATGGCACACGAAAGAAGTGACTGAGTGAGCTACCGATGTGTGCGGGCTGGGCATGGTACTCAGCCATCATCACGCGCTCTACCGACTGGTTTTGCTCGCGGGCCAATTGCATGCTGCGTCTGAGCTCGTCTGCACTGAGCACACCATTGGCAACCAGCCCGTCGTACTTCGACACCAGCATGCGGTTTGGCGATTCACTCGGGTTGGCCCTCTGGCGGATGGCTGTGGCCAGGGTTTTGCACAGCTGCACCACGCCGTCCATCTCCAGCGCCCCAAAGGGATGGCTGATTTTGCTGTTGATGACCTGGAGCACACCTTTGAGTTCAGCCCCATCCAGAATGGGGGCCACCAGCATTTGGCGCGTGCGGTAACCGGAGCGGCGATCCACTTCTTTCAAAAAATGCAGCCGACTGTCAATGGCGGCCAGCTCGGCATCGTCGTACACATCTTTGATGTTGAGGGTCTGGCGAGTCAGCGCAACAAAGCCTGCAATGCTCTGGGGGCCGATGGGCAGCTTGAGTTCCTTGCTGGTGGTCAAACCCGTTTTGACGCGGGAGACAATGGCTGTTTTGTCTTCACTCACTGCATACAGTGTCAGCCGGTCGGCATTGAAGAGGCTGCAAATGTCAGGGCTGACATCCAGCATGAGCTGCGACAGGTTTTCTGTATCGTGAATACAGGTTGTGACTTGTTGCAGCCGCCTGTAAAACTCTGCGGCTTCTGGCGTGTTGACACGCGCTGGAACGGGTGAATTCATAGGTGCAATTCTTGGCCTGTCGCGAGCCAGCCAATGCGAACCTGGCGCTTGCCTTGCACTTCCCTCACGTGATTGATGTGGGCAATCTCGGTCATGATCAGCTCGGTTTCGGCGGGCTTGGTGTGGGTGATGAGCACAGGATAGTCGGCATCGGGTGCCATCAGGTCAAGCTGCCTTGCCAGCGTGCTCGGACACAGATGTAGGCTGCGCTCGGCCAGCGCCGATTCGCGCTCGCTGAAGGCGGTTTCAATCACCAGCATACCCACTTGCATGGCATTGATGCGCTGCCAGAAAGCAGGGTTGTGGCCCGTGTCACCAGAAAACACCCAATGTATGGGCTGCTCGCTCACCTGGGCAATGGCATAGGCCACTGCGGGCACGGTATGCACTGCCGGCAAAACCTCAATGCGCTTGCCCTCCAGCATCAACACATCGCCTTCGGAGAGTGGCTTGAATACCAAAAAAGGATGCTCAACGGTGGGTATGACCGAAAAATCCGGCCAGATGGTGTTGTTGAAAATATGCGTTTTCAGAGCTTGGATGGTCTCGGGCAAGGCATGCACCCGCACAGGCTGTTGACGGCTGGATGCCACCGCATCCAGCATCAGGGGCAAGGCCGCCACATGATCGAGATGGGCGTGTGTAATCAGTACATCGTCTATCTGGGCCATGTCAGCCAAGCTCAGATCGCCCACACCGGTGCCAGCATCGACCAAAAGCCGGTCATCGATCAGAAAAGACGTGGTTTTACAGCCCTTTGCAATGGCACCAGAGCAACCCAGTACTCGAATTTTCATGGGTAAATCAGCCAGCCAATCTCAGCCGGAGCATCACTTGACGAGGAACCGGTTGGTTCCATCCCAAGTGGGGTCAATGGGCAGCAGACGCTGTTGGGACAGCCGCTGTGCGTAGTAATGGTAAAGGGGGCTGGCGGGGTTGAGGCGCTGCAAATTGAGCAGATGCAGGTCGCATTCGTCCCATTGCTGATGGCGGAATGCCTTCAAAAAGCGGTTCCAGATAGACAGTTCCTGCTGGATGTGGGCATCGGGCACATCGGTCTGTGGTGCCAGCGGCGTGAAAATACACACGGCATCTTCTTTGCCCTTGACCACCACCCGATCCAGCTCTTGCCAGTAAAACGCTGGTGCCAGGCGGCGTGTGGCTTCGCCCACAACCACATCCACACCATAGACACGTGACAAAGATTCCAACCGGGAGCCGAGGTTGACGGCATCACCGATGACGGTGTAACTGCGGCGAATATCTGAACCCATGTCTCCCACGAACATGGAGCCGGTGTTGATACCGATGCCCACACCAATGGTGGGTTTACCTTGAGCCTGAAATTCGGCATTGATTTTGTCCAACGCCATTTTCATCCCCAAGGCTGCGTGTACCGCCTGGGTAGCGTGTTCATCGCTGCGCACGGGAGCCCCCCAAAAAGCCATGACGCAATCGCCCATGTATTTGTCGATGGTGCCCCTGTGTTGCCGGATGACCTCGGTCATGCGGCTGAACAGTCGGTTGAGCACGCCTTGCAGCTCTTCGGGTGACATGGATTCGGCCAGGGTGGTGAAACCGCGCATGTCGCAAAACATGACGGTGAGGTCACGGGCCTCGGCCTGCATGGTGTAGCTGTCGGGGTCTTTGACCATTTCATCGACCAGCTCAGGCGGCACGTAGGTACCAAAAAGCTGTGCCAGCTCGCGCTTGGAACGGCTTTCGGCAAAGTAGCCATAGCTCATGTTCATGACGAACGAGGCCACGATCATGAACAGCGCAGCAGCCAGTGGCAGCACCAAGCCGTGGTGGGCATACAGCCAGAAATTGAGCCCGGTTACGGTGACCAGCATGGCCACACTGAGCGCCACAGCACGCGCAGCGGGCAACAACGGTAGCAGCGTGACCAGCAGCGCCCCCGAAATCAGCACCACGGCCAGTTCGTAGCCCAGGGCATAGTCGGGCGTGGCAATGACATTGCCATCCAGAAAGCCCGACAGCAAATTGGCATGTGCTTCTACGCCAGGATAGGCTGCTCCCACGGGGGTCGTTCTCAAGTCCAGCAACCCAGGTGCGGTGGTGCCAACCAAGATGATTTTCCCCTTGAGGGTGTCAGGCGGCACCCGGCCATTGAGCAAATCGGTAGCTGGGATGTACTGGAATGACCCGCCTTTGGGTCCGCCCCAGCCTCGATAGGGAACGAGACTGCCGACACGGTGATCGACGGGTAGCGACAGGCTTTTGTCGCCTTGCTGAATCACAATGCTCTCAATGCCTTGGTAACCTTTGGGCAAAAACCGCGATGCAGGAAAACCTGGCTTGAGCTGCGTGTCACCCATCAGGGTGCGAAATATCGCCAGCGACAGCGACTGGTAATACGCCCCACCGAACTCCGACACCAGTGGTACGGCACGCACCACCCCATCGGAATCGGTGATGGCATTGAAATAGCCCCCCGTTCGGGCGGCTTTGGCCAGCAAGGGGATGCTGGCACCGTAGCCCGTCCAGCCAATGAACCCGGACGCGGTGCCCCGCATGTCCTCGCGCGTCATGACAGGGGGGGGCAGTTGACCACTTTGGCGACCATCGCGGTCACTGGTGAAGTAATGCCCGAGCACCACAGGCCGATTCGCAATGGCATTGGCAAACAGCTGGTCGTGATCCAACTGGGCCGACAACTTCTCCAACTCGATTGAATACTCAGGAATGTGGGCCAGCTGCTTTTCGGCCAGCTGGCGCAAATGGTTGAGCCCGGAGCTGTGATCGGGCTCTGCAAACACCACGTCAAAGCCGAGTACAGCGATGTTTTGTCGCTCAAACAACTCTTGTGTCAGCAGAGCCAATTTGTCGCGGGGCCACGGCCAGCGCCCGATCTCAGCCAAGCTTTTCTCGTCCACATCGACAACCGCGATCCGCTCGTCCAGCGTGCGCGGCATGGTGGCGCGAAGACGGGTGTCGTAAATCAGGTTGTCCACCCACTCCAGCGCCCCCAACTTGACCACGCCGACCACATGCAGCACCGCCATCAGCACAGGCAGCAAGGCAAACAGCAACCTGACTAATGGCCTGTTGGATGTGAACAATCCTGTCCCCTGCAAACAGCGTCTGGTGCAGACTAGACCATCACAAACTGCATCTTGGTTCCAGCAAGCTCAAGAATGTCGTTGTGCTTCAACATCTGAGGCTCGGAACCAAGGGGCGCGTCATTGAGCGTGGGACGATTGACCGCCTCCACCACCGCGACGGCATAACCGTGCGTTCTGCGCGTGACCGAAGCCACGGCCACACCAGGCTTTCCAATGGTGGTGACGACCTTGATCAAGGTCACTTCGCGACCGGCAGCTGGGCCAGAAATGACCCGGATGAGCGCCTTGCCCACTGGAGCAGCGGGCGTGGCATCGGCGTGGGCCGATGGCCGGATGATCATGGTTTTCTCAAACCCGGCATCAGCCGTTTCGTTAATAAACTTGATCTTGTGCTTGCCCACTTCAATGGTGTCGCTGTGCTTCAGAAGCTGCTTTTTGACGGCCTTCCCATTCACATAAGTGCCATTTGTGCTGTTCAAGTCTTCAATATGGACTTCCGATCCCGTCATTTGGAGAGCGGCATGCTCGCCGCTCACCGCCAGGTTATCGATCACGATGTCGTTGTAAGGCCTGCGGCCAAGGGTGGTGCGATCCTTGGTCAATTGCAATTCTTTGACAACAACACCGTCAATTGAGACGATCATTTTCGGCATGGCCGACTCCTCTGATTCATTTGCATCGTTCAGTGTGGGCATCAAGACGAACGCAGGATGCGGGAAAAAAAGCTGCTAGACCCCGATTGTGGCTTGACCAATACGAGTATGACTGAAATATTGTCGCGTCCACCACTCGCATTGGCCTGCTGTATGAATCTGGCAGCCTTGGCATTCAGATCAAGATTCTCAGCCATGATGGCAGCGATTTTGTCATCATCCAACATGTCGGAAAGTCCATCCGAGCACATCATGTACACATCTTCAACCTGCGGCGTGTGTTGCATGACATCGACTTCAACCACGGCATCCACCCCCAGGGCACGGGTCACCAGATTTTTATTTGCAGCCCCTTTGGCTTGCTGCGGGGTAATCAGGCCCGCATCCAGCTGCTCTTGCAGCAGGGAATGGTCTCGCGTCAGCTGCTTGAGTCGCCCACCACGCCACAAATAGCACCGAGAATCTCCCACATGGGCCAACACCACCCGGTTCGGCGCAAACACGCCCGACACCAAGGTGGTACCCATGCCCGCAAATTGCACATTGGCAATGGCTGCGTTGTAGATAGCCTGGTTGGCATGCAGCACGCACAACTCCAGCGCACGCTGCACATTGCCTGTACTGACGCGCCCACCCGATGACTTGATCCATTCCGCCAATTCGGCACGGATGAGGGTCACGGCCATCGCACTGGCAATTTCCCCGGCGTTGTAGCCCCCCATGCCATCGGCCAGAACGGCTATGCCCTGTGCAGGGTCACAAGCCACCGAGTCTTCGTTGTTGTCGCGTACTTTGCCGGGGTCTGTCAGGCTGACAAATTCAAAATTCATGGCTGGGAAGGGGTCTGCCCCCCGTCTGTGTGGTTGGTCAACACCACGGTGGTGGCAAATTCTTTGGTTTGTCCCGATGCGGGTTGTTGGGCCTGAACGGCACGGCTGATTTCCTCGGCATCCAGCGTCTGTGTTTCAGTCTGCTGGACAGGGTTTGCGTTCAAACACTTTTCCAGTGCATCAGCCATGATTTGGCCTGTCGCAAAGCGCACGTCCAAACTCTTGGCGAGCGCGCTGGCAACCACAGCCGCCAGCTCTGCCGAAATATGGGGGTTGACAGAGCGGATATCTGGCGGAGGCTCGTTCGCTATTTTGAACATCAGCTCAGCCATTGACTCCGCCCGAAACGGCAAGGTACCCGTCAGCAACTGAAACGCCATCACACCCAGCGAATACAAATCCGAACGACCATCGACTTTTTTACCCGCAATCTGCTCTGGTGACATGAAGCTGGGCGTACCCAACACCATGCCGGTACGGGTACGGCTGGCATCCGTCACACGGGCAATGCCAAAGTCTGTGACCTTGATGGTGCCCGTCTGCGCTTCGTACATGATGTTGGCGGGCTTGATGTCCCTGTGTACAACATTCAGTGAGTGGGCGTAATCAAGTGCCCTGGCTATCTGAATCAGGATGGATACCACTTTGTCCTGTGGCAGCAAGTTGCCAGGCTGGGTGTGGGCCACCAAATCCTTGCCCTTCAGAAACTCCATTGCAATGTAGGCAAGCTCATGGTCTTCGCCGGCATCGAAAATGGTCACGATGTTCTGGTGCTGCAAACGCCCGGCTGTTTCGGCTTCGCGGAAGAACCGCTGGCGGGCATCCTCCAACTCGTCACCCTCAAATTCTTGTGCCAACGCCATGGTCTTGATGGCTACAACACGGCCAATTTTGGGATCTTTGCCCAAATAGACCACCCCCATCGCCCCTTTACCCAGCTCCTTGTCCACTTGATACCGTCCGAGCATGGGTTTTTCGATGGCCTCACCATCGAGCAACATCGTGCCGCCCCGGTGGGATGAGCCGCCCAACATCACCGTTTCAGACAGGTTTTTCACCCGCTTGAGCTTGTTTTGCAAGTCCTTGTGGTTGGCGTTGTACAGAGCCATGTGCTCATACACGGCCTGCGCTTTGTTGAATTGGCGCTTGCGCTCGAAGTCCAAAGCCAGATTGGACAGGTTGTCCATGAGGGCATCACTCATGGGAACACGCCGAAAACGGTCGAACGCCATATCAAGCTGGCCCTGCCCCTGGTGGGCCAGGCCCATCATGCGGTTGGTTTCGGCGGACTCTTCATCCGATTTGATCTTGCCAGCCTCGGTCAGCAAAAACCGTTTGGTTGTCAACCCCAGGTAACCCACCACCAAAGCCACCGCAGGCAAAACCAGTGGCACCCACACATAGACCGAGCTGATGAGCCAAGCCTGGGCAGCCAGCAACGCGATCAGGCTCACACCCGTGACCACAGCGGCCACCCCAGCCGATACTCTGGGCAACAAACCGGCCACCAGCAACGCCACCAGCAACGTACTCCCCAAACTGGCTGCTTGGCCCCAAAAAGGAACCGTGAAGAAATGTCCACTCAGCAGACTGGAGGTGGTGTGCGCCAGCACCAGGGCAGGGCTGGTGACGGCAGACACCGGTGTGGCAAAGCTGTCGCCCACACCAGCCGCCGTGGCACCAATGGCCACAATTTTTCCTGCGTATTTGCTGGCAGGAATTTTGCCGGAGTACACATCAAAAAATGAATCCTGGACAAACGGGGACTTGCCATCCTTGTCTGGGTAAAACTGGGTAAATACCCGGCCATGATCATCCATCGGGATGGTGATACCACCCAGGCGCAGCAAACCATCACCCACTGACTTCAGGTCTTGGGTGGACAGATTCAAACTGTGCGCCGCCGTCTGCATGGCCATGCTGGGTATGGCCAAACCATCATGGTTGAGCAACAGCAAGTCCGACCTGACTGTGCCATCCCCTGCGTCAGGCAGCTGGTTCAGGTGGCCCACACCACGGGCTGCACGGCCAATGGCCTCAAACGGTAGCGAAACACGGGTGGTGCCAATCAGTTGGATTGACCCATCCAATGTCGGTGCGTGCTGGCTCACATAATCGGGCAAGGGCCGATCTGGCCTGCCAAGCGGCTCCCCGAGTTCGAAGAGCAGAGGCAGCACCACGCGACCCGACTTCTGGACGCTGGTCACCAGCGTTGTGTCCGTATCCAGATCGCGGATGGCCCCATCGACAACGCCCTTGATCCGCGATGCCAGTGGATCGCCCTCGGGGGCCTTTGCAATCAAAGACTGCACATCCAGAAGAGGCTGCAAACCTCTGTCCACCTGTGGCTCGAAAAACAGCGTCGTGTGGGCAATGGTCTTGACCCCGCCTTGAGTCAATTGGTCAATGACCTTGGCATGCACATCGCGCGGCCAAGGCCAGCGACCGATGTTGGCGATGCTTTGATCATCAATAGCCAGCACCGCCACTTGCGGAGAGGGAGTCCGCTGGGTTTGTTGTGAGGCATGGTCATAAAAACGGTTTTCAATACCGCCCAGAAACCCCGTCGCAGCCTCCAAAAACAGCACGCCCACAACCAGCAGAAAGCCAAACACGCCATCTGAACGCAGCATGGCAATCAACCCATCTCCTGATTTTTTCTGCATGGCCTTCCTCTAAGGTATCTGGAGTGCAAACCACCGCGAAATGATTAGTCACCATATAGCGCGGCAAAGCGACAGTATCAGACACCGCATTGCATCACAAGGTAAGAATGCACATGAAGTGACAATGAATGGTTTTCATGCACCATAAAAAAATCCCACCGAAGTGGGATTGATGTTCACGTTGGCATGATCGCCATGCTGTCGATCAAAGCATTTTCTTCAGCAAACGGGCCATTTCGGATGGGTTGCGTGTGACAGTAAAGCCACACTCTTCCATCACAGCCAGCTTGGCATCAGCCGTATCTGCGCCACCGGAAATCAGGGCACCTGCGTGGCCCATGCGCTTGCCGGGAGGGGCTGTGACACCAGCGATGAAGCCCACGATGGGTTTCTTCATGTTTTCTTTGCACCAGCGGGCGGCTTCAGCTTCATCGGGGCCACCGATTTCACCGATCATGATCACGGCATCGGTATCGGGATCGTCGTTGAAGGCGCGCATCACGTCGATGTGCTTCAGGC
>ERZ724504.1899-NODE-1899-length-11460-cov-3.283297_pt1 | contig 11460 bp, 10 predicted proteins | sample MGYA00376037_ERZ724504 | MGnify/ENA primary metagenome ERZ724504 (study PRJEB28724, sample SAMN07190888) | wastewater metagenome | isolation source: influent of sewage treatment plant in Hong Hong | place: USA: Christiansburg, Virginia | collected 2016-03-01 ... | reverse complement strand
CAGTATTAAAGAGAATTCTCTAGATTTGCATGCTGATGGGAGGGTATCCGGCACAGTCACCGTGCAGGTAGATACAGCCGTCATCTCCAACGAAGAAAAAATCGCGTTGCTCGCAAATGAATATCATTCATCGAAGCCTAACTTATCGCTACAGCGTAATTTCATCGTGGCCGGCAAGGTCTATAAAGCCAAGAAAGTTCTTCAAAGCAACGCTCTCCAATTAAATAAGGCTTATACGTTACAACTGGATAAAGATGCCGAAGACTGGCAGCGAGCTGTCAAACTTCCACTTACACCAGTCGTCATTGTCGCCGACATTGGGCTAGTACTTGGTGGCATAACCCTCATCTGTGTCTATAACCGTATAACGGGATATGGAGGAATATCATGCTGATCCTTCTGAACTGCTTTGAGACTTCCAATTCTTGAGTAAGTCCGTTCATAGCCAAATGGCCGCACAGAATGATTATTGCTCACAATGTGATCGCTAAAATGCAGCCACACCAACATAGGCTTGTAACTTAAATCCGCCCCTCCCAATAAAACCATGCGGAGACGAGCTGCCCAATCACTGTTATTGTTCCTGTCTAATAGCCCCGTGTAAGCTTTCTATACTATCTTGGGCGGTAATCTGCGCAGCCGATGAAACCATCACACTAGGAGCTCAGTTGTGCCCCGACTGACCGTAAAAATGCAGATCATTCTGCTGGTACTTACAGTGCTAGCTTCTCTGTTCTTCTGGCAGAAATGGCAAGGCCCCGAAGTGTCCGCCATGGTTATCAAGCAACAGCCACTGGTTCAGAGCGTGGTGGCCAGCGGTGAAGTCCGCAGCCAGTCGCTGGCACGAATTGGCAGTGAGATTACCGGCATCATCAAGGCACGCCATGTGCGTGAGGGCGACGCAGTCAAGCCGGGCGACCTGCTGCTGGAACTGAACAACGACGAACAACAGGCACGCGTGTACGAGGCTGAAGCCGCGCTACAGCAACTCGTCAGCTCGTCCCGCCGACAGGCACAAGCGGCACAAAAGGAAGCCGAAGCAAACCTTGATCAAGCACAGCGCGAGCGCGCCCGCCGTGAAGCACTACAAGAACGACAACTGCTGTCAGATGAACAGGTTGAACAGGCCCGCCGTAGTGAACTTAGCGCACGCGTTAGCCGCGACAAAGCCACACTACAGGCTGCCGCACTGGCCAGTGGGGGTACAGAGGAACAGATTCTAACGCAACGACTGGCTGCCAGCCGCGCCTTACTGGCAAAGACACGAGTGGTCTCCCATGTAGCGGGCATCGTGCAAACACGCAATGTGGAGCCCGGTGACCTAGTGCAGCCTGGTCATACCTTGTTGGAAATTGCCACTGCAAATAGCTTGGAAGTAGTCGTTAAGGTAGATGAAAAAAATATGGCTCGGCTTGTCTTGGGGCAGCCTGCTCAAATTATTGCCGATGCCTACCCAGATAACGTAGTGCCTGCGCATATCACTTTTATTGCCCCTGCAATTGATACTGCCCGCGGCACCGTGGACATTCATCTCAGCGTAGATGCACAGACAGACTTCTTAAAACAGGGTATGACCGTCTCTGCGACAATGGAAACAGGTCGTCGCGATAATGCATTAGTTATTGCTAATGATGCCCTGCGCGAAGTAAATGCAGATAGTGCGGTGGTTATGCGGGTTGAAAATGGCAAGGCCGAGCGTGTCGTCGTAAAACTCGGTATGCGGGGCATGGCTCAAAGCGAAGTTCGTGAAGGCCTTAAGTCAGGTGATACGATTTTACTTGATGATATTGTCGCAGGGAGTCGAGTTCGACCTAAGACTAACCCCCTGAGGGTGAGCAATGAGTGATCGCACGTCTCTGGTAAATGAGTTGTGGCTTGAATGGCGGATTGCTACTCGCTTTCTCGTCGACAACTATCTCCAGACATTGTTGATCGCCATCGGAATCGCGGTTGGATCTGCTGTTATCGTATTTATCACCGCACTGATAGATGGATTACAGATCAATATCATCGACCGTACGCTAGGCACTCAAGCGCATATTCGTTTACTGCCGCCAGATGAGTTTAATCATATTGCCGCTCCACCGTCAGGCACTGTCCAACTGGTATTAGAGAGCAAACGTGCCCAAGGACTACAGTCCATCAGCAATTGGCAGGAAATACTCAGTATCCTGAGTACGCAACAGGATATTGATGCCGTTTCTCCGTTAATCAGTGGCCCCGCACTGGCTCGTCGTGGTGCTGCGCGCAGTTCCGTTGCGTTGATGGGCGTTGACCCTGTTCAATACCAACGCATCATACCCATCCAGAAAGACATGATAGCCGGTAAGTTTATAGTAGGTGGCGGCAATGCCGTCATTGGTAAAGAACTGGCCAAAGACTTTGGTGTGCAGGTGGGCGACAAAATCCGACTGGATGCGGGTGAAGGCCGTGAAGCCACACTGAATATTTCTGGAATTTTCTCACTGGGTGTACGCGAACTGGACTCGCGCTATGTCTATTTGGATATCAAGCAAACTCAAACCCTGCTGGATCTTCCCGGTGGCATCACCGTGATTGATATTCGCGTTAAAAGCCTGTTCAGTGCCGACCAGATTGCGGAGCGTTTGGGCAGACTAACAAACCTGAAGGCCGAAAGCTGGATGCAAACTAATGGCCAGCTATTGAATGCCCTTCGTTCACAATCAATGTCGACCCAAATGATTCGAGTTTTTGTTGGGATCTCTGTTGCATTCGGCATTGCTAGCGTACTCGCCGTTAGTGTGGTGCAGCGTACTCGTGAGATTGGCATCTTGCGCGCTATGGGCAGCCCCAGGCGTCAGATACTGCATATATTTCTGCTACAGGGCGGCATACTTGGATTGTTAGGCTCTGTACTGGGTGGGCTGGTTGGATTCCTGCTGGTGCAGAGTTTCAACACGTTTGGGCCAAAGCTTTTTTATATTCCAGTCAATGCATCGCTGCTAGCATCCACCGTTATTGTGGCCACTGTTACCGGCGTTGTAGCAGCCGCCTTCCCTGCCCGCCGTGCGGCCCGTTATGACCCTGCAGTGGCAATCCGTTATGTCTGATTCAGCATCTGCATCTCCCGAAGAAGTTCTGCTGCTAGAGGGCCTGCACAAAACCTATAACGCAGGAACGCCGCTGGAACTGGAGGTCTTGCACGGCATAAGCATGCGTTTGCATCGAGGCGAACTGACCTCATTGATCGGCCCCTCAGGCTCAGGAAAAAGTACCTTACTAAATGTAATAGGTCTGCTCGACTCTCCCAGCAAAGGCGAGCTGTACTTGATGGGAAAGCCGACGCGTCAGATGAATGATGAGCAACGTACAGCACTGCGCAATGAGCGCATCGGCTTCGTCTTCCAGTTTCATCATCTGATTACCGCGTTTACGGTGCTAGAAAATGTGCTAATGCCCTTGATGATCCATAAGGGTAAACCCTCTCCCGCCGATACGGAGCGCGCCATGGCCTTGCTTGAAGCCATCGGCATGCAAGATTTTGCCCAAAAGAAAGCCAATGCCATCTCCGGTGGGCAGCAGCAGCGTGTAGCGATTGCCCGTGCGTTGATCACTCGGCCTGCATTGATCCTTGCAGATGAGCCCACTGGCAACCTGGATACGCGAACAGCAGACAGTGTCTTCGACCTGTTCCGTCGTTTTAATGACGAATTTGGATGCGCTGTGCTTGTTGTTACGCACGACCCGCGCCTATCAGCACGCTGTCAGCGCACCATCGAACTGCTTGACGGCACAATTGTGCGGGATGAGCTGAATCCTCCTAGCTAATCAGACTCTCCTTTCTGAGCAGATACACCTCCAGAATACGGCCATGCCTCTATCATAAATACGTGACAAGACCGTGGCTTTATTCCTCTGTTACCATCGAGTGAATACGTCACTCTAGGTGTTATCACCGTTGAATACCTCTGCTTCGGGGCAACTGCCCCCACCCTCGCTAGAACGTAGCCGTCGACTTGCCATGTTCGCCCTAATTGGGGCGGCGGTATTGTGGTTAGTATTTATTATCCTGTCCCGCTTGCTGCCTGATTACCATGGGCTGTTCGAGATCCTTTCCCTTGGCGCAGAAGCCGGCATGGTAGGCGGATTGGCCGACTGGTATGCCGTGACTGTCTTATTTCGTAACCCGTTTGGACGCCTTCCTTTACCTGCGCTGCTGCAGGAACACACGGAGATCATCCCTCGTAACAAAGCACGTATCGCGCAATCTATGGGGCGCTTTGTTCAGGAAAACTTTTTATCACCTCCCATTGTGCGAAAAACTCTACAGGAAACTGATGTCAGCCTGAAGCTCGGTATATGGTTGGCGCAAGAAGAAAATGCCCTACAAATCAGTGCACTGGTACAACGTATCGGACCTCGCCTGCTACAAGTATTTGAAAGTAAGGAAATTGAAGCATTCATTGAGCAGAACGCGGTCGAATGGGTAAAAAATACGCCGATGCATCACATGGCAAGTGAGATGCTACGCGCGGTACTTGAGAACGACTTTCATCACGATGCTCTCCAGCTTGCTCTGGATACCGCTGACCGCTGGATAAAAGACAATCCAGAAAGAGCCAATGAAACTGCACGTACTATTTTCGAGGAACTTGGCGTGGGTGGGCTAGCGCGTGGCGCGAGCTGGATAGGGATTGATGTACAGCAAAAGGTCATCAATACCTTTATGGACAAGGTCGAGAAGTTATTGGAAGACCGTAATCATCCTTGGCGCTCAGGACTGGAGAAAATGGCCAGCGAGCTCATGAAAGAGCTTCGCCGAAAAAATTCACCTGCATCTAAGCGGCTCAATGCGACCAAAAACTCTCTCGCCGATACTGCCTCTGTGGTGAGCTTTGTCAGCGGAACGATTGTTATCCTGCGCGATGCCATTAAGAAAGACTTGGAACGAAAGGACTCGGGAATGGCCAGTAATATCAAGGGGATATTACTGCGCATGGGAAACCAGCTGCAAAATAATCAACGGGTAAGGCTGGCGCTTAATCAGGAAATTGAAGATGCCGCCGTCGTTTTTGCATCAGACTATGCCGATGCCATTATCGTCTATGTTAGCCAGCAGATTCATGACTGGGATACCAGTGAGATGATCACCAAGATTGAAACGGAAGTCGGTGGTGACCTGCACATGATCCGTGTCAATGGTGTTGTCGTTGGTGCGGCTATCGGTCTTATCCTTGGAATGGGCCGCGCCTTGATTGGTCATATCCCGTTCTGATGGCACCAATAAATATTGTCATTTCCCTGCCTAATGGCCGGGGCGACATGATCAAAATCAAGGACGAGTGTCTTTTAATTAGTGCCCAATAGCTGCCTTATAAAATCCGATCTTGAGGCATGTTCATGGTCCGCTCACAGGAAGCGTTCAATTTCTATTCCCATCTGGTGGGAATGGTTGCAGCGGCATTTGGCACCCTCTTTCTGGTCATGCGAGCCGCCACATCGGAGTCGCTACTGATCCCTGCCTTGATTTATGGGCTTTCTACTGTATTCCTCTTTCTCGCCAGCTCGCTGTATCACGCGTTCAAGCAGCAAGAGAATGAGGTGTCTTTCTGGCGGCGTATGGACCGGTTTGCCATCTTTGTGATGATTGCAGGCTCGTATACACCGGTCTGCTATCTATTTTTGGATGAGCATTGGCGCGTCCCCATGATCACTCTGCAATGGGGTTTGGTTGGCCTTGGTGTTTTCCTGCAGATATTCTTTCCACGCGCCCCGCGGGTATTGTTTACCCTGATCTATATGTCCATGGGCTGGTTGCTCTTATTGCCCATTCAGCAGGTTCTCGCGTCGATGACCACAACACAGCAAACCTTGCTGTTTGCAGGTGGTGCGGCATTTACCACGGGCGCTCTTTTTTACGCCACACGCAAACCGCTGATAAGGCCTGGCATTTTCAGCTTTCATGAGCTGTTTCATGTAATGGTATTAATTGGCGCTGGCTGTCATTACGCCATGATTTATAACGCTCTGGCGCTTAAATCAGTAACGTGATCATGCTTGCTGATGCATCTCCCCTTTCAACGCTACTAGCCGCAGAAGAAGCCTTATTCGCACGGGAATATCAGCAGCATTTCAACGAAAATGATAGCAAGCCGGCCCGTATCGGCAAGCCGGTATTTCTACCCTCTCACACTTCAACATGGGGGGTATTGCTCGTTCATGGCTTAATGGCAGCCCCAGAGGAAGTCAGGGAATGGGCCGACCATCTTCATGAACAAGGATTTACCGTCTATGCACCACGTATGGCTGGTCATGGCACTTCAGTGGAGGACTTAAATAACCGCAAAGCTGAGGAATGGATTGCCTCGGTGGAGAGAGGCCATCGTATTCTGGAGTGTTGCTGCCAACATATTGTTATTGCAGGTTTCTCCACAGGGGGTGCAGTGGCGCTGCAATGCGTCATCAGGCAGCCAGATGCGTTTGAAGCCATCATCAGTATCAGCGCCCCCCTTCGCTTTAAGTCATTTTCGGCGAATTTTGCAGAGCCGGTAAACATCAGCAACCGCTTCATTTCCACATTGGGACTTAAGTGGCCTCAGAAATCCTTTGTCACTAATCATGCCGATAACCCGCATATTAACTACCTGCGCTGCCCTATTAGCAGCATCGTGCAGATCAAACACTTGATGCGCCGCGTGAAGAAAGATTTAGCTACCATAAATATTCCGTCTCTGATTATGCATGCCGACCATGATCCCAAAGTGGATGTACGGGGAGGAAGAGAGTTATATCGCCTGATTGGCAGTAGCATAAAATATTACCAAGAGGTTTGCTTTCACCAGCACGGAATAGTTCGTGGCGAGATTGCTCAGCAAGTATTTAAAAAATCGGGGGATTTTCTTGCGCTAGTTCGGGGGCGCACTGATCTTATCGCACAGCCCATCAGTCCGGTTCAGGACGGCTCCACAGCCATACAGCTATCATCAGCAAGAATATAGGTAACAGAATACGCGCAAGAGAATGAGGCGCTATAAACTGCATGGTAACCGCACTGAATAGCATCATGCCGCTGGCTAGCCATTTGGCACGACGAGGTACCTTGCCCTCTTCGCGCCACTGCCGAATGACAAGACCATACTTTGGGTGCGTTAACAGGCGTTGTTCCAGCTCAGGCCAACCATGCGAGCTAGCCCAGGCGGCCAGCAGAAGAAATACTACCGTTGGCAATCCCGGCACGATGATGCCGACAATCCCTAGACCTACGAAAATAAGGGCCAGAAGACGCCAGAGAATTTGTTGGGTTTTCTTGAGCACATTTGCACAATATAAAATGGAAACTGCCCTAACAATGCCTGAACCATCTTTAAAAAGATAACCCCTCATCTGCTGCTGGCTTGGTAGTGCCCATAACGACGTTATCTACCTACCCATCATGACGACATAATCTGTCGCCCTCTCACGCCATACTTTAAAAGTGCAACTTGACCGTGCCGCACCCCTCTCCATAAGGGCTATTTATGTGCGATTTCGGGTGCTTGGCATTTGCTTGGCTGGTTTGCCCAAAGGAATGAGAAAATGAGCTCGCTTAACGAAAACCTGAAACAGGCCGCCACATGGATTGCGGATGCAGACAGCCTCATCATCACGGCTGGCGCCGGTATGGGCGTGGATTCAGGCTTACCCGACTTTCGTGGGCCACAGGGCTTCTGGAAGGCTTACCCTGCTTTGGGCAGACACAACTTAGGCTTTGAAGACATTGCCTGCCCCGAGTCCTTTCACTCCCATCCACGTTTGGCATGGGGGTTCTACGGCCATCGTTTGGCTCTGTATCGCGACACGGTGCCACATTCTGGTTTTTCATTACTGAAGCGATGGGCAGATACCAAGCCTCATGGCGCATTCATTTACACCAGCAATGTCGATGGACAATTCCAGAAGGCGGGCTTCTCTGAAGACCGTATTATCGAGTGCCACGGCAGTATTCATCATCTGCAATGCCTAACGCCCTGCTCAAACAATATTCGCCCAGCAAGCAACTTGAAGGTCTACATTGATAGCGCAAACAGCGAATGGCTCACCTCACTTCCTGCGTGCCCTGACTGTGGTGAAATGGTACGGCCTAACATTCTGATGTTCAACGACTGTGAGTGGCTGCCGCATCGGTTACAAGCCCAGCAAGCCCATTATCAGCAGTGGCCCGCCCTGCGCCCCGTGGTTATCGAATTAGGTGCAGGGACGACTATTCCGAGTGTGCGTCGCTTTGGAGAATCACTATCCGCCCCACTGATCCGCATCAATCCACGAGAATCGGAAATAAAAAACCCACAGGCAGTGGGTCTGCCCATGGGTGCGCTGGAGGCCCTGCAGGCGATTAACCGCCTACTGACCTAAGCTTCTCTGATTACTCCCAAACGACACGCTGACGCTTGGTGATCCAGGCATCGGCATGTGGCAGATAGCGATCCTCGATGACATTGCGTTTGATCTTCATCGTTGGTGTGAGGTAACCGTTTTCAATTGTCCACTGATCCTTCACCACCACGACATAATCCATGCGCTCGTGATCTTCTAGCGTTGCATTTACTTCTTTTAGTAGCAGTTCAAAGTCCTGTGTGAGCTGTTTATTATCAAGGCTACCTTCCTCCAACTCTTTGATTGCATCCAGCGAAAGCATGAGCAATGCAAATGGCTGTGGCTGGCTGGGTCCTGTCACGCAAATTACTTCTACTTTGGTATGCTGACTGAGCTTCTGCTCAATCGGCACTGGCGCGACATACTTGCCTTTTGATGTCTTGAATAAGTCTTTTACACGGCCCGTAATCTGCAAGCGCCCCTGCTCATCAATTTCACCACGATCGCCAGTCTTTAAGAAGCCATCTTCTGTCATATCCTCGGCTGTTTTCTCCGGATTATTGTAATACCCCAGCATCTGGCCCGGGCTCTTCACCAGCACCTCACCGTTATCCGCAATACGGCACTCTACCCTGGGATTACATTCACCCACATAGCCCACACGTACTTGCCCTGGGCGCGAGCTATGCGAATAACCAAAGTTCTCGGTCATGCCATAAACATCCAGCAACTCAAGACCTAAATTTCGATACCACTGGATGATGTTGGGTGGCAATGGTGCAGAGGCAGTCACTGCCATACGGCACTTATCCAAGCCTAGCTGCTTGAGTATTTTTCGTTTAACGATGCCGGAAAGAATAGGAATTCGGAAAAGTCGCTTTTGCTTTTCCAGTGGCAGTTTTTCGTTCACGCCCAGATAAAATTTTGTCCAGAGACGAGGTACTGAAAAGAAAATGGTCGGTTGCGCGCGCTGCAAATCTTTCTGAAAAGTTTCCAAACCTTCTGAAAAAAATATACTGAAGCCAAAATAAAGTGACAATGTTTCCACTGCTGCACGCTCTGCCACATGAGCCAGTGGCAGATAGGACAGCATGCGATCCTCATTGGAGGCATTGAAGTTTTCTTGTAGGCCTGCTGCCACTGATATCATGGCAGCAAAGTTGTGCATTACACCTTTGGGCTGCCCGGTGCTTCCCGATGTATAGACGATCGTGGCCAGAGACTCTGGCTCCGGCAGTGCCAGATCCATTTGAGGCTCAACACGAGCAACAATATCATCCCACTTCATGATGTCGTTGCGAGGGCACATTGGCAGACCTATCAACGGCAGGTCGGCTGGCAAGATAGGTGCAATGTCATTCCAGCCATCTGCTTTGCCATCCATCTTGCCGATGATGAGCAGGCGAACACTCGCATGATCCAGAATGTATTCCGCCGTTTCGCCATTCAGGGTGGGGTAAAGCGGTACAGTCACGTGACCTGACAACCAGATAGCCAGATCAGCAAGAATCCAGTGAGCGCTGTTACGGCCCAGCAAGCCGATGGATGAGCCCTTGGGCAGCCCCAGGCTATCCAGATAGGTCGCCATACGGCGAACCTGGTCAGCACACTGCGCCCATGTCAGTGTCGAAACCTCGCCATTACAAGGCTGTGTAAGGTAGGTCTTGTTCGGTGTGGTGTCCGCCCAGTGCAGAAAGGCATGAACCAGCGTGGGATGAGTAACTGTTGGGTGCATCTCAACATCCTGTTTACATTATGATTTGGCAGACTAAAGAGTCACCTTAACGCACTTTGTATAACGAATGAATACCCGGAAAACACCATACCTTTGACCTTAGGCTACAACCGACCGATACGGTCATTCTCCAGCGAGCCAAAATACAGCGTACCCTGATACGGAGTGACCGAAGTGATCATACGAAGATGATCTCCGGTCGGGTCATGCAGGCTTTTCAAGAGAGTGCCATTTTCGTCCATGGCCACTGCCAGCCCATAACGGTCCGGCTTGGGCCAAAGGGCCCGGGGCAAACGCACCATCAGCTCGCGCATCCAGGGGTGCCGTGCAGAAAGATCGGCAATCGGTTTGCGTGGTGACGGCATGGCTAGCCAGATGGTGCCGTTACGGTCGCTGTTGATGTTGTCGGGTAAGCCCGGCAAATTATCGGCAATGATTTCATTCTGTCCTGCCCGCTCGCCACTGATCCAGATTTTACGAATCCGGTAACGGTAGGTTTCAGCCACAAACACGGCATCCTGCTGCTTTGAAAGCGCCACTCCGTTGGCAAAGTACAGTTGGTCGAGCAGCAAAGTGGTGTGCTTTTTCACTGGGTCATACACATACAGACGGCCATAAGGCTGCCCTTCCAGCAGGTCCAACACATAATCCGGCTGATGGTATTTGGTACTGGCATCGGTGAAGTAAATTTTGCCGTCGTTAGCAATATCAAGATCATCGGTAAACGTAAGCGGCACTCCGTTCACTTCACTGACTAATGTGGTGAACTGCCCATCGGGGGCCAGCTGCAAGAGCCCTTTCCATGCGTCGCAAATGATTAGGTTGCCTGCCTTGTCGAACATCATGCCGAGTGGCCTGCCTCCGGTATTGGCCAGCGTAACCACTTTGTCAGCTTCTAGACGAATGATGCGGCCGTCGTGAAGCCCCGCATGCAGACGACCTTGTGCATCAAACGCAATATCTTCCGGGCCATGCAGCTGTCCCTGCGCCAGCAACTCTGCTTTTTGTAGCGCCGTATTAGGGGCCATTGCCCCCTCAAACGCCGGCGGCTCGGTAGGCTGCCACGCAACGGCGTTCAGAGACGGAGTGGAGAGCCACCAAAGGCCGACAGCGCTTGCTAAAAAAACACCAACGATTGCGACATATTTTTTCTGCATGACTCACTTCCATTGAGACAGGGTGGCAGCCTTACAGGAATAGCTCGTGTACGTCTGCAGGTTTTATTGCCCGGTCACCAGCACTACCTTGCCACTGACTTTGCGCTCCATGAGTGCGCGCAATGCCTCTGACGCTTTTTCCAGTGGATAGGTCGCTGAAATGTGCGGCTTAAGCTCGCCGGACATCAGCCACTGAAACAACTGCATGCCGTTGGCCATATTGACCTGTGGCTCCCGCACACAAAAATCACCCCA
>ERZ724504.1884-NODE-1884-length-11505-cov-9.605328_pt1 | contig 11505 bp, 10 predicted proteins | sample MGYA00376037_ERZ724504 | MGnify/ENA primary metagenome ERZ724504 (study PRJEB28724, sample SAMN07190888) | wastewater metagenome | isolation source: influent of sewage treatment plant in Hong Hong | place: USA: Christiansburg, Virginia | collected 2016-03-01 ... | reverse complement strand
ACGGTGCCAACGTGCTCGTCGCCATTTTTGGCGAGAAGGATTCGCACGCCGTGTACTACCTGCACCAGCAGGGTGTGACGCGGCTTGACGTGGTCAATTTCATCGCCCACGGCATCAAGAAGGGTGAGCCGCCAGAGGCTGCCAAGGGCGGCGAAGGCGCCGCCGAGGCGGAAGAGGGCGGCAGCGAGAAGAACGAAAAGGCCTCTCCCCTGGAGCAGTTCACGGTCAACCTGAACCAGCTCGCCAAGGAAGGCAAGATCGACCCGCTGATCGGCCGCCACTACGAGGTCGAACGCACCATCCAGATCCTGTGCCGCCGCCGCAAGAACAACCCGCTGCTCGTCGGCGAGGCCGGCGTGGGCAAGACGGCCATTGCCGAGGGCCTGGCCTGGCGCATCACCCAGGGCGACGTGCCCGAAATTCTGAGCGAAGGCATCGTCTATTCGCTCGACATGGGCGCGCTGCTGGCCGGAACCAAGTACCGCGGCGACTTCGAGCAGCGCTTGAAGGGCGTGCTCAAGTCCCTCAAGGACAAACCCAACGCGATCCTGTTTATCGACGAGATCCACACGCTGATCGGCGCGGGCGCGGCCTCGGGCGGCACGCTGGACGCGTCCAACCTGCTCAAGCCGGCGCTGAGCTCGGGCGCGCTCAAGTGCATTGGCGCTACCACCTTCGCCGAATACCGCGGCATCTTCGAAAAGGACGCAGCCCTGTCGCGTCGCTTCCAGAAAATCGACGTGGTGGAGCCCACGGTGCAGGAAACCATCGACATCCTGAAGGGCCTCAAGAGCCGCTTTGAAGAGCACCACAGCGTCAAGTACGCCGCTGCCGCGCTGCAGGCCGCTGCCGAGCTGAGCGCCAAGTACATCAACGACCGCCACCTGCCCGACAAAGCCATCGACGTGATTGACGAGGCCGGTGCGGCGCAGCGCATCCTGGTGCCAAGCAAGCGCAAGAAGACCATCGGCAAGACCGAAATCGAGGAAATCGTCGCCAAAATCGCCCGCATTCCCCCGGCCAACGTCTCCAACGACGACCGCGGCAAGCTGCAGGTGCTGGAGCGCGACCTCAAAAGCGTGGTCTTCGGGCAAGACAAGGCGCTCGACGTGCTGGCGTCTGCCGTCAAGATGGCGCGCTCCGGCCTGGGCAAGGGCGACAAGCCCATTGGCTCCTTCCTGTTCAGCGGCCCCACGGGCGTCGGCAAGACCGAAGCGGCCAAGCAGCTTGCCTACATCATGGGCATCGAGCTGATCCGCTTCGACATGTCGGAGTACATGGAGCGCCACGCCGTCAGCCGCCTCATCGGCGCGCCTCCGGGCTACGTGGGTTTCGACCAGGGCGGGCTGTTGACCGAGGCCATCACCAAGAAGCCCCATTGCGTGCTGCTGCTCGACGAAATCGAAAAAGCGCACCCCGACATCTTCAACGTGCTGCTGCAGGTGATGGACCACGGGAGCCTCACGGACAACAACGGGCGCAAGGCGGATTTTCGCAACGTCATCATCATCATGACGACGAACGCGGGCGCCGAGACCATGAACAAGGCGACCATCGGCTTCAACAACGCCCGGCAGGCGGGCGACGAAATGGTCGACATCAAGCGCTTGTTCACGCCCGAGTTCCGCAACCGCCTGGACGCTATCGTCAGCTTCAAGGCGCTCGATGAGAACGTCATCCTGCGCGTGGTCGACAAGTTCTTGCTGCAGCTCGAAACACAGCTGGCCGAGAAGAAGGTCGAGGTCACCTTTACCGATGACCTGCGCAAGCACCTCGCCAAGAAGGGGTTCGACCCGTTGATGGGCGCGCGCCCCATGCAGCGCCTTATCCAGGACACCATTCGCCGCGCCCTGGCCGACGAACTGTTGTTCGGCCGCCTGCAAGACGGTGGCCGCCTGACCGTGGATATCGAGACCAAGAAGGACGAGCAGGGCGTGGAAACGTCCGAGGTCAAGCTCGACATCCAGCCGCTACTCAAACGCGAGCGCGCCACCAAGTCCGAGCCAGCCGAGCCAGAAGAGGCCACGGCAGACTGAGCGAGCGCAGCGCTCTTAAGCAAAGGCCAGCAGGGCGACTTGCTGGCCTTTGTTGTTGCAGGACTCCTTATACGGTTTCGCAATCAAAGATATAACTGCGTTGCTTCGCCTTGCCGTACGCTTGTACTGCCTGCGGCTTCGCGCCTTGTTCTCTCTTCGATTGCAAACCCGTATTACGCCCTGAAGAAAAGCCTACGCAGTAGAACGCCTGGAGATGTACGGCAATCTGCCGGATAATGCAGCCAGGAGAACACTGCCATGTCCGCTGCTACCTTGCCCACTTCCCCAAACGCTGCCCCCGCCACGGCTCGGCTCGAAGCGCGCATCAGCACGGATCTGCATGCCATGCTCAAGCGCGCTGCGGAACTGCAGGGCCGCACCGTGACCGATTTTGTCGTTGTGGCGGTGCGGGATGCGGCGCAGCGATCTATAGAGGAAGCTGAGGTCGTGCGACTGTCGCTGGCCGATCAGGCCAGCTTTGCACAGGCGGTACTGACGCCGCCGCCGGCAACGCCCGCCTTGAAGCGAGCGTTTGCGCGCCGCAAAAAGCTCTTGCGCTCGGCATGAGCCGCGCGCGCTTCCGGCTCGCACCGCTAGCCGCTGCTCACGACCGAGCCGGCTTCTGTTGCCTCTCTGAGCCGTTGAACCGCTACTTGCGCGAGCAAGTTTCTCAAGATATTCGCCGGCGCGTCGCCACCTGTTTCGTGGCGCTGGCGGATGAGCAGCGCATCGCCGGGTATTACACCCTCGCGTCCGCGAGCCTGTTTCTGGCCGATCTCCCGGCCACCACGGCCAAGAAACTGCCGCGCTACCCCACTGTGCCCGTCGTGCGCATGGGCCGCTTGGCCGTCGATCAGGCTTACAGTGGCCAAGGCCTGGGGGCTGCGCTGCTGGCCGATGCACTTGCACGCGCCGCCCGCTCAGAAATAGCGGCGTACGCCTTGATGGTCGATGCCAAGGACGCCCCTGCGGCAGCCTTCTACCAGCACCATGGTTTCGTGGCTTTGGCGGATGCTTCGCGGGTTTTGTTTCTGCCGCTGGCAACGGCTGCTCCTTTGTGCAAGGGCTAAATCTACTTTTGCGGGTTGAGTCGCCCACTATCATCCCGCGCATGCCCTTGACGCCCCTCGCACCGGTCGACACCGCCGCCACCGAATCCTTCATCACCCGCTGGGCCGGCACCACCGCCAGCGAGCTGGCCACCGCACAAAGCTTTGTCATTGAGCTGTGCGAGCTGCTCGGCGTCGCCAAGCCGCACGCCACGGTTGAACAAGACTACATGTTCGAGCGCCCGGTCACCTTCAGCCACGGCAACGGCAGCACCAGTGCCGGGCGCATCGACTGCTACCGGCGCGGCCACTTTGTGCTCGAAGCCAAGAAGCTCAAGGCCGGCGCCCACACCAAGGGCTTTGACGACGGCCTGCTGCGCGCCCGCAGCCAGGGCGAGGCCTACGCCCGCGCCTTGCCCGCCTTGGAGGGCCGCCCGCCCTTCGTGCTGGTGGTCGATGTCGGCACCGTCATCGAGGTGTACGCCGAATTCAGCAAGAGCGGCGCCACCTACACGCCTTTCCCCGACCCGCGCAGCCACCGCCTGGCCCTTGCCGACCTCGCCAAACCCGAGGTGCAAGAGCGCCTGCGCCGCATTTGGGTGGACCCCGACAGCCTCAACCCCGCCCGCATCAGCGCCCAGGTCACGCGGGGCGTGGCCGCGTTGCTGGCCGAGCTGGCGCGCTCGCTGGAGGGGGGCGGCCAAAGCGCGCAAAATTTTAAGCAAAATATGCCTCTAGCGCAGGTGGGACAAGCGCTGGTAGCTCCTCAAACCGTAGCAGCCTACCTCACCCGCTGCCTGTTCTGCATGTTTGCCGAAGATGTGGAACTGCTCCCCAAAGGCAGTTTTCAGGGTCTGCTGCAGACCCACCGGGACGACCCGGCCACGCTGCAGCAGATGCTGCGCATTCTGTGGGCCGACATGGACACCGGCGGTTTCAGCGCCGCCCTGGTCAAACCTGTGCTGCACTTCAACGGCAAGCTCTTCAAGGGCGCCGGCCAGGCCGACTACAGCCTGCTGCTGACGCCATCGCAGATCGATCTCTTGATTGAAGCCGCCAAGGCCAACTGGCGCGAGGTGGAACCCGCCATTTTCGGCACGCTGCTGGAACGCGCCCTCGACCCCACCGAGCGCCACGCCCTGGGTGCCCACTACACGCCGCGCGCCTATGTCGAGCGGCTGGTGCTGCCCACCGTCATCGAGCCGCTGCGGTCCGACTGGGCCAACGCCCAGGCCGCCGCGCTGGTGCTGGCGCACGAAGCGGCCGATTTACAAGGCAAGGCGCGCGACGCCAAACTTGCCGAGGCCCGCGCCGAGGTCAAAAAATTCCACCACCAGCTCTGTACCACCCGCGTGCTCGACCCGGCCTGCGGCAGCGCCAACTTTTTGTACGTCACGCTGGAACACTTGAAGCGCCTGGAGGGCGAAGTCGTCAACCAGCTCGAAGCCTTGGGCCACACCCAAGACCAGCTCGGTTTCGAGGGCGAAACCGTCACCCTGCAGCAACTGCGCGGCATCGAGCTGAACGAACGCGCCGCCGCCCTGGCCGAACTCGTGCTGTGGATCGGCTACCTGCAATGGCACATCCGCACCCGCGGCCACAACAGCGTCGCCGAGCCCGTCGTGCACAACTACGGCAACATCGAATGCCGCGACGCCGTGCTCGCCTGGGATTCGCAAGAGCCCGCGTACGACAAAACCGGCCAGTTGCTCACCCGCTGGGATGGCCGCACCTTCAAAACGCACCCCGTCACCGGCGAGCCCGTGCCCGACGAAGCCGCGCAGGTGCCGCAGTGGCGCTATGTGGGCGCCCGGAAGGCCGCGTGGCCGCAGGCGGATTTCATTGTGGGGAACCCGCCGTTTATTGGGGCTTCGAGCATGCGCGCTGCGCTTGGCGACGGTTATGTTTTAGCACTGCGTGGCGTCTGGCCCGAGGTGCCGGAGAGTGCGGATTTTGTGATGTTTTGGTGGTACCACGCGGCTGCGCAAGTAGCGTGCGGGCGGGCGCGGCGCATGGGGCTGATTACGACGAACAGCTTGCGGCAGACTTTCAATCGGCGGGTGGTGCAGGCGGCGTTGTCGGGCTGTTTCGACGTGTCTGCGCGGGGGTTGTTGGGGGCGGTGGAGGGCGCCGATGGCGGGCGTGCCAGCGGCCTCATAGACAAATCGGCCGCTGGCACGCCCACCATCGACGCTGGGGCGGGCGGTGTGGGTGCGAAGGCTGGGAAGTCCGTTGCGCCTGCTTGTGGGCCTACGCATCTTTCTTTTGCGATTCCTGACCATCCTTGGGTGGACAGTGCCAACGGCGCTGCCGTTCGGATCGCCATGACGGTGCTCGCGCCTGGGGCGGGCGAGGGCGCGGTGCTGCGCGTCACAAGTGAGAGGACGTGTGATTTTGGCGAGGTTGCCGTCACCGTGCAGGAGCGGCGGGGGCTGGTGCATGCGGATTTGAGCTTGGGGGCGAATGTGGCCGCGGCGCAATCCTTGCGAGCCATGCACGGAATATCTAATCCAGGTGTCAAGTTACATGGTGCGGGTTTCATCGTTACGCACGAACAAGTCACCGATTGGGGCAACCCAGCACTGGTGCGCCAATATCGCAATGGCCGCGACCTAACTGACAAACCTCGTGGAGTTTGGGTGATTGATGCGTTTGGCTTGAGTGCGGAAGAGTTACGCACTCAAGCGCCTGCGATTTACCAACGGCTGCTGGATCGCGTCAAGCCCGAACGTGATTTGAACACCAGAGAAAGTCGTCGCAAAAACTGGTGGCTCTTTGGTGAAACCAACCCCAAGCTGCGTAAGCAACTTGCCGGGCTGCCTCGCTACATCGCCACCGTCGAAACGGCCAAACACCGCACTTTCCAGTTTCTGGACGCCAGCATCCTGCCGGACAACAAACTCATCGCCATTGCCTTGCAAGACGCGCTTTCACTTGGCGTTTTGTCGAGCAAGTTGCATGGAGACTGGGCATTGGCGACTGGCAGCTGGCTCGGAGTCGGCAACGACCCGGTGTACGTCAAATCCCGCTGCTTCGAAACCTTCCCTTTCCCCGACGAAGACACCGGCCTGACTCCCGCCCTGTGCGAGCGCATCGCCCAGCTCGCCGAGCAGATCGACGCGCACCGCAAGCGCGTGCTGGCGCCGGAGGCCAGTGCGGCGGGCAGCGCGGGCCTCACGCTCACCGGCCTCTACAACGTGCTCACCGCGCTGCGGGACGGCCGGGCGCTGACGGCCAAAGAGAAAGCCATCCACACCTTGGGCCTGGTGGGCGTGCTGCGCGAACTGCACGACGAGCTCGACGCCGCCGTGCTCGCCGCCTATGGCTTGCCGGCGGGCGCCAGCACCGACGACATCCTGGCCCACCTGGTGCAACTCAACACCGAGCGCGCCCAGGAGGAAGCCCAGGGCCGCGTGCGCTGGCTGCGGCCCGAGTTTCAAAACCCGGCAAAAATACTGCAAAAACAAGAGCTACCAACGCAGGTGCAGCAAGCGCTAGAGGCCTATTTTGATCAGAATTTGGCGCCTGCAAGCACCGCGCCCAAACCCGCGACCCAACACCCCTGGCCCGCCACCTTGCCCGAGCAGGTCCGCGCCGTCGCCGAAGCCCTGGCCCGCAGCCCCGCGCCGCTCACGCTGCCCGCGCTGGAAGCCCATTTCAAAGGCCGCGGCCCCTGGAAAAAGGGCCTGCCCACCCTCCTGCAAACCCTCGAAGCCCTGGGCCGCGCGCAGGCTGTGGCGGTGGATGGCGGGGTGGCGTGGCGGGCTTGAAAATTTTTTGATGCTGACGGAACATCTGGGCAAAGTTGCGCCTGCCACCAGGGCCTACTTGAACCAAGGAGCCGACGATGCCCACCCAGATTGACCCGACCGAGAGCGAATGGCTGCGCGCCTTTGACCAAGGGCAACTAAAGTCCATCGCCACCAAGAGCGAGTTGGCCAGAGTCAAGGCCGCTGCGCGCGCCACGGCAATCAAGGACCGTCGGGTCAATATCCGGCTGTCGTCGGGCGACCTCAGCGATATTCAGGTTAAGGCGCTGGAAGAGGGCGTTCCCTACCAAACGCTGATTGCGAGCGTGCTGCACAAATACGTCACGGGCCGCTTGACGGAACGTCCGGTCCAGAGAACAACCGTAGCCAACACCACGCCTTCAAAACGCGGTGCGTGACGGTGTTTTCCAATGTTCAGACCGCGCAGCGAGATGAGCGGCATCTTGCTCGTTGAACGAGCTAAACCCATGAGCAACGAACGATTTACCAGCGTCTGGGATGCCATCGAGGACACCCCGGAAGCCGCAGAGAACATGAAGCTGCGCTCCGTCCTGCTGACGGCGCTGAAGAACCACCTTACCCGCACCGAAATGAGCCAGGCGCAGGCCGCAAAACTCTTTGGGGTGACGCAGCCGCGTGTCTCTGACCTGATGCGCGGCAAAGTTGACCTGTTCGGCCTCGACGCACTGGTGAACATGGCGACCGCTGCCGGGCTGCACATTGAAATACGGGTGCTTGAAGCGGTCTGATTCCATTTCTAAATCAAACGATTGCTTTGTCGGCTTCGCTTGTCGTACGCCTGTACTGTCTGCGCTTCGCCTTCGCGTACTCGATGGATTGAGAAACCGAATGCGGGGAGAAAGCCAATGACTGAGAAAGAGCCTGATGTGCCCACTCCATGGACCGACCCAGACGATGCGCCCGAACTGACCGAGGCGTTCTTCCAAACGGCCGACCGGTGTGACGGCGCCACGCAGAAGCGTGAGCCTCACCGCGCCGCACCCAAGGCCTGAAACTCCCCCACAAAACGGCTCGCCCGCCCGGCAAACATCACCCCACAGGCGCCCCGAACAGCGCCCCCACGCCCGCAGTGATGGCCATGGCCAGCGCACCCCAGAAGGTCACGCGCAAGGCGCCCACCCAGATGCCGGCGCCGCCGGTGCGCGCGGCCAGGGCGCCGAGCAGCGCCAGAAAAACCAGTGCGGTCACCGGCACCCAGGCCAGCAAGCTGCCAGTGGGCGCAACGACCACCACCAGCAGGGGCAAGGCGGCGCCCACGGCAAAGCTGGCGGCGGAGGTGAGCGCGGCCTGCACGGGACGGGCGGCCATGGTTTGCGAGAGTTCGAGTTCGTCGCGCGCGTGCGCGCCCAGCGCGTCGTGCGCCATGAGCTGCTGGGCCACCTGCTGCGCCAGCGCGGGGGCAAGGCCCCGGCGTTCGTAGATGGTGGCCAGCTCGCGCTCTTCGGCCTGGGGGTTGGTGGCCAGCTCGCGGCGTTCGCGGTCGAGGTCGGCTTTTTCGGTGTCGGCCTGCGAGTGCACCGACACATATTCACCAGCCGCCATCGACATGGCACCGGCCACCAGGCCCGCCACCGCCGTCATGACGATGGCAGACGGGCTGGCCTGCGCGGCCGCCACGCCCACCACCAGGCTGGCGGTGGAGACGATGCCGTCGTTGGCGCCCAGCACGGCCGCGCGCAGCCAACCAATGCGCTCGCCCCGATGGCGTTCAAGGTGCAGGCGGCGGATGGCAGAGGTCATGGTGTGCTTTGGAGTGATGAAGTGTGGAAGGGTAGGGGGTGCAGCGCGCAGCCGTCAAATTTGTGCCGTGACCGGGCGGCCTTGCGTTGAAGCAAAGCCTTTCTAAGACGCTAAAACGCTCACACGAAATGGCCCTCAGGCCCAGCAAACATCGCGCTGTTCGCCGTGGTCTTGCTGCGCCAGCTCTGCAGCCCGCGGTTCAGCTCGCAGGTGGTTCGAACTGCTCGCTTGCGTCGAGCATCACCGCACATCGGCTGCCGGAGCGCACCGCGAAGTAGCTCAGGCGATGGAGGTGTCCGCGTAGGTGAATCAGACGGCAAGCGTCCGCTCGCCATTGCTGCTGCTTTCCACCCGGTTGCGCCCCGCCTCCTTGCCGCGGTAGAGCGCGGCATCGGCCTGCTGCATGGCGCGGTCGAATTCGTCCACGCTGGCAAAGCCCTGCGACACCCCAATGGTCACCGTGCAGCGGATCGATGCGCCGCCGCGGATGGGCACGTCATGGTCTTCGATGGCGGCGCGCAGGCGGTGGGCCAGGCGCATTGCGCCCGCACCGTCTGTTTCCAGGCAGACGGTGACGAACTCTTCGCCACCCACGCGGCTTGTCAGATCGCCCTTGCGCGCGGTATCGCGCAACACGTCGGCCACATGGCAGAGCACGACGTCGCCCACCTTGTGGCCATGCGCGTCGTTGATGCGCTTGAAGTGGTCGATATCCACCATAAACAGGTGCGCGGGTGGTGTGGTGCGCGAACGGAAATAGGTCTCCAGGCCCTCGCTCAGGCCGCGCCGGTTCAATAACCGCGTCAGTGGATCGCGTGCTGCCATTGCGCGCAGGTCGTCCGTCAGGCGGCGCAGCACCAGCCAAATCATCGAAGGCGCCAGTACAGTGGCCAGGAAGGACATGTAGATGTAGAACACCATCTGGAACCGGCTTCCCATATCCAGTGCCTGCAGCCCTCCCGAGAGGACGATCACGAACTTCGCGGCGTTCAGTACGCAAATGCCGCTGATAAGCACTGCGAACAGCACCATTTCGATCCGCAGGTCCTTGGCGAAGGTTCGCACGCCGTAGATCACGGTGATCACCATCGCCAGAAAAGCCAGTGCCGACAAGCCGGACAGCATGGCGTAGCGGGCCACGGACCCGAGCGTCCACTGCACCAGCACCTGCAGTGCGGTGTACGCCAGCGCCAAGCCGATCAGCGGACGCCAAAGGGGCATAGGGCGGTCGAAAAAGCGCATGGCGCCCACCCAATAAACGGCGGACACGCAGAGGGTCAAGGTGTGGTTGACCACACTCATCAGGTTCCAGCCCGCCGGTCCGCCGAGCAGTTGCAGCACGTAGGCCGAGCCCAGCATGAAGTTGGCGACGGCAAAAACATCCATGCCTAGCTTCTTGCCCTGCAAGCGCGAGCTGATCAGCAGAAACATGCCGCCAAAGCACAACAGGTGTGTGCACAGCATGCCGACGATGATGTTGGCGACCATGATGGATTCGCGTGGACCCTCAATAGCGCAGCACGGACGGTGCTGAATTAATGTTACGAATGCTAACGCTTGTGGGATTGGTGTCTGAAATGCATTGCCTGCTCGTGACCAAGGCCAACCGAGACACTGTGGTCACGGTCGGAATTTAAAAAACAAAGATGCTACAACGATAGGAGCTGCCAGCGAATTTTGGGCGGGCGCTGGCGTCGTTTCAAGCCGTGTTGCAACCAGCAAAATCCCAGACAAAACTCTTCTCCGGCCCAGCGAACATCACGCTGCGCAGTGAGGTTTTGCAACGCCAGGTCTGCAGCGTGCTATCCAACCCGCCGGTGGGTTCAAACAGCGAGGCTGCATCGAACACCACCGCACAGCGGCTGCCCGGTGCACGCACCGATTCATAGGCGATCCACTGCACCGCACGCTCGTCGGCGGCTGCGGCGACGGCCTGGGTGGCGCTGTAGTCGCTGCTGTGCGTCCACAGCGCGCGACACTGCAGCCAGGGCGGGGCCATCAAATCCACGGCGCGGCCGCGCACACGAGCCTGGAAGAAGCTGTGCTCGGTCAGCAGCACTTCGGTGCGCAGGCCCTCGCTGTCCATCAGGAAGCGGTGGCGCCAGTAGGCCCCCTCGGCGCACGCGGCCTGCAGCGATTCGGCGCCGTACCACTGGCCTTGCGCGTGGGGCGGGCGAAAGCGGCTGGCGTGCTGCGGGCGGTAGCGAAACGGGGTGATCAGCAGGTAGTGTTTGGCGCGCGCGGTTTTGGGCGGCGGGGGTTTGCTGGCTTCGAGCAGCTGCTCCAGCAAATCCTGCTCGGCAGGGGTGTCGACGAGGCGCATGGTGGCCACCACATGCTGCGCCTCGACGCCGCGCCAGGCGAGCAGGCTGCGCGGTTCTATGGACGTTTCCAGCCAGGCCGGGTCCCAGGTCATGGGAATCAAGCCGGGGCGCGCATGCCGTCGAGGTAGTGCAGGGTGGCGACGAGCCCCTCGGCCTTTTGCACGAGTTGAATCGGCTTGCCGCCCAGCGCCCGGTTGTGCGATTGCATCCATATCTGGCGCTTGCCGTCGTCGGTGCCGACGAGCGCGTCGAGCGAGCGGTACACGCGCACCAGCAGCAGGGCCAGCTCGCCTTCCTTTGAGGTCGGATCAATCGCCTTGTCGCCCTCGAGGATGCGCGAAACCGTGGGCTCGCTCAATCCGACGGTGCGTGCCAACGCCGCGCCCGAAAGGCGAGCACGTCGCCTGGCTGGGGGGACAAGGCGCGCTGTTCCATGGCAAAGAGTATAGTTTCTAATGAAATATTTTTGTAGAAATATAAAAATATTGAACTAAAAACAGCTTAATTAATTACAAGGGCTTCCCCATAAAAGTCAAACAAATTTCCAACCGTGATGCATCGCGCA
>ERZ724504.1878-NODE-1878-length-11521-cov-6.571341_pt1 | contig 11521 bp, 5 predicted proteins | sample MGYA00376037_ERZ724504 | MGnify/ENA primary metagenome ERZ724504 (study PRJEB28724, sample SAMN07190888) | wastewater metagenome | isolation source: influent of sewage treatment plant in Hong Hong | place: USA: Christiansburg, Virginia | collected 2016-03-01 ... | reverse complement strand
CGTCCGGCTTGCCGTAGGCGATGTTCTCGGCAATGGTGCCGAAGAACAGGAAGGGTTCCTGCAGCACCAGGCCGATGTTGCGGCGGTATTCCGACACCGGCACCGAGCGGATGTCCATGCCCTCGATGCGGATCGAGCCGTCGGTGACGTCGTAGAAACGGCAGATCAGGTTGACCAGCGTGCTCTTGCCGGAGCCCGAATGGCCGACCAGGCCGATCATCTCGCCGGGCGCGATGTTGAGGTCGACACCGCGCAGGATGGTGCGGTTGCCGTAGCGGAAGCCGACCCGCTTGACCTCGATGGCGCCGGTGACCTTGGGCAGGTGCAGCGGATTGGCCGGTTCGGGCACGCTGGAAACGTGGTCGAGGATGTCGAAGATGCGCTTGGCGCCGGCGGCGGCCTTTTGTGTCACCGAGACGATCCGGCTCATGGAGTCGAGACGGGTGTAGAAGCGCGAGATGTAAGCCAGGAAGGCGGCCAGCGTACCGACAGTGACGTCATTCTTGGAGACCAGCCAGATGCCGAAGCCCCACACGATCAACAGGCCGACTTCGGTGAGCATCGTGACCGTCGGCGAGAACACCGACCACACTTTGTTGACGCGATCGTTCACCGCCAGGTTGCGGGCGTTGGCTCCACGGAAGCGCGCAACTTCACGCTTTTCCTGGGCGAAAGCCTTGACCACCCGGATGCCGGGGATGGTGTCGGCGAGCACACTGGTGACTTCCGACCACACCCGGTCTACCTGCTCGAAGCCGTAGCGCAGCTTGTCGCGCACGATGTGGATCAGCCAGGCGATGAAGGGCAGGGGCACCAGGGTGACGAGGGCCAGCCACGGGTTGATCGACACCAGGATGATCGCCGTCATGGTGATCATCAGCACGTCGGTGGCGAAGTCGAGCAGGTTCATCGACAGGAACAGGCAGATCCGGTCGGTTTCGGCGCCGATCCGCGCCATCAGGTCGCCGGTGCGCTTGCCGCCGAAATATTCGAGCGACAGGCCCTGCAGGTGCTCATAGGTGGTGGTGCGCAGGTCGGCGCCGATGCGCTCGCTGACCAGCGCCAGGATGTAAGTCTTGGCCCAGCCGAGGCCCCAGGCGAACAGCGCGGCAAAAAAGAGTCCGCCGAGCATCATCATCACCCGGTGGGTGTCGATGGGCTGGCCGTTCTGGTACGGGATCAGGATCTCGTCCATCAGCGGCATGGTCAGGTAGGGCGGCACCAGCGTGGCGGCGGTGGCCACCAGGGTCAACAGGAAGCCGGCCAGCAACTGGCCCTTGTAGGGCGCGGCAAAGCGCCACAGGCGGAACAGCGTCCAGGTGGACGGCGGCGTGTGGATCTCGCGGGCGCAGGTGGGGCACTCGTCGGTGCCCGGTGGCAGCGGCGCGTCGCAGGTCGGGCAGGTGAGGGGCTCGGGCGGCGTCGGCTCGCGGCCGGCGAGGACGCATTCCATTTGTGCCTGGAAGCGGTCGGACAGATTGCGCGCGGCCGGGTCCTGGGCCAGCGTGAAGCGCCAGCCGCCAAGCCGGGCGTGGGCATCCACCAGTTCCAGGCTGGCCACGCCGGCGTGATCCCGGTGGCGCAGGCTCAAGCCTTCACGGAAGCTCCATGACTGCCAGTTCTCGGTTTGATGATCCCAGGCCAGCAGGCGGCTGTCGGTGAGGGCTACCAGGCCGCTGCGAAACTGCAGGGTCTTGTCCAGATCGAGACCGAGGCTGGCCAATACCTTCTCGTCGGCAGCCAGTGCCTTGTCGAGAAGAGGGCGCCAACTGTCCGGAACGGCCGGACCAAGATAGTCGGAGTAGGCGGGCAAAACGGCAGTGTGCGCGGAATTCATCTTGGGGACGCGATAAGGCCACAGAAGACGGCCAGCGTAGGGCAAAATTGCGCCCGAAGTTTACTGACTCGTTACAAGCGCGTATACCCGGCAAGTGGGCAGAAGCGCCGGCATATCGAATATTTTTCGTGCCGGTAATCCTGACCGGCCCTTCCGCGTTAAGCGGAGATTGAAGTTTTGTTTCAGACTGCCGCTACCAAGCCCGTCATTTCAACCGCCTTGCCCATGACCAACAAAACGATCGAATTCCTCAATGTGCTCCACCTGCGGGGACCGAACATCTGGACTTACCGGTCCGTCCTTGAAGCGTGGGTCGATATTCATGACCTGGAAGATTGTCCGTCCAACGTCATTCCCGGGTTCTACGAGCGCCTGACCACCATGCTGCCGACGCTCATCGAGCACCGCTGCAGCATCGGCGAGCGGGGCGGTTTCCTCAAGCGGCTGCGCGACGGCACCTGGCCGGGGCACATCCTCGAACACGTCACCCTTGAGCTGCAGAACCTGGCCGGCATGTCCGGCGGTTTCGGCAAGGCTCGCGAGACGTCGATTCGCGGCATTTACAAGGTGGTCATCCGCGCCTGGCAGAAGGATGTGTCGATGGCTGCGCTGAACATGGGCCATGACCTGCTGATGGCGGCCATTGAAGAGCGGCCCTACGACGTCGATGCCGCCGTGCTCAAGCTGCGCGACCTGGTGGACACCCACCTGCTCGGGCCGAGCACCCGCTGCATCGTCGAAGCGGCCGCCGACAAGCAGCGGCGCATTCCGTACATCCGCCTGCTGGCCGAGGGCAATCTCGTGCAACTGGGCTACGGCGCCCGCCAGCGCCGCATCTGGACCGCCGAAACCGATCGCACCCCGGCCATTGCCGAAAGCATCTCCCGCGAAAAAGACCTCACCAAGACCCTGCTCGAGTCCTGCGGTGTGCCGATCCCCGAAGGGCGCATCGTCACCAGCATCGAGGATGCCATCGAAGCCGCCGAGGACATCGGCTACCCGGTGGTCGTCAAGCCGAGCGACGGCAACCACGCCCGCGGCGTGTTCACCAACATCCGTACCGCTGCCGAAGTGGCCGAGCTGTATCCGCTGGCCGACGCCGAAGGCTCGGAAGTGATGGTCGAGCGCTTCATCAAGGGCAGCGAGCACCGCCTGCTGGTGGTGGGCGGCAAGATGGTCGCCGCCAACAAGGGCGATACGGTGTCGGTGGTCGGCGATGGTGTGAATACCATCGATCAGCTCATCGAAACCCAGATCAACTCCGACCCGCGCCGTGGTGTCGAGCATGAGTTTCCGCTCTACCTCATCAAGCTCGACAACTACCCGGCGGCTCAGATGGAAGTGGCGCGCCAAGGGTTCAACGGCAGCTCCGTGCCCGCCGCTGGCCAGGAGGTGATGATCGTCCGCACCAGCAACATGGCCTTCGACGTGACCGACGAGGTGCACCCCGACAACGCCGAGCTGGCCTGTCTGGCCGCGCGTATCGTCGGCCTCGATATCGCCGGCATCGACCTGGTGTGTGAAGACATCTCCAGGCCGCTGGCCGAGCAGCGTGGTGCCATCGTCGAAGTCAACGCCGGCCCGGGCCTGCTGATGCACATCAAGCCGGCCGTCGGGCAGCCGCGCCCGGTGGGCGAGGCCATTGTCGATCACCTGTTCGCCAAGGACGAGGACTCTCGCATTCCGGTGGTCGGCGTGACCGGCAGCCGCGGCAAGACCCCGGTGGCGCGGCTCATCGCCCACCTGCTGCGCCTGTCCGGCCAATACACCGGTCTGGCCTGCAGCGAGGGCGTGTTCCTCGATGGCCGTCAGGTGGAAACCGCCGAAGGCACTAACTGGGATGCCGCCGAGCGCGTGCTGATGAACCGTTCGGTCGAAGCCGCCGTGTTCGAAAACAGTCACCGCAGCATCCTCGCCGACGGCACGGTGTACGACCGCTGCCAGGTGGGCGTGGTCACCAACATCGATCCGGAACTGCATTACGGCGAGTTCTACATCGACACGCCGGAAAAGGTCTGGAACACCTTCCGCACCCAGATCGACCTCGTGCTCTCCAACGGCGCGGCGATCCTCAATGCCGAAGATCCGGCTGTGGTCGAGCTGGCTGAGTTGTCTGACGGGGAGGTGATCTTCTACGCGGTGGACAGCGCTGCCGAAGCCGTTGCCACCGCCCGCAGCGAAGGCAAGCGCACGGTGTACGTGAAGGATGGTGCCATCGTGCTGGCGACCGGTGAGACAGAAGATCCGGTGGCCCGTCTGGCCAAGATTGCCATGCTGGCGGGTGGCAAGGGCGAACAGCCGGGTGTGCTTTCCAACCTGCTGGCCGCTGTTGCCGCCGCGTGGGCATTGGGTGTTTCGCCGGCGATGATCCGGGCTGGCGTCAAACCCTACGATCCGGCTGCTCCGCTTCGCAACGAATAATCCAAGATACTGGCCGGCCACCACGAGGTGGCCGCCGAGAATAACGACAAGGACTGTTATCCATGGAAGTTTCACGCATCCGGGCTCTGCGCGGCCCCAATCTGTGGAGCCGGCACACCGCGATCGAAGCCATCGTTTCCTGTTCCGAAACCGAGTGCAACATCGACTCGATCCCGGGCTACGAGGAGCGTCTGCGCAACCTGTTTCCCGAGATGGGCTTCCTGGAGGCCGATGGCCACTTGGGCTCGATCTCGGTAGCCCATGCCCTCGAACTCGCGGCCCTCGGCCTGCAGGCCTGCGCCGGTTGTCCGGTGACCTTCAGCCGCACCTCCAACACCCTCGAAAAGGGCACCTACCAGGTGGTGGTGGAATACACCGAGGAAAAAGTCGGTCGGCTGGCTTTCGACCTGGCCGTAGAGCTTTGCCGCGCCGCCCAAACCGATGGCTCCTTCGACCTGGCCAGCGCCCTGGCGCGCCTGCAGGAACTCGACGAGGACGTGCGTCTCGGCCCCTCCACAGGTTCCATCGTGCAGGCTGCCGTGGCGCGTGGCATTCCTTTCCGCCGCCTGACCGAAGGCAGCCTCGTGCAGTTTGGCTGGGGCAGCAAGCAGCGCCGCATCCAGGCCGCCGAAACCGACCTCACCAGCGCTGTGGCCGAATCCATTGCCCAGGACAAGGAACTCACCAAGACACTGCTGCGCGCCGCCGGCGTGCCGGTGCCGCTCGGCCGTTCGGTGACCAGCGCCGAAGATGCCTGGCTCGCCGCCAAGGAAATCGGTGGCCTCGTGGTGCTCAAGCCCCGCGACGGCAATCAGGGCAAGGGCGTGGCCGTCAAGCTGCGCACCAAGGAAGAAGTCATGGCGGCCTACAAGGTCGCCTACGAAGTCAGCGATGATGTGCTGGTTGAGCGCTACCTGCCCGGGCACGACTACCGTCTGCTGGTCATTGGCGACAAGCTGATCGCTGCAGCGCGCCGCGAGCCGCCGCTGGTTATCGGCGACGGCAAGCGCACCATCCGCGAACTGGTCGATCACGTGAACAGCGACCCCCGTCGCGGCACCGGCCACGCTACTTCTCTGACCAAGATCCGCTTCGACGAGATTGCGCTGGCGACCCTTGCCAACCAGGGTTTTGAAGCTACCTCGGTGCCGGCGAAGGGCAAGCGCGTAATCCTGCGCAACAATGCCAACCTGTCCACCGGCGGTACCGCTACCGACGTTACCGACGACGTCCACCCCGAGGTGGCCGAGCGGGCCATCGCGGCGGCCAAGAATATCGGTCTGGATATCTGCGGCGTGGATGTGGTGTGCGAGAGCATGCTTGAACCCCTCGAAGCGCAGAGCGGCGGCATCGTGGAAGCCAACGCCGCCCCCGGCCTGCGCATGCACCTGCAGCCGTCCTACGGCAAGGGCCGCCCGGTGGGCGAGGCGATCATCGCCAACATGTACAAGCACGGCGAAAACGGCCGCATTCCGGTGGTTGCCGTGGCCGGCACCAACGGCAAGACGACCACCGTGCGCCTCATCGCCCATCTGCTGGGCGTCAGCGGCAAGCGGGTCGGCATGACCAACTCCGACGGCGTGTACGTGCAGAAGCGCCGCATTGATACCGGCGACTGCAGCGGCCCGCGCAGTGCGCGCAACATCCTGCTGCACCCGGACGTGGACGCGGCGGTGTTCGAAACCGCCCGCGGCGGCGTGCTGCGCGAAGGCCTGGCTTTCGACCGCTGCGACGTGGCGGTGGTGACCAACATCGGCATGGGCGACCACCTGGGGTTGTCGTACATCAGCACCGTGGAAGACCTGGCGGTGGTGAAGCGGGTCATCGTGCAGAACGTGGCCCAGCACGGCACCGCCGTGCTCAACGCTGCCGACCCGATGGTCGTCCGCATGGCCGGCGCCTGCCCGGGTTCGGTGCTGTTCTTTGCCGCCGACCAGTACAACCCGGTTCTCGCCACCCATCGGGTGCAGGGTCACCGGGTGGTTTTTGTGGATGGCGATGCCATCGTGGCGGCCAAGGGGGCGGACGAGTTCCGCGTGCCGCTGGCCGGCATTCCGATCACCCGCAACGGCACGATCTCCTTCCAGATCGAAAATGCCATGGCCTCCATCGCCGCGGCCTGGGCGCTGGGGCTTGCGCCGGAAGTCATCGTCAAGGGTGTGGCCACTTTCGTGAACGATGCGGCCACTGCGCCGGGCCGTTTCAACGTGTTCGACTACAAGGGCGCGACCCTGATTGCCGACTACGGCCACAATCCGGATGCGATCCTGGCGCTGGTGCAGGCTGTCGAGAGCATGCCGGCCAAGCGTCGCTCGGTGGTGATCAGTGGTGCCGGCGACCGGCGCGACGAGGACATCCGCGAGCAAACCCGCATCCTTGGCAGTGTGTTCGATGACGTGGTGCTGTACCAGGACGAATGTCAGCGCGGCCGTTCGGATGGCGAGGTGCTGGCACTGCTGCGTGCCGGTCTGGCCGATGCCACGCGGACGAAGGACGTGTCAGAGATTCGTGGTGAATTCCTGGCCATCGACTCGGCCCTGGCCAGGCTTCAGGCCGGCGATCTGTGCCTGATCCTTATCGACCAGGTCGAAGAGGCGCTCGAGCACATCGCCAAACGGATCGCCGAAACGACAGCCTGATCGTCGCACCGGTCGTTCTAACGGAAGCCTTCCGCCAGTTGGTGGAAGGCTTCCGTCATTTCAGAGGCCTGGGTTTCGGTCCAGCCGAGTTCGTTGGCGAGGATGCGGGCCACGGCGGGAGCGGCTTCACTGGCGGCGGTGGCATCGACAAAGAGTGCGCGACTGCGCCGGGCCAGCACGTCTTCGACACTGCGTGCCTGTTCGAAGCGGGCCGCGTAGCGGACTTCGGCTTCGCTGAGGCTTAGCGCCGGGTGAATTTGCCTGTTGGCGCCAGGTAGCCCTGCGATGCTGCTGCGGTCGGTACCGAACAGGTCGTCGGATGGCGTGTCCGGGCTGGCATGCAGGCGCAGCGTTTCGGTCGAGCAGGCCCGGCTGGCCAGTCCGCCAGTGGCTTCGGCCCGGTCGATGATTTCCTGCCCCATGCGCCGGTAGGTGGTCCATTTTCCGCCGGCCACCGAGACCAGCCCGCTTTTGGAAACCTGGATCACGTGTTCCCGCGACAGGCTGGCGGTGGCGCCGCCCTGGCCGGATCCGATAAGCGGGCGCAGGCCGGCGAAGGCGCTGCGCACGTCGCTTCGGGTGGGCGGCCGGGTCAGGTAGCGGGAGGCTGTGTCGAGGATGAAGTCGATTTCTGCCGCCAGCGGTCGGGGCTCGAGCGGGGTGTCGTGGCGCGGGGTGTCGGTGGTGCCGAGCAGTACCTTGCCCTGCCACGGGATGATGAACAGCACGCGGCCGTCGGCGGTGTGGGGAATCAGCAGGGCGGTGTCACCGGGGAGGAAGTCCCGGTCCACCACCACGTGGGCGCCCTGGCTGGGGGCGAGCTGGCTGGACGTGGTGGGCTCGTCGAGGCGGCGGATGTCGTCGGCCCACACGCCGGCAGCGTTGATAACGACGCGGGCTACGACGGTGAAGCGCTCGCCGCGTTCCGCATCCCGCGCTTCGACGCCACGCACCTGGCCGTCTTCGCGGCGCAGGCCTTCGACCGGTAGGTAGTTGAGCGCCAGCCCGCCCAGATCCAGCACGGTGCGCATCAGCGTGACGGCCAGCCGGGCGTCGTCGAAGCGGGCGTCCATGTAGGCGATGCCGCCGACGAGGCCCCGCTGCCGGACCGTCGGCAATGCAGCGATTGTCTCTGCCACCGACAGCAGTTTACTGGCGCCCAGGCTGCGGCTGCCGGCCAGCCAGTCGTAGGCGCTGAGGCCAAGGCCCAGCATGAATTTGTCCCACTGGCGATAGACCGGCACCACGAAGCGCTGGGGATGAACCAGATGGGGGGCGTTGCGGAGCAGGGTGGCGCGCTCGGCCAGGGCTTCGCGGACGAGGCCGATGCGGCCTTGGGCCAGGTAGCGCACGCCGCCGTGGACCAGTTTGGTGGAGCGGGAGCTGGTGCCCTTCGCGAAGTCGTGGGCCTCCAGCAGCAAGGTCGAGTGACCGCGGGCGGCCGCATCGACGGAGCAGTCGAGGCCGGTGGCGCCTCCGCCGATGACCAGCACATCCCAGCTTGGCGTGGCGCGCAGGCGCGCGAGGAGGTCGGTGCGCATCATGGCATGGCCCAGCCACGGGCGCGGTCCACCGCCCGGTGCCATTCGGTGAGGCGGGCTGTACGCCAGTCGGCGTTGCGGGTGGGTTCGAAGACGCGTTCGGCCTGCCAGTGGCTGGCCAGCTCGGTCGTATCGGGCCAGACACCCACGGCAAGCCCGGCGAAGAAGGCGGCGCCCAGGGCCGTGGTTTCGGTCTGGCGCGGGCGGATCACCGGCACGCCGAGGAGATCGGCCTGGGTTTGCATCAGCAAGTCGTTGCGGGCCGCGCCGCCGTCCACCCGCAGTTCGCTGAGCGGGCCGGCGCCGTCGCGGTTCATGGCGTCCACCAGGTCCACCGTTTGCAGGGCGATGGCGTCGAGGGCTGCGCGGGCGATGTGGGCCTTGGTGACACCGCGGGTCAGCCCGACCAGCGTGCCGCGGGCGTAGCCATCCCAGTAGGGGGCACCGAGGCCGGCGAAAGCGGGCACCAGTACGGCGCCGCCGCTGTCCGGCACCGAGGCGGCAAGGGCTTCGATATCGGCGGTCTTTTCGATGAGGCCGAGCCCGTCGCGCAGCCACTGGACCACCGCACCGCCGATGAAGACACCGCCTTCGAGCATGTAGTCGGTACGCCCCTTCATGCGCCAGCCGAGGGTGGTGAGGAGGCGGTGTTGCGATTCCACCGGCTGCGGGCCGGTGTTGAGCATCAGGAAGCAGCCGGTGCCGTAGGTGTTCTTGGCCGAGCCGGGCGTCAGGCAGGCCTGGCCGAAGGTTGCTGCCTGCTGGTCGCCGGCCAGCCCGCCGATGGGAATGGCGGCGCCGAACAGGGCTGGGGCGGTGTCGCCGAGCACGCCGCTGGTATCCACCACTTCCGGCAGCAGCGCGCGGGGGGTGCGGAAGAGGGCCAGCAGCTCGTCGTCCCAGCACTGGCGGTGGATGTCGAAGAGCATCGTGCGCGAGGCATTGCCGGGATCGGTAACGTGGCGGGCGCCGGCGGTGAGCTGCCACACCAGCCAGCTGTCGATGGTGCCGAAGGCCAGTTCGCCGGCCTCGGCCCGGCGGCGTGCGCCGGGCGTGTGATCGAGCAGCCAGGCGAGCTTGGTGGCCGAAAAGTAGGCGTCCAGTTCAAGCCCGCTACGGGCGCGGATGAGGTCGGCGTGGCCGGCTTCGCGCAGGCGCTCGCAGTCGGGCACGGTGCGGCGGTCCTGCCAGACGATCGCCGGGGCCAGCGGGCGGCCAGTACGGCGTTCCCACAGCACGGTGGTTTCCCGCTGGTTGGCAATGCCGATGGCGGCCACGTCGCGGGCGGCGAGCCCAGCCTGGTGCAGGGCCTGGCGGGCGCAGTCGAGCTGGGTCTGCCAGATTTCCAGCGGATCGTGCTCGACCCACCCGGGCTGGGGGTAGAACTGGCGGAATTCCTGCTGGACGCTGGCGAGCGCCTGGCCTTCAGTATTGAAGACGATGGCCCGGCTGCTGCTGGTGCCCTGGTCCAGGGCGAGAAGGCAGGACATGGTGGCGAGGCGTCAAGGAAGGGACGCCAGACAATTTACTCCCGATTGTCGCTGCCTGACTGCTTCTGTGGGTCGGACTTCAGTCCGACAACACGGGTTCAGACAGGCACTGTCGGACTGAAGTCCGACCCACAGAATGGGCTGCCGTGTGTTTCAGCAGCCGCTTCCTTCGGGCCTGCGGGTGAAGCCGAAACCCCCGCCACCGCCGATGGACGGCTGGATGCAGATCATCAGGGCCAGGGAGCTGGCCGACTTGAGGATGTCCGGCGGGAAGGCGGAGAAGGGAATGGCGCGCTCCACGACCGATTTGACGAAGGCGATTTCCTCCTGCTGGTCGCCGGCCCGGACGACGACGAAGCTCTTCAGGGAGCCATCCGGGTTGAGGCGCACCTGGATGGCAGCGTTGTGCATGCCCCGGGCGCGCGGATCGTTCTTCACGAAGGAGGCGCTGCGGTTGAGCTTCTTGACCAGCGAGTCCATGTAGAACTCGAGGCTGAAGGGATCGACCGGCGGGCTGTTGGGAATGCGTTCGATCAAGTCGTCGGGATCGTTGCGGTGGCGGCTGCCGCCTTCGCGCGGGCGCTCGCGGGCAATGTCGCGGGCCATGGCCATCGAGCGTTCAGCCAGGTCGGGCTTGGGCTTGCTCTTGGCTTCGGTCGCCAGTTCATTGAGGAAGCTGTCCATCTCCTCCTTTTGCGCGACGCTCCATTTGGGCGTTGGCTCGGCCGTGCGCACGGCCGGTGCGTTCGACTTGCGGGCGGTGAGAATGCGCGGCTTGGGCTCGGCTTTCTGTGCCTTGACGGGTTTTGCCTTGACAGGCGGGGTGGGCGGCGCAGTGGCGATTTTTGTTGGCGGCTTGACTGGCCGCGGTGCCAGGCGGGCCTCCATGCGTGGCTGGGCGCGACTATCCCCTTCCGGCTTCTGGAGCTGGATCAGAAGGACGAGCGCATGGATGAGCACTGACACCGCGAGCGCCAGGTAGAGCGGTCGCGACGAGGGAGTGTATTGCGGTTGGAACATCGGCCGGATTCTAGACCGGCGGGTGTGACATCGGGACGCTTTTTGTAACCGTTTGAGTGTCGACGTGCGCCTTTCATATAACCCGATCTTGTTACGCGTTGAGTTCTTTTGCAGATTCCGGAATATATAAAGCCGTTTTTATTGGTTTGGTGCACTGCCGGTCCTCCCTAGACTCGGGCTCTGACTCGATTCCAAGGAGAACTCCATGTCCCCGACCCGCTCTGTATTCCGCCCCGCTTTGGCGATTGTGGCGGGCCTGGCCGTTTTGCAGGCCGTTCCGGCGTTCGCCGACACGACGCTCCTCAACGTCTCGTACGACGTTTCCCGGGAGCTTTACAAGGACATCAACCCGGCCTTTGCCGCCCAGTGGCAGCGCACGGCGGGTGAAAAGCTCACCATCAACCAGTCTCATGGCGGCTCCAGCAAGCAGGTCCAGTCGGTGGTGGCGGGCCTCGATGCGGACGTGGTGACCATGAACCAGGCGCCAGACATCGAACTGCTGGCCAGGCAGGGTCTGGCCTCGCCCGACTGGCGCAAGGCCTTTCCCCACGATGCGACGCCCTACACCACGAC
>ERZ724504.1874-NODE-1874-length-11528-cov-5.371307_pt1 | contig 11528 bp, 10 predicted proteins | sample MGYA00376037_ERZ724504 | MGnify/ENA primary metagenome ERZ724504 (study PRJEB28724, sample SAMN07190888) | wastewater metagenome | isolation source: influent of sewage treatment plant in Hong Hong | place: USA: Christiansburg, Virginia | collected 2016-03-01 ... | reverse complement strand
GATATTGGATCACCCGAAGCGAGAAGAATTTAATCTATTAAGTTTGAAGCACATAATTTATGGAGCATCTCCAATTTCGGAAACGTTGCTGAACCGGTTCATGGATGCATTGCCAAAAACATTACTTATTCAAGGCTATGGAATGACGGAGCTAAGTGGTTGTGTTTCCTTCCTACCTCCTGACTGCCATACAAAGGAAGGTCGCCTGGGGGGGAAATTAAAATCCGCAGGGTTCGCCGCAATATTGTCCGAAGTGGCTATTGTTGATAATGCTGGCAAAGAATTACCGAGGGGTGAGGTTGGCGAAATAGTTGCACGCAGTGCGACAGCAATGCTTGGTTACTGGAATCGGCCAGAAGAAACCGCTTCAACCCTGCGTAACGGATGGCTTCATACCGGTGATATGGCTTATATGGATGCCGAGGGGTTTATTTTCGTTGTCGATCGCCTTAAGGACATGATTGTCAGCGGCGGGGAGAACGTGTATTCAGCCGAGGTTGAGAATGCCATCATGAAACATCCATCCGTATCTCAATGCGCCGTAATCGGTATTCCCAATGATCAATGGGGTGAAAGCGTGCACGCAGCGGTCGTGTTGAAGCCAGGATGTCAATTAACATTCGAAGAGTTGGTGGATCATTGTAGGAGCTTGATTGCAGGCTACAAATGCCCGCGCAGTATAGAATTTAAAAATGAATTACCAATATCGGCAACAGGAAAGCTTCAGAAACATCGGCTTCGTGAAAATTTCTGGAAACAGGGCGAACGTAGGGTTAATTAGTATTTTTGGCACATTTTGAAATAGGTTAGCCTGTTTGCTAACTATTAATGTTTATCAACAAATAATTTATTCAGGAAGCAAGCAAATGAAATTTGAAGATATCACTAGTGATATTTCTCCACTTGACTTGAGCGATGACCGTAGGCATCAGCTGCGTGACGAACCGCTGGCTCGTGAATCGCTGGTGTTTACCCTTGAGATCCCAGAAGAAAATATTGCAGGCTGGGTCTACCCCCGAGTTGGTGCCGACGGTAAGGCAGCAGGGATTTTTTGTGCCTTTGGGGATGGTATAAAAGACGGTGGAATATATGAGGTTTTTCATGATATTCCTGTCTCCGCCACAATGGATTTTGCTGACTGGAACACCGGCGGGGTCGAACTGAAACTAACAGATCCGCTGCGAACTGCGCACGTTAAGTATAACGGTGCTCGCCTTCAGTATGATTTTAAATTTGATGCCATTCATCCTGCCTACAGCTACGATTCGCATCCCGACGGATGTCCGAGATATTTCGCCGACAACAGGTTTGAACAAAGTGGCCGCGTCAAAGGCAGCGTAACTATCGATGGTCGAACTGTACAGTTCGACGCACTGGGGCAACGCGATCATTCTTGGGGTACTCGTAATTGGGGCGTCAATTATCATTACAAATGGTTTCATGCGACATGCCCTGATGCAGCTGTTCATTTTTTCAAGATGGATTACTTGGGTCGTTCTTTGACGCGTGGTTATGTATTTAAGGATGGCCACTTTTCTCAGATCAGGGAAGTTGAGGTGCTCAACTTCAATCTCAATGAGGAAATGATTCACACATCGATAGATGTGTTAATTCACGATATTGCTGGGCGTACAACAACAGTTTCCGGTATTCGTTTCGCCCATCAGATTCTTCCGGTTGATGCTATCAATATCCTGAACGAGGTAGCCATGACAACACAGATTGATGGAAATCCGGGAACCGGCTGGTGCGAGATGTACTGGGATAACCGTTATCTCGAGCACATGAAAAAGCATAAGAACATTCGCCGTTAAGACAGGATCGGAAGCGAACAAGGACGGAGTTAATAGTAATCGGGTTTTATCCCTTAAATCCTTAAGCTGGAGCCTTTGAAAATGATAAATGAGGAGGTTGGAATGCAAATTATAGATAAGAATCGACCGACAAAAGAGTGGATTGCAGATCTACGTAAGCGTTTTCCTTGTGAAAAGGAAGTCGATCGGGTACTGACTCGAAATAATGTTTATCAACAAATAATTTATTCAGGAAGCAAGCAAATGAAATTTGAAGATATCACTAGTGATATTTCTCCACTTGACTTGAGCGATGACCGTAGGCATCAGCTGCGTGACGAACCGCTGGCTCGTGAATCGCTGGTGTTTACCCTTGAGATCCCAGAAGAAAATATTGCAGGCTGGGTCTACCCCCGAGTTGGTGCCGACGGTAAGGCAGCAGGGATTTTTTGTGCCTTTGGGGATGGTATAAAAGACGGTGGAATATATGAGGTTTTTCATGATATTCCTGTCTCCGCCACAATGGATTTTGCTGACTGGAACACCGGCGGGGTCGAACTGAAACTAACAGATCCGCTGCGAACTGCGCACGTTAAGTATAACGGTGCTCGCCTTCAGTATGATTTTAAATTTGATGCCATTCATCCTGCCTACAGCTACGATTCGCATCCCGACGGATGTCCGAGATATTTCGCCGACAACAGGTTTGAACAAAGTGGCCGCGTCAAAGGCAGCGTAACTATCGATGGTCGAACTGTACAGTTCGACGCACTGGGGCAACGCGATCATTCTTGGGGTACTCGTAATTGGGGCGTCAATTATCATTACAAATGGTTTCATGCGACATGCCCTGATGCAGCTGTTCATTTTTTCAAGATGGATTACTTGGGTCGTTCTTTGACGCGTGGTTATGTATTTAAGGATGGCCACTTTTCTCAGATCAGGGAAGTTGAGGTGCTCAACTTCAATCTCAATGAGGAAATGATTCACACATCGATAGATGTGTTAATTCACGATATTGCTGGGCGTACAACAACAGTTTCCGGTATTCGTTTCGCCCATCAGATTCTTCCGGTTGATGCTATCAATATCCTGAACGAGGTAGCCATGACAACACAGATTGATGGAAATCCGGGAACCGGCTGGTGCGAGATGTACTGGGATAACCGTTATCTCGAGCACATGAAAAAGCATAAGAACATTCGCCGTTAAGACAGGATCGGAAGCGAACAAGGACGGAGTTAATAGTAATCGGGTTTTATCCCTTAAATCCTTAAGCTGGAGCCTTTGAAAATGATAAATGAGGAGGTTGGAATGCAAATTATAGATAAGAATCGACCGACAAAAGAGTGGATTGCAGATCTACGTAAGCGTTTTCCTTGTGAAAAGGAAGTCGATCGGGTACTGACTCGAAAATTGGAGCGCCGCTCCGGGCCTCCTTACGCACCCGTTACCTTAGAGGAACTGACCAAAGGGACCGAAAAGCTACTTCGTAAGAAACTACTGGATAGCTTCGAGATTACAGATACCAAGTGGCTCTCCGGTGGGGCCTCGAAATTGCAAATGGCTTTCAAGCTATCCTGGAATCGTCCGGGATTTGGCAGGGTGCTGACACCTATGGTTTTACGAATGGAGCCTTCTGAGTCTATTTCTGAAACTAGCCGACTCTGCGAATTTGAGATCATCAAGGCACTTGAAGGAAGCATTCCTGTTCCGCCAGCATATTTCGTGGATGCGGCGGCTGAATATCTCCCTTATCCAGCCATTATTTACGGCTTTGCAGAAGGGGTTGCAAAACCTAGTGAGACGTCCTCTGGCGTGACGGGGATCGGAACTTTCATTCCGCCGTCGCTGAGAGAAAAATTGGGACAGCAATTTGTTGAACACCTGGCGAAGCTGCATTCATTTCAGTGGGGCAACGCGCAACTGGAATCGTTCGATGTTCCAACATTGGGAACTCAGGTGGTGGAATGGCAACTCAATCACTGGGAGCGAGTTTGGGAGGAGGACTCGAACGAGGACGTTCCACTTATGCGTCTGGCGATGGCTTGGCTCCGGAAAAACATGCCGCCAGTCGATCATCTGTCGGTTATTCATGGTGATTTTCGTACGGGTAATTTTCTGTTCACGGAAGACGATCAACAGATCACGGCATGGCTGGATTGGGAGTATGGCCATTTAGGTGATCGCCATGAAGATCTCTCGTGGTCGACGAAAGAACTTTTCGGACACTGCGCCGAGGATAAAAAAACATTTCTTGTCGGCGGCCTTATGCCGATGGAGAAGTTCTACGAAGAGTACGAAAAAATTTCTGGTTTATCGATCAACCAGAAAACAATGAAATATTACAATATTTTTACCAGTTACAAAACCATCGCCATTACCCTTGCCACGGGATACCGTGCGCCAAGAAATGGAAAGACACACCAAGACGTTCTTGTGGCTTGGTTCTCTGGTATTGCCTATACATTACTCGAAGAACTGAGAATGCAACTAGAAGAGGTTATTTAAATGGATATCCGCCCGGTATTTCAATTACAGACTGTTATCAAATCCTTGAAGGACGTCATTGTTCCGGCGCTCGAAAATGATAACAAGTTGGCCCATGAGCAGGCTAACCTCTCGATCGCAATGCTAAATCTCGTCCAGGAGAAATTGCCTTTGTGGTACCGCTTTGATTGCGATGAATTAACGCGCTTTATAGAGTTGGCCGAAAAACTGCAGGAACAGTCCAAGAGCTTAAAAATTGCAGATAGAACATTGCTGAAAGATCTGGATTCGTGCATCGACGCCGGCCGTGATGTCCTCTCTCGTGCGAAAGCAGATCCAAGCGAATTGCTAGATGTTAACTTCAATTTGCGGGAGAAAATCGGGAAATTGATCAAGTGCGTCTACGCAGAACCAAGCAACGAAAATATCAAGGGTACTGAAACGGCTGTCATAGCCCATGCCAAAGAGCAATTAATAAGGGAACGCTCGTGGCTTATCGCGCAGGGTTGGGAGTCTGACCCGAGTTCCATTCCAGCCATTGAATCGCTAATAGAGACGGTATCTGGCCGTTAAATTTTTGTGACGGTATCGATCGAAATTGGTCTTTCGTTTCGCATCCTGGCCGATTAACGCAACCTGGAGCAGATATTTTGAAGATACAAGCAGCTGTAGTGAGGGAAAAGAATGGTTCTTTTCAACTTGAGCAACTAGAACTGGATGATCCCCGCGATTACGAGGTTCTCGTGAAAATCGTGGGCGTTGGAATCTGCCACACCGATCTGACGTGTCGAGATCAATATTACCCTGCGCCATTGCCCGCTGTATTCGGGCACGAGGGTTCCGGCATTGTCGAACGAGTCGGCGCCAAGGTGACAAAGGTTTGTCCTGGTGACCATGTGGTGTTGAGCTATCGCGCTTGCGGTCACTGCTCTTCTTGTCTAGGAGGAGATTCGCCGCATTGTGATGAGATCTTTGCATACAATTTTTCTGGAACCAGAGATGACCAATCGTATTCATTGAATGACGGCGAGAACCCGGTCCATGGTAATTTCTTCGGCCAGTCGTCTTTTGCGAGCTTTGCACTTGCTCATGAGTCCAATACCGTCAAAGTAACGAAAGATGTGCCGTTGGAACTCCTCGGTCCGTTGGGGTGCGGTATTCAAACAGGCGCCGGCGCTGTTATTAATACGCTTGCTCCAAAAGCAGGATCAAGTATTGCGGTCTTTGGATGCGGTGCCGTAGGTCTCGCTGCAATTATGGCTGCCAAGATCGTTGGCTGTACGAAGATCATCGCTGTAGATCTTCATCAATCTCGCCTGGAACTGGCAAGAACTCTAGGTGCGACCGACATGTTCTGCCCGGGCGAGATTGACCCAGTACAGGCCATTCATGCCATTACAGGAAGAGGCGTTGATTTTTCAGTTGAATGCACTGGCTTGCCAGGCGTGTTTCGGCAAAGCGTCGATGCCCTGAATGTAATCGGAGTATGCGCACTGGTCGGCGCAGCACCGTTGGGCACCGAGGCTAGTCTAGACATGAACACCATCATGTTCGGGCGCACAATTAAGGGAGTGATTGAGGGGGATGCCATACCCGATATTTTCATTCCAAAAATGATCGATTTATATACTCGCGGGATGTTTCCATTTGATAAATTGGTTTCTTATTATTCATTGAACGAAATAAATCAGGCGGTCAGTGCAATGGAGCAGGGTAAGGTAATCAAGGCAGTTCTTCGACCATAGCTTAACTGCCGATTTTTTCCTATGGGTTACAGATAACCAAATGGCTGCTTGATCTTCTGAATCAAGTGTAAACCACATTTCCGAAAAATCTGGCTAAACAAGCATAATTCTGAGGAGTAGTCATGCAATCAGATCTTTACAAGTACGACACTATTTATGTCAATGGAGCTTGGGTTCAGCCAAGATCAACCGAGAAAATTCCCGTGCGTTCCCCTGCGACTGAGGAAATTGTGGGATACGTGCCTTCTTGCTCGCCAGGGGATATTGACCTTGCTGTTCAGTCAGCGCGCGTGGCATTCGACAATTCCGGTTGGCCTGATCTGAGTATTGGAGAACGTGCAAAATATCTCCGTTCAGCAGCACGCATTCTCAAAAGAAGGCAAGAGGACTCCTCTCTGATCGCTGCAGATGAATCAGGGCTGCCCATAGGCTTTCGGTACGGTGATGGTTCAACCTTTACTGACCAAGCAATCAAGTTGTTGAACTACTACGCTGATCTCGGAGAAAAATATCAAGTCGAGGAGCAGCGAACAGGGGCAGATGGCGGGAAAATAATTGTAAGGAAAGAGCCTGTTGGGGTGGTTGGTGTAATTACTCCGTGGAATGCTCCCCTCGTCATTGCCCACTTTTCGATTCCGCCAGCTTTACTTGCGGGTTGCACCGTGGTCCTGAAGCCAGCTCCTGAATCTCCATTGCATGCGAACTTGATTGCGCAAGTATTTCAGGAAGCCGGGTTACCGCCTGGCGTGTTTAATGTCGTTCCTGCTGAACGCGAAGCAAGCGAGGCGCTTGTTCGGCACCCGGGTGTGGACAAGATTGTGTTCACGGGCAGCACGGCGACCGGTAGGCGCATCGGAGCGCTGTGTGGCGAAAGCATCAAACGTTTTGGTCTTGAACTTGGTGGAAAATCTGCCGCAGTCATTCTGGACGATGCCGATCTAGATCAGGTCATGCCCTTTGTAACTTTTACGGGATTGATGAATAACGGCGAAGCCTGTGTCGGTCAAACGCGGATTCTTGCTCCCCGCTCTCGCTATAGCGAGGTTGTGGAGCGGCTAGCGGCCATTGCCGGAGAATACCGGACGGGTGATCCTCGCGATATTGCAACGCAAAATGGCCCCCTTATTACTGAGAAGCAGCGCGCCAAGGGTGAAAGTTATATTCATTCTGGCCTTGAAGAGGGAGCAAAGCTTGTTTTGGGTGGAAAGCGGCCTGAGCATCTTGGCCGTGGCTGGTATCTGGAGCCAACAATATTTAGTGATGTCAGCATGGGAATGCGGATCGCAAAAGAAGAAATTTTTTGTCCCGTATTATGCGTGATCCCCTATGCTGATGACGCTGATGCGATATCAATTGCGAATGACTCGCCGTACGGTCTTTCCGGGACGGTTTGGACGTCAGATGAAGCGCGTGGTATGAAGATTGCGCGAAAAATAAGGACGGGTAATTACGGCATTAATTACTTCAATCTTGATATAAATGCCCCATTCGGGGGGTTTAAGGAGTCTGGCATTGGGCGGCAATTAGGCCCGGAGGGGCTCGAGGGATTTTTCGAGTTGAAGGCAATCCATTTTCCCCCACAAAGTTAAATCAAATTAGAGTTTTCCTCGTTCAGATCCTGCTGATTCGTATTCCGGCGGAGAGGCAGGATCGACTCGAGCTAGGTGCATTGAGTCGAATGTAATTGCATTTTTGAAGTTTCGTTGTTATTCCTGAATGATATGAACATTAAGCAGTGTGTATTTTTCGATGAAAGAACTGGGGACCGAAATGATTAAACTATCTTTGGTATATCCTGCAGACGAAGGCAAAAAATTTGATTTCGACTATTACTGTACTAAGCACATTCCAATGGTCAAAACCATGCTTGGTAAGGTCTGTAAGGGAATTACCATTGACCAAGGAATCTGTGGTGCAAGCCGCGAATTATCACCGGCTTATTTGATGATAACCGGATTGATATTCGAGTCCCTTGGTGAAATGGAAGCGGCCATGGCTGAGATTGGGGGCGATGCGATGGCGGATATCAAAAATTTTACCGATATTCAGCCAGTTGTTCAGGTCTGCCAAGTGCGAGCCTAACTAGCATCCGTCAAGGTCGATGCTAGTCGAAAGATGACGAATGTGATTATTTGATGAGTCAAATGCTTGGTTATATTAAATTCCCGTATTGGTTTAATTCTCGCTCCAATTCGATATCGTTATCATGGCGTTCGGTGATAATGGCTAGATCGGCTAGATTCAAATATATATTTCAGATCGATTGTTAAACACCCGATTGATTGCATCGCCTGCCGTGGCCCCGTGAAAGACCTTTTTGCATCGAGGGTATCGGACGCACAGGATGCTGTAGGGAGTGCAGAGTTAATAATTATAAGGAGTTACGAGATGTTCAAGCGCCTATTGGTTCCGACTGATGGATCTTCTCTTTCCCTTGAGGCGATAGAGAAGGCGATATTGCTGGCCAAGGAAATGAAAGCTCAGATCACATTCTTCTTTGCCCAAGAGGACGATGCGGCGTCCCTCTACGGCGATGCGGCATTGTTGCGGTCTACTGATCCGCAATTGTTTGACGACGCGAAAAAACGGCAAATCGAGAAGGCACTAAGTGTTGCACAGGCAATGGCGAGAGAAATGGGAATTTCGTCTAGCGCTCTTTCCGCTGTTTCGAACGAGCCCTTCAAGGCGATCATCGCAGCGGCCGAGGAGTGTGGTTGTGATCTGATTCTGATGGCTTCTCACGGACGTAAGGGCGTTGAAGGGCTATTGCTGGGATCTCAAACTCAGAAGGTATTGACTCACTCGAAAATTCCAGCTCTTGTATACCGCTAGCCTTGTAGCATACGTTTTTGAACTACGGTTCATAACAATCAATAACTTACACAGTTTATCTGTCGAACTCTGGTACGCTCTATGCGCTGCCCAAACAGACCGTCGAGCCGGTGTTTGGCATCATCAAGTCGGTGATGGGGTTCCGGCAGTTTCTGATGCGCGGTTTGGAGAATGTTCAGGCCGAATGGACGCTGGTGTGCCTGGGGTGGAATTTGAAACGCATGGCCGTATTGCGTCCGCAGTAACTGGAAACGGAGGAATTCGTGCGTCCACCACCAAAATTTGCCAGATTTAAAGCGTTCCAGCCAGATTTCAGTAACTGCGTCGGATTAAGTCCGACAGCCTGCTAGCCCGGAAATTCTCGCCGCGGTCGTTAAGTGCAGGAGTGAGTGCAGAGTAGGCGTGTGGTCATCAGGTTAGTGTTGATCAATTGACAAAACCGACGCGACGGACTATTATTGGTCGCAATAATTACTTTTCGATCTTCAAATTTCTGCGAGGTGGTGAACAATGGATAAATGCGAATTACGCCATCGGAATAAAATTCATGTCCGTAGCATCAATTGCATTGCTTACGCGAGTGACGATGGAAAATTCGATATCGAGGCGACTTTGGTGGACACAAAACCCTTCGGTTTCGTATTACCCGAAAGGGGGCTGATCAGCCCTGGTGAGCACATTCATGAAATGACCATCTGGGTCACCATCGATAAGAGCCTTGTGATTACCGATGTTGGTGTGACGACCGTTCACAGTCCTTATGGCGTTTGTAGTGCTATCAACGAGACCTACCGTCAACTTGTAGGTCTTCGAATTGGCCCCGGCTTCGGTCAAACCGTCAAACGGCTTTTTCGTGGCACGGCCGGTTGTTCACACTTGACGGAACTGCTGCCAGCCATTGCGACAACCGCCTTCCAGGCTATCTGGGGCGACCCCGCGCGAATTGGCGAAGAGGGAATGCTGTCCGTGAGTGAAGATACTCCTTCGCCGGTGGATGGATGTCATGCAATGAGAAGCGGCGGCGAAATCGTCGAGGCTTATTTTCCAAAATTTAGCGCCGGCACTCCCGGTAGATGAGGTTCCCTGATCAATGTTATTGCAAGAATTTTAATGGTCGTCTCCTCCGCCGGTAGGTGTTGTGGTCCCTCTGCGGCCGGTGGATTTGCGGTTTGGGAGATGACTCTCCCAAACCGTTTTTTTGGGGACTTCCGAAGCATGGTCAGGCTGGCGCAGACGTCCCGGCGAGCAGTTCCGCGATGTACGGCAGGGCAACCAGGGCAGCCAGGTCGGGTTCCCAGCCTTGCGGTTTCATCAGGGAACGGCCGTTCCCTGGAGTGCTCGAGTATGATTTTCTCGATCCGCAACTGCGTCGGGATATCGTCGGTGTTCGTCCCCGCGCAAACCACGGTGCCGATTTTTTCGTGCAGCTCGCGAACGCTGGTGACCAACATGGCCGGATCGACCCGGCCTGCCGCAAGGTTTTCGAACCTACCGGTTTGCGAATCCAGGATATCGACGTCATCGAGTCGAACGAAGCCTTTGCCACCCAGACTAGTGCCGTCGCCCGGGAACTCGAATTCGATCCGGCAAAGGTCAATCCCAACGGCTCGGGCATCTCCTTTGGCCATCCAGTCGGTGCCTCCGGCGCCATCATCACGACCAAGGCGATCTACGAGCTGCAAAACACACCGGCGGCCGCGATGCCCTGACCGCCGCCATTTTCGAATGCGTCTAGCAGCCTGTCGGACTTTCAGTGAGCATAATGATAAAAGCATTTTCGTTTGTTTTTTGAGCAACTTTCTTGGTTTTTTAGCAATTTCAGACATGCTTTCTGCGAAAGCTTGGCGAGAATTCACCGTAGAGCTTCAAATTTTTCTAAGTCCGACAGGCTGCTAGCGCGGCCGATCATTTGGTCAATTTTGCAACCCCGTTGATGGAGCAAGAGCAATGAAAATTGTCGTACCGGTCAAGCGTGTCATCGACTACAACGTCAAGGCGCGCGTCAAGGCGGATGGTTCTGGCGTGGACCTCGCCAACGTCAAGATGAGCATGAACCCCTTCGACGAAATCGCCATCGAAGAAGCCGTCCGTCTCAAAGAAGCCGGCATCGCCACCGAAGTCATCGCCGTCTCCTGCGGCGTCGCCGCCTGCCAGGAAACCCTGCGCACCGCCATGGCCATTGGTGCCGACCGCGGCATCCTCGTCGAAACCGACGTCGACCTCCAGCCGCTGGCCGTCGCCAAGCTCCTGAAGGCCCTCTGCGACAAAGAAGCCCCGCAACTCGTCATCTGCGGCAAACAAGCCATCGACGACGACGCCAACCAGACCGGCCAGATGCTCGCCGCCCTGCAAAACTGGCCGCAAGCCACCTTCGCCTCCAAAATCGTCATCGCCGGTGGCAAAGCCACCGTCACCCGCGAAATCGACGGCGGCCTCGAAACCCTCGAAATGAGCTTGCCGGCCGTCGTCTCCACCGACCTGCGCCTCAACGAACCGCGCTACGCCACCCTGCCCAACATCATGAAAGCCAAGAAAAAGCCGCTCGATACCGTCAAGCCGGCTGACCTTGGCGTCGATGTCACGCCGCGCCTGACCACCCTCAAGGTGGCCGAACCCGCCTGCTCGATACCGTGCTGGCGGCCGTAATGGCCGCGAGCGACCAGCCCGC
>ERZ724504.1873-NODE-1873-length-11528-cov-21.228972_pt1 | contig 11528 bp, 9 predicted proteins | sample MGYA00376037_ERZ724504 | MGnify/ENA primary metagenome ERZ724504 (study PRJEB28724, sample SAMN07190888) | wastewater metagenome | isolation source: influent of sewage treatment plant in Hong Hong | place: USA: Christiansburg, Virginia | collected 2016-03-01 ... | reverse complement strand
CATAGTTCAGCCACACGATCAGCGCCCAGGTTTCCTTGGGGTCCCAGCTCCAGTAACCGCCCCAGGCCTCGGCCGCCCACAGCGCCCCCAGCACGGTGGCAATGGTGAAGAACGCAAAGCCGACGGCAATCGACTTGTACATCACGTCATCCAGAATCTCGAACGACGGCAGGCGCTCAGCAATGCGTTTGCGACCCATCAAAATGCCCGCCACGATGAGCGCGGAGATGCCGAAATAGACCATCCAATAGCCACCGCCGGTTTCGGCGGCACCCTGGCGGAACACAATGGGCTCAAAGCACAGCACTACGCCCAGCAGCCACAGGGGCGCCAGTTTGTACCAGCGGGTTTCACTGGCCTGCTGCTTGATGAGGTAGGCAAAGGCCACCATGGCTGCCAGCGCAAAAGTGCCATAGCCAATGAAGTTGGCAGGCACATGCAGCTTCATCCACCAGCTTTTGAGTGCGGGCACCAGGGGCTGGATCTCGTGGGCTTCGCGCACCACCGTGTACCACAGCAGAAAACCCACCGCAGCGCTCACCACCAGCATCACGAAGCCACCCAGAGCACGCGTGCCGTACTGCTGCTCGTAATACAGGTAGAACGCCGCCGTCATCCAGCAGAACATCACGAACACTTCGTAGAGGTTGCTGACCGGGATGTGGCCGATATCGGGGCCAATCAGGTAGCTTTCATACCAGCGCACCAGGGTGCCGATGAGAGCCATGCCCACTGCAACCCACGCAAGGCGCGAGCCGATCAGACTCATGGTGTGGCCTTCGCCCCTCGCAAACATGCCCAACCAGTAAAACGCCGTGCTCATGAAAAAGAGCATGCTCATCCACAAAATGGCCGACTGGCTGGACAGAAAGTATTTAAGCCCGAACACCGTCTCGGCACGCGCAAGGTTGCCCGCACCATCTTGCTGGTACAAGCCGATGGCTGCCAGTGCCAGCACCACCACGACCAGCATCAACACCTGCAGCGGACGCCAGAACCAGCCCAGCCATACGGTGCAGGGAATCGCGCCCAGCAGAATGCCTTTTTCGTACACATCCATGTAGCTGCCATAGCGCTGCAGCGCATACAGCCCACCTACGGTCACGATGGCAGCGAACAGCCAGTCGAACCAGTTGCGGCGGGCGAAGAACCCCTCGTTGAGCAAGATAGTGGTGGTAGCAGTGTTCATGCGTTGCCTCAGTGGGGACGAGCCCCGATCAGTTTTTCAGCGAGCTGGACGAACTCCCGGTCGCCGTCCATGGTCTTGCGATTGGTGGACAGTGCCATCAGCGCGTGAGACTGGTCCCCCTGCGGAGCGACCCACACCCACACGCGGCGCTCGCGCACATAGAGCATGGCAAAAACGCCCAAAATCAGCAAGGCGCAACCCAGATAGACAATGTTCTTGCCAGGGGCTCGCGCCACCTGAAACACGCTGGCCTGCACCTGGGTGAAGTCTTTGAGCTCAAAAGCCAGCGGTGCAGGATAGATCTGCGCATCGCTCAGCGAGAGCACCGCCTGCGTCATGAACGCCTGCGTCTGGTCACTCTGCTCCATGGGTTTCAGCCCTGCACGCTCACGCGTGAGCTGGGCCAGCTCGAACAGGGCACCGTTGAGAATGCGCACCAGCACTTCGCCGGCACGCGAGCGCTCGGCTTCGGGCACGTTGGCCTCCATGAAGTCAGAGATGGCCTGCAAGCCACCGAGCGTCTTGCCATCAGGCCCATTGCTTCCGGCAAACAACGCCAGCGCCCGCAACGCAGATTGGGACAGCTGTGCAGCCAATTCGGGGCGCGATGGCTCTACCGCCAGCGCTACGTAACGGCGCACGGCCTCCTCACGCGCCGCCGGATCGCCGAGTGCGGCGTACAGGCGCATGAACTCTTCCATGGAGCTCTGCTCGTCGGCTGGAACGCGCAGGTAACGGAAGGGATCGGACGGGTTCTCGCGCACCCCCAGCAAAAACACCGGCACCCCGTCGCCCGTGTCCACGGGCAGCATGTAGTTGTGAAACTCGCGCGCCTGTCCTGCCGCATCGCGCAGCTTGTAGCTCACGCTGGGCCCTACATTGCGCAGTTCTTTTTTGGTCACCGTCTTGTTGGCAGCACCCAGGCGGGACTCCACCGACTCACGCAGATCGACCTTGCGCACATCGACACCTGAGCCCGGTGCGCCCACCACGTCACCAAAATTCTCGACATTGATGGTGCGCAGCGCCGTGAATTCCAGCGTGAGCTTCTCGCCGTCCGTAACACCGCCCCTGCCGACCAGTTCGGTGGATCCGCCCACCGTGCCTTCAATGTCAAATGCCTTGGCGCCCGCAGTCATGGGCACGGCGCGCAGCTTGAGGTGCGAGCCACCGTCGTCAAAGCTCGACTGGTAAATCTCGATGCCCTTGTAACTGGCGGGGTGATTCACCTCGATGCGGGCAGGCGTTTTCTCGCCAGTGGCCTTGTCGTGAATGATGACCTCGCTGGCAAACAGCTTGGGCATGCCGGTGGAGTAATGCTCCACGATGAATTTCTTGAGTTCGATGGCAAAGGGCAGGTCCTGCAACAGCACACCGTCGGACTGGCTGAGAATGGCGGTGCCCGATTGCGTTCCCTCTGCAACCACCAGATTGCCCCGGAACGTGGGGTTGCGCTCGGACAGACGGTGTTCTGGCTTCACCTCGGAGATCAGGCCACTACCGGCGTAGGGTGTTTTGCCGCCCAGCAGCATCTGCGCTCGCACGATCAGGTCACCATCGAACAGCCCGCCCAGGCAGATCAGCACGATGGCGCTGTGTGCAGCGATGTAGCCGATCTTGTTGGCGGCCCCGGCCTTGGCCGCCACCATCCAGCCCGGACCCGCGCCCTTGGCCGAATCCCGCTGCTGCAGTTTCACCTTCCAGCCGCCACTGGCCAGCGTGCTGCCAATGCGTCGCGCTGCGGCCTCGGCCGGTTCCGCCAGCGAACCTTCGGCCTTGTGGTGAAAGGACCGAAGGCTTTGCTCGCGGATATTCTCTTTGTAGACCTTCAGATCCACCAGAATTTTGGGCGTGTTGCGCGCGATGCACAACGACGTGCTGACCACCAGAAAGGCCAGGATCAGCAGGAACCACCATGCGCTGTAAACCGCATTGAGCTGGATGGCTGCAAAGAGTTCTGCCCAGAACGGGCCGAACTGGTTCACATAATTCACCGCCGGTTCATGCTGCTTGAGCACCGTGCCAATGACCGATGCGATGCAGATCACCGTCAGCAGCGAAATGGCAAAGCGCATGGAAGACAGCAGCTCGATGCCTGCACGCAGGGCCTGGGAGCCAGACCGGACTTGAACGCCTTGGGTTGTGTCAGACATGAAAGAGGTGAACGCAAGCACTAAAGAAAAAGGGCGGGGCCATCTTGAACGATGGGCCCGCCCGTCTTGGGGTTTGTTATTGGCGGTTGGTTCCAGGCTTCCCGCCTGGCGGGGCCGCCGAAATCACAAAAAAATCAGCGCAGGCCGGCAATGTAGTCGGCAACCGCCTTGATTTCCCGGTCATTGAGCTTTGCGGCTACCTGGGTCATCTGCAGACTGTTGGCACGCGAGCCGTCGCGGAACATGTTCAACTGCGACACGGTGTAGTCGGCATGCTGACCCGAAAGGCGGGGATATTGCGACGGAATGCCCGCGCCATTGGGGCTGTGGCAACCCGCGCAAGCAGCAATCTGGCGGTCTGCGATGCCGCCGCGGTAGATGCGCTCACCCAGTGCCACCAGGGCCTTGTCGGTCGACGTGCCGGGCGTGGCGGGCTTGGAGGCCGCCCAGTACGAGATGTTCTTCATGTCCTCGTCGGTCAGCATCGATGCAAAGCCGGTCATGATGGCGTTGCTGCGTTTGCCGGACTTGAACTCCTGCAACTGCTTGACCAGGTATTCCGGATGCTGCTGTGACAGCTTCGGATTGACAGGAATGGCGGAATTGCCATCTGCACCGTGGCATGCAACGCACACCGCAGCGTAGCTGGCCTCGCCTTTGACCAGGTCGGGCTTGGCCGCCTTGGTCGGCGCCGCAGGTGTTTCACCCGCAGAAAAGGCCGGGAGAGCGGGTGCTGCCAGTGCGGCAGCCATCAGCATAGAGGCAAGCAACTTCATATCGAGGGTCTGTAATTAGGTCCGCAAAACCACGCGATTCTACAATGAGGCTTCAACGTATCCTAACTTTCCATGACGACACCCTCTTTCGCGCCAGTTGCTGGCTCCCTTTCGCCCGCACCAGACGCCAAGATCGCCATGGGCTGGATGCACACCGCCAAGTTCCTCACCACGGCTGCGCAACTGCACCATCTGCCGCCCATCCACGTGCCCGAGATAGCCTTTGTGGGCCGTTCCAACGCGGGCAAATCCACTTGCATCAACACGCTTACCCAGCAAAAGCAGCTGGCGTTCGCCTCTAAAAGGCCCGGGCGCACGCAGCACATCAACCTTTTCTCTCTGGGCAAACACGGCGTGACCGATGCCGTGCTCGCTGATCTGCCCGGCTACGGCTACGCGAAGGTGTCGCGATCCGACAAGGTGCGCTGGCAGCAAGTGATGGTCAATTACCTGGTCAGCCGCCCCGGGCTCACCGGCATCGTCTTGTTGTGCGACCCACGGCTCGGGTTGACCGAGCTGGACGAGGCCCTGCTCGAGGTGCTGCGCCCACGGGTCGAAGAAGGCCTGAAATTCCTCATCCTGCTGACCAAGGCCGACAAGCTCACACGCTCTGAGCAGGCCAAGATCCTGTCGATTACGCGACTGAACGCGGCCGGCGGAGATGTGATGATGTTCTCGGCCCTCAAGAAGCAAGGGGTGGACGAGGTGGCGCAATTGCTGTGGCAATGGGCGCACCCGGTGTTGCCTGCAACCGAAGCGGCGCAAGCGCCCCCCGAGTCGGCCCCCGAAGCACCGGAAAATTCTGGGGAATCTGAACCAAACTAGGCTCTGGCGCTTATGCATCAAGCGGCAGCAGCTATTGATTGCATAGCACCATGATTTTTTCAGAAGCCATCAACCTGCCGCACGGCATCACCCTGCAGTGCCGCGTGAGCGGCGTGGCGGGGCGGCCTACCCTGTTTTTTTTGCACGGCTTTCCGGAAGGCGCCTTCATCTGGGACGCTTTGCTGCTGCATTTTTCGCGCCCCGAAAATGGCGGCTACCGTTGCGTGGCGCCATTTTTGCGCGGCTTCGGGGCATCGAGCAGTCCGGCGGAAGTGGCGGCTTATCGCGCCAAACACCTCGTGCAGGATCTCGTTGCGCTGATTGCCGCTGAATCCCCCGGCGGCGTACTCGAATGCCTGGTGGCGCACGACTGGGGCGGTGCGGTGGCCTGGAATCTGGCCAACCAGCAGCCCGGTCTGATGAAGCGGCTGGCCATCTTCAATTCACCCCACCCGGGGGCTTTTTTGCGCGAGCTGCAGCACAGCCCGGCGCAGCAGGCCAGCAGCCAGTACATGCACTTTTTGTGCAGGCCCGATGCCGAGGCACTGCTGGCCGAAAACGACTTTCGTCGCCTGTTTGCTTTTTTCAACAACCCGGACGGCAGCGCACCCGCGTGGCTGACCGACACCGTGCGCGCCCAATACCGCGCCCTGTGGCAGCAGGGCCTGACCGGCGCCTGCAACTACTACCGCGCCAGCCCGCTGCGCCCGCCCCGCGAAGGCGACCCGGCCGCGCAGGCAGTCACCCTGCCCGACACGATGCTGACCGTGGATGTGCCCACACTGGTGCTGTGGGGTATGGACGACCCTGCCCTGCTGCCCGGCCTGCTGGACGGCCTGCCGGGCTGGGTGCCGCAGCTGCAATTGCAGCGCGTGCCGGGCGCATCGCACTGGATCGTGCATGAACACCCGGAGCGCGTGGCCGTGGAATTGCAGCGCTTTTTGCAATCAAACTGATAGCTGCTTGCGCTTTATCCATAAGCGCCAGAGGCCATTTTGACTCATATTTTGCAGCACAGGCTGCGCCATGCTGCTGCCACCATGGAGCTGTCTTGGCCGGGTTGCCGTCGCCCCCCTGCGATAGAAGGCGCGCCGCACGCCATGAAAGCCCCGGGGAAATCAATACACCGATGGCTCGCCTGCGGGCCGCGTCTTGAACCGCTTGTGCACCCAGTAATACTGGCCGGGCATGGTGTCGATATAGGATTGCAGGCGCAGGTTCATCTGCGCCGTGTCGGCCTCTACGTCGTCAGAGGGATAGCCCTCCCAGGCGGGCGTGATCTCGGCCACGTAGCCGGTGGGTGTCAGGCGGGTGTACATGCCGATCACCTTGGCCCGCCCCAGCCGTGCAAACCGTGGCAGTGAGGGCACGGTTGCGGTTGGCACACCATAAAAAGGCACGAAGATCGACTCGCCGGGGCCAAAGTCCATGTCGGACAGCAGGTACAGCAGCCCACCCTTGCGCAGGTTGGAAATGATGGGTTTCACGCCATCGGCCCGGTTGAGCATGCGCACATCGCCAAAGCGCTGGCGCCCGGCCATGAACCAGGCGTCTACCGCCGGATCGGGGTGGGTTGAAAAAATGGATGTAAAGGCGCGCGGGGTGTGCAGCGTGAGCGCGGTGCCCCCGGCGTCCATGCCGTAAAAATGCGGGGCAAAAATGATGGTGGGGGTGTCGCCCTCCAGCTCGTTCAGCGCGCCCTGCAGCCGCACGCGCCGCTGCACCACTTCGCGCGGGGCAAACCACAGCCAGCTGCGGTCCAGCCAGGTCTGGCAGAACACCACAAACGTTTCGCGCGCCCAGCGACTGCGCTGCGCAACGGTGGCCTTTGGAAAACACAACGCCAGGTTGCGCAGGGCCACCTTGCGGCGCGGCACGGCCAGAACGTAAAGCAACTGCCCAAGACACCAGCCCAGCGCGCGCAGCGCGGGCAACGGCACATGCGCCAGCACCCGCATGAACCACACCCCCAGGCGCCCGGTCATGCCGCGCCCCCGGGGGTGGCTTCAGCACGCGGCTGCTTGTAGCGGGCATAGCCCCACAGGTATTGCTCGGGACATTGGCGGATGAGGTGTTCCATGGCCTGATTGATCTGCAAAACAGCACTTTCCAGCCGCTCGTCCAGCGGCGCGGGCAAAGGCTCGAAGTGGGTGACGAAACCACGGCCCCAGGGCAGACGCTCGCAGCGCGCCAGCACCACGGCAGCGCCGGTCTGCTGGGCCAGGCGCACGGCCAGCGTCATGGTGTAGGCATCGCGGCCAAAAAAGGGCGACCAGACGCCCTGGCCATCGGGCGGCACCTGGTCGGGCAGCAGCCCCACCGCCTCGCCGCGGCGCAGTGCCTTGATCATCTGGCGCACGCCCGACAGCGTGGTGGGCACGGCCAGCATGCCGGGGCGGTTGCGCGCGGTCTCCATCACCCGCGCCAGCCACGGCTGGCGCGCTGGCCGGTAGAGCACGGTGATGGGGCCGCGCTCAGCGCTCCAGTGGCGCGCCGCCGCCTGGGCAGACAGCTCAAAACAGCCCTGGTGGGGCGTGAGAAACACAATGCCGCGCCCCGCGGCGTACGCCTGCTCTACACAAGCCTCGCCCACCATACCGCAGGGCAGAGGCGCACCCAGCCACAGCCGCGGCAACTCGGCCACCATGCGGCCCGCATGGGCCACTGCCGCGCGCACCGCACCAAACGAATACCCGGCCCGCGCCGAATTCGCCAGAAAGCGGCGCCGGTAGGTGGGCGACGCACAGAACGCCACCCAGCCCATGGCTACGCCCATGACATGCAGCAACCACAGTGGGAATATGGAGAAGATTCGAAAAACCAATGGCATTAAAATGACCGTGTCGCTGAGTTAAATGAGCAACTTGCAGGGCGACGTTAAATAAATCTGCTAAAGCGTTCGCCAAAGCTCCTTCGGGGTGAGGGCAACGCCCTAAATGCCGGAACACAGGAGTTTATTCAAATGGCGAACGACTTTCTCTTTACCTCGGAATCCGTCTCCGAAGGCCACCCCGACAAGGTGGCAGACCAGATCTCGGATGCGATCCTTGATGCGATCTTCAAGCAAGACCCCCGCAGCCGCGTCGCCGCCGAAACGCTGACCAACACCGGCCTCGTGGTGCTGGCCGGTGAAATCACCACCAACGCGCATGTGGATTACATCCAGGTGGCCCGCGACACCATCAAGCGCATCGGCTACGACAACACCGACTACGGCATCGACTACAAAGGCTGCGCCGTGCTGGTGGCCTATGACAAGCAGAGCAACGACATCGCCCAGGGCGTGGACCACGCGTCCGACGACCACCTGAACACCGGCGCTGGCGACCAGGGCCTGATGTTTGGCTACGCCTGCGACGAAACGCCCGAGCTGATGCCCGCGCCCATCTACTACGCGCACCGCCTGGTCGAGCGCCAGGCCCAGCTGCGCAAGGACGGCCGCCTGCCCTTCCTGCGCCCCGACGCGAAATCGCAAGTGACGATGCGCTATGTGGACGGCAAGCCCCACAGCATCGACACCGTGGTGCTCTCCACCCAGCACCACCCCGACCAGAGCGAGACGCAGCACAAGATGAAGGCCAGCTTCGTCGAAGCGGTCATCGAAGAGATCATCAAGCCCGTGCTGCCCAAGGAATGGCTGCAGGACACGAAGTACCTGATCAACCCCACGGGCCGTTTCGTCATTGGCGGCCCACAGGGCGACTGCGGCCTCACCGGCCGCAAGATCATCGTGGACACCTACGGCGGCGCCTGCCCCCACGGCGGTGGCGCCTTCAGCGGCAAAGATCCAACGAAGGTGGACCGCTCGGCCGCCTACGCCGCACGCTACGTGGCCAAGAACATCGTGGCCGCCGGTCTGGCCAAGCAGTGCCAGATCCAGGTGGCCTACGCCATCGGTGTGGCGCACCCGATGAATGTCACGGTCTACACCGAAGGCACGGGCGTGATTCCCGACTCCGAGATCGCCAAGCTGATTCAGTTGCCCGAGATCGGCATTGACCTGCGCCCCAAGGGCATCATCCAGATGCTCGACCTGCTGCGCCCCATCTACGAAAAGACCGCCGCTTACGGCCACTTTGGCCGCGAAGAGCCCGAGTTCAGCTGGGAACGTACGGACAAGGCAGCTGCGCTGCGCGCAGCTGCGGGCCTGTAAAGGCCCCGAGCGGAGCGCGCTTGGCTGTTTTTCGGCGCAGGCTCATATCGCGCAGCGATGTGAAGGCCTGCAAGGTCGGCCGAAGCCAACGCACCGACAAGGCGACGACGCTGCAGGCAGCGGCAGGGCTCTAGGCCCGCCGTTTGCCCCACGCAAACCATAAAGCTCCGGCAGGGCTGCACGCCCGCCATGCGGCGGCAAGCGCTCCACCGCCAGCGCAACCGCTATCAAACCAATAGCGGCCTGCGCCTGTATATTGAGCACTTAGAACAATAAGCAGTCGAAAACTGATACAGACCAAGCGCAAGGCGCTATTGTTTTTGATGCAGGCCAATCCCTGCTTGCACCAAGGCAGACCGGAGACACATGTACGACACCGCCATCTACATCGGGCGTTTTGAACCCGTCCACAACGGCCACATGGCCTTGCTGCAGCGTGCGCTTGACAGCGCCCGCAACGTGATCGTGGTGATGGGGTCGGCCTGGCAGGCGCGCTCACCCAAGAACCCGTTCACCTGCCACGAACGTGCCGACATGATGCTGGAGGCCCTGACCGAGACCGACCGGGCCCGCGTGCAGGTGCTGCCCATGCGCGACTACTACAACGAGGCGTTGTGGGTGCAGGCGGTGCGCAAGGGCGTGGGCCAGATCGCGGCAGCAGATGCCCACGTCGGGCTGGTGGGCCACTTCAAGGATGCGACCAGCAGCTATCTGAGCGCCTTTCCCGGCTGGGAGTTAATCCATGTCGAGCGCCAGGGCCGCATCGATGCCACAGCCATCCGCGATGCCTACTTTGGCGCCACGCCTGGCACCGTGCGGGCCAGCCTGAGCGACCTGGCCAGCCAGATGCCCGAGAGCACCCTGGGTTTTCTGGAGCGCTTTGCGCAAACCCCCTGCTACCCGGCACTGCAGGAAGAGTGGCGCATGCTGCGCGGCTACCGCGAGGCCTGGGCCGCAGCGCCCTACCCGCCGGTGTTTGTCACCGTGGATGCCGTCCTGCGCTGCCAGAACCATGTGCTGCTGATTCGCCGCGCCCACGCGCCGGGCAAGGGTCAGCGCGCAGTGCCGGGCGGGTTCATCGAGCAACGCGAAACGGTGTGGCAGTCGTGCCTGCGCGAGCTGGCGGAAGAAACCCATTGCGAGTTGCCCGAGTCGCACATGCGCGATGCCCTGCAGTCGGTGGCGGTGTTCGACCACCCCGACCGCAGCCAGCGCGGACGCACCATCACGCATGCGCACTATTTCGATCTGGGCGATGCGCCGTTTCCGGCCGTACGGGCAGATGACGATGCCATGCAGGTGGAGTGGGTGCCCGTGGAAAAACTGGCCGCGATGGAAGAAGAGTTTTTTGAGGACCACTTCCACATGCTGGACCACTTTCTGGTCCTCACGACTCCGCCGTGAACCCAGTCAGCCGCGCTGCACAGCTTGCACCGCCACGGAAACTTTTGCCTTCGCCCAGGGCCCCACTGCCCCTGCCTAAAGCAGGATGACCTCTGCGCGGCCACTCAGGATGGGCTTGCACAGGATCTTGTAGCCGTCCGCATCAAAGCCCGGCGCCACCTTGTCCAGCAGCCGGGCTTCGTCTGCATCACGGACGCTGCCCAGGTAATGCCAATGGTGGATGACGTGGATTTGCTGCCCGTCACCGTCGCGCTCGACCAGTCCAATGGCGCCCGGATAGGGCCAGCAGGCCACCCGCAGCCCTTCAAGGCCGGTGAACAGGCGCTGCCGATGCACATCGGGGTCTTCATCGCCGCGGCACACGCCCGCGCACTGGTGCAGCATGGCCCGAAAGCAGGCCCGGCCCTTGGGGAGCTTCTCCAGGCCCAGGGCTGCGTAGCACAGGCGCTGATCGTCCGCCACCTGGCGCAGCGACTCCAGGGCCGCATGGCGACTGGCGTACAGGCCATACAGGTCGGGCGCGGTGGCAAAGTTCAGGTCTTTGGAATAGACCACCTCGGGCAAGCCACCCTCTTGCACCCGCAGGGAGCACAGCTGGCGGTTGCGGCGCAGCTTCTGGTTGAGCAGCGGGTGCTGCTGCTTGATCAGGCGCGCTTCGAGCAGCAATGCGCCGATCTCACCGGCAGTGCGGACATGGCTGATGCGCAGGGTCTGGCGCAGCAGGCGCGCTTCATCGGGATTGCGCAAATGGGCCAGCAAGCGGCTGCGCAAATTGACGCTTTTGCCGATATACAACGGCAGATCACCCTCCGCCCCATGAAAGATATACACCCCCGGCGCGCAAGGCATGCCCTCGATGGCCTCACGCAGGTGACTTGGGTATTCATAGACCCGGGCCTCGTCAAACTCGGGGTGGCGACGGCGGTGCAATTGCATGCTCAGTTCCGAAACAGCGTCAGTGCAGCGGTGACTACACCCCACACCTCGATGGTCTGCCCCTTCCTGGGGCGAATGTCCGGGTAAGCCGG